>OLGO01000476.1_pt1 | contig 38454 bp, 30 predicted proteins | sample 1605861 | NCBI WGS metagenome assembly OLGO01 (sample SAMN03283253) | human gut metagenome | biome: human-associated habitat; material: feces | host: Homo sapiens | place: USA | collected 2013
CAATGGTTCTGCTAAAAGTTCAAGGCGTAGAGGAAAATAAAAAAGCAGCCACATCATGATCGATGTAACTGCTTTAAAAATAAATCATAATAAAAAGTCTGCAAAATCCTGCGGAGCAGAAACGATTTGTCTGACACCGGCGGCACTCAGTTCGCCCGGGGAACTGTAGCCGTAGCCTGCGCCGATGATGGCGATTTTATTTTGCTGTGCGCCGATAGCGTCGTGCTCGCGGTCGCCCAGCATAACGGCGGCATTCTTATCAGCAGCGGTAAGGTGCAGCCGCTGCAGCACTTCGCTGATCACGTCGGCTTTGGTTGGCAGCTCGCCGTTGAACCCGGGGCCTGCTATTGTTGAGAAGTGAGCGGCGAGGCCAAAGTGTTCCAGGATTTTTTCTGCGTAAAGCTGCGGCTTGCTGGTGGCTACGGCAAGGGTCTTGCCTGCCTGCCGCAGGTTTTGCAGTAATTCGGGAATACCGTCGTAGACGGAGTTTTCGTACATACCGACGCGTGCGAAGCGCTCGCGGTAATATTCAAGGGCCGTATTTGCTTCTGCGGCAGTCATGCCGCAGACTTTCTGGAAGGATTCTGTCAGCGGCGGGCCGATAAATGGCAGCAGCTCGCGGTCGGGGCAGGTGCCTTTGCCGCATTTTTCCAGGGCATACTGCACGCAGCGGATGATGCCGGGTGCCGAGTCGGTAAGGGTGCCGTCAAGGTCGAAAAGGATATATTTATACATTGCCTGCTCCTTTGAGTGTATTATGATAGTTTGATTTTGTGTTCACATTATACCGCAAGGGCATGTATGATTGCTAAATTCGAAAAAACCTCATTAAGCAATCAAACGATACCGCAAGGGCATATGTTCTCACTAGGCTCGAAAATATATTTGCCGACTTCGTCGGAAAAGGAAACCCACGACGCTCATTATACAATCGCGTCTTTTGGCTAAGTTCGCAATTTCGTTTATTCACTTCGTGACTAAACGGTGCTCACTTAACTGTTCACATTATAACATAAATTAAATGCTGAAGAAAACTGCGGCTGATATTGCTTAACCGTTGCCGGCGGCAGTGTTATAATAAAAATATAAATTTTATTGACGAGGGGTTTTTAAGATGACAGAAAAATTATATGAACAGGATTCGATGCTGAAAAGTTGCCTGGCAACGGTGCTGAGCTGTGCAGAAGATAAACGCGGGTATGCCGTGGTTCTGGACAGGACGGTATTTTTCCCGGAGGGCGGCGGTCAGCTGAGTGACCGCGGAACGCTGGGCGGCGTGAAGATGACTTATGCTGCGCAGCGCGGCAGCGAAGTAGTGCATTATTGTGAGCGGCCTTTGCCGGTTGGGGCGCAGGTCGAAGCGGTGCTGGACTGGCAGGCCCGGCTGGACCATATGCAGCAGCATGCCGGCGAGCATATTCTTTCGCATGCGGTCTGGAAGCTGTTCGGAGCTAATAATATTGGTTTTCATATGGGCGAACGTTTGGTGACTATTGACCTGGATAAAGAATTGACAGCGGCTGAGCTGGAGCAGGCCGAGGATTATGCCAACAGCCAGATCTGGGAGGATAAGCCGATCACGGTCAGTTATTTGCCGCATACGGAGCTGTCAGCGCTAGTGATGCGTAAGAAAAATGAAAAGCTGACAGGCACGCTGAGGATCGTGACGGTGGCAGACGGGGATATTTGTACCTGCTGCGGTACGCATCCGTTACGTACAGGTATGATCGGTCTGATCCGGATCAATCGTTTTGATAAACATAAGGATGGGATCAGAGTAGAGTTTTTATGCGGGCGCTGGGCACTGGAAGATGCACGCCGCAAAAATGAATACGTCTGGCAGGCCGGGCGCCTGCTTTCCATGAAGCCGGAGGGCGTACCGCAGGGACTGAGGAAGCTGCAGGAAGAAGTAACGGAACTGAATGAACGGTTAAAAGCACAGTCTGCCAAATTATATGAATTTTTAGCGCCGCAGCTTTTAGCGCAGGCTGCTGTCGATGAGGGCGGCATTAAATATGTCGCGGCGGCACAGGAGGATTGCAGCGCCGCCGATGCCAGACTGCTGCTGAATAAACTGCTGGCAGACGGGCGTACTGTAGCTGCGGTCGTGTACAGGTCCGGTGAGCGGATCAATTTCGTTTTGGGAAGCGGGGAACAGACGCAGGCTGATTGCCGCAGTCTTTGCAGAAAGGCAGGCGAGCTGTTTGGCGGCAGGGGCGGCGGGTCGCAGCATTTTGCTCAGGGCGGCGGAGCGTACAGCGATGACTGGTGGCAGAAGGTACTGCAGCTGCAGCAATTATTGAAGGAATAGTGATCTTTTATTTATAAAAAGAAGTTTTTATTGTGTAAAATACAAAAAAATAATATAATAGAACATATAGAATTGTGATGATTATGAATTTTACAGTTGCTTGCAATCTGTGATATAAGTAACCGCAAAAGGAGGCAGACAGGCTTGGAGAGGCAGAAAGATAAAATCCTGATAGTCGATGACGTTGAGCTTAACCGGGCGATCCTGTGTGAGCTTTTTGCCGGTGACTATGAAATACTGGAAGCAGATAACGGTAAAACGGCTGTAGATCTGATGGAGCAGTATCACGAGGAAATAGCGATCGTGCTGATGGATATCGTGATGCCGATCATGGACGGGTTGGAAGCTCTGGAAATTATGAACGGCAAAGGCCTGACTGAGAAAACGCCTATTTTTCTGATCACGGCCGAATCGTCCAACGATGCTATTTCCAAAGGCTTTCGTCTGGGTGTGGTTGATGTCGTTTTAAAACCGTTCAACCCAGATAATATTTGCCAGCGCGTTAATAATATCATCGAATTGTACCGTTATCGTTATAAACTGGAAAAGCTGGTCCAGGAACAGATGACGAAAATCGAAAAGCAGAATGAACAGCTGCGTAATTTCAACGTGGCTATGATCGATACCCTGAGTACGATCGTTGAATTCCGCGACTGCGAATCAGGACAGCATGTCCAGCGTATCCGTCAGCTGACCAAGATCATGCTGAAGGAGCTGGGACGGCAGAATGCCGAATATAAAATGAGCGATAAGACCATCGAGGATATTTCGATGGCGGCGGCACTGCATGACATAGGCAAGATCGCGATCCCGGACTATATCCTGAATAAACCCGGTCGGCTGACGGCAGAAGAATTTGCAATTATGAAGGAGCATACGCTGTACGGCTGTGAGATTCTGGAAAGTATCGACAGTCTGAAGCAGAATAAAGAGCAGTACCGCTATCATTACAATATTTGCCGCTGGCACCATGAGAAATGGGACGGCAGCGGGTATCCTGACGGGCTGATCGGCAAAGAGATACCTATTTATGCGCAGATCGTGTCGCTGGCCGACTGTTATGACGCTTTGACCAGTGTCCGCTGTTATAAAGGTGCTTTTACCCATGAAGAATCGGTGCAAATGATTGAAAAAGGCGAATGCGGCGCATTCAGCCCCGATCTTCTGCAGTGCTTTCTGAAAATCGCTCCGGGGCTGCCGGAAATTTTACAGTCAGACGACGGGCTGCCGGCGGTAGTGTATCACTATCAGCATCCCAATACCGAGAAATTCAGCGGTAAAAAATGCTATAGCTGTGATATGGATAAAAACAGCCGCGTTGCGCGTTTGCTGGAAATAGAACGCGAAAAACAGAAGGCGCTGTTTGCCATGAGCGGCGATATAATTTTTGACTATGATCTTGAAAAAGACCTGATCATTTTCTCGGATGAATATAAAAATATTTTTGGCGGTGAATGTGTTGTTACAAACGCAAAAGAGGCCATTTACAGCAGTATGCCTATTTTACAGGAGGATCTGCAGCAGCTGGCGGAGCTGACCAAGGCATTGACAGAAGAGAACAGCGGTTATGTTAAAGATGTCCGGCTGATCAATAAGTTCGGCGAAGAAAAATGGTACAGGATCCATATAAATTCGATCTGGGATAAAGAAAATTATGGCGTCATGCTCAGTATCGTGGGCAGGATGGTCAGTATCGATAAAATGAAACGTGAGATCGGACTTTGGAAAAGGCAGGCTGAGAGTGATGCTTTGACCAAGCTTGGCAACAGGGCTTATGGCGAGCGCCTGCTGCAGCAGATGCTCTGCGAACCGCAGAAGGAAAAGGCTGCGGTCATGTTCCTGGATGTTGATAATTTTAAGATGGTCAACGACAGGCATGGGCATTTGTTCGGTGACGAGGTTCTCTGCCGGATCGCCAATGAGATCAGCAAGCAGTTCCGGATCGATGATATCGTCTGCCGCATCGGCGGCGATGAGTTTCTGATCATTATGCGTAACATTAAGGATAGCCGTCTGCCGCTGATGAAAGCGGATGAGCTGAGAGCAGGCATCGAAAAACTGGGACTTGAAGCTGATGTCCGGGTGCCGCTGTCGATATCCGTAGGCGTATCGTTTTATCCCGTAGATGGTACAGATGATGCAGTGCTTTTATATAAAGCAGATAAGGCTTTGTATGAGGCGAAAAAGCGTGGCAAAAATAATTGTGTCATTTACAGTAAAGAGCTGGAAAATGAACCGTTCATGTCGCAGATAACCGCTGCGGAAAGCGAATAAAAAATGACCCGTACGATAAAATACGTACGGGTCATTTTATTTATAAGCTTGTCTTAAAGTGCTTTGATCATGCTGCAGAGTCTGTCGACCTGAGTTGGGTCTGTGGCCCAGCTGGTGCAGATACGGGCGGCGATCCTGCCGTCGTCCATGTATTCCCAGGGTGCAAGGGCAAACTGTTTACTCAGTTCGTCGTACATTGACTGTGGGAAAATGATGAACTGCTGGTTTGTTGTGGAATCGGTCACAAAGCCCAGGCCGCGTTCCTGGACAGCTGCTTTGATCTGCAGAGCCAGTTCAACGCCATGACGGCAGATCTTATAATAAAGTCCGTCTGTAAAAAGAGTTTCAAATTGCAGGCCCAGCAGGCGTCCTTTGGCCAGTACAGCGCCGCCCTGCTTCATGATCGTGCGGAAATCGTCTTTTAGAGCCGGATTGATGATAACTGCCGCTTCGCCGAAAAGCGCGCCGCATTTGGTGCCGCCGATGCAGAAGACATCGCAGTTGTTTGTGATATCCGCCAGTGTCAGGTCATTGTCAGGAGCTGTCAGGCCGTAGCCCAGACGGGCCCCGTCGATAAAAAGATAAAGTCCGTAATGCCGGCAGACGGCATACAGCTCTTCCAGCTCTTCTTTGTGGTACAGGGAACCGATCTCTGTCGGCTGTGAGATATAGACCATTTTGGGCTGGACCAGATGTTCGCGGCTGGGGTCGCCTAAATACAGCTCGTGCTGCTGTCTGATCATGGCAGCTGTGATTTTGCCGTCAGATGTCGGCAGGTCGATTACCTTATGGCCGGTTCGTTCGATCGCGCCGGCTTCGTGCGTGTTGATATGGCTCTGTACAGTACCGTAAACGCCGTGAAAGGGGCGCAGTGCTGCGCAGATGATCGTCAGGTTGGTTTGCGTGCCGCCTGTCATAAAATGTACGTCGATATCGCTGCGGCCGCATTCTTTTTTGATCAGCAGGGCTGCTGTTTCACAGTATGGGTCGATCCCGTAACCGCCGGTCTGTTCAAAATTAGTTGCTGCCAGTGCTTCCAGTATTTCAGGAGTGCAGCCTTCTGTGTAGTCGCTGGTAAAATAATACATAACGCGCCACTTCCTTTACTTGTTTTTCCGTTTGGCCAGCCAGCCTTTAAGGTGTGTTTCGTAAAAAATCGGCAGCAGGGAGAAAATAATGATGCCCAGCGTAACATGGGAAAAATTGTTTTTGACCCAGGGCATATTGCCGAACAGATAACCGCCGCCGACGAATAAAAAGACCCAAGTCACAGCACCGGTCACATTATAGATAGCAAAAGTACGGTAATGCATACTGCCGATGCCGGCTACGAAAGGCGCCAGCGTACGGACGATAGGGGCAAAGCGGGCCAGGAAGATCGCTTTATGGCCATGTTTGGCATAAAAGGCTTCAGCCTTCTGGATATGCTGTGGTTTGATGAGTTTCGGATAATTCCGCAGGATCCGGTGCCCGAATTCTTCGCCGATCATGTAATTGCAGGCATCACCTAAAATTGCGGAAACCAGAAAGATGATCACGAGCGTCGTCAGGTCAAGGCCGCCTGCTGTAGCTGCCAGGGCGCCGCATGCAAAAAGCAGTGAATCGCCGGGCAGAAAGGGAGTCACAACAAGTCCGGTCTCGCAGAAAACGATCGTAAAGAGGATCGCGTAGATCCAGTGACCGTATTGCTCCATGACGAGAGGCAGGTAGCGGTCAAAGTGCAGGATGTAATCGAAAAAATTAGAATAAAGTGCTTCCATTGTCAGAGGTTACTTCCTTTCGCAAAAAACTAAGTTTATTTTATCATAAAATACCTGAATTTGATATGAGAAAATTAGATGGATATGGTATAATGACAATATCGTAAAGCGACGGGAATTTAAGCTGCAGGTGCGGCAATGATCTCGCCTGATGCTGACCTGCAGTCACAAACAGCCTGCTCTTACATTTTACAGCAGGCAGGAAGCAGGGCACGTCTGTGATAATGGTTATAGTTCTTTATGGAAGAGGAGTGAAGTTATGACAACTGATTTATGCTGGTGCGGCAGCGGCAAAGCTTATGCCGACTGTCACAGCGAAATAGACGCTAAAATCGAATTGTACCGCAAGGCCGGTCACGAAGTGCCTGACCGGGAGATGATCAAAACGCCGGAACAGATCGCAGGTATTCGAGAGGCTTGTAAGATCAATACGGCAGTTTTGGACGAAGTAGAAAAAAATATCAAAACAGGCATGACAACGGAAGAGATCAATACTATCGTACACGAATATACCGTTAGTCATGGTGCGATCCCGGCACCGCTCAATTTCTGCGGATTTCCTAAAAGTGTCTGTACCTCGATCAACGATCAGGTTTGCCACGGAATACCGTCGGCACAGGACGTTTTGAAAAGCGGCGATATCGTTAATGTCGATGTTTCAACTATTTATAACGGCTACTATGCCGATGCTTCCAGAATGTTTATGATCGGCAAAGTCGATAAAAAGAAACAGGATCTGGTAGCGATCACTAAAGAGTGTCTGCGCCGCGGGCTTGAGGCAGCACAGCCGTGGAGCTTTGTCGGCGATATCGGCGCAGCCGTGTCCGGTTTTGCTCATAAGCATGGTTATTCTGTCGTCACCGAATTCGGCGGTCATGGTGTGGGTATCGATTTCCATGAGGAACCTTTCATCTGCCATGTTGGCAAACGCAAGACAGGAATGCTGCTGGTGCCGGGCATGATCTTTACGATCGAGCCGATGATCAATACCGGGAAGCGCGAGGTTTATGTTGATGCCGGCAATGACTGGACTGTTTATACTCAGGACGGCGGCATGAGTGCTCAGTGGGAATGTACGGTGCTGATTACGGAAACCGGCAACGAAGTGCTGACTTATTGAGGTAGTGCTGTTTAAAAATAAAAACGCTCAGGGCTTAGGCTCTGAGCGTTTTCTTTTTAGTTAAGTGTTTTAAGGACGCGGGTGATCGCAGCAAATAACTCTTCAGGAACGATGGGTTTACTGACATGGTCGTTCATGCCGCTGGCGTAAGCGCGCCTGATATCTTCTGTAAAAGCATCTGCCGAAAGCGAGATGATCGGGATCGTCTGTGCCTGCGGGTGCGTACTGCTGCGGATCGCCTGCGTTGTCTGATAACCGTCCAGGACCGGCATCTGAATATCCATCAGGATCAGAGCATAGGTGCCGGGGGCGCTGTTTGTAAACAGTTCCAGTGCTTCTTTGCCGTTGACGGCGCAGTCGCTGCTGATGCCGCGGCTTTTTAAAAGCTCCAGACACAGCTCCTGATTGAGAGGATTATCTTCAGCCAGCAGCAGATGCAGACCATGCAGGTTTTGTTCAGCCGTTGTGCTGTCTTTTTCAGCAAGTTCTTCGGCGTAAGGCAGTGTCAGCTGTACGGTGAACGTACTGCCTTTCCCTTTGGCACTGTTGACGCTGATGCTGCCGCCCATCAATTCAACTAAATATTTGACGATAGAAAGTCCAAGGCCGCTGCCGCCGTATTTTCTGGCGGTGCTGCCGTCTTCCTGCTCAAAAGGCTGGAAGACCTGAGCGAGCATTTGTTCCGACATACCGCAGCCGGTATCTGTAACGACCATTGTCAGGACAGTCTGATCAGCGCTGTCGGCCTGATGCTGAGTGATGTCAAGCGTGATCTGTCCGCCTGCGGCAGTGAATTTGACGGCGTTTGACAGCAGATTGCTTAAAATCTGCTGCAGACGCAGGCTGTCGCCGAGCAGGATATCGTGTTTGAAGGCTTCGCTGTTCAGGCTGAAACTGATATTTTTTTCGCGGCATTGGATGCTGTAAAGGCCCTGGAGTTCACGCAGTACTTGAGAAAGTTTAAAGGGAGAATTGTCCAGCTTGAGTTTTTGGTTTTCGATCGCGGACATATCGAGAACATCGTTGACGATACCTAAAAGCAGCTCTGACGAATAGCTGATTTTCTGCAGATATTCAGTGCGGCGGCTTTGTTTTTCCGGCTGCAGGGCCAGTCTGGTAAAGCCCAGGATGGCGTTGAGCGGCGTACGGATTTCGTGGCTCATTCGCGACAGAAAGCTGCTTTTAGCTTCACTGGCGGCCAGCGCCTGTTTGGCAGCAGTTTCCAGCTCCAGATTTTTAGCTTCCAGCAGTTCCAGATATTTTTGCCGCTGCAAAGTGAAATAAAGCCAAATGACCAGCATGACCAGTAAAGCGGCGATCAGATAGTCGTATTTATAGGCCAGATCAGACAGCGAAGGCCGGTAAGGCGACTGTACGGTCTCGTACATCACTATGTTATCCAGCGTTTTTGGATTCAGCGTGTCGATACATTTGTTGAAAATAGTCAGCAGCTGGCTGCCGTCGGCATTATTAGCTGCTGCCAGACAGAGATTATCGGGAAAATTAAATAAAGATAAAATCTTTAAATCGGTAAAGCGGGGATTTTGCAGATGATAGCTGATGATATGGTTGTTCTGCAGAGCAATGTCGGCCTCGCCGTCCGCTACTGCCAGCAGGCAGTCTCTGGTATTGGCTTTATTGATAATGGAAAAATGGGGATAGGTATTTAAAATAAGATTTTTATAGGCAATATAATTAAAGGGCAAAGCCACCTTCTGCGGTTTGGTGATGTCGATAAAATTATTTTTATTGGCGACAGCCATAACGCGTCCCTGAAAGAAAGGCTTGGAAAGCCGGATCGAGATGTTGTTTCGGTAAGGCTCGTAATCCGTGATCCCGACGATCAGGTCAAAACCTTTTTTCTGCAGGCTCTGGTCCAGACGGGCACCGGCCGGCAACAGCTTTAAAATGACCTGGGCACCGGATAAGCGTTCCAGCTCTTTGGCTATTCCGGGCAGGATACCTGCCGGCAGATTAGTGTCGGAGCTGAGTGCTGAAAGCGGTTCGTCGTTAGGGAGAAAACCGATGGTGATAGGCCCGCGGTGCGCCAGGAAGTCTCGTTCTTTTTTGGTAAGCAGCGGCTGCGTCAGCAGGGAGCTTTGTTCGTAATAGGCGGCATAAGTCGTATTTTCAAATTCAGGCGTATTGGCGTGAATGTTCATCAAAGCATCGTTTAGACGTTGCAGGACGGCTTTATTGCCTTTAGTCGTAATAAAATAGATCGGGTCGGCCTGAAAGCGGGCCACTAACCGCAGATCTTTATATAAAGGCATGCTGCCGGTAACTACAGCATCGATCTGTTTATTTTGCAGCGCTTCGACCATAGCTTTGCTGGAATCAAAAAGTACAGGCTGATAGGTAAATGTATTTTTACGGGCAACATCGCTTAAAATTTCGGTCTGGAAGTTACCCTTGAGAACGCCGATCCGCAGACCGTTGAAGCTCTGGTAATCGTTATAGTAAACTTCGTTATCGTCATTGCGCACGTACATGACCATGTATTCGACGCCGCTGGGCAGCGAGGCAAATTCATAGCTGGCGGCACGCTCAGGCGTGTACTGGGCCATGCCTAAAAGATCAAGCTCGCCTTTGGCTAAAAGCTCCAGACATTCCTGCCAGGTGGCATAAACATATTCATAACGCCAGCCGGTATAGTGCGAGATTTCGTTGAGATATGCAACGCCGTATCCGTCGACGGTCCCGGCTGCGGTTTTTTCGATAAAACCGGGGCTGTCGGTGTAGCCGACCCTGATGGGATGAGGGCGCATGCCGGTGGCAGCGGCGCTGAAAGGGTAAAGCAGCAAGAACAGGCAGCAGCAGAAAACGAGCAGATTTTTGTTCTTTTGGAAAATTGAGCGCAGGTGATCCATTAAGAAACCAGCTTTCCCAGGTTATGGTTTGTTGATACCTGTTGTTTTAAACAGTAAAATATTATATATATTTATTATATAATATTAATTTTAATAAAACAAATACCAACAAAGTCAAATGATAAAAGCGGTATAAATAAGGTGTTGTATAAAAGGATAAAACCCAAATCAAAGGAGGTTTTTAAGAGCGCCAGAAAAGAAGGAGAGAGAAAAACAAGAAAAAGAGAGAGCAAGAAAAGAATCGTCACACCTTTAGTCAGCGACGGCACTTGAAAGCGGAACTGAGGTCGGGATCTTTGGCACGGTTCCGTTTTTTTGCAGCGGCTGCGACTACAGGGCTGAAAGGTCGTGAAAAAATGATCGTTGTCAATCCGCAAACTGTTACAAACCGTGAGCTGGCTGCTTTGGCCATGCAGGCTAAGGGCAGGATCAGCAGGCTTTATCTGCACTGGACGGCAGGTCACTACGAAGATGTTTATGATGATTATCACCTGAACATCGGCCCCGGCGGTGAGATGTATCTGACTTGCAAAACATTTACAGAAGTGAAGGAGCATACCTGGCACCGTAATACGGGCAGTATCGGCATCGCGCTGTGCTGCGCTTCCGAGGCGCAGGCCTGCAGCGGCTGGGATACTGATTTTGGCGGCGAGCCGCCGACAGTAGTGCAGATAGAAACACTGGCTAAAGCCGTTGCGGTATTGACGGCCTGTCTGGAGTTGGAGATCAATGTCCTGACAGTGACGACTCATTGCGAAGCGGCCTTGTTTGACGGTTACGGACCGCACAGCGGCGATCCGCAGCTGCGCTGGGATCTGTGGTATCTGCCTGACCTGCCGCTGGACAGCGCTCTGAAACCGGGCGGGTATGTTATCCGTGGTAAAGCCCTGTGGTATCTCAGCGAAATTTTAAGACAAAGGAGGTGAAAGAAATGGCAATCACTAAAACTGTTACCAAACAGACCCTGACACTGAATGTCGAAGACGGCGTCAACAGTCAGGGGGCTGCAAAAACTAAAGGTCATAATTATGCCGGCGTACGTCCGGAAGCAGAACCTGCGGCTATCATGCAGGCTGCTGCTGCTCTTGGCACTCTTATCAGTCATGAACTGATGGGCGTTGTTGTGACTGAAAAAGCCGAGCTTGCTCAGTAAAAGCAGGCACAGGTACAGAACGTATATTGATTAGAAAGGAGCTGGAATGAATGGAAAAAGTTTTACAATTGGTATTTAAAAAAGCCGATGGCAGCAAAAAAGTTTTCAGCGTGACCGATCCCCGCGATGATGTTACTGCTGACGAAGCAAAAACAGCGATGGAGACAGTCATTGCTGCCGATATTTTTGCAGCGGACGGTATCGGTCTGACTGAAGCTGTTGAAGCCCGTGTGCGCACTACGGAAGTCAATGTTTTAGCATAAGATGGATATGGAAACGCTGCTGCCCCAGGTCGCTAATTATGGTTTCCCAATGGTCCTGTCGTGGTATCTGCTGGTGCGCATGGAAGGCAGACTGGACAGACTGACGGACAGTATCAACAGCCTGGCCCGCAGTATTGCGGCCGGAAAAACAGCATAAAAAAAGACGCAGCTCAGGCTGCGTCTTTTTATTTTATATCATTGTTTACCAAGCGTCGATACCGCGCCCGTCAGCCAGCGGATCGGGTCCGTAGCTGTTAGGACCGATCGTGCCGCGAAAGAACATCAGGTAGACAGCAAAGAAAAAGCTGATCAGCGGAATGAAGGCCAGCAATACCATGAGCGAGCCGTGGTCAAGGTCATGCAGACGTCTGACGTACAGCGACAGGCAGCTGAGCGCGGCGATAAAGGTCAAAGCAAAGGCCAGTATCTGGAACATCGTTCCGTCTGGCGCAAACAGACTGCCAATCAGATAGCCCAGACACCAGATGATGGCATTACGCAGTAAAAAGCGCAGGATATAGGGCTTACGGTTCAGGCGGCCGTCAAAACTGAAAAACATTTCCTGGAAATCCATAAAGATTCCTCCTTTTATATAACGTCAGATAAATACAAATATCACTGTTGCTGTCTTAATGATAACACAGACAGCAGCTTAAGTCGGATTATTTTAATTACTTTTCTGCCGCCAAAAGTTATGGAATTTATCGGCCAGCTGTTTTTGACTCAGCTGTTCCGGCCACAGCTCCTGATTGGGAGCATTGCGCATAGCGGCGGCCAGATGGTCGTAGACTTCAGGGCTGAGCTTTTCCAGTTCGCGGATATGCTCTTTGATATCCTGGCGTTTGGTATGACCGTCGTAAGGACAGGGATTACGCAGAGGCTGCAGGTCAAGCTGCCTGACCATGTCGATGATTTCTGCTTCGCGGTAATACAGCAGCGGCCTCAGTACGGTCAGACCTGTTCTGGACAGTGGTGTGACCGGTAAAAAGGTGCGCAGCTGACCGGAGGTGAGCACGTTCATCAAAAAGGTCTCTACGGCATCATCGTGGTGGTGGGCCAGGGCCACTTTGTTAAAACCAAGCTCCAGTGCCGTACGGTTGGTAGCGGCACGGCGGAAATAAGCACAGGTGAAGCAGGGCGTATTGCCTTTATTCTGCCAGGCAGAGTTGACATCGACCTTTTCGCTGTAATGTTTCAGACCATAGTATCCGCAGAAAGCTTCCAGCTCTGCTTTGGGAAAAGCAGGTGAGAACATTGCGTCAACAGTATAACAGGCCAAGTCAAACGGCACAGGGGCATATTTTTGGATCTCGGCCAGTGCGGCAGTCAGAAACATACTGTCCTTCCCGCCGGAAAGTCCGATCAGGATCCTGTCACCTGCCTGCAGCATATCAAATTCGATTACAGCCCGCCAGAGCTTGCTTAAAAGCTCAGCAGGAACGAAGGGTGTACGGCTCATGGAGATTCTCCTTCAGTGCTGGTATATGATGTTGTTATTATACCACAAGGGTATGTATGAGTGCTAAATTCGTAAAAACTTCATTAAGCATTAAAACGATACCACAATGGTATGTGCCCTCACCAGGTTCGATAAGGGTGTTTAGTAGTGCAAATAAAAAAAGCCTGCTCAAAAAGAGCAGGCTTTTATGGTTTAGATTAAGCTACGCGAACGTTAGCAGCGCGCATTCTGCGGCTGTTTTTCGGATCAGCTTCTGTATCAAATGTTACAGGTTGACCTTCTTCAAGAGTTTTGAAGCCGTCGCTTACGATAGCGGAAAAATGTACAAATACATCTTCGCTGCCGTCAGCAGGAGTAATGAAACCAAAGCCTTTATCAGAGTTAAACCATTTTACAGTACCGTTCATCATAACGAGTACCTCCTAAATTTTATTATATTCACAGACCACACGCAAAAAACTCACATATTTTTGTAACTCATTCAATAGCAAATGACTTACAAAAATATGTGAGCACAATTTGTATATTCGGAATACTTCTATATATTATCATGGCAGAAACAGGAAGTCAAGCTTTTGTTAAAATATATTTTTGAAAATTTACAGTGCTGTTTTCAGGCAGCGCTGATGTGTCTGAATGTCTGAAACATAAGGAAGCAGAAACTCTGCTCTGATTTTGCAAAAAAAGAAAAAAATAATGTAATTATTCAAAAAAGAGGATAAATTATTTAAAAATATGTTTTTGAATATTGAAAACCCTGTATTTAAATTGGCATTTACGGTACAATATAACTATAATAAATAATTGTGCTGACGAATAATCGTAATCTTTAAAGGGGTAGAAGCGATGCAGAAAAAATCCGAAGCTTTTCCTAAAAAAATATATTTGAAGCCGGCTTTGGAAGAACGTCTGGCTCAGATTTTGGCAGTGCCGCTGACAGTTGCGGCTGCCCCTTTCGGTTATGGTAAAACGACTGCTGTGAAAAAAGTGCTGCTTTCCCTTTCTGTAGATATGCTGTGGGATACCTGTTATACAGGAGCGGAAGCGGCTTTTTGGCGTTGCTTTGTCAAATCGCTGCAGACTGCTGGTGTGGATACTGCTTCGCTGACCTGGCAGGAACTGCCGCGTAATGCGGCGACCCGTCAGCGGGTTATCGAAGTGCTGCAGGCATCGAAATTGAAAAAAACGGTTGTTTTCGTCTGGAACAATTATCATCTGCTGGGCAGCGAGGACTGTGATAAGCTGCTGCTGGCGCTGGCGAAAGCTGATCTGCCCAACTGGCATTTTGTGCTGCTGACACAGCGGCCGCCGGATTTCACTTTGGATGAGCTGGTCCTGAAAGGTGAGTGTCTGTATCTGCAGCCGAAGGATTTTGCTTTTGAAGTGAGTGATATTATTGTTTATTATCGTAAAAACGGGATAGTTTTAGAACGTCGTGCCGCAGAAAATCTGCTGGCTGCTACAGAAGGCTGGGTCAGCGCCCTATATCTGTATCTGCGGCAGTACCACAACGGGCAGAGCCCGCAAACAGGCGAGGAATTGCTGCGGCTGGTACAGGCCGTGGCTTATAATTCCTGCAGCGAAGCGGAAAAAACACTTTTAACAGAGCTGTCTATTTTAAATGAGGATTTTAGTGGCCGCCAGGCTGCTTATATAACGGAAAATGATGCGGCGCCAGCTCTGCTGGAAAATCTGGCGCTCAGACATGGCTTTATCAGTTATGAGCTGCTGAGAGGACAATACCATATCCATAATGCATTCAAAGTCTATCTGCAGCGTCTGGGAGCAGAACTGCCGGATACAGAACGGCGTCGTTTGTGCCGGCGCAGTGGTCAGTGGTATGAGCTGCAGAACGATTTTCTGACAGCCTTTTGCTACTATCATACAGCCGGCGATTATGACAAGATGCTGACCGTTTTTGAAAAAGACCGCGGCTGCAGCTTTGAGAACAATTATAAAAATAAAATTATGGCTTATTTTGGCGAAGCGCCTGAAACGATCAGGCAAAAGCATATCAAAGCGGGATTGATTTATGCGCTGTGGCTGTTTTTGAGCGGGGAAAACGAACGGCTGCAGCAGGAAATCAGGAAGCTGCGGAAATATATTGGGCAGCTGGAGGACAGACAGGAACGGGAGCAGTGTCTGGGCGAGCTGGAGTTTTTGCTGGGTGAGACCCAGTATAATGATGTGGAAGCCATGGCGGCTTATTTTAAAAAGTCGCTGCAGCTGCTGCGGCAGCCGGTACGCTTTTTCTCGCCGCAGACTATCTGGGGCGGCGGTGCCAATTCTATTTTGTTTATGTTTTACCGTCAGGCCGGTACGCTGCAGAAAACCCTGGATGTTTTTCCGCAGGCTATGGCATATTATTACCGTCTGGTGCAGAATCACGGCGCCGGTTCTGAATATGTACTGGCATCGGAAGCGTATTTTCAGCGCGGTTATTTGGAAAAAGCGTTTATTTTGGCAACGGAAGCACTGAATGTTTCACGGCGCAACGAACAGGTCAGCGTAGAGCTGTGTGCTGAATTTATTGCTCTGCGTATCAGTATAGCTTTGGGTAATAAAAAACGTGTCCGTGAGATCAGCAGACGGCTGGATGCTCTGCAGACGGCAGTGCAGGAGCATTTATACCGCAAAACTATCGAAGCCAGCCGCGCCTGGATCGATCTGCAGCTGGGGGACAAGGGCAAACTGCTCGTTAGCTGGCTGCAGAAGGGTGATTTTCAGAAATCGGGTCTGCTTTATTCAGCCTGGGGCTGTTTATATATCGTTTATGGACGCTATTTACTGCTGCAGAAGGACTATCTGCCGCTTTTAGGGCAGCTGCGTGAATTTGAAGCGGCGGCGCGGAGTTTTAATAATTTTTTACTGAGTATTTATGCTGCGGTCTACAGTGCTGCGGCACAGGACGGTCTGCAGCATGAAAACGAAGCTTTGAGCGAATTGAACCGGGCACTGGTGCTGGCGGCTGCAGACGGGATCGTGATGCCTTTTGTGGAAAATTTTGACGTGCTGGAACCGCTGCTCAAAAAAGCAGCACAGCAAAACAGCGGTGAACCGGAGCTGCTGGCAAAGATATTGGAGCTGGGTGCAGTATATCAGGAAAATTTAAAAAATATCAAGCACAAAGCTTCGTATATCATGGGCGGCAAAACTTTGACTGCCAGGGAGGCCGAGATCGCAAACTTTGTTGTGCAGGGCAGGACTAATGCGGAAATTGCCGCGGAAATGTTTATTGCCGAGATAACAGTGAAAAAGGCTTTGCAGGGGATCTACCGCAAATTAGGCGTCGATACGCGTCTGGAGCTGGTAATGGCCCTGAATGCCGATAGCTGAGGATTTTATTTCGTGATGTAAGACGTTTATTTGACCATTAAGAGCGGCAGTAAAAAATACTCCGCTGCGGCGGAGTATTTTTTATGAAAGAAGAACCTGTTTTGTGATAAAATGCTGTTATAACAATAAGGATCGGGGTAAAGGTTATGATTTTGGTATCGGCGGCGATTATTCGCAATACAGCAGGAGAAATACTGATTTGCCAGCGCGGAGCAGGCGGCAGCTGCGCCTTTTTATGGGAGTTTCCGGGCGGCAAGCAGGAAGCGGGTGAAACAGCTGCAGACTGCTTAGTACGTGAATGCCGGGAAGAGCTGGGGATAGAGATAGATATTGTGGCGCTGCTTGAGCAAACCAGTTACACTTATCCGGATAATAAAATAGGGCTTTCTTTTTTTGCCGCCAAAATAACCGGCGGTGTGCCGCAAAAAAGCGTACATCAGAAAATTTTATGGGTGCGGCCGGCAGAACTGCTGCAGTATCAGTTTTGTCCTGCCGATACGGAAATAGTTGGCAGGCTGGCCCAGGAGGGATAAACGGGAGCACTGGATTTGATCTCAGTGCTCATTTATTTTCTTGGTGACGGCTGAAAAAATAGCAGGAAAAAGTAAATCAGAAGCGAATAATAATAAAGTTACGATAAAATAAAAAGATGCGGCACAGGCAGTGCCGAATAAACGGAGGAACCAATGACAGAGACCTTAGCAGGCCTTAATCCAGAGCAGGCCGAAGCAGTACAGACAACTAACGGACCCATGCTGATCATGGCGGGTGCCGGCAGCGGCAAGACCAAGGTTTTGACATGCCGGATCGCGCATCTGCTGCAACAGGGCGTGCGTCCTTACCGTATTTTAGCAATTACATTTACCAATAAAGCGGCCGCCGAAATGCGCGAGCGCGTCGATAGAATGGCAGGTGCGGCGGCGAAGGACGTCTGGCTGTTTACCTTCCATGCTTTCTGCGCCCGTTTTCTGCGGATGGAAATAACTAAATTAGGCGGGTACGGCAGTAATTTTGCTATCTATGACAGCAGTGACAGCCAGAACCTGATCAAACAGATTTTAAAAGAACTGAATTTAGATGAAAAGCGTTTTCAGCCGTCGGGGATCGCGTCGAAGATCTCTAATGCCAAAAACCAGCTGCAGAGCGTAGCTGATTTCCGCAAAGCCTCAGGTGATTTTTATAACCAGAAGGTAGCCGAGATCTATGAACGTTACCAAAATAAACTGCTGGTCAATAACGCGGTGGATTTTGACGATCTTTTGGTGTTGTCGATCCGCCTGCTGCAGGAAAGCGAAGAAGTGCGCGCCAAATACCAGGAGCGTTTTGATTACCTGCTGGTGGACGAGTATCAGGATACCAACCATGCCCAATATCTTTTAACGAAGCTGTTGGCAGCCCGCCACCGCAATATCTGCGTCGTAGGCGATGCTGACCAGAGTATTTACGGCTGGCGCGGTGCCGATATCCAGAATATCCTGGATTTTGAAAAGGATTATCCCGAAGCCAGGCTGATCAAGCTGGAACAGAATTACCGCAGTACGCAGGTCATTTTGGACGCTGCCAACGCGGTCATTGAAAATAATACCGGCCGGAAGCCCAAAAATCTGTGGACGGATAACGCTAATGGCGTGGCGATCACCTATTTTCAGGCTATCGACGAACGCGACGAAGCCCGTTTTGTGATCGAAAAGCTGCAGGAGCTGCAGGCGCAGCAAAGTATGAAGCTGGGCGAGATGGCAGTATTATACCGTACGAATACGCAGTCGCGTATTTTTGAGGAAATGCTCATTAAGAGCGGTATTACTTATAATATGGTCGGCGGGCTCAAATTCTACGAGCGGAAAGAGATCAAGGACATTATTGCTTATCTGCGGGTGATTTTCAATCCGGCGGATTCGCTGAGTCTGCTGCGGATCATCAATGTGCCGCGCCGTGGTATCGGCGATGCGACTTTGGCCAAACTGCAGGCCCATGCCGCTGAAAACGGTATGTCCCTGTTTGATGTGGTATCCAACGCCGCTCAGGTCGAAGGGTTGAGCATCCGTTTTGTCAGCAAGCTGGATGAACTGGCTGCCATTATCTTTGATTTGATGAATCAGGACGATAACCTGCCGGTGGAAGAGCTGATCGAGCAGGTGCTGAACAAGACCGGTTATATGGAAGAACTGCGGAATGAGCATACGGCGCAGGCGCAAAGCCGCATCGACAACCTGATGGAATTGATGTCCGTCGGGCAGGAATTTGCTAAAACCGCAGAAGAGAACAATTTGGAAAACTTCCTCGGCCATGTGGCGCTGGTGTCTGATATCGACGACGCCGAGCTGGGTGAGGACGCTATTACGCTGATGACACTGCATTCCTCCAAGGGACTGGAATTCCCGATCGTCTTTTTGGCTGGCATGGAGGAAGGCATTTTCCCGCATGCGCGGACCCTGATGAATGAGGAAGAAGTGGAAGAAGAACGCCGTTTGTGTTATGTGGGCATTACCCGTGCCGAAAAGCAGCTGTTTTTGAGCAATGCGAAAATGCGGACTATTTATGGACATACGGTGTCCTATCCGCCGTCACGCTTTTTGCAGGAAGTGCCGCGCAATCTGGTGACGGTCTTTAAACGTCCGGCTTTAGAGCGCAGGACGATCAATATGGTGGAAGCAAAGCCGCAGAAACGCAGCCGTGATACGAACTGGTTTTTGGGAGGGCAGGAGAGCTTTATTCCCAAACAGAGCGGCAGTGCGGCAGGCGGCACGACCGGCGGTGCGTTTAAGGCCGGGGACAAGGTGAGCCATGCTAAATGGGGCGTGGGCACAGTTGTCAGCGTGGCTTCGTCACAGGATGGGCAGGAAGTGAAGATCGCTTTTGCCGGCGCCGGTATCCGCAGTCTGCTGACCAAGTACGCGGTCTTGAAGAAGGTGTAATTAAATAGTGTTTGGGTGGCAAAGTGCCGTACCATATATAGAATAGTAAAATTAAATTTGACACTCTGATTTTTGAAACAATGAGACTAAAGCCTGAAAAACAGAAGCCGCCGAAGGGCAGCATAATAAAGGAGGCAGTCATGGAACTGGAACGCGCACAGGCTAAAAACGAGGCCGAACATTTGCGGGCAGAGATCCGCCATCACGAATTTTTATATTATGTGCTGGATGCACCTGAGATCACCGACGCAGAATATGACCGGATGCTGGTGCGCCTGCGTGAGCTGGAAGCGGCCTGGCCTGACGATGTGCCTGCCGATTCGCCGACGCGCCGTGTAGGCGGGAAGGTGAATCCCGAATTTACCGAGGTCAGACATCTGACGCCGCTTTTGAGTCTGGGCAATGCTTTTTCGGATGCAGAGCTGGTAGCTTTTGATCAGCGTGTGCGCAGCGGTCTGCCGGAAGGCAGCGCTGTAGAATATGTTATGGAGCCGAAAATCGACGGACTGGCCTGCAGCCTGATTTATGAAAATGGACGGTTGGTAAGGGCGGCAACGCGCGGTGACGGTGTGACCGGCGAAAATGTAACAGCCAATGTACGCACGATCCGGTCGATCCCTTTGGTGCTGAATATGAAAAACGGCGCCGCGCCGCCAGAGCTTTTAGATGTGCGCGGTGAAATCTATATGCCAAGGCATGCTTTTATGCAGCTGAACGAACAGCGCCTGGAGGCCGGCGAGAGCGAATTTGCCAATCCGCGTAATGCGGCTGCCGGCAGTCTGCGTCAGCTGGACCCTAACGTAACGGCGCAGCGGTCGTTAAGCTTTTTTGCTTATGCCGTAGGCGAAGGAGCCAGGGACAAGCATGCCGATTCTTTGGCGATGCTGGCTGATTATGGCTTTAAGGTCAGCGAAAATTACCGTATCGTAAAAAGTATCGATGCGGCGATAGAATATATCAGGGACTTTGACTCCCGGCGTAAAAGTCTGGCTTATGATACTGACGGCGCAGTACTTAAAGTCAACGCTGTTTATCAGCAGGATATTTTAGGTGCGACAGGCAAGGATCCACGCTGGGCGATCGCTTTTAAATTTCCGCCTGAGCAGGCTGAAACCAGGCTGGAGGATATCGTGATCCAGGTTGGGCGCACAGGCGTGCTGACGCCGACGGCGGTACTGACGCCGGTAAGGCTGTCGGGCAGTACGGTAAGCAGGGCCACGCTGCACAATGAAGATTTTATTAAAGCGAAGGATATCAGGATCGGCGATACGGTGGTCATCAATAAAGCCGGTGAGATCATCCCTGAGGTGCTGCATGTCGTGCTGGGCAAACGGCCGGAAGATACGAAGCCTTATGCGATGCCGCAGGAATGTCCGGAGTGCGGCTGGGCTGTTGAACGTAAAGACGGTGAGGCAGCTTTGCGCTGCACTAATCCGCATTGCCCGGCTTTGGGACGCGAAGGGCTGATCCATTTTGCTTCTAAAGGAGCAATGGATATCGAAGGCTGCGGACCGGCGGTGATCAATCAGCTGCTGGAGGCGGAACTGATCCGCGACGTCAGCGACCTGTATCTGCTGACTAAAGAACAGCTGGTAGTGCTGGATAGAATGGGTGAAAAATCGGCGGAAAATTTAGTGAAAGCTATTGCCGCCAGCAAGGAGCAGAGCTTCGACCGGCTGCTTTTCGGCCTGGGCATCCGTCACGTCGGGGCCAAGGTGGCTAGGCTGCTGGCAGTGCATTTCGGTACGGTCGAGAATTTGCTGGCTGCCGATGCAGAGCAGATCGCCGCTATCGACGATATTGGACCGAAGATAGCTGAAAGCGTCGTTACTTATTTGGCGTCGCCGTCGAACCGCGACTTGCTCACCCGTCTGAAAGAGCTGGGTCTGAATATGGAAATGCAGGTTCAGGCTGTCAGCGAAGAACATCCCTTTTATGGCAAAACTATGGTCTTTACAGGTACGATGCCGACTTTGGGACGTGCTGAAGCGCAGACTATGGCGCAGGACGTGGGCGCTAAGGTCAGCGGCAGCGTCAGTAAAAAAACGGACTATGTCGTCGCCGGTGCCGAAGCAGGCAGTAAGCTGACGAAGGCGGAACAGCTGGGTGTGACTGTTATCGACGAAGCCGAATTTTTGCGCTTGCTAAGCGGTGCAGCTGAAGTATCGGGGACAGAGACAAGGGAACAGAAGCTTTTTTAAAAATATAATAGAAAAACAAACGACTGCATAATTTTTATTATGCAGTCGTTTGGCGTTTATGAAGCTAAAATTTTTATTTGTCCAGATAAGCGGCTGTGATCTCGCCGGTGTAGTAGGTGTGCCAATCCTTATCGGCATACCATCTGTCGGCCAGGGCCTTATCAAAATTTTCCGGTGCCATTTCGCGTTTTTCCACGATGCAGCATTCCAGATGCAGCCCGGCGCCTTTGATGACGGGCACTTTAACGGTCTGCCCTTCGTCAGGGGTGATTTCTGCCGCGGCGAATTTATCCATGTCACGTCCTGATTTGCTGCCGCATAGTCCCAGTGCCTTACTGAAAGCGGCTGTCAGCGGAAAACTGACGGTAAATTCGTTATGGGCTTCGATCAGCTCGTGCGTATAGCGTGAGTGACGTACCATTACGGTAAAAACAGGTTTGCCCCAAATATTGCCCAGCGCTCCCCAGCCAATCGTCATCGTATTGTGTCTGCCGCCTGCGGCAGTAGTAAGAAAAGCACCCTTCGCCAAAACCTTTAAAATAGTTTCCGCATGGTCGAAAGCGTTGATATTTTGCATAGCTGTCACACTCCTTCTACTATTATTATAATCGCTTTTGTGTGACAATGCTGTAAATTTGGCGAAAACAGGCATTGAAGCCAGGTGAAAATATTCAAATAGAGATCGATTGACAGTGCAAAAGAAATAAATTAAACAAGGCAGGTTTATTTTTTTGCCGCGGCAGTTGCTGAAGCAAAGCGGTATATGATGGATATTATAGAAGTATAGGACAATTTGTGATATAATATATCCGATTTATTGCATATAATGAAGAACATTTATCATAGGAAGGTGAAAAAATGAAGGTCACGACCAAAGATGTAGAATACATCGCCCAGCTTTCCCGTTTGACTATTCCTGAGGGTGAAATGGAAAAATTCACGGAACAGTTCAATCAGATCCTCAATTATGCCGATATTTTGCAGAAGCTTGATACCGCAGGCATCGAGCCGACTCCGTACGTGCTGCCGATCAGCAACGCGTTTCGTGAGGACGTAGCTCTGCCCGGCGTTACTCAGGAAGAAGCGCTGAAAAATGCTCCGGCAGTCCATAACGGCGGCTTTAAAGTGCCCCGCGTTATCGAATAAGAGAGGGAGGAACTACTGTGGATCTTTACAAGAGCACTGCTCATGAATTGCATGATAAACTCGTTAATAAAGAAATCAGCTCCGTGGAACTGACTAAAGCTCTGTATGAGCGCATCGACGCTGTCGAGGATCAGGTCAAAGCCTATGTGACGCTGGATAAAGAAAATGCTTTGGCACAGGCGGCCAAGGTTGACGCCATGATCGCCGCCGGTGAAAAAATCGCTCCGCTGGCCGGCATCCCCGGCGCGATCAAAGATAATATCTGCACTAAAGGTCTTTTGACGACCTGTTCGTCCAAAATGCTGGCTAACGTTGTGCCGATTTATGATGCGCATGTTATTAAAAAACTTCGCGCCGAAGAAACTATTTTCCTCGGCAAAACCAATATGGACGAATTTGCGATGGGTTCTACTACTGAATCGTCTTATTTCCAGGCTACTCATAATCCCTGGAACCTGGACCGCGTACCCGGAGGCTCCTCCGGCGGCAGTGCCGCTGCTATCGCGGCCGGCGAAGCTATCTGGACTCTGGGTTCAGATACCGGCGGTTCCATTCGTCAGCCTGCTTCTTTTAACGGCTGTGTCGGTATCAAACCGACCTATGGCCGTGTTTCCCGTTACGGCTGCGTGGCTTTTGCGTCTTCGCTCGACCAGATCGGGCCGATCACCCGCGACGTTACCGATGCCGCTACAGTGCTCAATACTATCTGCGGCAAGGACGAGCATGATTCTACTTCGCTGCCGGTGGAAGTGCCTGACTTTACCAAAGCTCTGCGTCAGGACGTTAAAGGCCTGCGTATCGGTCTGCCGAAAGAATATTACGGCGAAGGCCTGGACCCCAAAGTCCATGCCGAACTGAAAAAAGCAATCGCTCAATACGAAGCCATGGGCGCTGAGATCGTTGAGATTTCCCTGCCTCATACCGAATATGCGGTCATTACCTATTACATCATTGCTCCGGCAGAGGCTTCCGCCAATCTGGCCCGTTATGACGGCGTCCGGTACGGTTTCCGTGCGGCTAATGCCACCAGCGCGCCCGAAATGACTACGCTCAGCCGTACAGAAGGCTTCGGCGCGGAAGTAAAACGCCGTATCATGCTGGGAACTTATGTTTTGAGCAGCGGCTATTATGATGCTTACTATAAAAAAGCCATGCAGGTGCGCACGCTTATCCGCCGCGACTTTGACAGCGCTTTTGAAAAATGTGACGTTATCCTGGCGCCGACCTCCCCGGTCGTTGCTTATCCTATCGACGGCAAAATGGATCCTTTGTCCATCTATATGCTCGACGTTTACACCATTCCGGTCAATATGGCGGGCCTGCCGGGTATTTCCGTACCCTGCGGCTTCGCGGACGGTATGCCTGTGGGCATGCAGCTGATCGGCAAACCGCTGGACGAAGAAACCGTGCTGCGTGCAGCCTATACCTTTGAACAAGCCAACGAATACCACAAGGTACTGGCACCGTTAGGAGGTAACAAATAATGAAAAAATATACTACTGTTATCGGTCTGGAAGTCCATGCCGAGCTCAAAACAAATTCTAAAGCGTTCTGCTCCTGCTCGACTGAGTTCGGCGGCGAGCCTAACACCCATGTCTGCCCGGTCTGCCTGGGTATGCCCGGCGCTTTGCCTGTGCTCAACAAACAGGTGGTGGAATTTGCGATCCGTGCGGGACTGGCTCTGAACTGCGATATCCAGAAATTCAATAAATTCGACCGTAAAAACTATTTTTATCCCGATCTGTCAAAAAACTATCAGATCTCTCAATTCGATCAGCCTATTTGCCTGGGCGGCCATATCGATATTGAAGTGGAAGGCGGGAAAAAACGTATCGGCGTGACCCGTATCCATATGGAAGAAGATGCCGGGAAGCTGAACCACAGCGGCGCTACGATCAGTACCTCCGACTCGTCGGCAGTAGACTACAACCGTGCTGGCGTACCTCTGATCGAGATCGTCTCCGAGCCTGATATGCGCAGCTCCGAAGAAGCCCGCGCCTACCTGGAACAATTAAAAGCTATTTTGGAATATACTGATGTCTGCGACTGCAAAATGCAGGAAGGCAGTCTGCGCTGTGATGCCAATATCTCTGTCATGCCGGAAGGCGCTGCCGAGTTCGGTACCCGCGCCGAGATCAAAAACCTTAACTCTTTCCGCGCTCTGGTGCGCGCGATCGAGTACGAAGTCGAGCGGCAGATCGACCTTGTTGAAAGCGGCGGCCATGTTGTGCAGGAGACCCGTACCTGGGATGACGCGCAGGGCATGACCTTGTCCATGCGCAGCAAAGAAGAAGCGCATGACTACCGTTATTTCCCGGAACCTGATCTGGTGCCGGTAGAATTAGACGACGCCTGGATCGAACGCGTTAAAAATGAACTGCCAGAGCTTCCTGCTCAGCGTCAGCAGCGGTTGATGACAGAAAATGGCCTGCCTGCTTATGATGCAGGATTGATCGTTGCCACCAAAGCTATGGCCGACTACTTTGATGCTGCCTGCAAAAATGCAGGTGATGACAAAGCTGTAGCCAACTGGCTTTTGGGCGACGTTTCCGCCTATCTCAACAACGAAGGCATCGAAATCGACGCTTTCCCGATCAAACCGGAAAACCTGGGCGAAATGGTTGCCCTGATCAAAGGCGGCGTGTTGTCCAGCAAGCTTGCTAAAAAAGTATTTGCCGAAATGCTCAAAGCCGACAAATCTCCGAAAGTCCTCGTTAAAGAGCTGGGCTTGGAGCAGGTCAGCGACGAGGGCGCTATTGCCGCTATCGTTGATGAAGTACTGGCCGAAAATCCGCAGTCTATTGCCGACTTTAAAGCCGGAAAAGACCGTGCTATCGGCTTCCTGGTCGGTCAGGTCATGAAAAAATCCCGCGGCAAAGCTAACCCGGGTATGGTCAATAAATTATTAGTAGAAAAAATGCAGTAAACGACTGCTGATTTTAAATCCTGTAAATGGGGGTGTCGCAATGAATAAACCGTTTGTTTTTGTTGGTTCAGGCTTGGGCTATTTGTGGTTGCTCATTTGGACGACCGTGGTTTCTATTATTACTGTGGGCTTGTTTTTCCCATGGGCTTATTCAGCGCAGCAGCGCTGGATCTGTGCTAATACCTACGTTGAAGGCAGGCGGCTGCGTTTCGACGGCACCGGGCTGGGGTTCTTTTTTCAATGGCTGGTCATTATGCTTCTGACTGCTGTTACTTTTGGCATTTATGCTCCCTGGGGCTATTGCCAGTTTAAACGCTGGGAGACCCGTAATACAGTTTTTGATGATTGAAAGCAACTGCCTGCTGTAATAAAACAATAAACAAAAGCTCCGTCTTTTTGACGGAGCTTTTTTGTCGTTCTGATTTATTTATATTTGCCAGAAAAATATTTAAAAATACAAATAAATATGCTTGTAGATATATATAAAGTATGATATTCTTTTAATAAGTAAAAGAATATTAAATAATATAAAACGGCAAAACTGTCGAAAGGCAGTGACGCAAAGCTATAGGGTCTAAACCTTTACGGAATGACAGCCAGCTGCACTTAGCAGAGACGTGATCCGGAAGGGGTCAGCTGTCTCTGTTTTTATTTTGTCAAAAAGAGCGGCAGAAAGGGCCGTGCAGCATTGGCAGCAGCTTGGGCGCCTGGCAAAACGTCAGGGCAAAGCGCAGAAGGACAACGGCTATTAAAAATCTTTGTGTCTTGTGGGGGGGTACTAAAGTGCTATAATATATTTAAGGCACTTTTACAATAATTAAAAAAGTTGTTTAAAAATGGTGCAGGATTTTGAATATAGTGGTTAAAATTTGGAAAGGGGATTTGATGATGAGATCAAAAAGCTTGGCAAAAAACAAGGATTTACAAAGGAAAGTACTGTGCTCGCTGCTTGCAGCAGGCGTAATGTCCGTTTGTATATCTGGGGGGGACGTTTGGGCGCAGCCGACAACAACTGTACAATACGGAGGGGAAAAAGTTGAAGGTGGCTATAGAGTAATCTATGTGCCATTGACAAAAACGGATACCTTAACTGTTACTGATAATGGTGCTTATGGCGTTACTACCGTACAGGACAGGACGATTACTATTGATTATGGCGGTAACCCGGGTACGGCGAATCCGGCTGTCCAGGCCAGGGCTGATCAAAATATGGCTGCTTATCCTGTGCTGAATATATTTACGCAGGGTGATTTAACCGTAAGCGGTAAACAGACCGCTGTTAGCGGGCAGGATGGCGCTGTGAACCTTAGCAGCAGCACCGGTGATATTACATTAAGCACGAATTTTACCAGTAGTGCAAATTTACCTGCTAATAAAACAACTGCTCAACATTTGAGCAATGAAGCTTATTCAACTATTTATGCCCGAAATCTTTACAGTAAGGATAAAGTGGCCGGAGCGGTAACCGTCAGCGGTAAGAATGTAAATATTTTGACGGCAGAGCAAACCATGACCGGCATCGGTATGGAGAACGTCAAATATGGTACGGCCATTTCCGGCAACGGCAATGGTTCAGTTGACATCCATGCCACTGATGTAGTAGTTATTCGAGGAGCAATCGAAAGTCTGAATACGTTTATGCAAAATAAAGGCACAACCGGCATTAAGATTAACGTTAATCAGGCTGCCGCCGATACCGCGAAAGTTACAATGGAAGGTCTTTTTATCAATGCCGCGGATAAAAGTGAAGTCAATATCAAAGGAGCCGCAGGTTCCAGTATTACAGCAGATTTACTTGCCAGCGCTACAACTAGTGTCTTAGGAAGTGGCGGCAAAATAAATGTTGATTTTACTGACGGAGGCAGTATTAAAGGCGCTGTCAATGCCCAAAACGGCGGCCTGGTCAGCGTGAAGGGCGCAGAGATTAATGGCGCGATTAAAGTTGATGGGATTGACAGCGAATATCATGGAACTGATACGGCTCTGACAACAGTAACGGCTGATTTATCCACATATACAGGTTCAGAGAAGGGCGCCGTTATAGTAACAAATAGCGGTAACGCTGTATTTGACGGAAAGCAGACTTTAATTACGGTTGATGCGGATCATGCCGGTAAAGTTTTCGGTGTAATCCTGGATAAGGGTAAAGCTGAATTTAATGCAGATACCACCGTTATCAATGTTAATAATACCAATGCTATTGGCACGTGGGATTATGCAGTGGATGTCAAGGCTGATTCTCAAGCTGTTTTTAACGGCAAAGATGTTAGCATCAAAGCTGTAAAAACCGATTATACATCACAGACTTTTACTGTTCGGGATAGATCAACGGCTGACTTTAATAATTCAGGGACAACAATTATTGAAGCAAACAGTAATGCCAGTGTTACCGCTTTGGATGTCAAAAATGGCGGTATTATGAATGTTAACAGTGATATATTAGCCATTAAATCGGAAATTTTGGGCGGTAAAGAAGCAGCAATAAACGCTATCGGTATCCAAATTCATTCTGAAGATGGTCATTCTCAATCAACGCAGCTTAACATCACTGATAAAGTGAATGATTTTTCAATTGATGTAAAAGGACAGGGGTATGATTATGATGGCACTTCCTATTCAAGCGGAACTGCGGCATTGAATGCAAGTGATCAAGCCACGGCAACAATTGAATCCAAAAAATTTACCGCTAACGTTGTTTTTAATGATGAGACTGCAAGTAGTGATAATAATCATAATGTTATGGCAGGCCTTTGGGCAGCAGATGCTGGTAAAATTGTTGCAAGTAAGGCTACTGATACCGTCGTTAATGTTACTAAAACAGGTCCGAGCGCGGCAAAAGCATATGCTGTTTGGAGTACAGGAAAGAATAGTGATATTTCATTGTTAGGGAACACCACAATCACCGCCACAGGTAAAACAGCTTCTAATGCTCTGCTTGCCGAAGATGGCGGACAAATAACTGTTGGCAGTGAAGGCAAAACTGTTGATTTAACGGGCGAGGTCAAAGTTGATGGCGGCAGTGTCAGTAATCATGGTAATGTCACTATCAATGGTCAGTTGTTGGTAAAAGCAGATGTAGCAAGCAGCGAATATACTTCGACAGGTGAGAGCCTGCGTATTAATGCTGTTTCTGACTCAGCTGTACAGATTGAAAATTCCAGTTTGCAGAACGTCAGCAACGTTCTGGATTTTAATGCGAAAAATACGGAACTAAGCTCCAGCGGCAGCAATTATATCTCCGCTGTAAATATTCTTAATAACAATCAGCCAGATGTGACGGCGTCAAATACAGTGAATTTCAGCGGTGATACAACAAAGATTACAGCAACAGCAACAGACGGCAAAGCTCAGGGAGTAAGAATTGGAGAAAGTAATTTTGGTAGTGGAAAACTAACAACTGATATAAACTTTGGTGCCACCAATACGTCCATTAATGTTAAAGGTAATGTTGTTGCCGGTGATTACTATGACCAAGTAGCCGGTATTTGGGAAGGTGAAGGTTCTTATAAAGGGGATGTAGCTACAAACATTGCATTTAATGGCAAAGCAAATATTGATGTGTATTCACAAGGCGGTAATGCTTACGGAATTTTTGTTGAACATGGTAGTGAAATAGGGACTACTATCATAGATTTTAATGACAATACGGTTATTAATGCTCAAAATGCCAACGGCAGTGGCGAGGCTGTCTATATTAGCGGAGACGGTGTTGCGGTTAATTTTAACAAAGCACAGAAGAAGGGGGTTACGGTTGATATCATCGGTGACATTACTGCAGCTAATAATGCTAAAATTACGCTGGCAGGCGATAGCAATGTTGTTAAAGGCACGGTTACGGCTGATGCTGGCGGCATAGTTTTAGCCGGTAGCGATAAGGCAACTTATATCGTTAATAAATTCGTGACGAAAGATTCTGTAAGTAGATTTACTACTGTTACAAGAGGTACGATCACCGTCAGCGGCGGTACCTTGAATATTGATAATCTAAGCGATATTAATAAATTTGATTTAGCTGATAATTCACTGATTGTCACTGGTAAAGGCGTGTTGAAAGCTGCGTCGGATAAGGTTTTTGAAGCTGATACTAGTGGTAAAAAAGTTATTGCGGATGTCGACCAAAAAGTATTGTTCAATGGCGGTAAACTGGCTATTAGTGATACCAGTTATACTCTGGCAGACAGCAAAGTATACAGTGAGGCTTTGGGAAAGGTTGATGACAGCGGTGTAGGTGCTAATACCAAAACCACGATCGTTATGACCGGTACACTGCAAGATCAGCCTGTAGACAACAAGGCCACTGTAGACGACCTGGCGCCGACAGGTGCCGTCCATACCAATGTCACCGGTACGGTAAGCACTGGCACCTTGAACGTAGGTGACGGCAGTTCCTCTGGAGGCACGACGGGTATCAATAATGACCTGGGCGTCAAAGACCTGGATTTCAGCAGTACCAGTGGCAGCGGCACTGTAGATGCCAGCGTCACTATCAGCAACGATACCGGGCTGACACTGGTCGGCGACGGCAGCAGTGAACTGCTGAAAGGCACCGGTTCCAATAATACTGTAACGGTAGGCAGTACCAGCGACAGTGGCAGTGCCGGTACCCTGACCCTTGGCAATGCGGCGGCAGAAAGCAGCGGCGGCACCTTGAACGCAAATGTAACCCTGCAGTCCGACAGCCAGATGACTGTAGAAGCAGGCAGCTTTACAGTCGATAAGATCACAGCTACAGAAGGAACGGTAGCTGTCAACGCAGGTGCGAACCTGACAACGATGCAAGACTTTACAGTTGGCGATGCCATTAATAATAAAACGGGTACGATAGACGCTGCCGGATCTATAACAGCCGGCAAAGTGGATTTGCAGCAGGGAACCGTAGCCGTTACCGGCTCTTTAACGGCAAATGAGCTTAGCGTCGGCACGTCCAACAAAGAAGGTACTGTCAACGCAGCCGGCACAGTAGACGTCGGCATCTTGAACCTGAACAAAGGCAATGTTGAAGTTACAGGTTCGTTAACAGCAGAAACATTGACCGTAGGGGACAGTGATGCTAAGATAGCCGTCGGCGCGGCTGACAGCGCCGGCACGCTGACCGCTGAAGACGTAAAGCTTGGCGGCGCCAGCCTCATGCTGGACCCGGCCTGGGAAGACGGCAGTACGATTCAGACAGCATCTAAAGCAGGGCTGAAATTTAACGGCAGCCAGATAGACGGAAAACTGACCGTAGGACAAAATTCAGTTTTGAGTTTGGGCACTGCGGATACCGCGAAAGCGGAAGCCGCCTTTACCGATACCGGATTGACCTGGGGGCAAAATGACATCACCGCTGCTTTGTATATCGATTACGAGCAGACAATGGACAGTACGAAAGGCGGCATCAAAGTAGACGGCAGCCTGACTCATGCAAGCGACAGCAAAGATCTTGCTGCGGCCAATACCGCAACTTTCGCAGCCGGCTCGCTGCTGATGGTCGCCGGTGACGCCGCATTGACGACTGACGGAGCATTAAAAGCAGGCGGCACGGCTACGAATACTATCAGTAATGGCAGCGCTGCGACTTTAAAAGTTGATTCCGGCGCCAAACTTTATATCGCCGATGCGCAGGCCGATAAACAATATACCATCGTCAGCGGCTTTACGAACAGCGGTAGCGCTGTTACAGACGGCGGCTGGAACGGTACGAACCTGCTGTTGAACAAACTGGTCAAGGGCAGCGGCAGCTATAGTAACGGCAGCTTTACCGTCAGCACGCAGAAAGTCAAAGCCAGCACTGCCTTGCCGGGCGTAGCTCTGCCGAATATTCTTGATGCAATGAGCTCTCAAACCGATTCGACTTATGCGGGTATCAAATATCTGAGCAATGCGATCAGCGGCCTTAATAGTAATGCGCAGACGCTTGCGGCAGTCAACTCCTTCGCCCAGGGAGCGGAAAACAGCGGCGCTACCCGCACGGGTGCTTTAGCAGCCATGGATCTGGGGACGGCGGCGCAGGAACATCTGTCCTTAGACAAGGCGGCTGCTGAACAGAGCGGCGGCTTCGGCAAAGCTGCTGTTGATACTGCTGACAACGGCAGTATCTGGGCACAATATATCCACAACAAGGACAAAGTCGATAACATGGGCGGCGTCAGCTATGACGGACAATACAACGGTGTTATCATCGGCGGCGACTTTGCAGACCGTGGCAAATACAGCAGCGGCATAGCTTTCAGTTATGGCAGCGGTGACAGCACCGGCAGCGCCTCTAAAAATGAATTTGACTTCTGGGGCCTCAGCTACTATGGCGGTATCCAAAACGGCGATACCAATCTGATTTTCGATGTCGGTTACAGCAAAACCAGCAGTGACGTCAAAGGCGTAATCAAGGCCGAACCTGACACGCAGGTCATCAGTATGGGAGTCAAAGGTGAAAAACTTATCAGCAATGGACATGGAACGAGCTATGTACCGTATGCGGGCCTGCGTTATATGAATATTGATACGGACAGCTATAACGGCAGTATCGACGGGAAGACGGCCGCTCATTACAGTACCGATAAAGCTGATTTGTGGTTGTTGCCGGTAGGCATCAGCATCAGCCATGAAAGCGTTACTGACGGCGGCTGGAAAGTGCGTCCGACAGCCGATATCGCTTATGTTTGGACTTTAGGTGATAAAAATACTGCGATGGATATTACCGTTCCGGGTGTAAATGCGACCGACAGACTTGGCTATGATATCATGGACAGCGGTTTCTTTGTAGGTAAACTGGGCCTGGAGGCTGAAAAAGGTGATTGGACTTATGGCTTAGGCTATGCCTGCCAGAAAGGCAGTCATGCTCAAAACAGCAAATTTATGCTCAATGTAACTTACAGCTTCTAAAAAACAACTTTTTCAAAATCTCTTTTTCCTGTTCACCCTTTTGTGTCCCTGTGTGGAAAGCCTGCCTTTTATCGGCAGGCTTTCTGCTTTTGCTGCGGACGTTTATTTGTAGATGCCGGGTCATATTTTATATTCGCATGATTTATGGTAAAATAAAGATACAATCAAATGGCTTGAGCGTACGGTTTCTTGCATGCTGAGAACCGTTTTTTTATTTGGAGCTTGCCTGTTATGTTTTGAAAGAAGGAAAAGTGAATTGGGATCAGTCCATAATCAGCATTTTAAGCCGCGGCTGGCGATGTTTGTCGTGGGGATATTTTTAATGACTTTTGGTATCGCTCTGTCCTGTAAGGCTGACTTGGGTACATCGCCTATTTCCAGTGTACCGTGGGTTATGAGTATGTTTTTACCTTTTAGTTTGGGTGATATTACGATCATGATGAACATTGTTATGATCCTGGCGCAGCCGCTCATTCTTAGGGCGCTTTATGTAAGGGAGCTGGTGGGCCAGCTGCTGACGACGCTGGCTTTTGGCTGCAGCATTGATTTTTCGATGGGTCTGTTGGACTGGTTTATACCGGGCAGTGCACTGGAACAATGGCTTGCTTGCCTTTTAAGTATTGTTGTCTTGGCTTTGGGTGTTTTTCTGGAGGTGCGCGCTAAAATCTTTTTAGTTGCGGGCGAAGGTGTGGTCAGTGTACTGGCGTTTGTTACTCAAAAAAAGTTCAGCCTGATCAAAAATTGTTTCGATATATCGCTGGTCACTTTAGCGATTATTATTTCCTGGGTGGAATTCGGTACATTACAAGGAGTTGGAGCCGGTACAGTAGTGGCCGCAGTTTTAGTAGGGCGGTTTGTACATTTGTATGAAAGCAGGCTGAGCTTTTTCGATCGCTGGAAAGTAGAAGCTTAAGTGGCTGCAGCTTGATTTTCCTGTAAAATATTTTAAATTTTTTGGTTTCAAAATATTTGTCTTATCTGTAAAAAATATTTTAAGTGCTTGCCAAAAAAGCAGGAACGTAGTACAATGTGGTTAGCGAAAGCTAACCTGAGCAAATTTAAATTTATGGTGCAATAAAGCGTCTGCGGCAGAAGCCGTAATGGCGCAGCGTGAACGAAAGCAGGTGTAAAAATGGCTGATTATATTATTGGCGGTATTTTAGTGGCTCTGGCAATTTTGGCACTGCGCAGCGTCTTCAAAAAAACATCTTCCGGCGGTTGTGCCGGCTGCAGCGGCTGTAATGGCTGCGGACCCAGCTGTCACGGACAGGATCAGGAAACTGCCTCCAAATAAGCGGTGGAATGGCAGACGCCTGCGGCGTCGAAGCCTTGCAGATTATTGACAAATCATTTTAAAAAGCATATAATTTGACCATAAGGTCATTGGATTTTGTATCAGCCGCAGGCGCACGCAGACGTACGTGTCCTGCGTTTTTTTGTGAAGGTGGGTTTAGTTTTATGTATCATATCGACCGGGGCGCGTGGGCCGAGATCAATCTTGATGCCGTGGCGCATAATGTGCAGATCGCCAAAAGCAATCTTGATCCCCATACTAAGCTGTGTGCCGTTGTCAAGGCTGATGCTTACGGACATGGCGCGGTAGCGGTAGCCCGCGAAGCCGAAAAGAACGGCGCTGATTTTCTGGCCGTAGCGCTGCTGCAGGAAGGTCTTGAGCTGCGTGAAGCAGGTATCAGGCTGCCTATTTTAGTGCTGGGTTCGCTGCAGCCGGGAGCTGCCAATGTTGTAGTGCAGTTTGATATCAGTCACGCCGTTTTTGACGAAGAACGTTTATATGCCCTTAACGAAGCGGCTGTTAAATTGAATAAAAAAGCCAGGATCCATATCGCTATTGATACCGGTATGCATCGGATCGGCGTACATGTTCGCGATGCGGGTGAATTTGCGGCTAAGGCCGCGGCGCTGCCTGGCATTGAGATCGAAGGAGTGTTCTCGCATTTTGCAACGGCAGATGCTGATGACAAAGCCTATGCCGCGCATCAGTTTGAACGCTTCCAGGAAGCGCTGAAGCTGATCAGGGAGAAGGGTATCAGGGTACCGCTGGCACATATCGCCAACAGTGCCGCTTTGACAGAACTGCGTGAATATCAGATGGATATGGTGCGTCAAGGTATTACTTTGTATGGTTTGCATCCTGCGCATATGAGCGATTGTTATAAAGATTTTGAGCCTGTCATGACGGTCAAATCGACGGTAAGCTTTGTCAAAAGCCTGCCTGCCGGTGCGACTATCGGTTATGGGCGTACTTATACATTGAGCCGTCCCAGTGTTATTGCCACGGTGCCGGTCGGTTATGCCGACGGCGTCAACAGACGTCTTTCCAACGTGGGCTATATGCTGGTTGGCGGCGGCAGGGCTCCTATCGTGGGCCGCGTGTGTATGGATCAGGTGATGCTTGATGTTACCGACCTGCCTCCGGTCAAAGTGGGCGACGAAGTCACCGTTTTCGGCGGCAAAGATTTGCCGATGGAACTGGTTGCGCAGTGGGCAGGTACTATCTGCTACGAGCTGGTCTGCAGCGTCAGTCCGCGGATGCCGCGCCGTTATGTGCGCAACGAAAAGTGAGTCTGCTTTAAAAACGCTTTCCCTTATTTATGGCTGCTTTTGGCTTCGGCCGGGCAGCCGCTTTTTTATTTGCAAAGGCTGTAAAAGCAGGAGGGCGTTATTTTTATTTAGGCCGCTGCGGCGGCAATATGCTACAATAATAATATAAGAATCAGTAAGGAGTGTGACTTGACTATGAACGAACAGGAATGGCAGGCGTGTGTGAACCATGTGGCCGGCGGTGAATATCCGGTCCCCCGCGGTATGATCAGCAACTATAACGACTGGCGCTGCCGCTCGACGGTGGGGCGCGCTTTATATTGGATGGATGAGGTAGAAGCCGCGATGCATGTCCTGGCAACGATACTTGATGTGGAGCCTGATATGGAGGATGCACCGGAAATGGGCCTCAGCGAAGCTGAACATAAAGTGCTGTGCCTGCGGGATATAGCTGAAATCGTTTGGAAGTTGGCCCGTAATGAGGATGCTGCTTTGAATTATCTGGATCAGGCCTATACATTGAGCCGGGCCTATAAACATCCCTTCCGCAGCGCTTCCCGCGGCGATATGTTTTATCGCCGGCTGGCGATCCTGCGTGAGGTAGGCAAAGAAGAGCAGGCTGTACAGGAAGCGGAAAAGATGCTGGAGCTGGAAGCTGGAAACAACGGTATCAATCCTTACCGTTATTTTGCCTATAAATTTTTAGCTGAGCATGAACATAATAATGGTGATGACGAAAAAGCGGCACAGCTGTTTGCGGAGGCTTTCAGGTATTATCCGGTCAGTGAAGCCGGTGAGCGTGATCTGGCCAAAGCGGCAGCGGCTGAAACAGCTGCCGACCGTTATAAGGCTTATGTATTTTGCAGCACGATTCAATACAAGCCCTGGGAAGAATTACCGCCTGCCATCATCAGGCGCGATCTGTGACGGAGGTTGCAGTATGAAAAAAGTAGTGTTATTAAGCGGCGGTATCGACAGCACCACCTGTCTGGCGCAGGCTGTGCAGGTCTGCGGTGCGGAAAATGTCACGGCGCTGTGTGTTTTTTACGGGCAGAAGCACAGCAGGGAAATGGCAGCAGCCCGTAAGGTTGCGGCTTATTATGGTGTACGTTTACTGGAGCAGGATATTGCCGGCATCATGTCCTATAGTAATTGCTCACTGCTGGCTGCCAGCAGTGAAGCCATCGAACATAAAAGCTACGCGCAGCAGCTGGCTGAGCATGGCGAAGGTACGGTAGCGACTTATGTACCGTTTCGCAATGGCCTTTTGATCAGCGCTGCTGCCGCTATTGCCATTTCATTGGGAGCTGATGCGATCTGTTATGGCGCTCATGCTGACGATGCGGCTGGACGGGCTTATCCGGATTGTACGCCGGAGTTTTATGCGGCTATGGATACTGCCATTTATGAAGGCAGCGGTAAATTGTGTCATCTGGAAGCACCGCTGCTGAATAAAAATAAAGCGCAGATAGTGGAGCTGGGACTGAATTTGGGTGCTCCTTATCAATATACCTGGTCGTGCTATGAAGGCGGCGACAGGCCGTGCGGCGAATGCGGCACCTGCATCGACAGGGCCAATGCCTTTAAGGCCAACGGCGTGGACGACCCTGCTTTATAAGTAAAAACACACCCTTTTTAAAGGGTGTGTTTTTATTTTACAGTACTTTTTCATAACAGTAAAACTGGTGCTCCATTTTACGGAACTGGATTTCACCGCAGAAATGATAGCCGTGCTTTAGAAATAGCTGTTGAGCTTTTTCGTTCAGGGCGTAGGTATCTGTTTTTAAATAACGCAGTCCCAGGCTGAGAGCGAGCGTTTCAGCCTGCTGCAGCAATTCGGAGCCGGTACCGCGGCCGCGCAGGGCCGGGTCAACTGCCATGCGATGCAGGACCAGGGCTTTTTCCGCCAAAGTCCAGCTGGCATCAGCATAAACAGCTGGTTCGGTCTGATTGATGCAGATCAGGCCGCAGATCTGTCCTTCAGCTTCTGATACAAAAAGATCGCCTTGGGTGATGTCTGCGGCAAAATCCTGTTCAGTTGGATAAACCTCGTCCCACTGGTAGTTGCCGTAAGCGTGCATTTCCCTGACCGTAGCCTGCACGATAGCCATGATCCGTGTTAAATCCTGCATAGTTGCCAAACGCAGCATCATTGCACCTCGATTCTTTGTTTTTGACCCTTTGTTTTTTGCCAGTGTGTTTCCAGATTGGCACACATTTTTTTGAACAGCCTGTTCAATTCTTTGCGTTCTGACGCTGTAAAATTTTGCAGACACAACTGCAGGCTGGTGTTTTCTTCAGTGATGATTTGATCGTAGAGCAGGAGAGCTTTTTCTGTTGGGAAAAGCTGCCAGTGCCGCTGGTCTTCGCTGCTGCGCTGCCTGTTTATATAACCGGCAGCGGTCAATTTTTGGACAGCTTTGGCAGTCGTAGATTTATCGACTTTTAATAAGAGCGATAAATCGTTTTGATTGATACCCGTATTTTCGCAGATCCGGGTCAGAAAAATAAACTGTCCCCGCTGCAGCGCCAGTTCCTTAAAATGCAGATCGTGAAGATAGTGGATCGTGCGCGCCAGCGTGCCGATGTCACGCAGCAGGTCATTATGCAGTTTTGTCATAATATTCACCGCCATATTAGTTGAACTTTCAACTAATATTATGACGTAAAAGGTTGAAAAATGCAAGCTAAATATATTATAAAAAATAATTTAATTGTTGGATTAAAACTTTCTCCACAATAAAAAGCAAAAGCTGTTAAAATATTGTTATTAATATTGGAAAATTTTGTTAATTGTGAGGTGTCTGTTTTGTTTTTAAAGAAACATTTTACGATAATAGGGTTGGCCTGTGTTTTGTCTGTGCCGGCTGTCGATGCTGGGGCCGAAGGCTTTGCGATCAACGAGTGGTCAGCTGAAGGCGTGGCTATGGGCGGAGCGCGAATGTTTGCTGAGAATGACGCCGCCAATATTGCCTACAATCCGGCGTCGATCACCAAAGTGCGGGGCGAAGCTTTTAAACAGAGTGCGGTTTATATCAGCCCGCATGGCAAATATACGGCTTATGACGCTACAGGAAAGCCTATTGACGAAGGTAAAAACGTCGTACATGCCGGTTGGGCTCCCGGCAATTACTATGTCAAACAGCTCAACGACAAAGACTGGATTGGTATAGGGTTGTTCAGCCGTTTCGGCATGATCTCAGAATTTGAACGGGATTCTAAAGTTGCATCTAATGCCTTTTTCTCTCGCTTGAACGGCGCCAGCCTGACGCCGACCTATGCCCGCAAGTTTGATAA
>OLGO01000492.1_pt1 | contig 37669 bp, 45 predicted proteins | sample 1605861 | NCBI WGS metagenome assembly OLGO01 (sample SAMN03283253) | human gut metagenome | biome: human-associated habitat; material: feces | host: Homo sapiens | place: USA | collected 2013
AGAAGCATGGACAAGCACAGACAAGCCACATCTGATAGAAGCACTTCCGGAGGGAGATTATGTGCTGAGAGAAACGATGGCTCCAAAAGGCTATCAAGTGGCGCAGGACATCCACTTTACGGTGAAAAGTACCGGAGAGATTCAGCAAGTGGTGATGAAAGACGAATTGAAAGAGGGAACCATCCGTACCAATTTACCGGATAATTTCCGTGATGGAAGCAATACCAATGGCGGGATCAAGACAGGAGATCATGCACCTATGGGAATCTTACTTGCCGGAATGGGAATTGCACTTGCCGGAATCATCAGCGTGATCTTTTGGAAGCGGAAGAAGGAGGCACTGGATGAAGAAGCATAGATGGATAAAAAAAGGGATCTGTGGTCTGTTGATTGGCTTACTTCTGACACAAACCGTTGTTATCGCAAAAACAGAAGAACCGGAAGGAACAAAAAAAGGGGATCTGTTTATTCAGGAAAAATTATTCTCGACCGATACGAAAGAAGTTGGCTCGGATAAATTTGAGGGAAGCATTACGGTAGACGGGGAACGATATATTCTGCAGGAAGTGAAACAAGAGGTGGTAGACCAGACACCGGTTAAGATTGAAACACCGGAAGAGATTACCATTGACTCTGAGCCAATGGATACAGAATATAAACCGGAGCAGACCATTGAAAAAGACGGAGTGACTTATACCTTAGAAAAGGTAGAGGAAAAGGAAAAGCAGGAAGTTTCTAATCAGACTGTGACCGGATATACCGATTACGACAAAGCAGTGACCAGGGCTTCTGTTCCAGCCACCAAGCAAGTGACAGTGAAAGATAACCAGACCGGAGAAAATAAGACCGTGACCTGCACACTGACAGATGTAACGCCGCTTGCCGAAGGCGGATGGGAAGATACGCATATTGATATCACCTTTGAGTCTTATGATTCCAATGTGTTCCGCTGGAACGGTGTTACAGTTGGAAAAGATACCAGTACACCGCTGGCAGGATATGAAAATAAGTTATTACAGTCTGTTGGAGCAGATACCTCCAAGTACCGAGTGCTACGGACTTACTGGACAGGGCAGCCTTATACCGATGGGAACGGTGTGCTTTGCAGGAATGCAAGAGCAGACGTTCAGAGGAAGGTTAGTTATTATCGTGCGAATTACAAAGGTGTGATCGAGCATCCGGAAAGAACCGTCTATACCGCAACTTACAAAGGCATGAAGAAAATAGAAAGTGAAGATGAATATACTTACACGGTGAAAATGACTGCAACTTACAAGTTGGACAACTCCATTTTATCAGCATCAGGGGTTGCAGCCATTATGGGAATTGCGCTGGTATTACTTTTAGTGGTATGGATTCTCTTCGTGATGAGGAAGAAAAAGAAACATAAGGAAGATTCGTAGATGAGATGATCTAAAAAATAATGGAGGATAAAACATGGATAAATTTGCGGAAAATATTTACAACTTGTGTGAAGCGGTGATTCCATATGCGCCGGCAGTGGCAGTGGTCGCATTGCTTTTGATCGGAGGAATGTTTGCAATTCCGTCTGATGAAAGCAGGCAGAAAGCCAAAAAAGCTTTGGCAGGTGTAGCGATAGGAATGTTCTTTATCGTAGGGGCGGTATACCTTGGCAAGTGGTATACCTCAAAGATTGTATTTTAAATGAAATGACGGTGGAGGTACTTTGTACTTCCACCGATTAAAGGAGAATGCAGGATGAACAGTTGGAGAAGTACAGATATTGAAGTCTATATTACAGGAGATAAAAAAGAAATTGGGTGGGTAAAACTGCCGGTTTCCAAGCAGGAATTAGGTCGAATATGTTTCGAAAGTACCGGAGAGATCAACGGAAAAGACTATACACTGGTTGACTACAACTGTCCATATTTTGAGATTTCCATATATGATGATTTGGAAATCTTAAACAAAGTAGCTGATATTGTAGAACGTTTGAACCCGATAGAAAAGGAGCAGCTACTAAACTGGTGTGAAAAATATCAAGCAGGAATGACCGATCTGGTAGAGGTTGGAAATGCCGCATTACAGATCCGAGAGGGAAAACAGGAATACTTAGACGGCATTAACAGTGAAGAAGCATTAGGGAAATACCTTTTGGAGCAGATCGGATTAAAAGAAGTGTTTGAAAATGTAAAAAACAAAGTAAAAGAAGAATTAAAGCTGGATGCGCCTTATCTTGATTATGCAAAGATTGGAAGAGATTACGATATCAATAACGAATCGGGATATTTTATAAAATCACCGACAGGCAGAAGAGCGCAAGGCTATGTGAATAAGAATGAAATTAATGAATTTGAATATAAGCGAGAAGAATTTCTTCAGTTGGATCTTGACAAAGTGATGGGTGAAGAAGTTCCTTTTCAGCAGAATATAGACGATTTAGAAGAGAAAGCCATGAAAGCTTGTATGGAACGTACCAAAGAGAAGAGTCCTGAAAAGGTGGAAGGGCTGGAAAAAGAACGTTGAAAGGATGGAATGAGCAAATGCTTACAAAAGAAAAATTGTTAAAAGAGTATGAGTCCTTCTATGAAAGTGAAAAACATAGAGTTCAGAGCATGTATCTTGATGTAAATAAGACCATGGAAGAAGTGGGTGAACGTATGGAAGAGGGAATGGAGAGATTGCATAGTATTAACCAATTCCTTTTTCAGTGTGGTGTAAGAGATGAAAGGGAGAAAAATAGAGAAGAAAACCGGATCATAGAAGAGTTTTCACCTTTAGAGCAGTATCATTTTTATCTCGATAAAGAGTTAAAAGCTATGACCAGTCGTGAGGATTTGGATGATATACGAGAACAGGCAATTCGGGAAGCTGCTAACTGGGAACCGGAAAATGCGTGGGAAATGCGGATGAAGCAGAAAGCAGAACAATCCTTAAATACACTTGGAGAAATGCAGGATGAAAAGATTGAGAAAGAACTGGAAGACGAGTGTATGAAAGCCTGCATGGTACGCACCGCACAAAGAAGCCCGAACAAGAGAGTGGAGTTAGGGTTGGAGCGTTAAGAGGATATGGCTATCGCCCTCCATCACGACCACGCTGCGCTAACACTCATGATGTCAGTTGATGAAATGGTAACGAAGTATTACTATTTTTCTTTTTATTGAAAGAGGAACAAATGCGGAAGAAGAAACTAGAGAAGAAAAATGAAAAAGTGTTAAGGCTGAACCGATTTTTAGCGAGGAAAGATGTATTGGCAGGGATTTGTATTTTAGAAGATGTTTCGCTATTTTTCATCGTACAGTATCTTTTAAATATTTGTTTGAATCTGCCTTTATGGTTTGAGACACAGAATCCTAAAGTATGTTTCGGATTGAAAAATCTGTTTCCGGTTCCGGAACGGGTAGAGAGTTTTAAGGGATTTTACTTGGTACTTGTAGGTGTCATGGTGGTATGGAATCTTATAACCATATATCAGATCCGTACGTCTCATTCCGAGAAAAACTTTAACACCAATCAAAAAGGTTCTGCACGTTGGACAACGAACCGAGAAATCAAAGAACAGTATCGAGGGATTCCGGATCGTGATGAAACGTTCCCCGGAGCAGGAGGAACCATCATATCGAGGATCGGGAAAACCTTATATATTGATGATACCCTAACAAATAATTTGATTATTGGTATCACACGAAGTGGTAAAGGTGAAATGTTTGTGATCCCGTCCATTGATGTATATTCCAGAGCAACGGAAAAAACCTCTATGGTAATTACAGATCCAAAGATGGAACTTTATAAGACATCCAAGAAAACGTTAGAAGAACGAGGGTATCTGGTATATCTTTTGAACTTGGATGATCCGTTGCATTCTATGGGATTTAATCCATTGGAACAGATTAAAGAGGAATATCTGAAAAAGAATTATGCAGAAGCGGAACTTCTGGCACAGGCATTTAGCTTCTCCATTTTTAATCCGGATTCCGCAACCAACCAAGATTCCTTCTGGCAGGAAACTGCAGCTTCGTTATTGACTGCATTAATCCTAGCTCACATTCAAGATTGTGTGAAAGAAGACGAGCTGACGAATGAAAGAAGATTCGAAGCATGGCAGAAAAAGCGTGCTGTCTATAAAAAGCTGACACCTAAGGAACAGGAAGAAGCGAAAGCAATGTGTGAGCGCAGAAAGCAGCTTGGAGATATCTTGTTAGATCCAAGAGTATCAGCAATCCCGTTAGAGGAAGAATTTGTTTATACCAAAGAAAACGAAAAAAAGATTACCATGTATTCGATCATCAATACGTTTACAGAGTTGGCAAGACAGAAAGACGAGGAAAGACCGGATCTGTCGGCATTGGACAGTTATTTTGCCGAGCGTCCAATGCTAGATCGAGCAAAAATGAAGTATGCCGGTACGGAGCTTGCCGGTGATCGAACCAAAGGAAGTATCTATTCTTCTATGTTTGTAAAACTTGCAATCTTCACCTTTGAGAATATCGCAAAAATGACAGCAGAAAGCAGCTTAAAACTGGAAGAGGTTGGTTTTGGAGATAAGCCGGTTGCAGTGTTTCTAGGCATTCCGGACTATGATAGTTCCCCTCACTTTTTGGCGACTGCCTTTATCCGTCAGCTTACGTTTGTACTAGAGAAAAAGGCTACCAGATATAAGACAGGTAAGTGTAAGCGCAAGGTACGTTTTATTTTGGACGAGTTCGGAAACCTTCCAGCAATTCAAGGCATGGACAAGTTTATTACCGTGTGTCTCGGAAGAAATATTGCTTATGACCTATATATCCAAGCCTATTCACAAGTGGAGCAGTTGTATGGAAAAGCAATGGACACAATTGTCGGCAACTGTGGAAACCAGATCTACATATTGACCAATGATGATCGGACTGCTGAAAATTTTTCAAAGAATCTTGGTAATGAAACTATTATTGATATCCAAAGAAGCGGAGAGCGGTTATCTTCCTCTAAATCAGTGATGGAATCGGCTACAGAAAAACCATTACTAAATATGAATGAGTTGGAAGAATTGAGAGAGGGCGAGTGTGTCGTAAAACGTGTCATGAAAAGGCGGGATCTGAAAGGAAAACGGATTCGTCCCACCCCGATCTTTAATTCTGAAGCATCCGGGAAGCGATTTCTGTATCGTTATGAATATTTGACAGACACATTTCCGAATCCGGGAGAAATTGATCTTACAGAAGTGAATACAGAAGATCGAAGCTGGATTGATCACAGGGAACGAGTATGGAACTTTAAGCGAAGCTTTGTGCAGATGCAAATGGAGAGGCTAAATGCAAACAAGGTGTTGAAGCTCAAAGAGCTTTATAACAAGGATATCATCCTAAGTCTTTTAGAAAAAGTGTTGACTACAGAAGAGTTGATGAAAGTAGATCCGGAGCTTCCGGTCATGAAATTATTGGATCTGATCCAGCAGGCGAATCTTAAGGAAGAGGAAAAGGAGCAGATCATCAGCATGATTGAATTAAGTGCTACATAGGAGAGATCACATGAAAGAACAAGCATTAAAAAAAAGAAAATATCTGTCGGGGCTAGTGCTTTTGCAACTCCTGCTTTTTATGGCAACTTCTACAGTCATGGCAGTAGATACAGAAGAGGTGATTACTGTTCTGAAAAAAAACAGAGATATCTTTCATACTAGCACCATTCCGGGCGGAATCTTTCGGTATATTGGTTGGAGCGTGATGAAAGGCTTGGTTTGGGTGGCAGAGCAATGCGCAAAGCTTTTCGATGAAAGTTTTAAGTTCATTGATTTTACCAGATATGAACCAGTAGAAAAGTTTCTGACATCATGGAAGCCGGTAGTGTTTGCTCTGATCAGTTTATCGATTCTGTTTTTAGGATTGATCATGATTTTCTGGCAGGAGAAAAAGCCCAAATTGATGATGAACATTTGTCTGGCAGTTTTGATCATGACGTCCAGTGGATATCTGATCGATCAATTGAACGGGTTTGTGACGGATGACATCCGTAGTGCTATTTTGAATGATGGAGATACCAGCACCGGTTCCAGTGGGCTGGTTTACGATATGGTCGGTAATTCCATTTATGATTTGATCTACATTGACGATAAGTTGGATGGCGGCTTAATGAAAATGACCAAAAATAACCGGAAACTTTACGATGACTTCACAAAAGAAGATTTAGAGTTGATGTCCATTAATGAGGTGTTAAAACCAGATGATGTGAAAGCGGAATCGAAAGATCTAGTGTCAAATCGGATTTATTATAAAAAAGGAAATCTCGAATTGAAAGAGATCTACAACGGCGTGGCATGGACAGATCTTTTGAACGAATATTATTACCGGTATGATGTGGAATGGTTTACGGTGATTGTAGGGCTTGTGTCTTTGATCATTGTGTATGTCTGTCTGGCTTACAAGGTTGTGCGTATCCTGTATGAAGTTGTGGTACAGAGGCTGTTAGCAGCATTATATTCTGCAAATTTGTCCAGCGGTCAGAAGACATTAAAAATCTTGGACAGTATTAAAGATAGCTACATTACACTGATTTTAGTGATGGTTTGTTTAAAAATCTATCTGTTGGCATTTAAGATGGTTGGAGAAACGCAGTTTGCTGCATTTTCGAAAGTAATGTTACTGTTTTTCTTGGCATTGGCTGTGGCAGATGGTCCGAACATCATACAAAAACTAACAGGTGTAGACGCCGGATTGAGTAGCGGTATGGGAAAGATCATCGCTGGAGTTCAAGCAACTCGCATGATGTCTACCATGACGAGCCATGGGGCTAGATCCTTAAAAAATCTATTCCACGATGAAAAGAATGAACCGGTGACCGGAAAAACAGTTAATGCTGCAGCGCAATCCGATCTGGAAGGGACAGGAGAAGCACAAGGCGCAGTACCGCCGGATGAAACTTCCGGAGCAGGGCAGGAGGAACAGCAGATGTCAGCGGATGGAAAGGAAACAGGAACACCACCAGATATGCAGAATGAAACCAGTGGAACACCGGAGGAAATGGAAACAACAGATATACCGGAAGCTTCCGGATATTCAGAGGATAGTTCTTCATTGGCGGAAGACGTTGAGGCAATGGAAGGTTTCAATAGTGCTGCTATGGATGATCTGAACGGTCTTGATCCATTATCTGGAAATAGAGGACTTGACAACGGTATGGATCGGATGAACCGAATGGATGAGGAGCTTTCTACTCAAAGAGAGAAATCGTTCGATTCTGGGTTAAGATCAAGAGATGTAAAGCATGAAGGTAATTTATTCCGTTCCGAATGGAAAGATGCTTTAAATAAGCCAACAAAAAGCAGTGAGTCCAAGTCGGATCTGGAAGCAAGGTGGTAAAGGTGAGGAGTTATGCGTTATTTAGTAAGCAAAGAGATTAAATCGGAAACCAAAGTAGGAAAATCAATTTATTTATTTGATTTCTTTTTCCTGATCACGTACATGGCGATATCGCTTGTTTTAGTAAATTTAGTCCACCCGTCTTTACATATAGCGTTTTACCTTTTCTCGTTTGTGATGGCATTGTTGCTCACTACAAAAAGTTATACAAACAAGAAAAGGCGAAACTATCAGAGCATTGCAATTATGCTGAGAAAGGATCAGACGGTCTATCGGTCGGTTGTTAATATAAGCCGGAGAACCAAGCTTCAGGAGGAAGAGGAAATGAAGAGGGTAGAAAAAACGAAAGGACAAGAAAAAGGGAAAAGAAAGAAAAAGCAGGAGAAACCGAAGGTAGATAAGGTCTTACAGATCCGTGGTTATGACAAGGAAGCACAATGTTATCTTATGAAAAACGGAGGCTTCATGGATCTCATTCAAATAAATTCGAAGGATTTAGTTAATTCTTCAGCGGATGAAGTAGAGTACGACTGCATGAAGTTTGCCAAAGAGTACAAGCTGGAAGAGGCTGATCTGAAATTGATCGTGTTGAATTTTCCGTGTGACACTAAGAGGCAACAGGCATACTATGAGATAAAACTGGAACAGACCAAAAATGCAGTTTATAAAAACTTTTTACAAAAGAAGCTGGATGAACTCATCTGGCTTGGGAAGAACGATACGACCAGAGAATTTTACTTTATGCTTTTTGCCAAGTCGCAGACTGACTTAGAAAAACAGATTACCACGTTAAAGACTGTCTTACATACAGGGCGAGACGGGCTTTTGATTGAATTGACAGACGAGAACAAACACCAGATCATTTACCGCTTAAATAATAAAGGCGATTCATTGATTGCATAGGAGAGATACATATGTTTGGAAAGAAAAAAACAAAAGTGGAACACATACAGGAAGAAACTTATGATCCGTACCTATTGGAACAGATTCAGCCATCTGGTGGGATTACGTTCCAGGATACCAGATATGTAGAAACCGGAACCGGTTATGAAACCTGCATCCATGTGTATGATTTTCCGCAGAAGTTGGATGATTTCTGGATGGCAAAAGTCTGTAATATCAACAACACTGTGGTTACGGTAGACATATCTACCGATAATGTTATGGAAGTACAAAAGAACATCAACCGGAGCATGAAAGAGCAGCAATATCGTTATATGGAAGCTCAGAACTTCCAAGAAAAATACGATGCCAAGCAAAGATTTCAGGAAATGGAACGCCTTTACGAAGAGATTTCCAGTCTTGGGGAAGTGATCAAGCTCTTACATATTCGTATCTTTGTGGCAGATCACTCATATATACGCTTAGAAGAAAAAGTGAAGAACATCTTAGCGAAGCTGGAAAGTAATGGATTTCGGGCAGCGATTTTCTTAAATGAAACTAAGACAGAATGGGAATCTATGTATCGCCCGTACAAAGAACAACAGTCAGAAGATCTGTTTTTTATCTATGGACAACCTTTAACTTCTAATGCGCTTGCAGCCGGGAATCCGTTCCATTTTTCCAGCCTGCAAGATCCATGCGGTGATTTCTTGGGAAAAACACCGTGTGGAGGGAATGTACTTTTTGACGAGTTCCACAAGTCTAAGACCAGACGTTTTTATAATTCTCTGGCAGTAGGTACTATGGGTTCGGGAAAATCTACGCTTCTGAAAAAGCGGTTTCTGACCAATGCGATCAAAGGGAATTATGTGAGGACGTTTGATATTTCTGGAGAATTTACGACACTGACAAAGACATTAGGCGGTAAGGTGTTGAAGCTGGATGGAACCAACGGAATTTTAAATCCGTTGGAAGTCTTAAAGGCAGAGGAAGGAGAAGAAATCTCTTTCACCAGACATATATCCAAGGTTTCTACCATTTACAAGTTTCTAACAGAAGGAAGTGCGGATACGGAAGAAATTATAGAGTTTGAAGAACTCTTGCGTGAACTATACAGGACATTTGGAATGGAATTGATTGGAGGAAAAGTGAAGTCGCAAGTAACCGGACTTCCGGCTAATCGGTATCCTACTTTTTCGGATTTTTTAGAATATATCGAAAGAAAAATGGAAGATATTCAAAGGAAGTCAAAAGGCTATGAAGCAGTAGAACTGGATCTGGTGAAACACCGGATGGCGATTATGGATAAAATTCGAAGAGTGTTATCCAATATAACGAATACCTATGGATCTTTATTTGACGGTCATACATCTATTGATAACATTTTGGATGAGCAGATCGTGACTTTCGACTTATCAACCATTAAAGAAATGAAACCGTCTGTCTTTGATGCTCAGATCTTTAATATGATTTCTCTTTGTTGGGACAACTGTGTGACAAACGGAAAATTGATGATGGAGCGGTTACGGAAAGCAAAAGGAGAAGAGGGCGCACTTGATCCAGAGCAAGTTACAAAGTTTTTGATGATCATTGATGAAAGCCATCGTTGGATCAATACTAAGAAACGCCATGCGTTGGAGTCGATTACCATTTACTTGCGAGAAGCCCGTAAGTTTTTTGGTGGCATTATGCTGGCCAGTCAATCCATTCGAGATTATGTTCCGGAAGGATCGGGCGCAGAAGAAATCGATGATCTGAAGAAGATTTTTGAACTGACACAGTACAAATTTATCTTCCATCAAGAGGCAGATACTCTGCCGCTTTTGGACAAGGTGTTTGAAAGCACTTTGACACAATCGCAGAGAAATAAGATTCCGAAATTAGAAATTGGAGAAAATATCTTGTGTATTGCTTCTGACAGGAATCTGGAATTTAAGGTGCATTTGACCAAAGAAGAAGACCGGATCTTTGAGGGTGGCGTATAAATGAAGAAGAAACTACTTGTGTCGATTATTCTAACAATTGCTATTTTACTTGGGGTTATATCGGTTGCGAACAGTGCAGTTATAGCGATATTAAGTGTCGTGCACCACGAAGAAGAGCAGGAACAGCAAAGTGGATTGTTGGGCGGAAGCACAGAGGAACAGATCTGGTTTTACCTTTTAGGAAAAGGATTTTCCAAAGAAGTAGTTGCCGGAATTATGGGAAATATGTTTCAGGAGTCAGGGCTTGATCCTACGAGTGTGACTGGTCGTGCAGCTGGGCTATGTATGTGGCAGGACTATCAGGCAAAAGCTGGACGTTTTGGAAATCTACTATCATTGGCAACATCCATAGGGAAAGATTGGACAGATCTGCAAGTACAACTGGATTTTCTGGTGATGGAGCTGGAAGGTGGAGAAGCCACCTGTCACCGACTGCTGATTTCTAAGTGCGGAAGCTATGAAAACTTTAAGAATATTTCTGATGTAGAAAAAGCTACTAGAGTGTTTGAAGAGTGTTTTGAACGGGCAGGAGTGCCGAATTACCCAAGAAGAATACAGGCAGCAAAAGGGTATTACGAAAAATACAAGAATATGTCCACTCCAACGGTTCCCGGTGATACAGCCGGAACAGTAGCCCCTGGAATCGCCGGAACCATTAACCGGTCCGAGCGTATGAAGTGGCTATTTCCGAACGGGACACCGAAAAGCGCAGCACAAATGCAACAATATCTTGTGACCATTACCGTTCCGATCGTAAGCAGCAAAGGTGCAGAAAGCACTATGACACTCAGGGTACACAAGAAGCTGGCAAATGAATACATTGCGATTTTTAAGGAAATGAAAGCCATCGGTTTTCCGGTACGTGCCAGTGATACTGCCGCTTATGTGTGGCGAACTATGGCGACCAATGGATCAAAGATATCCTATCACAGTTATGGATCTGTGGTGGATCTTAACTGGAATAGTAACCCACTTGTCTATCATGGAACCGGCGCCTATCGTCCGGGTTCCGATCCGTATTCTGTTACACAGCAAGTGGTCAATATTTGGAAAAAGCATGGCTTTTACTGGGGCGGTGACTGGAAGTCTTATAAGGATTATATGCACTTTACTTACACTAATAACTAGATTCAGATAGGAGAAATCAAATGAATAGAAAAAGAATCGGAATCCTTCTGGTTATACTCGCAATAGTGATTGGAACCGTTGCGGTGATCATGTGTTTCGTAGGAGATCAGGAGCCGGAGAAAGAAGAAACGAAGGTTGAGAAAGAGACAGAAAAAGAGATCGTAACGCTTCCGGAACAGGAAGAAACAGAAGAGCCAGAAGAACCGGAAGAAGCAGAAGGTGCGCCAGAAAAAAATGTATATATTGAACAAGTACAGATGGAACTTATAGGATTATCCGAAGAAACAGAAGCCTGTATTCCAGATCGAGAAGCTTTTGACTATCAGATCAAAGAGTGGCTATATGAGCATGACAAAGATAATGAGACAATACAGTCGTTAAATACGGTTACTTATTATTATGATCAGAATTGTTGCGAATTTATGTTACAGACAGAAGATCATCAAGTGTTTTGTATTCGGCAGGATTTAAAGGAGGACAAGTAAGATGAAAAAAGTATTTATTTGCTGTTCGGCGGATCGAAGACTGGTGCTGGAGGCGAAAGCGCAGGTTTATAAAAAATGGGAACTGACAGAGCAGTTGGAACGTGCCGACCTTATGGCAGTCGTGCGAAATGGCGGCTTGACAGAGGAAATGAAGCAGATGATCAAAAGAGCAGAAGAGTTGAATATCGACATCGATTATTTTGACGAAGGCTTCATGAAACGAGAAGTACAGGAAGCAGTATTACGTGGCAACATTATGATTCAGCGGACAGAAAGGGCGAAAACGCATGGGCGGGAAAGGTAGTAAAAAGCCAGGACGTTTCCGGAAGGCAAAAGGAACATATTTCTTTTACATTTTTATTTTCTTTTTTATCGGAGGGTACGCACTGTTTTTCTCAAGTCGAGGCTGGATGTCTACGCAGAGTTTGGCGAAAAAACAAACGGAACTACATAAAGAAGTGGAATGGGAAAATCGAAAAGTCCGGATCATCCGGTGGGAGTATTCCGAAGAGCAACACTTAATGGAAGTGGAATTGGATATTACCAATACGAAATATGATGGCATTGATACTTATCAGTATTCGGCAATGGAAACAAATGCCGGATTTCTGAAGGTAAAGCCCGTGATCGAGGAATCGGACTGGGTGATTGTCCAGATCCATAATATTCCGGAGAAGTGGGCGGAAGTATCGTTCCGGTTGGAGCTTCCGGGTGAAGCAGGAGAGGCATCTGAAAAATTGAAGCTTTATACGAATATCAATAAAGTGGCCAAGGTTGACTCTTTGGAAATCTTGGATCGTAAAGGATATCTTGTAAAGCGTTATGATGGAGAAATCGCTTCCTACGAAATGGAAATTGCAGAAATGGAATCTGAGATCGAAGAAAAAGAAGAGAAAATCCGGAATGTGAAACTGGAAATGAAGAAGCTGGAAGAAAAGAAAGAATACCAGACCGAAGAGGAACAGAAGAACACGGATCAGCTTCTTTCCGATGCTTCTGTGCAACAGACATCTTCCGAAGAAGATATTGTTGAGCTGAAGGAGAAGATTGAGGAACGCAAAGAGCGGATTGAGAACATCCAAGAACAGATTAAAAAGGTGAAAGGTGAAACGGATGGATAAGCAGGAAGTCTACCGGATGATAAAAGAACAAGTGAAGATTGTAGACTATGCTCCCCGGATGGGATTTACCGTGATCCGGAAGGGAAGATATTTTTCTTTGAAGGAACATGATTCTGTGATCATTGATCCGGAAAAAAATTGTTTTTGGAGAAATTCCAAGCTGGGAACCGGACGGAGCATTGGAAAGGGAGGTTCCATCATTGATTTTGTTTTAGAATTTACCAGTTCATCCTTGCACGAAGTGTTAAAGGAGTTGTCCCAAGAAATGTTTACAGGAAGTGGTGACCAGCTTCCGACATTCCAAAAAAGAAAAAAGCCGATGGTTAAAGAAGAGTTGATGTTACCGGCAGAAGATTCCCATATGCACAACGTGTATGCCTATCTTCTGAAAACAAGGAAGATCAAAAAAGAAGTAGTGCAGTTTTTTGTGAACCGAAAAATGTTGTATCAGGATATCCATAAGAATTGTGTCTTTGTGAGTTACGATCCGGAAGGGAAACCAGTGTTTGCCTGTGTGCGAGGCACGAATTGTTATAAGCCTTTTTACGGAGATCTTTCTGGGTGTGATTATGAGAAATGCTTCTTTGTTGGGAATCATGCGAAAAGGCTCTATGTTACGGAATCTGTGATTGAGATTATGTCGGTTATGAGTTTGTTAGAGGAACCGCTTTCTTTTGATTATCTTGCGCTTGCGGGGGTAGGAAAAGCAGACAGTATTCAAACTTATCTTGTTCGTGACTGGGAGGCAATCTACCTTGGAACGAATCAGGACGAACACGGGCGAGAAGCTGCAGAACATATGGAAAGATTGGTTAAGAAGAAACGTCCCGATATTCGGGTGGTTCTGGATCTTCCGGAGGGGGAAGGTTCTGATTGGAATGATATTTTAAGGAAGAGGCAGGAATTATGATTTTATTTGTAGGAAGTGAAGAAAAAGGACATTTTATTCGTGAAGTAGCAAAAAGCTACCAGTGGAACGCAGCGTTTGTTCATCCGAAACTGGATATCTTTAGTCAAGTGCAGGAAATCTTACAGTATCCGGATTGTAAAGTGATTGTCTATGATGTGGAACAGTATGTAATGAATGCGCAAGAAATCGCAGATGAAATCCGCAAGATACAGCTTGCGAACAATGCAGTACCGGTCATTTATGCACCGGGCTATAATCCGAAAAGCGATCTGGTCATGCACCTGACCTATCAGGGAATCAAAGCCTATATTTTTTCTGATAATTTGACAGAGAAAAAAGAAGAATTAAGAGCTGCCATTGAAGGAAAAACAACAGACTATTTTCCTGTGGAGGAAGAACCGGAAGAGGTTGCAGAGAAGAAAGCGGCTGGTGTGGCGAAAGCAATCGGGATTGCAGGAGCAGTACCGAGAATGGGAACCACCACACAGGCAATCCAGCTTGTGAAATACCTTATGTACAAAGGATATAAAGCTTGTTACATACAAATGAATAATCATGGCTATGTCGAAGAACTGATGGATGCTTATGAAGGAGTAGAAGAAGAAAAATTGATTGGAAAAGCAGTCTATCAGGAAGTGGATATGTATTACAAGTTAGAAAAGCTTCCGGAAGTGCTGAAAAGGGATTATGACTATTTTGTATATGATTATGGTGTCTTTTCTGATCGTGATTTTAACAAGATTTCTTTTCTGGAAAAGGATCTACAGATCTTCACCGTAGGCACAAAGCCGGGGGAATTTATGAAGACGTATCAACTGATAGAAAATAATTTCTATAACAGTGTGCTTTATATTTTTAACTTTGTTGTGGACGATAAGCAGGAGCGGGATGATATTTATGAACTGATGGCAGAAAAGGAAGACGTAACCTTTTTTGCTCCAGACTGTAGAGATCCGTTCCGGTTATGTCAAACGGAGTTTTATGAAAGTCTCTTTCCGGTGAAAGCTGTGGTAGAGACAGTGGAACCGAAAAAAGGATTTTTTAAGAAAAGGAAAAAGAGACGATGAAATATAAGCGTGGCTTAGTGAAAGATATTGAAGAGCAGCGGCTCTTTGAAAAAGAACAGAAAGAACTGAAGAAGAAGCACCATATTTCAGAACAGGATGAGCGCATTGTCGTAGAAAAAGATAATATGACCAAGTTCTTTATCCGAACCGGAGGAAGCTTGGTTCGGATTGCAGCGAATATCTGTATTGGTGCTCTTGCAATCATCGGGCTGGCTGCTCTTGTCTATCCGGCGCCGCGAGCGGAATTGTTGGTTGTGTGGAAGATGATTTTAGAGGAATTACTAAGTTTTATGTGATAGTTCAGTCATTTAAGACTTTACTATAGGTCACTCGTCGTTGAGTACCGAAAACGTGTATCACAGGTAACTTTTAAACCAAGCATAGCCCCGACAGTAAGTCGGGGAGAAAGGAGAACAGATGGAACAGAGGTATCCAGACAACTTGGTAATCGGACATTACAAAGGGATGGCAATTGTCGAGAATGAGTTTGGAACACTTTTCTATATAGAGGATATGGATGAAGGGATGGCTCCGGCAGGAACTGTTGTGGAAGACGGACTTATGGAATCCATCCAGAATCTTAGGAAAGTAGATAGGGATGCCATTTTGCGAGCTTTTGGAGGGCGTGAAGAGTGATGGCAAGAGAGTTTACAGACGAACAGAAAAAGGCTTGGAAAGAGCATGTGAAAGAACGAGAGGATCAGGCGAAAGAGCAGATCCATGATCTTGCAAGATCCTTTCGGGACACGCCAGAACAGATTCAAGAGTTCTTAACTTTTGGAGCTAAGTTTTATCAGTATAGCGCAAGAAATACTATGCTGATCTACAAGCAAAATCGAGGTGCTACCTATGTACAGTCTTTTAAAAACTGGAAGGATATGGGGCATCCGGTTAAAAGAGGGGAGCATGGCATCAATATCCTTGTACCAGTGCAATGCACATTGATTAAAGACGATGGAGCGTACATTCCATTAAGAGAAGCTACCAAAGAACAGAAAGAGCTTTTTAAAGCAGGCAAGCTAGAGAGTGCAACCGTCTTACGATTTAAGATGGGAACCGTGTTCGATATCTCTCAGACTACTTTTCCAAAAGAAAAATATCCGGAAATTTATGCAAAAGGATATTCCAGTGAAACCCATGAGATTTTATATCATGCACTTACCATGTATGCAAAGGAAAAACTCGGTGCGGAAACACGCATAGAAGATCTAAAAAGTATTACATTGAACGGTTCCTATCATCCGATCAGGAATGAAATAACGATCAATGAGCTTCTGGAAGGTACGAACAGGTTTAGTACCATGACACATGAGCTTGGACATGCCATCTTACATCATAGTCCGGAAAACAGATTAAAACTACCCAGCCAGATAGAGTATGAAGCAGATTGTATGTCAATTCTTCTTCATACACATTTAGGTTTGGAAATTCCAGACGGAAGAGCCAGACACCTTTCCACACATTTTCAGAGCTTTATTAAACACAAAGAAGAAATGTTTCTACAGAAAAATCCGAAAATCTCTTCAGAAGAATGTGCAGTGCAGGTGGAAGAAGTCATTACAATGTCTTTTCATGACGTATTTCAAGAGTATCAAAAAACGGTAGAAGAGTTGCAGCCATACTTGGATGAAGCGTTAGAGAAGCAACAAGAAGAGCAGTTGGAAGAAGAATGTATGAAATCCTGTATGGCACGTACCAGAGGCAGAAGTCCGGAACACGTAGCCGAAATGGAAAAAGGGCGGTAATTATGTTTTTGACGGAAAGAAAATTAAGAGACGTTTTTTGGGAAAATTACAATTATTCCGGACGAGCATTACGCTATCAATTTGAATGTCCGATCCGGGAAGGAAATGCAGATCTGATCACCATAGAAAAGTATCAAGGAAATTATCAGATCAATGCGTTTGAATTTAAGCTTGCCGACATCAAAAAAGCTTTGCTGCAGGCGAAGGAAAATGCACAGTATGCGAATAAGACGTGGATTGTTGTACCGGCAGAAAAGCGAGATGTGATCGAGAACCGTTACACGGAATATTTAAGAGAGCATCAGATCGGAGCAATCCTTGTAGAAGAGGAAGGACACTGGGAAGTGTTGTATCGAGCCTATTATCACACGGAAATCATGCTCCATCAGCAAGTGTTGAAACTTGCTATGAAAGAATATTAAAAAGAAACCGGATATCCCGCCAGATATCCGGTAGATGTGAAGCTGTTAACCCATTTTAATTAAAACCCTACTTCTGCTCTTGTAAAACTGTACGTTATTGAAATAAAAAAAGTAAAAAAGTTTAGAAAAGTTAGAAGTAGCTTTAAAAAATAGCTCCCATATGATTATAGTATAGAACTTGATATATAATGTCAAGTAATTTTAGGAAAGAAGGTGAGAAAATGAAGATCAAAAACGCAAAACTTCCGGAACTACGAAATCTGACCAATAAGGAAATGGATTTTTTCTTGTATCTTGTGCGCAGGCAGGATCTAAGAGGATATGTCTATGGTGTCCATAATCAAGCGGTCTGTAAAGCTACGGGAATGTGTAAGCAGAGCTTTTATAGTACCCTTTATTCTCTTAGAGATAAAGGGATTATTTCCTATGAAAAAAATACAGGGATCGATTATGACGTAGTGATCATCAATAACGATTTTTCCTATCCCGGAGCGTTCCATGAGGGGTACGTGAGCCTTCACCGCCAAGTCTTCCACCGGAAAAGTTTTAAGAAATTAAAAGCCAACGAAAAATATTTGTTTTTTGAATTGATGAAACGTACAAGAAAAGATACAGGAAGCTTCCGTGTGGGGACACAGAAGTTCTATGAAGTGTTTACAAAATTATTACACGTGACAAAGCGTGTGATCCGCTGCTATCTGCATTCTTTGAGACGCTTTTTCTCAGTCGGCATTAAAGAGGGGCTGTATTATATCACGTTTCTTCATTCGGTATTTGCTCAAGAGGAAGAAAAAGGGGAAGAAACACAGGAGTATGAATATTTTACGGAAGTCCAGTGCCGGAGAAACCAGATTCATTATGACCAGACAGAGTTGAGTGAAACCGCAATCCTCATTAAGCAGTACCGGAAGATGGTCATAGAAACAGGCGGTACGCTCGTAGAGCTAAAAGAACTGCTTGCAAGAGCTATGGAGAAGAGCGTTCGTGGTCTGCAGCGTAAAGATCGTATGTTGCAGCATCGTTATGTACATATGTTACTTAAAAATCTAATTATGGAGCCTACAGAAGCATAGGAAGCGTGAAAGAAGCGTGAATTTGCTTGTGCAGGTCTTTTTCCAGTGCTACCATTCTTTATCATTCTAAACTTTTCAAGAAAAACAATCCCGCCTATGATATGAAAAGTAAAAATTTTGCTTCAGGAAGCAAGATCCGGAGTTTCTGGGGCTTATTTTTTTACTATTAGAGTCTAATTTCATGTATAAAAGAGAAATAGCGGTCTAAATTTGTTCCTACAGGTTCCAATAGGTAGTCTAATACGATAGTCATTTGTGGATAACCAAAGTCTATTTTTATTCCGCCTATAAAATGGTGTAAAGCATGGAAATATAAGGGATTAGAGGGTGTCAATAACGTGAGCATATTATTCCTAATATTAATCATTCAGTCTTTCTATATATTCAATCTATGTAACTTTTCTAAGTTCTATTTACGCTGCGCTCCCTAAATTTCTTGGGAAGATTCTGTCACATTCTTAATATACAGGAACACTTTTATCAACCGAACAAAACAATTCAATAAAAAGAAAAATAAGAAGATTTTTTCTATCGCCCTTCATCACGACCACGCAGGCTAACACTCATGATTTCAGTTGATGGAATGTGCAATATTGGTGTATACTGTTGTTATAAAATAAAAGATTGGTGATTCGGATATGAAAATAGACATTTCAAACAAAGTAAGTGAAATCAAACAATATAAGAAAAAATGTAAAGAATGGAAGAAAAATCATTTAGTCTGGGAGCCTTTTCAAAAGGATCTTCTTTTTCGATTAAGCTGGAACTCTAACTCCTTGGAAGGAAATACCCTCTCTCTGGAAGAGACTGTTCAAGTTATTGAATATGATGAAGTACGATCTGGTCATACGTTTACAGAATATCAAGAAGCAAAAACGATGTATGCTGCGCTTTATCAAAAAATGAAATTTGAAGGAAATACAGAGATTGACTTAGAATGGATCAAAGAGACAAACCGTCTGATCATGCAAAAGGATGGTGAACTTCGAAAAGAGGATGTGTATGTAGGAACACCAGTAGAAGTCGTATATTATCCTCCAAACTATCAAAAGGTTTCTGGATTGATGGAAAAATATGCAGAAGATCTTCAAATGACGGATACAATGCAGGAGAAAGATGTGATCGCACATGTGGCTAGGAAGCACATTGAATTTGAACGCATTCATCCATTTAAAGACGGGAATGGAAGAACCGGAAGAGTCATTATGCACCAACAGTTATTAAATCAAGGAATGCTTCCGTCAATCATTAAGGATCAGTCAAAATATAGACAGGCATTTAGAAGATACGATAAAAATGGGGAAATAGCATTGATGGAGTATGTGATTGCGGAGGGGATAATGGAAACATACCGTACACTGGAAAATGTGTATGAAAAATTTTTGTCCCGGGATACGAATGAAATTATTAAAAGTAATAGTTCTATAGAAGAACAAGAATTGGTAGAAGAGCAGGCTATGAAACAATGTATGAAACGTACCGCTGCACGTACACCAGAGCGAAAATTGGATCAAGAGCTGGAACATTAATTTCTCTTTTATGGAGAAGAGTTTTCAAAGGTTATCTGAAAAAGGTTTTATATAAATATAAATGCAGGAGGTGATAAAAGAAGTGTTTCAGGAAAACGAATTTTATTTAATGAACAAAAATCGCATTGTAGCAAGATTTGAAAGCTGCAGAAACCAATACAGAGAAGTCTCTTTTCATTTGCAAGAGCAGGAGGGACAGCTTCCGATTGGATTTACGGATCTTGGACAATGGTTAGAAAACCGTCAGGCTCCAAAGCATAGAGCGCATATAGAAAGCTTGCTTAGAAGTATCGGATGTTATGATTTAGATGGATATATCAGAATTACACACGCCCTTACATTAAATGATAGTTTTTGGGTAAAACCGATTACAAGTGAATTGAAATGGGCAGACGTTTCTTTGTTTCAAAATGAATTTGATAATACAATTGCACATATAGCGTTTGAAGGCGGCTTATATGGAGAACAGTTTACCACTACATCACCGGAATTTGGTACAGATGGAGCTTTTGCAAAATGCTGGATTCGAGATGAAAACGGGATATATTTGTTAAAGCGGGGATCTACAGGGGCAAGAAATTCAGGATTAGAGCCATATAGTGAAATGTACGCCTCAGAAATAGCACAGATCATATGTCCAGAAGCAATAAAGTATGAAGTAGTGAAGTATCGAGATAAAATAGCGTCCAAATGTCCGTTGTTTACCAGCGAAAAAGAAGGCTTTGCTCCAATGTATAAATGTATTTCTTCCAAACCAAACATTGAAAACTTATTAAGTTTTTATGCAGATATTGGAAGTGAAGATTCTTTCCGGAGAATGATTGTATTAGACGCATTAACCTTAAATACAGATCGACATCAAGGAAACTATGGAGTGATTTTTGATACAGATACATTAGAAATCTTAAGAATGGCACCAATATTTGACAATAATCAGGCTTTGCTTCCGTATGCAGAGGAAGAAGATTTCGGTAAAAACAGAGCAGAATATCTTGCAAGCAGACCGCCAAGAATCGGTGATGATTTTAATGCCATTGCACATGATATGCTGACACCGTCTATCATAGCTGATTTGAAAAACTTAAGAGGCTTTAAATTTAACAGAAATACGTCATACGCATTGCCAGAAGAAAGATTGAATGCCTTAGAAGAAATCGTAAATATGCAGATAGACAATATTTTGCAAGGAAAGTATTTGTACATTAATAAAATGGCAAGTATGGTTTCAGCAGAACAAGAATTGATAGAAGAGCAAGCTATGAAACAATGTATGAAACGTACCGCTGCACGTACACCAGAGCGAAAGTTAGATAAAGAGCTAGACCGTTAATTTTTCTTTTTTATAGAAGACCTTTTGGAAAAACCAAGAGGTCTTTCTGCTATCGCCCTTCATCACGACCACGCAGGCTAACACTCATGATTTCGGTTGATGGAATGTGCAATATTGGTGTATAATATAACAAGGTGGAAGGAGCCATGGAACATGGCAATAACATTGTATCGAAATGATAAAGTTATGTTAGATTTTCGTATGTCTAAATTTTTGAGAAATCTAATTGAAGAAGCAGATGAGCTCTATGAAAAAGATGATTGGTTTTGGTATGACATGAAACGAAGTGAGATAGAAGCTCCTTCAAAGCAAGAAGTATTGTCTGGAATAATTACAGATGAACAAAGAGAAAACATATGGGAAAGGTACGGAATTTAGTTAATGTTAGAGATTATAGATTTTACAGATTATCCTCAAAAATTTGAACGAACTTACGGTGGAGCTTCAGGAAGAAAATATAAAATCAAAACGTCATTATCTAGCCCTGCAATATGCCTTGGATCAGATTAAAAAAAGTGGGTTAAGTCAGTTTATAGAAAAGATTTATCTATATGGAAGTTGTGCAAGAGGTGAAGAAGAGTGGGATAGGGCTATGAAAAAATTGGGAATTGATGAAATTAGAAAAAGAAGTTTTAAAATATTCGATAATGAAAAATTTGTGAAACGTGTGTTCCTTTTCGGTTCCTATGCTCGTGGAGAAGAAAAAGATAATAGTGATTTAGATTTTTTAGTAGAAACTAATAAAGAAGTGGGATTAGAATTTTTTGGTTTATATGACTATTTACAGGACGAATTTCAAAAATCAGTAGATGTAATCACTGAAGATGAAGCAAATAGAATTATAGGTAACAAAATTAAGAAAGATAAGGTACTGATTTATGAGAGAATTTGATGGATATCTGAAAGAAGATATTGATGAGTTGGAAAGATTGAAAAAAAAGATTCCAAATGATAGAGAATTTAGTATGGAGTTAATTAATTATAAAGAGCAGCTTATGCTATTTTCGACGTCTCTTAAGATTGCAGAAATGGACGGTCTTATCAATGCAGATGAAGCAGCAGAGCTGAAAGAAAAATATTTTCAGTATTAAGGAGAAGCATATGATAGATTTTACGAATTGTACAGAAAAGATAAATAAATTTAGAGGTTCTGAAAAGAAGAAAACAATTGAATATAATGGTAAAACATATCTTTTGAAATTTCCAGATCCAACGCGAGAAAAAGGAAAGTCTATTTCTTATATTAATAATACAATTTCAGAATATATAGGATGTAAAATCTATGAATCCGCAGGGATAGAAACACAGAATGTTATATTGGGAACATATGTGAATGATTCTGGTGTATCTAAAATTGTATGCGCATGTGAAGATTTTGAAAAAGAAGATATGAAGCTTTATGAGTTTAAAAATATTAGTTTATCAGATGTCGAAGAACATATTCCTAAAAATCTTGATTTATATCAAGTATTGGATACTATTGATAATAGTTCCTTAATTAAAAATAAACAAGTAGTACGTGAACGTTTTTGGGATATGTTTGTTGTTGATACATTCATTGGAAACAAGGACAGACATTTAGGTAATTGGGGGTTTTTAGGAAATGAAGAAAAAGGCATTATAGACTTAGCGCCGGTATACGATTGCGGCTCCTGTCTTTTCCCTTTATTATCAGAAAATGAAATCTTAAATATGCCAGTTGTTGAGTATAAAAATCAAGCATTGAATGTTTATTCATGCTATAGGATTGAAGGGAAAAAGATAAATGCAACTCAATATATTCTGAGTGGAGAAAACGAAGAATGTAATGAAGCACTAAATAGAATTATGCCTAATCTTCAAATGGATAAAGTAAATGAGATCATTGATAATATAGAAGTAATATCTGAGGGAAAAAAGAATTTTTATAAAAGTATTTTGGAAATACGCTACAGAGATATTTTGAATAAAGAATACGAAAAACTGTATTTGGAAAATGCTATGAAACAATGTATGAAACGTACCGCTGCACGTACACCAGAGCGAAAATTAGATAAAGAGCTAGACCGTTAAATTTTCTTTTTTTATAGAAGACCTCTTGGAAAAACCGAGAGGTCTTTCTGCTATCGCCCTGCATCACGACCACGCTACGCTAACGCTCATGATTTCGGTTGATGTTAAGGATTGCAGTTCTTACAGCCGGTATATCCATCATCTAAAAGCTCTTGAAGTGATCCGTGGTATTCTTTCCGATTTTTCGGCTTTGTATCTTGCACACTAGGACAGTCGGGGGTATGGATCTTTTTTGAGTTTTCATTCAAAATATACGTGGCTTCCTGATCAGGAGCTTTGGAAGCTTCCTCTGATCCGGCGGCAAGAGAACTTTTTCCGGTAGCATAATCGATCTGGATACCTGGCTGTACGTTATAGCAGTATACACAAAATCTGATCGTATCATCTTCTACTGATTGTGCTTCCATCAATACACCGGAAGCTACCAGATTTTTGTCCTGGTATATTGGTGTAATACGATATAACACATGGTTCCCGGTATTTTTGATATAATCAGCAACCATATTTTCAAAAGGTAGCATACCAGACACATTTAGATATCGGGTTCCGGTAATGAGATTTTTTTCATTTGCGTTTTCTGCAGATAACTGATAACCGATCAAATGACAGCGGTTATACAGATACTTTCCATCCACACAATCATATTTGACTGTCTGCCATCCACTGGGCTTGATCATTCCGATCTGCCCTCTTTCTTCAGTCGGCATGGTTTCTTTACCTACGTTTGCAAAAGCGGCGCCACAACGCCCCAGTTCATCCAGATCACTGTAAGTTTCAAATGCTTCTTCTGTAAAGTCCGATTCCGTAAAAAATGGAACGTTTTCATTGATCACCACGTAAGGATCGCCGGTATATTCGGGGATAGATTCCAAATTGTAGGAAGCTTCCCGATCAGAAGTTTGACTAGGCGATTCAGAAGACGAATCTGGGCTGCAACCTCCAAACAATAAAGTGAGAGACAGGAGCAGACCGGTAACAAGTAACTTTATATGTTTCATATGCTATTTCCTCTTTTCTATATAGTATGAGACTATGGTAGTTGATAAAGAGTGTTTTTGCAAGTTTAGGGTGTCAAAAGTTAAAACATTTGACACTTCTTTTTTTGAGACGTATAATAGGGATAAAAGATGGTGTCAAAAGTTGGAGTCATTAATGGGAGGATAAAAGATGGTTTATGGGTATGCAAGAGTATCTACTAAGCTGCAGGAGACAGACGGTAATTCTTTGGAAGCGCAGGAGGAACAATTAAGAGCTGCCGGAGCAGTTGAAATCTATCGGGATACGTTCACTGGAACGAAAGCGGAACGACCGGAGCTGGAACGATTGAAGAGGAAGTTAGTTGCCGGAGATAAGGTGATTGTTACCAAGTTGGATCGCTTGGCCAGATCTACGGAGGATGGTTTGTCTTTGATCAAGGGCTGGACGGAGCAGGGCATTTCGATCCATGTGTTAAATATGGGATTGATCGATCATACCCCAACAGGAAAATTGATCCTTACAGTCATGCTTGCCTTTGCGGAGTTTGAACGAGATATGATCGTGGAGCGTACGCAGGAAGGGCGGGTTCTTGCCAGAAGAGATCCAAATTATAAAGAGGGGCGGAAGAAAAAATTTACCAGAGCGCAGATGGAACACGCCTTAAACTTGCTGGATACTCATTCGTATAAGCAAGTAGAGGCTCTTACGGGGATTTCCAAGTCAACGCTCATTCGAGCAAAGCGGGAAAAGGAAAGAAACTAGAATAGTTTCTTTGAAATGAAGAACAGGAAGCGCATGGGCTCCCTGTTCTTATTTAATTCGGTAAAAAGAAAAAAATTTTCTTTTCTTTTTTTATAGAATCCCCCAGCCCCTTGAAAGGGGAGATCATGCTGGAAACAGCAATGATTCAAAGGTAAAAAGAGCAATCGCTCTTTTTTTTATGTTCAGCACCCCCAACCCCTAAGTAGGGGCTTTAGCTTGTGCTGGCTGCCGATCCGCATAGTCCCTCTCCTTTTCGGCAGTGCTTTTGTCCTGTATGGTCTCCAAGGTGTGTGCAGTTGTGTTGCTTACCTCATCACACGGAAGTGTCTAGAAAGGCGGTAGGTGTTCGTGTCAGTACCGCATTTGACTTCAAAAGTCAACTGACTTTCACGGCATAAAAGCCTACGGCTATTATTCCATGGTTCAGTGGACTTTTTCGTCTGGAAATGCGGTGGAAGACTGGCGTAAGCAACAAACAGCTTACACCGCACCTTGAAAACTTCATACATTCCCAAAAAACAATTGCCGAAAGGAGAAGTCCATATGCTGGTTGAAATCTTATCTGTATCAATAAAAAAAGGAATTGTTGAAATACAAGCTCTTGATGTTTCAGAAGAGAACTTAGCTCGGATGGAACGAATGAGAGACGATATGAACAATCCCGAAATCACATTTCTTCTCGATACGAGAGAAGAAAAGGTGCTGACGTACTTAAATAACTGGCTGCACCGTCAGAAAGCGGTCCGCAAGCAGGAATGTACCACTTGGGGGCAGGCGTTACAAGCAGTGGTGGGAACCATCACTACTATATCTGGAAAATATCGGAGTTGGGAGTAATCCCGACTCCGTTTTTTTAAAATGAAAGGAGAATGAAAATGAATCACATGAAAGAAAAATTAGAGGAAAGAGCAGTTGCGTTAAATCAGATCTTGGAAGAGCAGAATACAGGCATCCAATTAGTTTACACAAAGCAGTTTTCGCATAATGAAGAGTGTGAGGGCTATATCATCCAGCAGAAAGAAAAAGCAGTTGCACCAATCGTATACATTAGTCCTAAGATTCCGGATTGGTGGGAAGGAAGCGATCAGGAAGTGGCAGAGAAGCTTCAGGAAATTTCAAAAATAGAGCCAATGGATGAAATCGAACGTTTTATCCATCATAAGATTGACCGTCAGTATCTCTTAGACCATGTCTATTTTGCACTGGTTTCAGGACAGAAATATGAACAGATGGTCAATAACGATTTATTGTTGGATCGCTGGTGCGATCTAGCGGTGAAATATTCGGTGTCACTTCCAACCTTTTCTGAGGATGCATCAGGTTCCATCCGTGTTTCCAATCAAATGATGGAAACATATGATATTGAGAAAGAAGAGCTTATCGAGGCTTGCATCCGCAATATGGAGCAACAGGTGGCAATGATGTCTTTGAAGGAGCAGATGGCAGAACTGTTAGGAATGGATACCTCAGAAATGCCAGATTTTGGTGAAGAAGAAAGAGTACTTCCGGAAATCACAGTGATTACGAATAAAAGCTTATTGGATGGTGCGGGAAGTATCCTTCTTCTGTCTGTACAAAAAAGACTGGAACGAAAGTATGGTTCATGTTTCGCAGTTCTTCCGTCATCCAGACATGAAGTGTTGATAGCACCGCTCACAGACGGAGTCCAAGAGGCAATCTTTTATCAGAAAATGGTAAAGGAAGTCAACGAAACACAGGTTGAACCGGAAGATTTTCTTTCTGATCATGTTTATGTATATCGAAACGGAAATTTTACGACCGTTAGTGAACATTGTATTTTTTAATTTAAGGTAACTCGTTGTCTAGTATCAATTTTAGTGTATCACAAGTCACTCGTTAATTGTTTTCAGCCCTCGGCTGTGAGCCGAGGGTAGAAAGGAGCATTATGAAAGTATTACTTATCCTTGGAGTTATTGGAACTTTTTTCTATATTTTAGATACTTGGAAGATGTATCGTCTCTGGAAGCAGGGAGAACAAATGGTATCTTATAAAGCTTGTGCCGCCGCTTTTGGAGGATTGATCCTGATGAAAGTCTTTGAAGTGCTAAAAAGCGTGGCAGGATATTCCCCAGAGCGTTGGCAGTCATTCGCAGAGTTGGTGGCAGTTGCAGTGGTTCTATTCTTGTTTCTTCATTTTTATGAGAACATGGAGCGGTATCGTTAAGATATCGCTCTTTTTGTAGAAAGGAAGGTTGAGATGAAAGCGTATGAAACAAGATTTCGGGAGGGCTTACCCTCCCTTGTTGTCCAAAATGAATATGTGACGGATATCGAGAAGGTATCGAATCCGGAACAGATCTATCATCTGTTTTATGAAGTGCTGAAGCTTCAGCTTCGGACGGAAGAATATGTGTATCTGGTAGGACTCAACACCAAAGGCTTTATTCTGGGCGTTTTTGAGGTCGCACATGGGAATGCTTCCTGTTGTGTCCTAAATGGATGCGGAATCTTCCAACGCCTCTTGCTGGTCGGTGCGACCGCTTTTGTGGTCGTTCATAATCATCCGTCCGGTGATCCCACACCGTCCGGAGCAGATCTGGAAGCGACAGAAAGGCTAAAAAAACAGGCAGAACTTATGGAGATCGCCATGCTGGATCACATCATCATAGGCGGCGATACCTTTTATTCGATCTTTGCCAAGGAAGGAGGAAACTAATATGGAAAGCAGCATTTTACGATGGAAGAAGGAAACCAACTTCATCCGGATCGAGGTGTAGAGATGAAACGAGGCAGAGCTGGCGAATGGTTTGAAAATGAAGAGGTTGCAGGTTTTTTAAGAGCAGACGGTTCCTTGTTTGTCTGTTTTGTGAAAAATGCTATGGAGACGGTAGCCGGAGGATTCCAGTTCGATCTTCCGGAAGTGGACGGTTACGAAGAAGATTTTTTACTTAGGTAAGTTTTCGTTTGAGAAAGGAGATTGAAGTCATGGTGATAAAGATTCCGCAGGAGAAATATCCGATCAAACCAGTGCGAGAAGCTTTTCAGAGGGAAGGGTTCCGTTACTCGAAAAAAGAAAGTAGTTTTATTGGAAAGGTTACGGATGAAAATAGAATCTTTTTAAAATTGTTGGGGTTATTAAAAGAGTAAAAATCCGGCAGTTGGTAATTGCAATTCTTTTTATGGTTTGAAAGCCTAGTGTTTATTTTTCAGTTTTTATGAGAAATAGATGCTGGGCTTTTTTTGTGGGAAGATTTTTTTGTGGGAGGCGCTTGTTTGGGCGGCTGCGAGGAAGGTTTTTTGGAAGTGGGAGGAAACTTTTTTTCTTTCGGTTCTATCAGCTTCCCACCCAAACACCCCCAACCCCTCTTTCTCCCCCAAAGAGGGGCTTTCGCTTGTTTTCTTTTTTTATCGAGGGATCGGCTTTCCGGAAACAGCCTTGGCACCGGAAAGTTTATGAAAAAAGAGCATAAGGGGAAACTGACCCCACCATACGGTGAGGGCTAGGCAAAGCCTAGCGTTTCTGTGTCCCCATGCTCTTCGAAAAAAATATTAAAATGATATTGAAACAAGAAATAAAAAACACTATAATTTAAAATATAGGAAATATATAAAAGAGATATTTTTGGAGTCGTAAGAAAGAGAAAAGATTAGGGGTCATTTGTGACCCCTAAATGCAAAGGAGGTAGCGAAGGTCGGATGTGACCGATGGGATTATGGCAGAAATCAAAATTAGAAATTTAGATCCAGTGATATTAAAGAAGATTGATGAAATGGCAAAAAAGAAAAATCTAAGCAGAGAAGAATATTTGCGAAGGTATCTGACTAAAATTTCAGAGCTGGAAGATGTTATCCAATTGGATGAAAAATATGCGAATCTTGTAGCGGTTCTATCAGATCGTATGGAGCAAGCAAATGAAATCATAGAAGTAAACACTATGATACTAGAAAAGGTTAGTCAAAAACTGAGTGATTGGTAATGGACCGTAAAGAAGAATTTAAAATAGAGGTAGGAACATGGAGAAAAAACAAAAATTGTTCTATCTTGAGGAATCTAATTTAATCATACTCAAGAAATTGCAAGAAGAACTTAAATTATCATCTGGAAGCCAAGTGATCAATTATTTATTAAAGCAAGCAGCAGAGCAACCAGCTATGGAGGAAAAGATTGCGATAGCAGTCCGGAAAGAGTTAGAAGAGAACTATCTTTCCAAGGAACGTATTCGGTGGGGAGTGCAGACCGCAGAACAAAATTCAATGGTTATATTGGATGTACTGAACACATTACTACACAAGGAAAAATTATCAACTTGCATTGATGTAGACTTCGCACCGTCACCAGTCATAGAACAATCAAAAGAGCGTATTAAGAGAAGGATACACTATTTTAAACAGAAAAGTGATGAACGGAAAAGTAAAGGTCAAAGTTAGACAAATTAACTAGGGGTCATTTGTGACCTCTAAAGGGAAGCGAAAAAGAGGGGGGGTCATTTGTGACCCCTAAAGGGAAGCGAAAAAGAGGGGGGTCATTTGTGACCCCTAAAGGGAAGTGAAAGAGAGGGGGTCATTTGTGACCCCTAAAGGGAGAAAAAATCATGGCTGATATTAAAGCGGGAGTTGTATGTGTAACTAAATTCTGTCGTGCTGGTAGTAAGGAGTTTCAGGCTTACATTGATTATATTGACAGAGAGGAAGCCGCCAGAACAGAACACAACAACGAATATAACTTGTATGCTGACTATATGGGGAATCCGGAAAAAACTACTGGATTATTTACTTCTGAAAAGAACAATTTAAATCCGGAAGAAAAGAAATTGCTCAAGGAACAGTTTTCGAAAGCGCAGGAGAACGGTTCGTTGATGTGGCAGACTGTTCTTTCGTTTGACAATCGCTGGCTTGCTGAACAAGGAATTTATGATCTCAAAACACAAATGGTGGACGAAAAAAAGATTTACGAAGCAACCAGAAAAGCGGTAAGTAAAATGTTGAAATCTGAAAGGCTGGAAAATGCAGTGTGGAGTGCAGCTATTCATTTCAATACGGATAATATTCATGTTCATATTGCTACGGTGGAACCAGAACCGATGAGACAGAAGAAAGAGTACATTCAATACCATGATGTGGATAAAGATGGAGTGAAGATAAAGGAACCGATCTTAGATCCGCAGGGACAACCTATGAAGCGAGAGGAATATGTAGGACGTTTTAAGCAGAAAAGTATTGACGCATGTAAAAGTGTGGTCGCAAATGAGCTTTTGAATGATCGAGAGAATAATTTGAAGATTAATAGAATTATCCGAGAAAGTATAGTTAAGCAAAAACAAAAATCATCTTTGATAAATGACAGAGAGCTGAAGGAAGAATTTTTAAGGCTATATCACAAACTTCCAGATGTTAAAAGAAACCTATGGAACTATAACAATAACGTGATGAAAGCAAGAAGAGAGGATATAGATAGATTAAGTGAATTGTATTTACAGCGTTATCATTCCAAAGAGTACCAAGAACTAAAAAATTTGTTAAAGGTGCAAGAATTGAAATACCAACAATCTTACGGGAAAAATGAAAAAAGCTACCAAGAAACAAAACTTTTAGATCTTTATACAAGACTGGGAAATCAAATACTAAAGGAGATGCGAGCACACGACAAATATCTAAGAGAGCAAGGGGAAGTGCAACCATACGGAGAGCATGATATAGAAGCTGTTGAGCAATTATTTCCAGAGGAAGAAGAAAAGAATGTGCTTCCAGATAACAATGATTTACAAGGAGAAGTCGCTTGGTCAAAAGAATATAAAAAAGCGAGAAGACTGATCTATAGGAAACCACCTGAATATAAAAAAGCGTTAGAGATTTTACGGGGAGAGAAGAATAATGCGCTTGCACTTTATGAGATTGGGAATTGTTATCAATATGGAAGAGGGGTAGAAATCAATAGGGAAGAAGCTGATAAATTCTATAATAAAGCATTGGACATTTTTAAGAATACTTATGAAGCGTTGGATCAGGAAGCTAGCGGCGAACAGTTTTTATTAAGTTATCTTCCGTACAGAATAGGAAAACAATACTATTACGGACAAGGAACCGAGATAGATTTTGAAGAAGCACGAATATGGTTTGAAGGAGCATCTGACGCTGGAAACCAATATGCACAATATGCACTTGGAAATGTTTACTATAATGGGAATGGTGTGGAAAAGGACTTTGAATGTGCAATGGAATACTATCAAAAGGCTGCTTTGCAATCAAATCCTTATGCGGAATATAAATTGGCAAAAATGTATGAGATAGGAGAAGGAACAGAAAAAGATTCGAGATTCGCAGAAAATTATTATAAAAGGGCATACCGGCATTTTGAAGAAATGTTAAACGAAGATTCCGATGATCATTTGTTATATCGTCTGGCAATGATGAGTTTAAATGGACAGGGAACAGAAATAAATAAGGTAAAAGGACAAGAATATTTAGAACAAGCAGCGGAGAGCGGAAATATCAATGCTAAGTATCAACTGGCAAAATTTAAAATAGAAACAGGAGATGTAAAAGAGATTAAGGATGCTATTTTGTTATTGAAAGAAGCTGCGGACAAGGGGAAAAATCAAATGGCACAATATGTCCTCGGGAAGATATTTACGGATGGAGAAAAATATCAAATAGAAACGGACATGAGAACTGGTATCCACTATCTTGAACTTGCTGTTAAGCAGGAAAATAAATATGCAGCTTACAGTCTGGGGAAAATATATGCAGATGTGAATGGAGAATATTTTAGTAAAGAAAAGGCAGTCTTTTATTTACAGAAGTCAGATTTAAAAGAGAATCCATATGCACAGTACACATTAGGGAAACTGTATTTGGAACTAGGAACTGATTCAGAAAAAGAGAAAGGCATCTTCTATTTGGAGCAGGCAGCGCAAAAAGAATTTGAACCGGCGCAATACAAATTAGGAAGGTTTTATACAGACGTCACGAATCCGAAACATGATTTTGAAAAAGGACTTTATTATTTAGAACAATCAGCACAAAAAAATCAGTATGCTCAATTAGCTTTGGGGATGTTGTATGTCAAAGGTGAAGGCTGCAAAAGAGATTTAAAACAGGCAAAATATTGGCTGGAAAAATCAGCGGAGCAGGGAAATGAATATGCAGAGAATATGCTTAAGAATATTGAAATGTTAAAAGGAAGAAGTGATACATACCATTTAAGGCGGGAACAGATTAGGCAGGGAAGGATTTTAGATTCTACGTTACGTTCTTTAAAAAAATCATTGAATGATGAATATGAGAAGAAAATGAATGAAAGAGAACATGACAGATTAGTGGAACAAGAAGAGCTTTAAATCCAGATGTTAAAGATGATCTATAAAAAGGTGTTGACAATATATAAAATATAGTATATATTACATGATATACAATACAACTAAGAAATAACAATATGGTCAAATATACCTATAAGGAGGAAAAAGAATGAAAACAATTATCTTTTTAAACAACAAAGGCGGAGTAGGTAAAACAGCAAGCGTAACTACGATTGCACATATGTTAGCAGAAGAATTTCATAAGAAGGTTCTTTTAGTGGATTTAGATCCGCAGATGAATGCAAGCTGCCTTTACAGTGAAATTGACTTTATAAATCTTTTTTCCAGAATACATAGCGGAGAAGAGGTTGTAGGAGATAGCTATTCGATTGAAGATCTTTTGCTAGATCCGGATATGGACATACATAAATGTATTCGAAAAACCGATTACGAAAACCTTGACATTATACCAAGCTATTTAACTTTATCTGAGGCGGAGGAACGTATGAAAGCTGACGTTAAAAGTCCACAACAGTTTCGATTGAGACAACATTTAAAAAAAGTGCAAAATGAATATGATTATTGTATAATAGATACAAGCCCGTCAGTAAGTATTGTAAATATCAATGGGCTTGCTGCTGCGGATAGCGTTTATCTTCCGGTTCGCTGTGACGGCGGGAGTCTGCTAGGAGTTGCCATTACAGTTAATCTGGTGCGTACAGTACAAGAATATAATCCGAGACTTGAAATTGGAGGCATGTTTTTTACACAGTGGAATGGAAGAAAAAATGTATCTAAGGTTGTCTATGATCTGTTATATGATGCGTTTGGAGAATACATGCTTCCGACCAATATTTCTGTAAGTAAAAACATTGAAGAGGGTTCTTTGGCACAGGAACCGTTACTTGCTTATGATCGTGGAAACAATAAATGCAGTGCTACCAAAGAGTATCTTAAATTGACAGAACATATTATCAATGGGTAATGTGACTAAAAAGCGAGGGGTCATTTGTGACCCCTAAAAGAGAATGAAAAGCAGGGGGTCATTTGTGACCCCTAAAGAGAATGAAAAGCAGGGGGTCATTTGTGACCCCTAAAGAAAATGAAAATGAAAGGTCAAATATGACCTGTGGGAAAGGTGAGAATGAAATGCCTAAATTTAATATGGAAAAACTAAAAGGATTCGATGCAAAGGATAACGTGAAATCAGAAGGGAAGCCTTATAAGGTTGGAGCAGGACTTTTGAATGAGGTATCAAAAAGCCAGATGAAAGAGACGAAGATCTGTTATATAACTCGAAACGAAATTGAAAAAAATAATAAAAATGAATATAGCATTAGTGACATTGAAAGCTTGATGTGGTCTATTTCACAAATGGGATTATTGCAGCCGCTTCATGTTATGCCCCTCTCAAATGGGAATTATAAACTCTTAGGAGGAGAACGAAGACTGACCGCAATTGATCGGCTGATTGAAGATCCAACGGTAGAAAAGTGGACAGACGATACTTTGATTCCATGTGTGGTAAAAGATCCTAAAGATATGGAACTTCCGTTGAGTGATGAATTAAAGGAAATATTTGCGATCGTCACAACGAACAAAGAAGCAAGAAAATATACAGATGCCGACCGTTTAATGGAAATTAGAGAATGGAAAAGGATCATTGAAGCATTAAGGGAAAACGGGGTTGAAAGTATTCCTTATCCTACAGAAGACGGTGAGGAACAGCAAATTGTGATCAGAGGTGAAAAGACCAGAGACATATTAGCGAAGACTACCGGTTTAAGCAGAGGAAGTATTAACAAATTTGAAAAACTGGAAAAGCAAGGAAGTGAAGCGGTAAAAAAAGCAGTGATGGAAGGCGATGCAAGCGTCTATACTGCTAGCGAAATGATCGATATACTGAATGAACAAGAGCAAATTGAACTGGTAGAAGATGCGAAAAAGACGGGAGAAGTGATTACCGTTCAGCATGTCAAAGAAAAAGCAGAAAAGAGAGAGGAATCAAATACTTTGACCGTTGCAAAATTTCAGAAAGATCTTAAGCCGATTATGAAAAGATTAAAAGCAATAGAAGTTTGTTTGGACGAGGAAAGACAAATGCGTTACAATAATTGTATCAAAGAATTAAAACAATTATTGTACGAGGAGAAATAAGATGAATAACAAAGAACAAATATCTTTTTATATTAGTGGAGAAATTCGAAAGTTGGTTACATTCTTGAGAAAAAGAGAAGAGATTACCAAGATTGTTTTTTATAAAAGAGCATTGCGGTTGTTCTTTGAGGGAGAGCAAAAGATCGATCCGAGAATTTTAATTACTGAGAGAAGCCATCCAGACTATATAAGAAGAGAAGTTTTGGAGACCGTACAAATTGAACCAGAACAGAAACAGGCAGTAAAAAAACTGGCAGAAGAAAGAGGCTGCAAAGAAGGTCATATCATGTTTATGGCAGTATTAGAATATTGCGGAATGTTGCTTTCCATAGATAGTACCGGAGTAAAATTCAAGTAGTTTATTTAGGGGTCATTTGTGACCCCCTAAAAGAAAAGGAGAAAATATGAAAAAAGAACAGGTGCAAACTTCATTCTATTTAACAAAAAATCTCCGTGATCTTTCAAGATTTTTGCATAAGCGAGAAGAAATAACGAAGATAGTTTTTTACAGACGAGCATTAAAATATTATTTTGAAGTAGATGGAGAAGTAGATCCGAAAGTTTTAATCACCGAGAGAAACCATCCGGATTATATACGAAGAGATGCGCCAGAAACAGTAAAGATTGATCTTGATTTGAAAGCAAAGATTGAAGAATTAGCATTAGAAAAAGGTTATAAAGAGGGGCAGATCATTTTTTCGGCGGTCGTAGATTATTGTGTAGCTCTTTTGAAATTGGATAGTACGGGAGTAACAATTTAGTATTAACAGGTGGTCACGTGTGACCACTTAATTACCTAATCAATTAGGAGGAAGAATTTATTGGTATGGCAATACTTGGAGTAATCGTGGCGCCAACAATGGATTACAGAGTGGCGTATATTGTATTGTTTGGTATAGTTCCTTTTCTAATTAGAATATATTATGATGAATTATTATATAGGATTAAACCAGAAGGAATGGAACTATATTTAAGCGTTTAGGAGGAAAAGGATATGAGAAAAAAGATAATCGGCGCAGTAGTGATCGTGGCTGCATTGTTAGGTGTAGTTGGTTTTGTGAAGTACAATGAGTATTCTGCAAAGGAAGCGGTTGTGAAGGTAGAGCTTGGCGATAAGATCTCTGAAAAGCCGGAAGATTATGTGAAAGCAAATAAAAAAGCATTAAAGAAAACGGTTCTGGATCTTTCTAAAGTGGATCAGAAAAAAGTAGGCAAGTATCAAGCCAAGGCTTCTTGTGATAAAAAGAGCGTAACCTTTGAGGTAGAGATTGTAGATACAACCAAGCCTAAGCTGATGCTTGTAAAAACAGAAAGTGGAAGCTATCAAGCAGTGGTAGGACAGCCCTTGAATGGAACTGCTTTGATGGAATCTGTAGAAGATTTGGCAGGAATTAAGACAATCAGCTTTAGTGATGGTCAGATGGATGGAAACAAGGAAAGCGAGAATCCTGTAGAGCAAGTCGCATTAAAATGGGATGAAGTAGGAGAAAAGGAAGTTACTATTTCTGTAGAGGATAACAGCGGGAATGTAACCAAGGAGACAGTGAAAGTAAAGGTTGTAGAGGATTATCTGGCTCACGTAACGGGAATGCAGGATCTGACTGTTGAACAGGGATCTTCTATTGACTGGATGGCAGGGATCACCAAGGATGAAAAAGTGCTAGAGGTTACAGCCGATGCGTCTAAGGTGGACCTTAATACTGCCGGAGAATATACTTTGACTTATGTGGTCAAAGGGGATGATAAGGAAACAACCGTAACTAAAGAAGTAAAGGTAACAGTGGTGACACCACAGAAAGCACAGGAATTAGCAGATAGCGGAAGTTTTGTAAAAACAACCGGAGGAACGAAGAAGAAAACGACAAGAAGCTCTGGAAGCAGATCTAGTTCTGGAGGATCTTCTAAGAGTTCCGGTGGTAAGAAAAATTCTGGTGGTGCCAGTTCTGGTGGTTCTGGATTTAAGCCGGGGCAGACATGGGAAGGAACAACAACAGGAAGTGGGTATATTGGAAGTGGAAATGCAGATACAGGGGCTAATACTTATGAAGAAGGAACATGGAATCCGTTTGAATAAATAGGAAAATGTTAGGGGAGGTATGGAAATACTTCCCTTTTGTATTACGGTTAAGGAGAACAGCTATGGGAAGAAAGTTTCATCATCTGACTTATTCCGATCGGTTAAAGATTGAAGCACTGCATATGGCAAAACATACATCGCAGGAGATTGCAGATCAATTAGGCGTACATGTATCTACGATTAACAGAGAGTTAAAACGTGGAGTGTATATACACCGCAATACGGACTGGACAGAAGAAGAGCGGTATAGTCCGGAGCAGGCAGAGGAAAAGTATCGGAACTACTTAAAAAAGAAAGGGCAGGAGAAAAAAATCCGGAGAGATGAAAAGCTATTACATTTGATTGAAGACAAGATTATTTATGAAAGATGTTCTCCTTATGCAGCTTTGGAAAAGATAAAAAGAGAGGATTATCAAGGCAAGGTGCAGATTTGCCTTACTACTTGCTACAATTATATTCGTGCGGGAGAGTTTCCCAACCTAGAGCTTGCCTATCTGCCCTATAAGCGAAAGAAAAGAAAGAAAAAGCAGGAAGTTAGAGTGAAGCGTGCGGTAAGAGGAACCAGTATTGAAAAACGACCAGAAGAGATCAATGAAAGAAGAAGTTACGGACACTGGGAAATGGATACTGTTTGTGGTCAAAGAGGAAAGAGCAAGAAAAGTCTTTTGGTGCTGACAGAGCGTATGACAAGAGTAGAACTGGTAAGAGTATTAAAACAACATACTGCGGAGGAAGTAGTACGTAGCTTGGATCGGTTAGAAAGAGAGTTGGGGGAGAAGAAGTTTCGTGAAACTTTTAAAACGATAACGGTAGATAATGGACGTGAATTTATGGATGTGGAGGGAATGGAACGCTCCAGAAGAAATAAGAAGCCGAGGACAAGCATTTATTACTGCCACCCGTATTCTTCCTATGAAAGAGGAAGTAACGAAAATCAGAATAAATTAGTGAGGCGCCATATCCCGAAAGGAACGAACTTTGATGGGATATCAAAAAAAGAAGTGCAGGATATTGAAGATTGGATCAATGACTATCCAAGACAGATGTTTGTAGGAAAGTCAGCGAGAGAGGTCTCTGAAAGGATAGGAAATAAGCCAATCTGGAAGAACAGTGCGTGATATTAAGAATTGAATAATGTTTTTCGAATCATCTTCGGATGGTTTTATTTTTGTACACAAAAAAACAGAAAGTACATTCAGTGGATGCTTAAAAAATAGTTATAAAACAAAAAAAGTAATTACGCATTTACTATTGACATTAAGAAAATTTGGAAAAATATAAAAAAGTTGTTGACATTTAGGAAAACATGCCCTATAATACATATTGTGTCACGGAGATGACGCAACATAAAGAAAACATCGGGGTGTGGCTCAGCTTGGCTAGAGCGCCTGGTTTGGGACCAGGAGGTCGCA
>OLGO01000502.1_pt1 | contig 36948 bp, 29 predicted proteins | sample 1605861 | NCBI WGS metagenome assembly OLGO01 (sample SAMN03283253) | human gut metagenome | biome: human-associated habitat; material: feces | host: Homo sapiens | place: USA | collected 2013
TGATGTTGTGATCGGTTCAAAGATTCATAAGGATTCGGAGCTTGATTATCCGCTTGTGCGCAGAATTATAAGTTTTGGCTACTACAGTATGCTGAAAATACTGTTTCATCTGAATGTTAAGGACACACAAACAGGAATTAAGATGTTTAGGGCAGAGGCGTTAAAGTCAATCATCGGTTTAGTTAAAACAAAAGGTTTTGCTTATGATATAGAAATTCTTGTAGCATTAAACTGCAGAAAATACAGAATTATGGAAATGCCGGTAAAACTTGTCTTCGGACGGGAAAATGGTATGGGAAGAATTAAACTTAAGGATATTCTTCAGGTATTCTCGGATACATGGAAAATATTCTGGAGAGCAAACGTGAGGAAGGATTATAGAAAACTTTAAGACAGAGGGCGCAGTGTATGATTGGATTTATGTTTTTTTTAGATCTGATATTGGTTACTATAATTTATGGTTTATTCATAAAAAAAGTAAATATTATAGAGCTTATCGTTCCTTCGATGTTATTATTTTTTATGCAATATATTGTAATTGCAGGTTTTTTTTGGTGGATAGATAACTTTTCGATTGTAAAGACATTATTTATGGCGATTTTGGCAGATATCGTTTTTATTGTATTTGAAATCAAAGGTTTAAAAAGAAAAAGTATAAAAATTCATTGGGAAATAAAGCTGTATTTTCCTGTTATTATCATTGTATTGTGTGTCCTTCCTTTTACATTTCAGAAATTTGAATATTTTGGCATGGGACAGGACGAAGGCGTTTATCAGACACAGGCGATACAGTTTATATATGGGCATACAGAAGTACAGCAGGATATTGAGGAATATGAAAAATTAGAAACAGAAACGGCAAAACAGACGTTTAAATTGGCGGCGGAAGAAAGCCTTATGGGGTTTTATAATTATGACAGTCAGCTGCCGTTTGCATCCGAGAAAAATGAAATCAGTGAGGTGTCAGGAATATTTCACGGAATCGCTACGTTTCCCGCGATATTAGCGTTATGGGGAGAAATATTTGGAATTAGCCATATGTCGGATGTTCAGACAATATTTTTTGTAAGTAGTATTTTTTTATGTTTTCTAATATTACAGCAATTGAAAATAAAAAAATGGTTGTCGGTAGGAATTACTGCATTATTTGCGTTTTCACCGTTAGTTTTGTGGAGCTCTAAATCAGCTTTGACAGAGATCGTTCTAACATCAATGATCACATTGTTTATATACTTTATTTTGAAGAAGGAAAGAAAATATATTTTTTGTTCCATTATACCGCTTGCGGCATTTTGCTTTTTTCATATAACAATTTATACTGTTATTCCATGCTTTTTAATGTTATATTTTGGATTGTATTTATATTCAAATGATAAGTATTATATATATGCTGCGTTTATTTTGAATACAATTTTTGCAGCGGGCATATTCATGATGATGATGACAGCAGGAACGTATAGTTTTTCTTATAACTTTAGTCCGGTGTATCATTTGATTCCGGGTGCGACACAAAAAAATATTGTGTATATAATTATAGGATGCTGTGCAGTCGTCTATGCTATGGGCGGCATACTGTTGAAAATCAAACAGAAAACAGTGATAAAAAAATTTTTCAAATATCGGAATATTTGGATAAGAGTTCTATTAATTGCGGCAATATTAAATCAAATAAGAATTGTTTTAAATATAAGAGAACTGTATCAAGGCGGATTTGGTGCAATAGAACACTTGAGTATTACAGGAATTTTTATGGCGATAGGATTCATTGTACCGGTTTTGGCCAGCGTGTTATTTTTTATTTTTATTAAAAGAGTTACAGAAAATGTGAATCATATGATCGTCGTGTGGCTGTTTTTATATTGCATTGTTTTTTATTGCTCTGTGATGAAAACGCATATTGAATATTACTATTATTACGGTAGATATTTAGTACCATACCTTATTATTATACTTTTAATTTCAGCAATTGCTTTAAATTGCATGAATAGTAAATTAACACTTGCAGCAGTAATTTGCAGTGGTATATGTATCATCCCATATGATTTAGTATTTCTCAATTACCAGGATGATACTAGAATAGAGTGGGATGTATTAGAAGCTATACCCAAGTACATTGATAACAAAGATAATGTGTTTGTTTCAGAGGAAGATATGAAATATTTCTTTTTTGCCGTAAGAGCAATGACCGGAGCCCAAGTATACCCGGATATAGCCAATATACGTGAAGATGTACAAGACTTTAGTGATGGCAATAATATTTATTACTTGAGTTCAAATAGTGAAGATAAAAATCACATTATTTATGAGAATATATATTTTATGGAACAAGATAATAATCATTGTCAGGGAAAGATTTTTCCGTTTCCAACAAAAATGGAAAGTGAGGAAAGAAGATTTGTAATTACAAAAATAAAATAGAGGTGGATAAATTTATGAAAATAGCAGTTGCAGGAACAGGATATGTAGGACTTGTCACAGGTGTCTGTCTGGCAAGCAAAGGTCATCATGTCGTTTGTGTTGATGTCGATGAAAAGAAAGTTGAACTGATGAAAAAGGGAATTTCTCCGATTTACGAGCCGGGGCTTTCTGAGTTAATGATTGAAAATATGGGAAGACTGACTTTTACAACGGATTATGCGATGGCATATAAAGATGCGGAAGTTATATTTATCGGCGTCGGTACACCGGAGAAAAAGGACGGTTCGGCAAATCTGAACTATGTGTATCAGGTGGCTGGGCAGATTGCAGAAAGTGTGACAAGAGATTGCGTTGTTGTCGTGAAATCGACAGTGCCAATAGGAACAAATGACAAGGTGGAGGCTTATATTCAGAGCCATTTAAAAAATAAGGTCGATGTTGCCATAGCTTCTAATCCGGAATTTTTGGCACAGGGTACGGCTGTGAGAGATACGCTCCATGCATCAAGAATCGTCATTGGTGTTGAAAATGCAAAGGCAGGAGAGATACTCCAAAAGGTTTATGAGAATTTTGATGCGCCAAAGCTTGTCACAAACAGACGAAGTGCCGAGATGATTAAGTATGCTTCCAACGACTTCCTTGCGTTGAAAATTTCCTATATTAATGAGATCGCCAATTTGTGTGAAAGTGTCGGCGCTGATATTGAGGATGTTGCTAAGGGTATGGGCTTTGACAGCAGAATCGGAAATCGCTTTTTAAGCGCCGGTATCGGTTACGGCGGTTCATGCTTTCCGAAGGATACAAAGGCATTAAGCTGGCTTGCTGCCTTTAATGATAAGGAAATTAAGACGGTGCGCGCTGCAATCGAGGTTAATGATAATCAAAAGCTTAAACTTATTAAAAAGGCAAGAAAATATTATTATGATTTTTCGGGTCTTACAATTGCAGTTTTAGGATTAACATTTAAGCCGGGAACAGATGACCTGCGAGAGGCGCCATCGCTTGTAAATATTCCGATTATGCTGGAGGACGGCGCTAAGGTTAAGGCTTGGGACCCCGTCGGCGTAGAAAATTACAAAAAATACTATCCGACAGAAATCGAATATTGTGATACAATCATAGAAACATTAAAGGATGCGGATATTTGTTTTATATTTACTGAATGGGAAGACGTCAAAAATATAGATTTATCGTGGTTTGAAAAATATATGAAAAAACCGATTGTTCTTGACGGACGCAACTGTTATCCATTAGATGCATTTAAGGACGTACATATTTTGTATGATTCTATCGGCAGAGAAGTTGTTGACTATTTATATTTAGACAATCACGAATAAAAATATGAATATGCAAAAGAGAGAGGTTTGTTGAGATGAAATTAATTATTCAAATTCCATGTTACAATGAAGCGGAAACATTGAAAATAGCTTTGGACGCACTTCCAAAACACATTGACGGTATTGATGTTATTGAATACCTTATTATTAATGACGGAAGCAAGGACAATACGGTTGAGGTAGCCAAAGAGTGGGGTGTTAATTATATTGTCAACTTCAGAAATAATAAAGGGCTCGCCCGCGGCTTTATGGCAGGACTTGACGCATGCTTAAGAAACGGTGCGGATATTATTGTCAATACAGACGCGGATAATCAGTATTGCGGCGATGATATTGAAAAACTTATCCAGCCGATTCTTCGCGGTGAAGCCGGAATGGTTGTCGGTGAAAGACCAATTGATGATACAGAGCATTTCTCGCCGTTAAAGAAAAAACTGCAGCATCTCGGAAGCTGGGTTGTGAGAAAAGCTTCAAGGACAGATGTACCGGATGCGCCGAGCGGCTTCAGAGCATACAGCAGAAGCACAGCGATGCGTATGAATGTGATTAATGAATACACATATACTTTGGAGACAATTGTTCAGGCCGGGAGAAATAAAATGGCAGTGACTTCAGTGCCGATCCGCACAAATCCGGAGCTCAGAAAATCAAGATTATTCCATAGTATGTTCGGATATGTGAAGAAGTCAATGCTTACAATCGGACGCGCTTACATGATGTATCGTCCGCTTGCCGTATTTTCTGCTATTGCGGCAGTCTTTGGGACAACCGGCGTCGGTATCGGTATCCGCTACTTATACCGCAGATTTAAAGGCAGAGGACAGGGCAATATCCAGTCATTAATTCTTTCAAGTATGCTCATTGTCATTGCGGTAATCTGTGCAGTTATCGGGCTGCTGGCTGATGTGATTGCAGGGAATAGAAAGCTTTTGCAGGAAATCCAGTTTGAACTTCGGAAAATGGATTATGGTCCGGGACATGAGGCTATGAAAAGAAAAGATGATATTGTTGAGGAAGATATATAATTGCGAGTGATAAAGGGGCTATTATGAAAAAGAAAAAGTTGTTGGTAACTGCATCTACATTTCCGCGGTGGGAAGGTGATACAGAACCGAGGTTTGTGTTGGATTTATCAAAACAATTAAAGAAATATTTTGATGTTACGGTATTAGCTCCGGCGGCGCCGGGGGCTAGGGAAAAGGAAATATTAGAAGGTGTCAAAGTCCTGCGGTATCATTATTTTCCTGTACATAAATGGGAAACATTATGTTATCCGGGAGCCATTGTACCGCGAATTAAAGAGAAAAAAATCCGAGTATTGCTTGTACCATTCCTTTTTGCAGGATTGTTTTTTAAATTATTTAGGATAAAATCACATTTTGATTGTGTTCATGCGCACTGGATTATACCTCAGGGAATTGTTCAGTCTTTTATTGGAATGCCATATATTGTTACAGGACATGGAGGTGATGTGACTTCTTTGAATAAAGGGATTATTAAGAAGTTGAAGTTTAGATGTCTTGTGAAAGCTAAAAAAATAACAGTTGTATCCAATGCTTTGAAAAAGGAAGTAGAGGCCATTTGCCATAGAAATGATGTAAAGATTATTTCTATGGGGTGTGATACGACACATTTTGACAAAAAATATAGAGTTGAAAATTATTTTCATCAAGGTGAGAAACCGGTTGTGTTGTTTGTGGGACGTTTGGCCGAGAAAAAGGGAGTTACTTATCTAATCGAAGCGATGAAAAATATTGATGCAAAATTGGTTATTGTAGGCGACGGACCGTTAAAAAATGATTTAATGCAGCAGGCAGCACCTCAAAAAGATAAGATATGTTTTATGGGTTCAAGGACACATGAAGAACTGATAAAAATATATGCTTCGGCGGATGTTTTTGTGGCACCGAGTATAACTGCTGCCGATGGCGATAAAGAAGGATTGGGTTTAGTATTATTAGAAGCAATGGCTTCAGGACTTCCGGTAATCGGAAGTAATTCCGGAGGAATACCAGAGATAGTCCATGACGGTAAGAATGGATTTTTAACCAGAGAAAAAGATTCAAAGGCAATTGCTCAAAAAGTCAACGCTCTATTAACGAATAGAGAAGAATATGAGAAAATGTCTGAAAATGCTGTATTAACTGCCAAGGAATATGATTATAAAGTTCTTGGAAAAAAATATAGCCGATTGATAAAAGAAGTGCTTAATGAAAATTAGGAGTATGAAAATGGGATTAGTGGCTTTAAATTATATTTATTTAAGTGAAAAACATGCGGGTGGCAAGGACCAGGTTGGATTAAATTTGCTTAGAGGTTTTTATGAGCAAGGAAAAACAAAAAATATGTTGGTCATATGTTATGAATATACAAAGTCAGTTATTTTGAAATATGCGCCGGATGTAAAAATTATTGCATTAAAGAATCCTAAAATACAAAACGAATTGGGCCGTATGCTTAGTATTTGTTATGTGAATTCGGTGGTTATACCTAAATTAATTAAGAAATATCGTATACGTGTATTATATCATTTGAGTTGTAATAATGGACTTAGGAAATTGAAAACAAAGAGTATTGTTATTCCTCATGATATAAAGGCAGTTTCTCATAGAGTACTGGCAAATGTAAAAATTCCATTCATAAAGCATTTCATTTATAAGGTAATGTATGCTGTTGATTTTAAACATGCGGATTGTATTATCGCAATTAGCGATACGGATAAAGGGGAAATTTCAAAATATTATCCTTCTGTAAAAAATAAAATTGTGAGGATTTATAATCCGATTGATTTTGAAAGAAAAGTCATTGACGGCGAGAAGAAAAAAAAGGATATTGTTGCAATTAATTTACAATTTCATCATAAGAATGTAATTACTCTTATAAAAGCGTTTGAATTAATAAAAGATAAGACAGAGTGCAATTTAGTTTTGATAGGAAATGTTCCGGACAGAGTAAAATATTTAAAGGAATATGTGACATCACACAATTTAGACGACAGGATTATTTTTAAGGGCTTTGTGGAGGACGAAGAAAGAAACTATTTACTTGAAAATTGCAGATTGTATGTCAATCCGACATTATATGAGGGATTTGGTATGACGGCGGTGGAAGCGATTATTTTAGGTGTGCCTACATTAGTATCTAAGATTCCAACAAATTATGAAGTAACTCAGGGACTATGCGAATATTATTATCCGCCGGAAGATGAAAAAGTACTGGCAGAGAAGCTGATAGAGTGTTTGAATAAAAAGTATAGTTCAGATGTGCTTGAAGAAAGCAGTAAACGTATATATGAGCTGTATAATTACAGACATATAAGCAAGTTGTATTTACGTTTGTTTCGAGCTGTTATGGAGAGAGAATAATGGAAGATCTTATAAGTATTATTGTGCCTGTATATAATGCAGAAAAGTATTTAGGAAGATGCATAAAATCACTTGTCATGCAGACGTATGCCAATATAGAGATTATATTAGTGAATGATGGATCGTCAGATCAGTCCAAGCAGTTATGTGAAGCCTATGCCGGTAAATATGACAATATTGTGCTGATGGACAAAGAAAACGGCGGTGCAGCTTCAGCACGCAACAGAGGCATCGACATTGCGAAGGGGGAATACTTAGCGTTTGTCGATGCCGATGATTATGTTCAGGAAACATTTATTGAGCGTCTATATTATTTATGCAAAAAATACAATAGTGAAATTGCAATTTGTGACTTCGAATGGACAGATAAAGACAATATAAACTTTAAAAGCTTAGTGGCAGAAGAAAAAGAATGGGTAAATACACCGATGGAAATGATGTTCAGATGCTGCAATAAAAATAAAATTAAAGAGACAATTATATGGAATAAATTATATAAAAAAGAATTATTTGAAGATTTCAGGTATCCGGAAGGAATGACATATGAGGACTTGGCGGCAACGCATAAAATATTATATAAAGCAACTTCAATTGCAGAATGTAATAATAAAATGTATGCATATTTTATGTCAGGTGACAGTGTCACACGAAAAAAATATAATTTGTTAAATTTTAATTCTGAAAACAGAGCTCAGAATGAAAGACTGGAATTTTTTGAAAAACTCGGCAACGAGGAGTTATTTCAAAAGGCATTGGTTTCTGTTCAGCGCAACCGAATTGCCAATTATTGTAAAGCGGCGATTGATATGCCGGAATGTGTGGCTCAGAGACAGGAATTATTAAGAAAATACAGGGAAGATTGTAAAAATATAAAAACAAAGGTTGGCTGTCAGGATAAAATATTATTTTCAGTGTTTAAAATATCACCGTGGGTATGTGTAAAGCTGTTGTGGCCAATCTATTTAGTATTGGATAGAAAAAAGAATAAAATTGTGTAATGCTCTAACTTAAAAGAGGTGTCAAATGCGTATTATTTATTTAAATTCAGAAAGTGTTTATGGTAAAATTAATTCAGGAAGTTTGCAATGCTCATATAGTAATTTTAATATGTTGAAAAAAATTTCGGGCAATGAGTTTTGTCATATTTATTTAGATTTAAATAATAAGGTTTATTCAAATGCAAGATATGAATTTAAACGGGCAGAGCGAAAGATGGATAAATTCATATTGTCTTTATCCAACAGACGCTTTTTATATCCGAAAGATGAAAACAAAATTGCAAAATTAGTTATCGGAAAGAAACCGGATATTGTTGTGTATGAAGGTCCTTACTGGAACAATGTCATTCGTATTGTTAAGAAATATAGTCCCGGTATACTTTTTATTATCTTCATGCAAAATGTAGAAAAACAGTATTTTGCTAACTTAAAAAATAAATCTTTAGGATACCGTCTTTTATACAAGGTTGTAAAAAAATGTGAAAAAGAGTCTGTGGATTTAGCAGACAGGATTATTTGCTTGAATCGGCGGGACGGACAACTATTAAAGCAGACATATAACAGGAAAGCAGATATGTATTTGCCGATAAATATGTCGGATGTATGTAAGGAAGAACTGATTAAGAACTCGCATTGCAATAAAGAATTACTTTTTGTAGGAAGTTTATTTGAGGCAAATTATGACGGAATTAAGTGGTTTGTTGAAAAGGTGATGAGCAGACTGCCGGAATATAAATTGACTATTGTGGGGCGGAATTTTGAAAAAGTCAGGGATGAGCTGCAAAGAGATAATGTCTGTGTTGTGGGCAGCGTGGATGATTTGTCATCTTACTATTATGAATATCCTGTAATGATTATGCCGATTTTATATGGCGCGGGAATGAAGGTAAAAACAGCAGAGGCGCTCATGTATGGAAAAACGATTTTAGGAACAGCAGAAGCCTTTGAAGGGTACAATTTAAATAATGTTCAGGGGACTTTTCTATGTCAGTCAGAAAGTGATTTTGTTGAGACGATTAAAAAAGTTTATAGTCATCCGATGTATTTGCAGATACAGAGTGAAGTCAGAAAAACCTTTTTAGAACATTTTGAAACCTTGAATCTTTTGAAAGCTTTAGAAAGTAAATTGTTGCAATGGAATGGAAAGATATGATATGGGGAAAAGGTAAAAATATAATTGAAAAAATTATTGCAATCGGGTGCCCGGTGACTATTTTAATTATTTGCCTGATGAATGTATATCGCTTGTATGGCGCAGTTATTGTTCCGGATGAGATTGGATACTGGGCATCAGGCGCACTTTTTAATGGAGAAAACTGGAGTGATTCACTGACAACCAGCTCATATTATGGATGGGGTTATGGTTTAATCTTAGGTTTGATTTTAAAACTGAATGTTTCACCGGTTATTTCATATAGGATTGCGATTGCAATTAATGCACTTATGTTAGTTGCGTGCTATTTTGTGGCACAGAAAATTTGTAAAATACTTTTTAAAAATTTTTCTGTTAATAGCAGAAGATTAATTTGTCTTGCTGCGACGTTATATTCGGGCTATATTTTTTATTCGCAGACGACATATTGTGAAACACTATTGCTTTTGTTGTTTTGGCTCAGTGCGCTTCTGATTTTACAGCTGACAGAAAAGGTCACCGTGAAGAAATGTATTTTGCTTTCAGTTGTAGCTTCATTTATGGTGGCAGTTCATTTGCGTATGCTTGTTGTTTCGATTGCAATTTTTATGACGATGTTTTATTTAATATTATGTCGGAAATTAAAAATCAGACATTTGAGTATTATTGTTATTACGATATGTTTGGGTATTGCAGGCGTACTTTTAGTTAAGGATTATGTTGTACAAAGCTTATATATGAATAGTATTATGCCAGATAATACGCTTGGCGGACAAATCAGCAAGATGTCTTTGCTATTGTCGTGGGATGGCATTAAAAGATTAGTCATGGGATTTGTAGGAAGACTGATGTATTTGGGCTCGGCTTCTTTTTTAATGATATATGTTTTTTTGGGACAATACATATATAAAATATATAAGTTTTTAGTGAAAAAAGAATCTTTATGCAATATTAAACATTCGATTTTCTTATTTTATATTTCTATTACACTCATAGGCGAAATGCTGCTGTCTTCATATTCAATGATGACTTTTAGCCGGATTGACCATATTATTTATGGGCGCTATAATGAATTTGTATTAGGCGCGGTTATTTTGTATGTGCTTTGTACAGTAAGGAAAAGCAATATATTAAAATATGGCATCGTTTCTATTGCCTGTCATATGATGATATGTCTATTAACATATGTTTACATGTTAAACAAGAATTTAGGGGCACTTTCTGCTTATACAGTCCCGGGAATTTGGGGATTTTATTCCGGCACGGATATGGATTTGAAAGTAAAATCTACCATATATGCAGGAGTAATTTCAATAGCTATTTTTGTTTTACTTATCCTTTTAGTGAGATTTGGATTTTTTAAGATTATGACAATCTTAAGCTGTGTATTGTGGTCATCCATTGCTTTATATGGGGCTTCGATTTCTTTATATCGCGAGCAAGAAGGCTATGAAAAGGATTACAATAAATTTGCAGAGGAAACGATTGATATTTTAAATGGAGAGAGTGTTTACTATGTAATTAATAATACAGAGTTTGTTTCGTGGTCAAAATTGAAATTAAAGTTTTTTATGCCATATACAGATGTTATTGGTTGTGAAACTTATGAATACTCGGATGTTGAATTTGGCCAAAAGCTGATTTTATATAATGACCGGCAATATTCAGCGGGCATTACGTGTACATTAAGTGAACCGATTTTGTCAACTCAGTATTTTACATTATATGAAAAACAGGATAATAAAGAGAAATTTCTTAAAGAAAATAAAAAAAATAGTGATTCTAAATTTATAGATAATTTATATAAGCACTTATTGGGAAGGGATGCAGATAAAATTGGGAAAAAACAATTTGGTAAAATGCTGAAATCCGGGTATACACGTGCACAGATTTATGATGATATTTATGATTCTGATGAATTTCAGGATCAGATAAATCGGAAGTAATAATGCAACTAGAGATTTAATTAGAAGTTTTTCATGAGCAAGTTTGGAGGAAACGTGAGAAAGTTTTTAAAAAATGTATCATATTTGATGCTCGTTAATGCACTGTCATTTTTAATTTCTGCGATAGTGACGTTTATTGTGCCGAAATTTTTATCAGTCAGTCAGTACAGCTATTTTCAGCTATACTTGTTTTATATGAATTATATTGGGTTTTGCTGCATTGGCTGGGTTGATGGCATTGTTTTAAGGTATGCGGGTAAGTACTTTGAGGACTTGAATTTAAAGTTATTCAAAGGACAACTCGTCATGTATTCTGCATTGGAAATAATAATAGGAATTTTAATTATTGTTTCGGTGATGATTTTTCAACCGGCAGATATAAATAAAGCAACAGTATTTACAATGGTTGGAATAGCCATAATAGTAAGTCTGATTAATGCTTTTTTTAGATATTTGATGCAGGCCGTAAATTATATTGATAAATATGCAAAAAACATATTGATTGAAAAAACGGTTTATTTTCTAGGTGTTATACTGGCCTTACTGTTTGGAAAATTCGGATTTGTCTATATGATTTCGGCGGATTTACTGGGAAAGGCTGCTTCGCTAATTCATATGCTGATTGTGAATCGGGCAATTGTTAGTGCGAAGATGGCTTCAATAAACGAGATACTCATAGAAGCCAAAGAAAATATTCGCGTTGGAATAAAATTACTTATTGCTAATGGCGCCAGTTTGTTGATTGTCGGTATCGTGAGATATTCCATTCAATCTCAATGGGATGTTGAAACATTTGGAAAAGTATCCCTATCATTAAGTGTTTCGAATATGTTTATGGGATTTATTCAGGCGGTTGGAGTGTCTTTATTTCCGATGTTAAGGCGTATTAATCAAGATAGATTAAGTCAACTTTATTTGACAATACGTCATATGCTTATGTTTCCGATGCTGGGGTGCCTGATCTTTTATTATCCGGTATATCTGATACTTTCTGTGTGGCTGCCTGAATATGCTGAAAGTTTGCACTATATGGCAATTATGTTTCCTATATGTATATTTGAAAGTAAAATTCAATTGTTGACAGAACCGTATTTGAAGTCTTTGAGAAAAGAAGCTGCGCTGCTTAAAGTCAATGTTTTTATGGTAATACTTAGTTTGATTTTTTCAGCAGTCAGTGTTGGCATTTTGGAAAATCTAAATTTAACTGTCTTGAATTTGGTTATTTTATTGGGCATCAGATGTTTGATAATGGAATTAGTGGTAGAAAAGGCCATCGGTGTTCGTCTGAAAAAGGATATTATTCAAGAACTAATTTTGGTTGCGTTATTTATTTATTTTAACTGGTGTATTGGCGGCGTTTTGGGGTTGATTTTGTATATGGCATTTTATGTGGTATATATTATTTTAAACCATAAGGCGGTTGTAGCAACGGGCAAGTTTGTTGTTAGTAAGTTAAAACATTGAGAATTGCCTGTATGTGTGAGGAAATGGAAAAAATCTATAGCGAGGGGCGTACGGAAGGCCGCTTAGAAGGCCGAATGGAAGGCCGTTTAGAAGGCCGCTTAGAAGGCCGAATGGAAGGACAACGAAAGATGGCATTGTCATTAGCGAATATGGGAATGCCTTCGGAGAAGATTGCTGAAGCAGCCGGTGTCAGTGCAGAGATGGTAGAGACGTGGCTTTCTAGTAGTAAGAATGCAGATAAATAATCAGTGTGATTTATAAAAAGGCGTATCTTCCGAGAAATGGTTGATACGCCTTTTTTAGTAAAGAAGTTTATGCCATGTCATTGCGGCAGGCAAGGTTTTGGGGTATACTTTATATATGAATGTATACGAGTTTACGGAGGAGTGACGAATGAAAGGAATTATTTTAGCCGGAGGTTCCGGTACGAGATTATATCCGCTGACGATGGTGACGTCAAAGCAGCTGCTTCCTATTTATGATAAACCGATGATTTATTATCCGCTGTCTGTGCTTATGAATGCGGGAATCAGGGATATTTTGATTATTTCGACACCGGCGGATACACCGCGGTTTGAGGCGTTGTTTGGTGCCGGAAGTCAGTTTGGGATTCATTTGTCTTATGAGGTGCAGCCGTCGCCGGACGGGCTTGCTCAGGCTTTTATAATCGGCGAAGATTTTATTGGTAATGATTCGGTGGCAATGATTCTCGGCGATAATATTTTTGCCGGGCATGGGCTTATAAAGCGTTTGAAGAAAGCGGCCGAGAAGACAAGCGGTGCGACGATATTTGGCTATTATGTCGATGACCCGGAACGATTTGGCATTGTTGAATTTGATGACAGCGGCAAGGCTGTGTCTATTGAGGAAAAGCCTGCGAAGCCTAAAAGTAATTACTGTGTGACCGGACTTTATTTTTATGATAACAAGGTTGTAGAGTATGCGAAATCGTTGAAGCCATCGTGGCGCGGTGAATATGAGATTACAGATATTAATCAGATTTATCTTGAGCATGGGACACTGGATGTCGAGCTTTTGGGACAAGGATTTACGTGGTTGGATACAGGTACACATGAATCGCTTGTGGAGGCAACAAATTTTGTCAAGACAATAGAGACACATCAGCACAGAAAGATAGGGTGTCTTGAGGAAATCGCATATTTGAACGGTTGGATTACAAAAGAGCAGCTGCTTAAAGATATCGAGGCTTTAAAGAAAAACCAATATGGTCAGTATTTGCTTGATGTTTTATCGGGCAAGTATTTAGATAAACTTTTTTAAAATAGAATAGGAGATATTATGACAATTTTAGTGACAGGCGGTGCCGGCTTTATTGGCGCCAATTTTATATATTTGGAATTGGAGAAGCATCCGGAGGACAGAATTGTATGTATTGATAAGCTAACCTATGCCGGAAACATTGAGACATTAAATGAGGCGATGAAAAGTCCAAACTTTCGGTTTGTAAAAGGCGATATTTGTGACAGAGAGGCAGTGTTTAAGCTGTTTGAGGAGGAAACTTTGGATATTGTCGTTAATTTTGCGGCGGAAAGTCATGTAGACAGAAGTATAGAAAATCCGTCAATATTTTTGGAAACGAATATTTTAGGAACACAGGTGTTGATGGACGCGAGCCGTACTTACGGTGTGAAGCGTTACCATCAGGTATCGACGGATGAGGTTTACGGCGATCTGCCCCTTGACAGACCGGATTTATTTTTTACAGAGGAAACACCTTTAAAGACTTCAAGTCCGTATAGTTCTTCTAAGGCAGGCGCCGATTTGCTCGTCAATGCTTATCACAGAACGTTCGGGCTTCCGACAACAATCAGCCGGTGCAGTAATAATTACGGGCCGTATCAGTTCCCTGAAAAGCTTATTCCACTGATGATTGCCAATGCGCTTAAGGATCAGCCGCTGCCGGTCTACGGCGAGGGACTCAACGTCAGAGACTGGCTGTATGTAGAGGATCACTGTAAGGCGATTGATTTGATTATCCGTCACGGCAAGACCGGCGAGATTTATAATATCGGCGGTCATAATGAGATGAAAAATATAGATATCGTTAAACTGATTTGTGCTGCCTTGGGAAAACCGGAAAGTCTGATTACACATGTTGCAGACCGCAAAGGTCATGATATGAGGTATGCCATTGATCCGGCAAAGATTCATCGCGAGCTTGGATGGCTTCCGGAGACGATGTTTAAGGAAGGTATTCAGAAAACAATTCGGTGGTATTTAGATAATAAGGCATGGTGGGAACGGATTATTTCCGGTGAATATCAGAATTATTTTGAAAAGATGTACGGGCAGAGACTTAAAGATGTAAAATAGGAGACGGTCATATGAAAGTTTTAGTAACCGGTGCAAACGGGCAGCTTGGCACAGATGTAATGGCTGAACTTGTAAAAAGAGGGCACGATGCTGTCGGTGTTGATGTCTCGGAGATGGATATTACAAAGGCAGATGAAGTCTGCCGCGTGATGACTGCCGCAGAACCTGAAGCAGTGATTCACTGTGCGGCATGGACTGCGGTTGATGATGCGGAGGATAAACCTGAAGCAGTGCGTGCCGTCAATGCGCTTGGCACTGAAAACATTGCACGCTTATGCAAAGAACAGGACTGTAAATTGATGTATATTTCCACAGATTATGTGTTTGACGGAACAGGGAAAAGACCTTGGGAGCCGGATGATGACAGACAGCCTTTAAATGTTTACGGACAGACAAAGTATGAAGGTGAGCTTGCAGCACAAAAATATGCGGAAAAGCTTTTTATTGTGCGGATTGCGTGGGTATTCGGTCTCAATGGAAAGAATTTTGTTAAGACAATGCTGGATTTGGCAAAGACACATACGGATTTGAATGTTGTCAATGATCAGATCGGTTCTCCGACGTATACGAAGGATTTAGCGAGACTGCTTGCAGATATGATTGAAACGGATAAGTACGGCTGTTACCATGCTACAAATGAAGGATTTTGTTCATGGTATGAATTTGCCTGTGAAATTTTCAGACAGGCGGCGGCGCTCGGTCATGAGGAATGTCGGCATGTTATTATGCATCCGGTCAGCAGCAGCGAGTTTGTGACAAGGGCGGTGCGTCCGTCAAACAGCCGCATGAGTAAGAAAAAATTATCAGAAAATGGTTTTAGGCGATTGCCGGAGTGGCAGGATGCGGTGACGAGATATTTAAAAGAAATAGGGTATTAGGAGAGCGCTATGGGACAGATAAAAGTAAGCAAATGTAATATTGAAGGCCTTTATGTGATTGAACCAAGGGTTCATGAGGATGAACGCGGCTATTTTATGGAAACGTACAACCAGAGAGATATGGAAGAAGCCGGGTTGAATATGAAGTTTGTGCAGGATAATCAGTCGATGTCAGTGCGCGGCGTACTGCGCGGTCTCCATTATCAAAAAAAGTTTCCTCAGGGAAAGCTTGTGCGTGTGCTTAAGGGGAGAGTTTTTGATGTTGCGGTTGACATAAGAAAAGATTCTGAGACATATGGACAATGGTTTGGCGTAGAATTGTCTGATGATAATAAAAAGCAGTTTTATATATCCGAGGGTTTTGCCCATGGATTTTTAGTACTTTCAAAGACGGCAGAATTTGCATATAAGTGTACAGATTTTTACCGCCCCGATGATGAGGGCGGCATTGCATGGGATGATAAAGATATCAATATACAATGGCCGTTTGAAGAAGGGATGGAAATTATATTATCAGAAAAAGATAAAAAATGGAAAGGACTGAAGGAACAATGAAAAAAGTAGTAGCATGTGGATTGACAGCGGCAATTTTGATGGGCTCTGTGAATGTGTATGCAGCCGAGAATGAGACGGCAGAAGTTCAGGCAGCCGAGAGTGAGATGGCAGAGACGCAGGCAGACGGGAGCGGGACATCAGAGACGCAGGCAGCCGAGAGTGAGACCTCAGAGACGCAGGCAGCCGGGACAGAAGCGGCAGAGATTTTGGCGGAAACAGCTCAGAATGAAAAAACAGAGGATAGAGTGGAAGCTTTTGTCCAAAGATTTTACAAAAATATTCTCGGCCGCAATGCATCAAAGGAGGAGATGTCCGGCTGGGTTTATAATTTGAAGTCGGGTAAAGAAAAGGCTGCAGATGTTGGTGTTGGTTTTATACAAAGCAAAGAGTTTAAAGAAAAAAATCTTTCTGATTCGGAATATGTCAAAGTTTTATACAGAGCCTTTTTCGGCAGGGAGGCCGACAGTGCGGGGCTTAAATCATGGGCTAAAGTGCTGGATGAAGGGCTGACTCGGATGCAGGTGTACAGAGGCTTTGCCGAGTCGGATGAGTTTACAAAGCTTTGTGCGGAATATGGTATTGTGCGCGGCAATGTTTCTTTGACTGCAGCGAGAGATCAAAATGAAGGGGTGACAAAGTTTGTTTCCAGGTGTTATAAGCTTTGCCTTGGAAGAAAAGCCGATGAAGACGGGCTTGAAGGCTGGTGCAGTCAGATTTTGACCGGTAGGAATACGGCAAAAAAGGCTGCTTACGGTTTTGTTTTTTCTGACGAATTCAGAAAAAAGAATTTGTCTGACGAGGAATATGTCAGAGTGATGTACAGGCTGTTTTTGGACAGGGAAGCCGATGGCAGCGGTGTAAAGTCATGGGTGAAGGTGCTTAAAAGCGGAAAAAGCAGACTTCATGTTTTTGAAGGCTTTGCAGATTCGCCGGAATTCCAGAAATTATGTAAAAAATATAATATGAATTCAGGAAGCGGTGTTCCTGTAATTAATACAAAAGAAGCATATCGGAATCAGCTGATCGATATTTATAACAATCCGTGGAAGTATTATGAGGAACTTGGAAATTATGAGGTGACTTATAACGAATTCAGAATTGCGGATGCGACCGGCGATGGTATTGAAGATTTAATTGTTGACTTTGTAGATACATATACGGCAGCAATGTATTCAAGGATTTATTCATGTAATGAAAACGGTATATATTCAGTGGATACGACCGGAGTCGGTTCAAAGTTATATACAGGCGGCATTATAGAAATACCGGAATCACATAATCATACAATGGGAAATGCTGTTTGGCCTACATTTATTCAAGGGTTTAAAAACGGAGAGTTTAAACAGATTGCATACTATTATTGTGAAGAACGAGAGTACAATAATGATTTCCCATATTATGATGATAAGGATGGCGATGGTATTGTATATTATTTCGCTCCTGAGTACAATAGTCAGACTCCCCCAATTGATTACAAAGAGTTTAAGAGTAAATACGACAGTGTGATGAAAGGTCATGAGAAGATTAATGTGAAGTCACAGAATTTGACATGGTCTAATATCAATGCAATTCGCTGAGAATTTTGGACAGTGATATAAAATTAAAAAATGCATACATAAACAGCACCCGGGAAGATGATGACACATTTTCCCGGGTGCTGTTATGTTATAAAAGACGATTTAATTAGTTGCTAATATTCTTATTTTATGCCGTAGCTTGCACATATTTTTCTAAATTCGTTAGAGTCTGCGAAACCGTTGAAGACGTGTTCGCGGCTCTTGCCGCTTTTGAGAACTTTAACCCAGCTGTTAAGCCCGGCAGGATCAGCCTCTCTGTCCATGAATACGCGGTACATTGTTTTAACAAATTCTTCATTTGAGAGTTTTTTATTCTTAAATTCGGCAGAGAATACAAAACCGTGGGCTGCCTGCTTGGCGGTGTTCTTTCCGGTTAAAATCTGATTGCACCAGCCGTTGATGCCGGCTTCATCACCTTTTCTTCCGAGGCAAAGCTTGTAGCAGCGTGCAATAAATTTTGTGACACCTTCATTTTGATCCATCGGTGCTGTCAGAATGGCATTGCCGCGAATAATACCATAGGTATTGCATATTTTTGTAAATTCTTCAGATTCGGCAAAGCCTTTAAATACATGGAGTCTTGAAAGACCGTCATCAAGTACTTTCTGCCATGCAGCAAGACCGGCACCGTCAGCCTCTCTGTCAAGGAATGTTTTGTATAATACAGAAATATATTCTTTATCGCTTAAGTTACGCTTTTTAAATTCAGGGCTTTCAACAAATCCCTGGGCAACTTTAGCACCTTGTTCTTTTTTGCTTCTCAGCACTTCTGTCCAACTATTCAGACCGGAAGGATCTGCTTCACGACCTAACAACTGAGTATATAACCGTGAAACAAATGCTTTTATCTGATCTTTAACATTGATTGTCACAGTGATGTCATAGCCCTGGCAGTAAATCGTTATTGTCTGCGGGCCTTCTTTATTCGGATCAAAACCTGTAACCATTTCATCAATGACAGGAACAATGCCTGTAAAGCCGTTAGTATATTGGATCGTAAGAACTAAGCCCTGTTCCTCAAGTGTTTGTCCGACATTGTAGTTGTCAAGTCCTAAAACTCCAAACTCCTGAATTTCATAATCGCCTGTGAAAAGCTGTACCCATGTCGGGGAACCGGAGCGGTAGCCTAAACCGATAACATCAAAGCCTTCATATAACATATTGGCACGATGGCCGGGACTGTTATACCATGCAGTAACAACCTCCTCTGGAGAGCGCTGCCCACGTGCAATATTTTCACCGAAGAACATATATGGAATTCCCATTTCTTTAGTAATTGTGGAACAGTCGGTACCATTAGGACGAGTGTGTGAGAAGTAGCCGTGGCACTCGTCAGCGCGGACCATTGCGGCATCGGTTAGAGAACCGCCTAAGGCAAGAAGGTCAATACCGTATGATGCACGAATCTTATTGACAATATAAAGTTCCTGAATCTGAATGGCAAATAGTTCGTCATCGGTGCTGTATGCCTGTGGCAGATTGGAAAGGATATTATTCATCGTTGTGTCATTTGGCATCAAAGCATTGATGTCGATATCCTTTTCGGGAACATCAGATAATGTCTGAGAGCCTGCAGCTTCTAAAATATCCGGCTGTTGTACTTCTTGCGTCTCACTTTCCGTGATTTCTGTGATTTCAGTTTCAGTTTCGGCAGCACTGACAGGAAGTGCTGCACCAAATGTCATAAGACCGGCCATAACCAAAGCCAATAATTTTTTTGATCTTATCATAAATTACATCTCCCTAATAAATCAAGTCTTTCTTCCTTTAAAATAAAGGATTTTTAAAGTTTCTATCTCAGATAAATGAGCAGTGATCATAGATATTTCTCTGTATCTGGTACGAAAATAGCTGGTTTGGGGTATACGAATTAAAACGTCTTCTCTTTCTCATTTTAAATGGCCTTGTGTATCCCCTTCCATCTATGGCAACGCACCTCCCGTGTCTACCAGGATCATCACTTCGTGAGTCCTCACTTCCTTCGTCCCGCCTATCCATAATCCGGGTGTCAGCTTAGCTCCTCACCAGGGTCTTGCCCTCCGGAAAATATTCCTGCCGACTACTTGCTCATTCTTTGTTTTTTATTACTGACTTGCTTCCTGTAACAGCACTTTTTAGTGGACGTTTCCTATTACATTCTGCTGTTTTCACCTTTTCAGTCCGGTTACTTCCTGTTTTATGCTACAGTTACCTGTGGTCTCTTGATATCCTGCAACATCTTTACTCCGTCATAGGTTACACCTTTTGCTAATATCGTATAAAAGATTCTAAGTGCTTTACAGGCTACCGCTATGACTGACTGCATTTTCTTTAGCGGATTCTCTTTTCTGGTTCGGTAATACCGGTGTATTTCCTTGAATTCTTCGTTCCTTGCTATCAACGATATGGCCGCTTCATACAGTACATATCTAAGACGTTTCCGTCCTCTGTAACTGATATGGCTCTCACCCTTATGTTTTCCCGAACTACACTCTACAATGGCATATCCCGCCAGTTTTTGTAATTGTTTTGGGTCATCAAAGCGTGTGATGTCTCCTACTTCTGCAAGGAATCCGCTCACTGTTTTTATTCCAATTCCTTTGATTTCCAACAGCTTATCTATATAGGGAATCCCTGACAGTTTTTCTTCTATCATACCCATCAGTTCTTCCTCCCTCTTGCAGTAAACTTCATAATCATTCAGCAGATTTTTTAACTCAATCCTTGCACTATCCGGTGCTTCCTGACTTCCTATACTGTGCTCTGCAGCCGTTATCAGGGTCTTTGCCCTCTTTGCTCCAGCTGCTCTTAACTTAGCATCTCGCCAGATTTGATTGATTCCATCTACGCCCAGTTTCACGATATCTTGAGGCAATGGTGCCACTTTCAATACCATGAGACCACTCACAGAATCCGGCTTTTTATAAACGTCTTTTATTTCCGGAAAATAGATGCTGAACCATCTTGCAATACGGTTCTTAATCCGTGTGATTTCTTCCTGGGTTTGAAGTCGGAGATTGGAAAGACTTCGAATCTCCGCATAAATGCCTGTTGGTATATATGGATATGAAAATCTTCCTTCATTCACCAGAGCCGCAATTGTTTTGGGATCCTTACGGTCATTTTTATTCGGATTGTTGTCATCCAGTTCTTTCGACTTCTTTACATGGTGTGGATTTACATGAACAGGTTTCATTCCGTTGTCCTGCAGGTATGCTCCAAGATTGAACCAATAGTGTCCCGTTGGCTCCATTCCCGGAATCACAACATCTTTCCCATATTTTTCTGCAATATCCTCCATCCATGCTTTGAAAGTCGCAAAACCGGCTTGCGTGTTACTGAATTCCAATGGCTTCTTTGAATACTCATAATTGCGCCAGTCGAATGCCCTTGCAAAGTGGGTTTCACTTCCGACATCAATCCCAACAATCAATGTTTTTTCTGTAATGGATTTAATTTTTGCGTTCTGTGTGTTATACTTCATTTTAGATACCTCTCTGTTCAATAAGATTTTTTACTAACCGTGCAAAGTCAGTAATCTTATTTTACACTGAGGTATTTTTTTCTCAACCTTCTTTCTTGGAATTCCTTATATTTGAATTATACAGGAAGCTCCTTAAATAAACAGATATTAGAATACAATATCTGATGCCGACATTATAGTTTTAATGAAAAGCCGGATCGGTAGGATCATAGCCGTAATCGCCGCTGATTCTTACAGGATTCGGGCGGGCAGGCTTATCAAAAGGCCCTTTATCGGTGCTGCTGTAAATAGTTACAGTTGAACCATTGCAGTTATCGTAAATCCATTTTGCATCGGCAACAGTCATTCGCACACAGCCATGTGAAGCATTATTGCCAAGCTTTGAGTATTCGTAGACACTTAATGTCCTGTTATTTCCATTGACATAGTACCAGGCGGAATGGAATAAGTAGCCGCCGTAAATCTGAGAGCAGTACTGACCGTAAACAGGTCCCATTAATGTTCCCCAGCGTGCGTAACGGCGGATTGTAAATGTTCCTTTGATGGTTGGTGTGCTGGAAACGCCTGTTGAACAAATCATTGTTTTTACAGGAATAATGTAACCGTTAGCGCCGTCCTTTGCATAGGCAGTGACGGTGTTTGTATATGTATTGACTTTAACGACATAGTGTGATTGGCGGCCGATAATTTTATCGACATTCTGATTTAAAATACCGTCGTTAAAGTAAAGCTTGTAGCCGTCAACATAGGCCCAGCCATTGGCTTTGACGCCGCCTTTTGACGGATCCAAGTAATATTTTCTGCCGTCAATGACCTGCCATCCGGTCAGTACTTTGCCGTTCTTTACATAGTACATGCCGTCCGGTGAATTGTTCCAGCCGTTTTTATAGTTTGGAACACCCCATTTTTTACAAAGTTTTGAAAACTCATCCGAGGCTGTGATGTCATTAAATACGGATGTTTTACTTTGCTTTTTCAGTGCCGAAAGCCATGATGAAAGCTCGTTATCTGAAGGGGCGCGGAATAATGCAGCATCGTAAACACGGTTGATAAAATCTTTATTTGAAGCAATGAGCGGCTTGGCTTCGTCTGAGAAAATCAGAGAATAAACCAAATCGCGGGCGGAAGCTGTACGATTGTTCAATTTTCCTGTCCATGTATTTAGGTCAGATACATTGGCCGCACGGCTTAAGCTTTTTTCAAAAACGAGACTGACATATTCGGTTGTTTTTTTATTTTGATCTCTGTTTTCGGTTAATACAAGACTGCCGCGGGTAATTCCGTATTTTGCACAGAGCTTTGTAAATTCATCAGAACCGATAAAGTCATTTAAAATAAATGCTCTGGATACACCTGTGTCTGCAACTTCCAGCCAGTCTTTTTTGCCTTCCGGATCAGAAGGTCTGTCCAGTAAGGTTTTGTATAACACTTCAATGTAATCGCTGTCGTTGAGGTTTTTGGATTTGAATTCATCACTGAACACGAAGCCTTCAACAACTTTGGCAGCGTTATTGCGCTTTGTGGCAAGTGCTTCTACCCATGCTTTAAGTCCGCTGTCATCGGCATCTCTTGAAAGGACAAGCTTATAGAGCCGATAAACAAATTTTGTGATATCCGGATTTTTATCTAAAATACCGCTGACATTTAATGTGCCCGGAAGAATACCATATTTTTTGCAAAGCTTGTGAAATTCGTCGGAGCCGATAAAACCGTGGCAGACGTAATTGCGGCTCAAATGGGCTTCAAGTACTTCAAGCCACTGGGCAAGTCCTGTTGCATCAGGTTCACGGTCAAATAGAGCATGATATAAAACGGTGATATAAGCTTCATCAGAATAATTTTGTTCTTTAAATTCTTTGCTTTCGATGAAGCCCTTAATAATATCTGCGCCTGTAGCTTTATGATTTTCTAAGAGCGTTGTCCATTCGGCAAGTCCCTTTTCATCTGCCGGGCGTAAAAGCAGTGTGTCATACAATCTTGCAACAAAGGCTTCCGTGGAGTCTTCCTCATAAGGCAGTGTGCCGGAGGATTCTGATTCAGAGGTTGTGTCATTTGTTTCAGAAGATTCCGGCTCAGAGGTCGTGTCATTTGTTTCAGAAGACTCTGATTCAGAGGTCGTGTCTTTTGTTTCGGAAGATTCTGATTCAGAGGCGGTGTCCTTTGTCTCGGATGTCTCTGTTTGTGCTGTGTCAGTTTCGTTCAGGCTGCTTTCTGCAGTGATTTCCGTCTGAACAGCAGGTGCAATGTCTGTCTGCGCGGCAAGCACCGGTGCTGTCAGTGACATGGAAAATGCAAGTGTGACAGCAAGCGCGGATTTGAACAATTTGTTTTTCATGGCTTAATTCCCCCCCTTAAATATGTTTTCGCCAGTAGTCTAAAGTCTCCCTGATTGTTGTTTCCAAAGAAATTTCAGGCTTCCATGAGATGCAGGAAGTTGTTTTGGATATGTCGGCCTCTATGATTGGAACGTCGACAGGGCGGAGTCGTTCGGTATCGACTTCAACTTTAATCGGGACAGAAGAAAAGCTGATGATTTTATCTAAAATCTCCCTTATTTTAATTGCTTTCCCACTGCCGATATTATAGATTTCTCCTGATTTGCCGTACTGGATAAGGAGACCGTAAGCTCTGACAACATCACGCACATCTGTGAAATCGCGGCAGGCATTTAAGTTGCCGACATGAATCACGGGAGGATTTATGCCTTTTTCAATCATGGCTGCCTGGCGGCAAAAGTCAGATACGACAAAAACAGGGGACTGTTCGGGACCGATATGGTTAAATGCTCTGACCATAATAATGTCCATCTGGTATGCTTTTGCATAAATGCTGCCGATCATGTTCTGGCAGGCTTTTGTCGCAGCGTACAGATTGCCCGGACGTGGCAGAGTATCTTCGGTTATTGGTGTTTCATCCGGTTTAATATGACCATATTCCTCACCGGAGCCGATAAGGAGTGTGCGCGGATGCAAGTCTAAATCCCTGATGGCATCAAGAAGATTGATGCAGCCTTTAATATTAATATCAACGGTCAGATCCGGACGCTTCCATGAAAGTGCCACGGAACTTTGGGCGGCGAGATGGAAGATGTAATCCGGCTGAACTTCGGATAATAGCTGTTGAATCGCTTCCTTATTAAGAATGTCTAAATCATGGACGGATGCATCGTTAAATAAAATATTTTCATGAGGCAGTTTCGTTGCGTGAAGCTGCCACGGGTAGGTTGTTTTAAGATGGCGCAGCAGGTAATTACCTACAAAACCTGCTGCGCCAATAACTAATGCCTTCATATGAGCCTCCCGTATTATAACTGAGAAGCCTTGATTTCTTTTTCTACAAGTGCAAGGTCATTTTTCACCATGCGCTCAACTAAGTCAGAGAAGGAAATTTCACGTTTCCAACCAAGTGTTTTTTCTGCTTTTTCAGGATTTCCAAGAAGGATATCAACTTCAGCCGGGCGGAAGAAATTAGGATTTACTTTTACAACAACTTTGCCGCTTGCTTTATCTGTACCGATTTCATCAACACCTGTACCGCTCCACTCGATATCCATACCGACATGCTTGAATGCAATGTCAACAAATTCACGGACTGTACGTGTTTCGTTTGTTGCGATGACGTAATCATCCGGTGTATCCTGCTGAAGCATTAACCACATTGCTTTCACATAATCTTTAGAATGTCCCCAGTCACGTTTGGAATCAAGATTTCCAAGTTCTACGTGATCCTGTACGCCTAATTTGATGCGCGCAACAGCGTCTGTGATTTTTCTTGTCACAAATTCTTTACCGCGGCGTTCGCTCTCATGATTAAAAAGAATACCGCTGCATGCATACATATTGTAGCTTTCTCTATAGTTTTTTGTAATCCAGTGGCCGTATAATTTTGCAACGCCGTAAGGACTTCTCGGATAGAAAGGTGTTGTTTCGCACTGCGGAATAGCCTGCACAAGACCAAACATCTCTGATGTGGATGCCTGATAAAAATGTGCCTCAGGTTTTACGATGCGGATTGCTTCAAGCATATTTGTAACACCAAGAGCGTCAATATCTGCTGTTGCCAGCGGCTGTTCCCAGCTTGTTGCAACAAAGGACTGTGCTGCAAGATTGTATACTTCGTCTGCCTGAGAAATTTTCATTGCAGTAATTAATGAAATCGGATCTGTCATATCAGCATAAATAAAATGAATCTTGTCCTTGATGTGCTCTACATTACCGTAATCAACAACGCTTTTTCGGCGCATGATACCGTAAACATTGTAGCCTTTTTCAAGAAGCAGCTCTGCAAGATAAGAACCGTCCTGTCCTGTAATACCTGTAATTAATGCATTTTTCATGTTTTTCACTCCTATGATTTGATTAAATATTTATAAATAGCTGTCTGAACCGGATTCACGTAATTTCTGTAAAACAGACTTGATATTGTTTGTTGAAGTCTTTCCGGAAATCAGGATGGCGTCATCTGTATCAACAATGACGATATCTTTAATGCCGACAGCAGCAACAAGCTTGTCCTTTGCTTCGATAATACAGCCATTTGTGTCAACCGTGACAACGTTGCCTGTAATTGTATTATTATTGTCATCGCAGCCTTTGATTCTTTCAATAGCCAGCCATGAACCGACGTCATCCCAGCCGAAGCTTCCGGGAATAACAAAAATATTATGGGCTTTTTCCATGATGCCGTAGTCGATAGAAATGGATTCAAGCTCAGGGAAAACGGATTTAAGTACCTTCTGTTCGTCTGGTGTGCCGATGGCAGTTTTGATTTCATTCAGCCCGTCAGACATTTGCGGGAGATAACGGCTGAAATTATCAAGGATAGATGACAGTTTCCATATAAACATACCACTGTTCCACGCGTAGTGTCCTGAAGTAACATACTGTTTGGCAAGTGTGATATTTGGTTTTTCTACAAAGCAGTCAACTTTAAAGGCATCCCCGTTTTTATTTGTTGTATCCATCTTGATATAACCGTAACCTGTTTCAGGATAGCTTGGCGGTATACCGATGGTGACAAGACTGTCATTTTCCTCCGCAATACGGCACGCTTTGGAAAGTGTTTCCACAAAAATATCTTCCATTTTAATGAGGTGGTCCGATGGAAGGACCATCATAATTGCATCCTCATATTTAGAAGCAATGTGCATAGCACCAAGACCAATACATGGTGCTGTGTTCCTGCCGACAGGTTCGCACAAAATATTTTCCGGCGGAAGTGCCGGGAGTTGTGTGTGGACTAAGTCCTTGTAGCTTTCGTTGGTTGCAATGAAAATATCTTTTATGTCAACAATTGGAAGAATACGTTCAACTGTGAGCTGAATCATGGTCTTTCCGTCTCCGGTAAGTGATAAGAATTGTTTTGGCAGAGATTTTCTGCTTCTCGGCCAAAAACGTTCCCCACAACCTCCAGCCATAATTAAAGCTGTCGTTTTCATTATATGAAACCTCCTAATATATTTTTTGCTGTATGCTTTTATAGAATACTATAAATAATGTAGAAATACAATAGTTGTCAGGCATATGTAAGAAATTCATAATAAAATAATGTCGCAGTACGTGTGTCAGCTTGACTCTTGTTATTTTATGGCATACGATAAAGACAAGATATAATAAAAGAGGAGGGACATAATGTATAAAAAATTGATTGTGGGCAGTTTGGCATTATTGACGGCCGGAAGTATGCTGACAACGTCAGTTTATGCATCGGAAATTTATGGGAATCCAGTAATGACGGCGGAGAGTGAAACCGCGGCAGAGAGTGAGACTGCGGCGGAGAGTGAAAGTCCAGCGGAGGGTGAGACTGCGGCAGAGAGTGAGACTGCGGCGGAAGATGAGATCTTGCCGGCAGTCATTGATGAACATTCGGTTGAGGGGTTCGTAGCCCGGCTGTACAGGACGCTGCTGCTTCGAGAGCCTGATGCCGTAGGACTGGCAGAGTGGAGCGCGGTGCTTCGATCAGGGAAAGAGACAGGGGCAGATATTGTTTCTGGTTTTGTGTTCAGTAAAGAATTTGTCGGAAATGACTATAGTGATGAGCAGTATATCGAAGTATTATACAATGCGATTTTGGGACGTGCAAGTGATCCGCAGGGACTTGCGGATTGGTGCGAGGAATTTGATGATGGACTGTCGCGTGCCTGTGTTTGTGCCGGCTTTACAGGATCAAAGGAATTTGATGAATTGTGTAAAAGCTATGGTATCGTGACAGGAAAGACGAAGCTTACAAAACCGGCGGACTTATATCCTGAAATGACAAAATTTGTGACGAGAGCCTACCGGCTGATTCTTAGCAGAGAGCCGGACGATTCCGGATTAAATGCATGGGTAACGCAGCTTTATACCGGAAAAAATACAGCGGCGGATATTATGTATGGTTTTACTGAGAGCAAGGAGTTTAAAGATAAAAAGCTGTCAGACGAAGATTACATATCTGTCTTATATCGGGTTGTATTAGACAGGGAGCCGGATGGGGACGGCATAAGAAATTGGCTGGATGTTATGCACGGAGAGGACGCCACACGGCTTGAAGTGCTTAAAGGGTTTATAGAATCGGTAGAATTTACAAAACTTTGCGAGCGTTATGGGATTCCGAGAGGTTCCATTGTTATCGGTCGCGCTTATCAAAATCCTTCTCAGTATTATCAGATTAAGGACTCTATTTCACTTTCCGGCGGCGGATATAATTTAAGTATCGGATATGAAGGATTAAAGGTTGTGTGGGTGAAAAAAGCACTTGGTATGGGTGATTCTGTCGGCCTTTACGGAGCACTTTATACGAATACGGTTGCCAGCCGTGTGAAAACTTTCCAGCGTCAGAAAGGTTTGCCGCAGACCGGCGTTGTTGATATTTTGACATGGAAGGCGATGGGCTATAGTGAAGATGATTGGTTTAATTTAGGTGCCTATGTGAGTCCGGTGCGTGTCAACTCAAAAAGTACCCGTTCGGATCATATCGAAGCAATGATTGCAAGAGCCTATGATTATTTGGGAACAAGCTATATTATCGGTGCATCCGGTGCACCGGGCACAGGTGTGGATTGCAGTGGTCTTGCAATGCAGGCACTTTATGCAGCAGGTATTGATATGTCACCGATTAATCCGGTAAGACATTCTTCGCCGGGGTATGAATATGAATCTGCCAATATGTGGGCGTCTCCGAAATTTAAGCATGTAAGCCTTGCCGAGAGACAGCGCGGCGACTTGATATTTTATCAAAATTCAAGAGGCACGGTCATTCATGTGGCTATATATCTCGGTAATAATCAGGTGATTGAATCAACGTGTGCGCCATTTAATAAGGTTGTGATTCAGCCGCTGCAGAATGCTTACCGCTCGAATATCAAAGGTGTGGTAAGACCGTTTGTGTAAATAGATAATGTGCTGAAAAAATAAATATAAGTTGACATAATGTAAGAAAAGCTGGAAATTTTTTGAAAATTATCCGGCTTTTCTTTATTTTTACACGGCTATATTGTATAATTATTTTCTAAGTATATAAATAATAAGAAACCCCTTCCGGCAATCCGGATGGTTTTCCCATATACGAAGGAGGATACGATGGAAGAAGTACAGAGAAAGAAAAAAAGCAGAAAAAGTAAGAAGCTTCAGCTTGCAGGTTTTATCGGATGCGGACTTTTGATTGTTGTTTCGGTTGTTTTGATTGTCCAGGCAATGCGGCTGAATGTGCTTCCGGACAAATATATCGCAGCTCTGGCTGTAGTGCTTTTTGTTTTGGCAGCGGCGATGGCAGGACTTCAGTTCCCGAAGAAGACGCGGCTTTTGGGCTGTATTCTGAGTGTGCTGCTTACGGCGGCCATGGTTGTCGGCAATGTTTATCTTGCACGGACACATATGGTGCTTGACGGCATTACGACAGAAGAAGGCAATTATAAGGTTGATAATATTGTTGTGGCCGTGATGAAGGATGACAGAGCCGAAGCGCTTGAAGATACATTGATTTATAATTTCGGTATTCATAAGACACTTGACAGGGAAAATACAGATAAAACGATAGAAAGTCTTGAAAGTCAGAGTGGTGCGACGCTGAATGTGACGGAATTTGACGATTTTTCCGCGATGATCGAGGCGCTTTATGACGGTGAGGTTCAGGCAATTATTTATAATGAAGCTTATGAGGGAACTATTGAGGAAACTCAGAAGGATTTTACAAATAAAATCCGGGTGCTTGAAAATCATGAAATTACGACAAAGGTGGAATTTACAGGGGATGACGCCAATGTGACGCAAAAGCCGTTTACAATTTATATCAGCGGTATTGATGTGAAAGGCAAAATCAGCCAGACAAGCCGCAGCGATGTGAATATGCTCGTGACAGTGAATCCTCTGACAAAAGAAGTGATGCTGACAACAACGCCGAGAGATTATTTTGTACAGCTTCCGGAAGTTTCGGGCGAGTCGAGAGACAAGCTGACACATGCCGGCATTTACGGCGTAGACTGTTCAATGGCAACATTGTCGCAGATTTATAATATTGATATTGATTATTATGTCCGTGTGAATTTTACAACACTTAAGAATCTTGTGGATGCGCTCGGCGGCGTCGATGTTTATTCAGAATATGCATTTACAACGCATTATAAAAATGGCGGTTATGAGATTAAGAAAGGTTATAATCATATGGACGGCAAAAAGGCGCTGGCCTTTTCAAGAGAACGTTATAATGTGCCGGGCGGCGATGAACAGCGCGGCAAAGATCAGCAGGCCGTTCTTAAAGCGCTTTTGGAAAAAGCAATGTCTCCGTCGATTCTCACAGGTTATATGGGGATTTTAGACAGCCTTGAGGATTATTTTGAGACGAACATGAGCATGGATCAGATTACAAGTCTTGTGAAGATGCAGCTGGCAGACGGCAGCAGCTGGTCAATTAAAAGCCAGAGCGTGACAGGAACATTCGGCAATGAATACTGCTATTCAGAGCGAAGCCAGCGCCTGAGTGTGATGTATCCTGATGAAGCGTCTGTGGCAAAAGCAAGAAAAGGAATTTTGGCAGTGCTTGGTGAGGAGGAGATGATTCCGGAAGCAGTTGATGCGGGACAGAATATTTTAAGAAATATGACGTCAGTGAATCAGGTCGGCGATGATGCCCGGTCGGCAATGGAAGATGCGATGAACCGGCTGCTCGGTATTGCGGCAGAATAAGCTTACCGCTATGGTGGATATTAGAGAGGGAATTACAGGAAAGCCTTTAGATTTAAGGACGGGTACTGTAATTCCCTTTTTTTCCGTCTTTTAAAAATGAAATTTTTATTATATAATTTGTAAGGATATTGTAAAATTTATTGATTTTATGTATAATGCAAACAGTTAGTGTCATTAGATACTGACACTATGGAAAGATGTTGAACCGTGAAACGGGGAGGAATCGTGTGAAAGTTAAAGAGTATGTTAAAAGAGTGACCGTATATGCGATGGGTGCTGTGCTCATTGTGATGATGGCACTGTCATTTGCATATATTTGGTATAATGTATATAATATGAGAATACAGCTTCCGTTCTGGCGCCGGGGAAATATATTGCTTGTGCTTATTTATGGTGTTATTTTTCTCCTGTTTTCCAAGATATACGGAGCTTTAAGAGTCGGATATTTAAAGAAGATTGATGTGATCACATCGCTTATACTGACAATTTTATGCACGAATGTGATTACCTATTTTCAGATTTCTTTAATTGCTCGCGGGCTTTTGGATGCCGGACCGATGTTGATGATGATGGGGGCAGAGATTGTCATTGCTGTGGCATGGTCTTTTGCATCCGCATGGGTATACAGTAAGCTTTACAGGCCGAGAAAAATGCTTGTTGTCTACGGCGACCGTTCTCCGGATGATTTTCTGCATAAGATGATGAAGCGCAGAGATAAGTTTACAATCCGTGAGAAGATCCATGTGCGTGAAGGCCGCGAGGTCATCTATAAGAAAATGCGCCAGTATGATGCGGTCGTAATATGGGATTTGCCGGCGGAGATACGCAACGATTTTGTGAAATTTTGTTTTTCACATTCCATCCGCTGCTATCAGACACCGAAGATTTCAGATATTTTAATCCGTGGTGCCGAGCGTATTCATATGTTTGATACACCGCTGCTTTTATCAAGAAATACGGGACTGACAATTGAGCAGATGTTTTTTAAGCGGCTGACAGATATTGTGATTTCATTGCTGGCGATTATTGTGACATCGCCGGTCATGCTTGTCATTGCAATATGTGTAAAGTGCTATGACAGGGGCCCTGTGTTTTATAAGCAGGAGCGTCTGACTATCGGCGGAAAGCCGTTTATGATTTATAAGTTCAGAAGCATGTGCGTTGATTCTGAAAAGAAAGGTGCGATGCTTGCCAAAAAGAATGATTCAAGAGTGACGCCTGTCGGGCGCGTGATCCGAAATCTTCATGTGGATGAGCTTCCGCAGTTATTTAATATTTTAAAGGGTGATATGTCGGTTGTCGGCCCAAGACCGGAGCGAAAGACGATTTTAAGAAATTATGAAAAATCTATCCCTGAATTTCATTACCGTCTGAAAGTGAAGGCTGGACTGACAGGTTATGCCCAGGTGTACGGTAAATATAATACGACGCCGTATGACAAGCTGAAGCTTGATTTGTTTTACATTCAGAATTATTCGTACTGGCTTGATATTCAGTTAATGTTTATGACTTTTAGAATATTGTTTCAAAAGGAAACATCCGAGGGTGTTGACAGCTGGCAGAAGGATGCGCTCCGGACGAAACAAAAAGATGAGGCGGCGTCACAGGCTGCAGCTTCAAGTATAGAGAAGGATGGCAGAGAGGAAGTTTAAGATGAGCATGATTCCTGCGGTATCGGTGATTATGCCGGTATATAATGGTGAAAAGTTCATAAAGAGGGCAATTGAATCAGTGCTTATTCAGCAGGTTGATTTTGAACTGATTATTATTGATGATTGCTCAACAGACCGGACGCCGGAGATTATTAAGTCGATAGCCGGCCACCGTTCGGATATTATTGTGTTTAGAAACGAATGCAATATGGGGGCTGCAAAGACGCGCAACCGGGGAATTTGTGCGGCCCGCGGAAAATATGTGGCTTTTTTGGATGCGGATGACTGGTGGGAAAAGGACAAGCTGGCACGGCAGCTGGCACTGCTGAAAAAGACGGGGCTTGTGCTCTGCTCAACTGCAAGGGAGCTTGTCGATGCCGACGGCGTGCCGACAGGCCAGATTGTTCATGTAAAGCGCCGGCTGACTTATCATGATCTGCTGTATCACAACAGTATCAACTGTTCTTCCGTCGTTGTTAAACGGGAGGTTATTTTAGAGTTTCCGATGGATTACGACGACAGCCATGAGGATTATATTACATGGCTCAAAATTCTTCGGAAATATGGGGCATCCTGCGCCATTGATGAACCGCTTTTAAAATATCGTTTAAGCGCCGGAAGCAAGTCGGGCAATAAGTGGAAATCAGCAAAGATGACCTTTAAAGTATATAGATACATGGGTTTCGGGCCGATAAAGTCCGCGCTTTGTTTTGTATCTTATGCAGTGCACGGCGCAGCGAAATATAAAATTTGGCGGAAGGCTTTCGGGTCGGGAAGCCATAGGAGGAAAAAATGAAAAGATTTTTTGCAGATACGGCAAAGTACGGAAAGTATGCAGTTTATTCGGCAAAGTCCGCGCTGAAATCAGAGGTTGCCAATTCGTATTTAAACTGGCTGTGGTGGGTACTTGATCCGCTGTGTTTTATGCTTATTTATACATTTATTTTCGGGGTTGTATTTGACGGATCAGAGCCGTACTTCCCGATTTTTATTTTTATAGGCATTACAGTGTGGGATTTTTTTAACCGCACAGTGACGACAAGTATTAAAATTGTTAAAAATAATAAAGCGACAGTCGCGAAGGTTTATTTGCCGAAGTTTATTTTGATTTATATCAAAATGATGGTGAATGCCTTTAAGATGGGAATCTCATTTTTGATTGTCATTGCGATGATGGTGATATGGCATGTTGTGCCGGATATCAGAGTTTTATATGCGATACCGATACTTTTGGTGCTTGCACTGCTCTCGTTTGGTATTGCAACATTTTTATTGCATTTTGGTGTTTTTGTTGAGGATTTGTCAAATGTTGTCAATATCGGACTCCGGCTTTTGTTTTATGTGACAGGTATTTTTTACAGTGTCAGCACAAGACTCCCTGAGCCGTACGGTATTTGGGCAGAAAAGTATAATCCGCTTGCATTTTTATTGTCTTCTTTAAGAGGGGTGCTGCTGTATCATAAATCCCCGGATTTAATAATGCTTGCCGTCTGGTTTGTTGTAGGTGTTGTGATTTCGGCAATCGGTATCAGAATGATTTACAAGAATGAAAACAGTTATGTAAAGGTGATTTGATGGAAAATAATTATGCGATTGAGGTTAAGGACTTATGTATCAGCTATAAAAATTTTAAGTCCTACTCTATAAAAAAGAGCCTGCTTCATTTGAAGAAGGCAAAGGCCGATATATTTGAGGCGGTGAAGCACGTTTCTTTTAATGTGGAAAAAGGTGAAATTTTAGGAATTATCGGCAAAAACGGCAGCGGAAAGTCAACGATGCTTAAAGCGCTGGCAGGGATTTTCTCGCCGGATTCGGGAACGATTGATACAAAGGACTATTCGGTATCGCTTTTATCCATCGGCGTCGGATTTCAAAAGGAGCTTTCCGGCAGGGAAAATATATTGCTCTCAGGAATGCTTCTCGGTTTTTCGGAGGCGGAAATCAGAGAAAAGATGCCGGGAATTATAGAGTTTGCCGAGCTTGGCAAGTTTATTGATATGCCGGTAAAGACTTATTCAAGCGGTATGCATTCAAAGCTTGCATTTTCGATTACGGCGATTTTAGAGACAGATATTATGCTCATTGATGAAGTTTTAAGTGTGGGAGACGAGAAGTTTAAAAAGAAAAGCTACAATAAGATGAAAAGTCTTATTTCAAATAAGGACAGAACAGTTGTTATTGTATCTCACAGTATTTCAACGCTCAATGATTTGTGCGATAAGGTCATGTGGATGCATGATGGAGAAATCAAAGAAATCGGCGAGCCGAAGACAGTGCTTGCCCATTACAAAGAGTTTATGAAGTAGAGAATGTGATGAATGTAAAATTTATACTCAGACAGTATGTTAAAACAGCCGTCAACCGGGTGTTTTTGCCAATCGTTTATAAGCTGTACAGCCGCCGGCCGGTTCGTCGGGGTACAGTGATTTTTGCTGACGGTCATCACCGCGAACTGCCTTACAGTATGGCGCATATGTACGACTGTCTTAAGGCAAATGGGATGAACATAGAGCTGCATTTGTCGGATTTCGGCAGAGATAGCTATGTGCAAAGTGTAAAAGCGATGCTTCGTTTTATGAAATCCTATGCGACGGCGGAATATGTATTTTTATGTGATTATTATGTGCCTGCAGGCTCCTGCAGTCGGCGGGACGGCACACAGGTCATTCAGCTTTGGCATGCCTGCGGTGCTCTGAAGCGTTTCGGCTATGACGCTGCCGATGATATGTCTTCTTTTTATAAAGGAAACTCCATGAAAAATTGTACACTTGTGACAGTCAGCGCAAAGCTGTGTGAACCGGTTTATGCGAAAGCACTGGGCATTTCGGAATGTGCCGTCAAAGCGCTTGGTGTCAGCCGGACAGACCGATATTTTGACGAGGCTTACAGGGCAGATTGTGTGCGGCGGTTTTTTGAAGATTGTCCTCAGGCAAAGGGTAAAAGGATTGTTCTTTGGGCGCCGACATTTAGAGGCAATGCAGGCAATCCGCGCCTTGAGGGAGCAGAAGCTATCAATGAAGTGCAAAAGCGTCTTGGCAATGACTATTTTTTTGTGAAGAAGCTGCACCCTCATTTTGCGGACAGTTACGGAGAACCGGTGACAAGCATGCTGACGGAGGAAGTGATGGCGGCGGCCGACGTTCTCGTTACAGATTATTCATCGGTGCTTTTTGATTTTATGGCGTACAAAAAGCCGGTTGTTTTATTTGCGCCGGATGGCGCAGCCTATGCGTCGGGCAGAGGATTTTATCTTGATTATGCGTCGATACCGGCTTTTCATGCAAAGACGGCAGATGTACTTATGGAAGCGCTGGAGTGTGCCTGTGCGGGCAGAATGGCAGTGTCTGAGACAGAATATGATGCTTTTTATAATAAATATATGGCGCAGTGTGACGGTCATGCCACAGAGCGCATTATACAGGAGGTAATGAAAAATGGCAGAAACTAATATTTTCGGCGTTGTGCTTGCCGGAGGCAAGGGAACAAGAATGGGTAATGTTGAAAAGCCAAAGCAGTTTATGGAAATCGGCGGCAAGCCGATTATGATTCATACGATAGAGAAGTTTGCAGTTTATCCGGAATTTGAAAAGATTATTGTACTTTCTCCGAAGCAGTGGATACCGCACACGAGAGATATTATCGCGCGGTATATTAAAAATCATGAAAATATCGTTGTGATTGAGGGCGGTTCGACGAGAAATGAGACAATTATGAACGCTGTCCGTTATATTGAAGAAAATCATCGTCTGGATGATGACACAATTATTGTGACACATGATTCTGTAAGACCTTTTGTGACACACCGTATTCTTGAGGAAAATATTTTATATGCAAAGCAGTATGGCGCCACAGATACAGTTATTCCGGCGACAGATACGATTGTGGAAAGTCTTGAGGGCGGATGTATTACAAATATACCCGACAGATCAGTCATGTATCAGGGACAGACGCCGCAGAGCTTTCACGCAAAGAAGCTGAGAGAACTTTATGAGGCGCTCACCGATGAGGAGAAAGAAATTTTGACAGATGCCTGCAAGATTCTTGTAATGAAAGGTGAGAAAGTGCATTTAGTTGATGGCGAAGTCTTTAACATTAAAATTACTTATCCGTATGATATACGGGTGGCAAAATCAATCTTGGGAGGCGTATAAGTTATGCTGAATACAGTTTACCAGTTAAAAAAGCCGAGACAGTTTGAAGTCTGCTTTAAGGATATCGACTGTGACGAAAATCATGTGCTTGTGCGTCCGACTTATCTTTCAATCTGTAATGCGGACCAGCGTTATTATCAGGGAACACGGGCGGAGGATGTGCTCCGGAAGAAGCTTCCTATGGCGCTGATCCATGAAGGTGTCGGCAAGGTTGTCTATGATCCGACGGGAACTTTTGAGATCGGCGATGCGGTTGTGATGATACCGAATCTTCCTGAGGAGTCAGACAGTGTGATCGCAGAAAATTATTTGCGTTCAAGTAAGTTCAGAGGCAGCGGCACGGACGGCTTTTTACAGGAATATATTCTGACGGTGCCTGACAGACTTGTAAAACTGCCGGAAGATATCAATATGCATGTGGCGGCGTTTACGGAGCTTGTCAGCGTCAGCTACCATACAATATGCCGGTTTTTAAGAATGGCCCATGAGCGGCGTGAACGCATCGGCGTTTGGGGTG
>OLGO01000519.1_pt1 | contig 36032 bp, 23 predicted proteins | sample 1605861 | NCBI WGS metagenome assembly OLGO01 (sample SAMN03283253) | human gut metagenome | biome: human-associated habitat; material: feces | host: Homo sapiens | place: USA | collected 2013
CATCGAGGATGATGCCGGTGATGAACAATAGCAGTCCGGCAATGACGAGCATGACCGCGCCGATAAGTGTGGGGAATCGCGCCACCATGCCGGTGTGCCAGAAGTCCATGGTTACGCTGCCGCATAGCACGATGCCGATGATGCCGATGATGGCGCCAAGTCCACCGAAGAACGGCAGTGGCTTGTATTCGCGGATCATACGGAAGATGGTGCTCATCACCTTGATGCCGTCTCCTACGGTGTCAAGCTTGCTGACGGATCCAGCCGGCCGATCGCGGTACTGAATTGGCATCTCGAACAGACGCAGGTTGTTGTTCAACGAGTGGATGGTCATTTCGGTTTCGACCTCGAAGCCGCGCGACAACACGGGGTAGGTTTTGACGAAGGTGAAGGAGAAGGCACGGTAGCCGGTCATGATGTCGGTGACGTTCGCATGGAACAGGCCGTTGATCGAACCGCGCACCAGACGGTTACCGAAGTTGTGGAACGGGCGCTTGTTCTCTTGGAAGTAGGTGGAGCTCAAGCGGTCGCCGATTACCATGTCGTAGCCTTCGAGCACCTTATCCACCATGGCAGGTGCCGCGTCTGCCGGGTAGGTGTCGTCTCCATCCGACATGACGTATACGTCGGCATCGATGTCTTCAAACATGGCGCGGATCACGTTGCCCTTGCCTTGGCGTGGTTCCTTGCGAACGATCGCCCCCTCGGCTGTCGCGATTTCGGCGGTGCGGTCGGTGGAGTTGTTGTCATACACGTAGATGTCGGCATTCGGCAGTGCTGTTTTGAAATCGCGTACCACCTTGCCGATGGTGACTTCTTCGTTATAGCAGGGAAGAAGCACTGCGACGGCTGGTTTTTTGTTCTGTTCGGACATGCAAACCACTATAAGTCCAACCATTGAACAAGTTTCGTGGTTGAGGTGATGTAGTATGTTCGAAAAGTGGTTTCAATTGCATAAGATTCAACGGTCAAAAGGAAGGTTTGATCTGTAAGGTGGCAATGGAGCAAGGGGATGTGAGTGTTGTAAAGGCAAAGTGCATATTTAATTTATATATGAATGTACATCAGATAGAACACCGTTGACTGTCTCGTTTTTTTCGCATGCTGACTAATGGTTAAATATTTTTAATGAAGCCTATTTTATAGTTTGTAATATGCCTACTTAATAGATAGGTATGACGTTTAAAAGCGGGAGGGCAATTGCCGGTTTTTCCCGTTGATTAGATTGTGCCAAGAAAGATGGAAATAGATGAAAAAACGTATCGTTGGCTGTGATGCTGCAAAAACGATAGCAATGTTTTTCGTGGTTATGCTTCATTATTCATTTTATACAAGATATTATTCTAATGGCCTAGCGGGTACGGTGGTCACTGTCATGTGCACGGTCTGTGTGCCGCTCTTTTTCGCAGTGAATGGTGCCCTGCTGTTGCCTCGGCCTTTGGATGTGTCAAAGCATTATCACAAAACCTTAAACATCATTATTATTGTGATTGCTTGGAAAATAATAGCGTCGATGTTCTTTGTGTTTGTAGATCGATCACATCCTGTCACGTTCAAGGATTTTTTGATATTCCTGCTAGGTGGGAATCTTGGCGAATATTCCTCTGGTTACTTCTGGTTTATGAACGCTCTGATTTCCGTATATTTGATTTTCCCAATTGTGAAATTGGTTTTCGACGCAAAGAATCAAGTCGTGATAAATACTTTGCTAGCTGTTCTTTTTGGCTTCACGGTCGGGAAAGACACATTGATTTTATTGTTCCAGATGTTGGGAACGGTAGCGCATCATGACTTTGCCTCTGTATTATCTCCTATCGGAGATTACTTTGTTTTTGGAAAATATGGCTACGTATTGTTGTATTTTCTTGTTGGCGGCTTGATAGGTGAATATCTGGCTAAGCGGCAAGAGGGGCGCAAATGGGTATGCAATCTTCTCGCGTGTGTTTCCTCCAAAGGAAAGATTGTTGCAGGCATTGTGATCTGCTACATCGCCACATTGTTGATTCAAAGGTATCAGCATGTGGTGAATGGTACGAGTCTGACTGTTGATAATGGATATTGGCTCTTGCCTACATTCATTGCGGTTCTGCTTATTTTATTTGCATTGGGAAAAGCATCTTTTTCGGATCATTGCGCAAGATTCTTCTATTTTACTGGAGCGAATACTTTTGGCGTTTACATGCTTCATATGGCTGGCTTAATATGCCTGTCTAAAGTCCAAGAGCTGTCGGTCTTCCAAGTTATGGGAACTATGAACTCAGTTGCTCTCACCATAGCGAATGTTGGACTTTGCATCTGCGTATATGTTGTGTGCTTGGGAATTTCTGTATTGTTGCGGAAAATTCCTTATTTGAGAGTTCTGTTCTCGTTGTAAGGCTTGTATGCTGTGGAGATTTTGTTGATGAATAAAAGAAAATGGTATAAAAGAATTGAACCAAGAATGTTAGTTCCCATATTGTTGGGAATAATGTTCACTTTAGGTGATGCGGTTTCTAATCAAAATGGAAGTATCTTCCAAAGTGGCAAAGCGATTTTTATAAAAGCGATATTATTCTGTGCACTGTTTTGTGTGTGTTTTTATTTTGCAGGTGTTTGTGTAACTAAACTGCGGCAGTCTTGCGCGGCAACGAAGCAAGATAAACGGGACATGCGTGTATTGTTCAGCCATGCATGGTCCTTCTCGAATTGGCTGAAGGATGCAATCGTTATAGGATTGTGTTGGATTCCGTATGTTTTTCTTCTGTTTCCTGGAGTGTACTGGTCTGACACTTCCAAGCAGTTGCTTATGCATTACGGAGCTGTCGATTTTACTGATCATCATCCTTTCGCCACGACTTATCTGTTTGGTTGGTTTGCTGATTTTGGACAATGGGCTTTTAGCAATCCTATTTTTGGTTTGTATCTGCTTATTGTTGCCCAGTTGATTGCGGCACCATTGATTTTTTCGTGGATGATTTTGTACACGCGGCGGATGGGACTTTCCCGAAAGCTGTGCAATGCTGAATTGGCGTTCTTTGCATTGTTCCCGGTGTTCCCGGTAATGTTCTCTTCTCTTGCCAAAGACACCATTTCTGTACTGTTTTTTATTCCATTTTGTTTGTTGTTCGTGGATGTGATTCGCACCAAAGGCGAGTCGATGTTGAATCCCGGGGTCATTGTCGCGATTCTTCTGTGCGGTCTATTGACTTGTCTTTCGAAAAAAGCCGGCGTGTATATGGTTGTTCCATCGCTGCTGCTGATGTTTCTTATTCATATTTCGAAAAAAGCCAAGGCAATCGCATTCTCCATTGGTGCGGCGATCGCCATCATTATGATGGTTATTGTTCCGAAAATCATCATGCCGGCATTGAATGTTGAACCGGGTGGCAAGCAGGAAAGTATTCCGTTTGCCATTCAGCAGGTGGCGCATGATATCAAATATAATGCAGAGGATATGACGCCTCAGGAAAAGAAATTAGTTTCAGATTTTCTTACTATTGATTACAATCAAATTTCGAAAGTCTATAATTCGCTGACTGTTGATCCAGTGAAGGGCGATAGTCTGAAGAACCCTAATCTGTTTGATGATTTCATTAAATTATGGTTGAAAAAGACCGTAGAACATCCAATCGGCCATTTGGAAGCATGGCTGGGATTGGTCCAAGGTTGGTTCAGCTTCTCTAATAACGATGGATCTCCTAATTACATGGTTGTTTGTACGGAATCCGCTTGGTACTATGACCCTATTTTGAAGTATGTTCCGCAATGGCCTCTGGAGGCGTCCCATAGTGATGCTGCGCGTTCGGTATATAACACGGAACAAAGTATTCCCGTGTTGAATGTGCTGTTTTCCCGGGCTCTGTGGGCGTCTATATTGCCGTGCTTCATGCTGTATTTGGCTTTGAGGCCAGGAACGGGCAAATGGCACCGTGTCGCTTCCATGCTTCCTGTGGATATGTCGTTTGTGTATTTACTATTGGTCCCGATATCGGGTGGTGCTGGAGAACCTACGCGGTACGTTTTGCAATTAATTTGCGTTGCGCCATTATTCCTTACACTGATGCTGGCTTATCAAAAGGAGAAGGCAGAGAGTTGATCCATGAGATGACGTATAAGGATATCCCGTGGAATTAGAACAGGAGATAGGTCTATGAATTTTAAGAAAAAATTTTTTGAAAATATTAATAATGGAAGAAAATCCGCTGTTATCGTACCTTTTTTCCTAGGGTTTTTGTTTAGTGCCGCATCTCGTTTTACTCAAACCGATGGGCAATTCAAGCCATATGATATCGCCTTTCTTCTTACTGGATTTCTTTACGGCTTGTTGTTCCTTGTTCTTTTCCTTGCCTTTGAGAAGGGAATAGCAGTACTTGCGCGAAAAGGCGTGAGCATGACGTCATCGCATGGTGATGGTGAAGCATTGCCTCAATTCATAGCACCTTCATGGAGTGGTATGAAGAGGTATGTTTGCATTACGGCTTTATGCTGGATGTTGACGTATCTGCTGCTTTTCCCAGGAATCATCGTTGGTGATACAGCGGTTCAGATTGAACAGTACATGAGCGGAAATACGATTGCTGATTGGCATCCTTTCCTTGATACCAAAATCTTTGGCCGGTTCTTCGCAATTGGCGGTCTTTCGCATCCAATGCTTGGTGTGGGTATTTTCGTTGCGTTGCAGATGATTGTCGCCGTTGGCGTTGTGTCGTATGTGGCTTACTATGTGCAGAACTTAGTCAAGGTCCGTCATGCGGGAGATGCCGTTTTGGTATTGCTGGCCGTTTATCCTGTGGCTCCTTTGAGCTTTATGACAATGAATAAGGATACGACCTTCACGATCTGTTTCATGTTGTTCTGCGTGCTGTATTGCGAAGTTTGGCGTTCGCGTGGCGCGTTATTGAAGCGTCCCTCTTTCTTGGTTGTGCTTGTTGTTGTTGCACTATCTGCAATCTTTACTAAGAAAACAGGATCTTATCTTATTTCAGCGGCCTTGATTCTGCTGATTTTTATGATCGGCAAAAAGACGCTGCGCTGTGTCGCGGCTTTTATCGGTGTCGTGTTGCTTCTTTTCGCTCAGACGTTTGTTCCCTCGGTGGTTTTCCCTCGAATCAATGTCGAGCCGGGGCCAAAACAGGAAATGCTGGCAATACCGGAGCAGCAATTGGCTCGCATTGTCAGAGATTCCCCTGGGGAATTTACCGAGCAAGAACGTAAGATTATCGATGATGTTATCAGTGTAGGGTTTAACGGCATCGATAAAAACTACGATGACTATCTAGTGGATCCTATTAAGGGGACGGACGTTCCCAATGAGGATTCCATTGGAGCATTCCTTAAACTTTGGATCAAAAAGGGATTGGAACATCCTTGGCAATATATCGCTACTGAAATTGGTCTGCAATCCGGGTGGATTTCATTCAGTGGCAACGCGGCTAAGGGCGCATATGTGTATTCGTCTCCTACGGATTCTTCGTCTGCCAATTCTTTATCAGATAAGGTGAAGTGGCCTGAGGCTTCTACGGCTAGTTCCGTATGGGCTTCTTGGTATACGGATTTGTCGAATATACCCATTTTGAATTTGCCGATGTATGTTTGCGTATGGGCAACGATCATTCCATTTGGCATTGTTTTCTTTATTTGGAGAAAGGCCGAGCATGTAATTGATGCCTTGGTCCCGCAAATGCCTCTTTTGCTATCGATGGGAATGCTGCTGTTGTGCCCGACATCAGGCCATGCCAGATACATGTTGCCGATGATGCTGACGGCTCCTATTTTTATCGCTATTCTTTCCAGAATAAAGATTAGGAAATAGCGTATAGCAGAATTGAGTGGCTCATACAATGAATGGGTTGTGGAATTAAATTCAGATTCCACAACCCATTCATTATTAATTATTAAAAGTCACCGCTTGCCGCGTACCATGCGTGCAATGGCCTTCAACGCATCGCGTCGCCTTGAACCGATTGGCATCAGCGGGTCGATGAACTTGCGGATTGGATTGTTCTCGCCTACGGCACGCTCATGCTTCGGCAGGAAGGAACCTCCCGAAATCTGCGGCTCGTTTGCTTTCACCACGCGCTTGAGTAGACGCTCGTAGAATGGGGTCTTGCGTGCATACCTCCAGTAAATGGAGGCGAAATCGCAATCCGGATCAGTCCATGGCTTCTGGAAACCGGCGTAGTGGATGATCTGCGGATTGCTGCGCGACTTCATGTATGCATCGTAGATGTCGTTTGGCGCCTGTGCGAAGAGGTTGCCGACACGTCCGCCGCAATCGTGCACCACGTTCCATTCCCATGGCAGATACAGCACGTTCCCTTCGCAGTGCGTGTTGAGCACATCCTGGTCGTTGTAGATGAAATCGGGATTCGAGGCATAGGTAAGCCATTGCCTGATGGTGTAATGCTCGCGCATCGCTTTGGTGTTGAGCACCAGCACGCCAGCTTGGAAGTAATCGTATGGATTCTTCATCTTCAGCACGGTCTTCGCATAATTCATACGCTTACCATGCTTTACGTTCAAATTGCCAAGGAAATCGATATCGCGCACTGCGCCAAGCAGCTTGCCCTGCAAATCGATGTTGTAGAGTTTTGCGATATCACCGTTGATGATGATGTCGGAATCAAGGTACAGCACCTTGTCATAGAACGGCAGGACTTTCTGAATCAGGAAACGATAGTATGTTTCCACGCTGATATGCGCGTTGTTGGTGGAAAGGTCATAGCCGGCAAGTTCTTGGTCCACGTTGGTGAATCGCAGATTCATGTTCGGGAACCGCTTGAAGAACACGCGCATACGTTCCTGCTTATCCCAAGCGATGTTGCGCTGCAGTACGGTGACATCGTAGAAATAGCTCGGATCAGCGTTCTTCATGGCTGAGTACACGGTAGTGGTCAGCTGCGGCACGTAATTGTCATCCGCTGCGAACACCACTGGAATGATCGGCTTATCAGTGACGTCAAGTGGTTTGAGCTGCTCGGCTGGTTCCGGATTGGTGAAATGCACACACTGCAGCTCCTTGAATTTCCAATTGGATCCGATACGCTTGTGATGCATGAGATAGATATTCAGCAGGCGTTCGGAAAGATGGCCCGGCGTACGCAGTGCTTCCTTGCTGTACGTGCTATAATTGGTTTCCTTGTCGAATTCCTCAAGGATCGGGAACATCCATTCACAATAATCGAAGAAGATTTCCTTCTTCATGATGAACATATTGCAGAAGCACGCCTTGTTGCCATTGAAGAAATCCTGCGCATCCTCCTTATAATCAGGATACATGGCGCACAGAATCTGATAACAGCGCTTCAAATCGTCATCGTGCAGCAGGGGAGCGGCCTCCCACAATGCGCGCGGAGTGCCGTGCTTATCGATGATTTTTTCGAGATTGCCGAACGGTGTGGTGATGACATCATACTGCTTCACCACTTTGGCGATGTTCTCGTCATTCAGCCCGTATTTCTTTGCCGTAGCGGCATCGATGTAGTTGTCCATGATTTCGCCGTAGGGATTTTCCTTATGCGGAGTGTCCGAGAAGTCGAAGTACCGACGGTAATGGCAGAAGCCGTAGTAGTCGGCCTTGATGTTCTTCCAAGCCCAGTATTGCGTGGTCAGTTCGCAGTAGCGCGGATTGAGATTGGCGATGTTTTCGCCTTCGTCATCATGGAACGCCCAAGGGAAGCGATAGTTTTTCGGACCGACCTGTACCGGTTGCATGATTTTGCTGTCGAAGGTGTTAACGTTTTTGTGAGTAGTGACGAAGATACGGATGTTCTGTTTATCGTAGTTTTGGAACGCTTCGGTATTGCGGGTTTTCTCGATGAGATTGGTCATATGAGAAGTGGCGATTCGCTTCATCTCATGGAATCTTATGGTGTCTGCAGATACTTGATCGGTAGGCATACTGATGGCGTTGGCTATGCTGAACCAGCTGTTCAGATCAGCGTCATGCGGAAGGAGCTGGTTGTCGGAAAGCAGCGCATAAGCATCATCGCGTACGAAACGGTACAATTCGCGCCCCGTGATGGCCGGGCCGAACACAGCTTCCATTTGCTTGGCGGCCTCAACCTTTTCCGCTTCCGGAACCCTGACCTTCCAATCATTGGCAAGGATTTCGGTCGCCTTGCGTTGGAAACCTTGTGCGCAAGCGTGAAGCATATCGGAATGCTGCTCATCGGCGAATTCGTAGGCTGCATCGAAATCCGCCTTGAAATGGCCGCAATAGCGGGCATACTTCGCAGCATCGATCATATTTGTGCCGCTTATGCCGCGACCGTAGTAATACACATATCCGCGGCATTCCTTGAAGGAATGGTAGCTGTTGGCGAATGCCGAAACCACGAAGCACTCGTAGCCGTCCTGAGATCGGCCAAGACGATCGCGGGTCATGGCGTTGAATGCTTCCTTAAGTACGGAAGTCTTGTATAAACGCTGGGTTACGCGCCAATCGACCTTGTAGCCTCGCGTTTCATCGAAAATGTCGCGGACGATATCTTCTCCAGTGGAATCGGGCGTGGGAGTGTTGTTGAAGGTTTCGAAGGCTTGGCGTTCGTTTTCCAAAAGGTCATTGGCTGCGACAACGGTAAGACCGAAATGCAGTACGTCCACGGGATGCTTGTCGATCTCCGCGGCGAGCTGTTCGCACATATCAGGCTTGAGGGCATCATCGCCATCAAGGAAGAACGTGTATTCGCCGGAAGCGTTTTCTACGCCCGCCATGCGAGTGCGGTGTGTGCCCATATTCGGGTTGTTGGTGACTACTCGGATGCGTGCGTCCTGTGCAGCCGCCTGTGCTGCGACCTCTCCGACATTATCTGGGCTCGCATCGTTTACGACAATCGCTTCTATATCAGAGAAGGTCTGATTCCGTACTGAATCAAGACATTCCTGCAAATAATCGCCGACATTGTATGCGGGAATGACGATTGAGATTTTGGGCATTATTCTTCCTTATTGGCCACGTTAATGTATTACTCGCTGAGCAACAGTGTACTGTTCGACTTCGAAAAGCGTGAAGAATGCTATTGCCGGCTGGTTAGCTGAAGCGTTTACATTGTATTAAATAAAACGTTTTGACTTTAACGAACTACTTGTTTTAAATATATTGCGGAAAGGATGCATATGGAAACGGACGCAACAACCCCCCTGATCTCCATCATTATTCCAGCTTATAATGTGGAATCTTACATTGAAGAGACTATTCTCAGCGTGAAGAATCAGACTCTTTCAAATTGGGAGCTCATTGTGGTGGACGATGGCTCGACGGATAATACGTATTCTGTTATTTGCAAGGCCGTCGAATCAATTCAACAGAATGTTACCATTCTGCAGCAGGAAAATCGAGGCCAGAGTGCGGCTAGGAATGCCGGTATGGAGAAGGCATCTGGTGTGTATATCTATTTTCTAGATTCAGATGATAGACTAACAAAAAATGCACTATCCGTTTTGTATACCCTTGCAAAGCAATATGAGTTAGATGCTGTCTTTTTTTCTGCTACAGCTTTCGCTGATGATTTGCAGGCTGCGGGTAATGAAAAAGCGACTAAAAAACGTATCATTGAATATGAGCGATATTGTGATCGTGGGGTAGAAAATCTGCAGATTTCAAGTGGGCGTGAAGCTTTTACTGCAATGGTAAATAATAATAACTATATTCCTTCCGTGCCATTTACGCTTTATAAGCATTCACTACTTGAAGATAAGCATTTTGTTGATGGAATCTTATTTGAGGATAATCCTTTCACTATGGAGATTCTTCTTGACAGTAAAAGAGTGGGCATAATTAATGAAAAACTGTATGAGCGTAGAATTCGAGCTGATTCAATTATGCAGCTTGGAGTATTTGACTATGTAAAACGTTTCGAAAGTCGATTTATAATTTCCGAAGTTCTTTGTAAGAAGCTTGTGTCAATTCAAGATGATGATACATTATATTCGGCTTTAGAGAAGCTCTATCGCGAATTTGTTCGTATGTCTATCGAGGATTATCAAATTTTACTTGATAAAAAAATAGAAGATTGTATCCATCTCAATGAATACAATCTTAGCTGTATTGGCATAACACAATTTCAAGTTTGGTATAATGATTTAATTACCGATTTGCATAGACAAATTGGCCTTCTTCAGAAAGAAAAAGAAATTGCGGAAACGCAAAGTAATGAAGCTAAGGTTGAATTATCAAGAATTAAGAAAACTTATACGTATCGAGTGGGGTTAAAAATAACGGCAATTCCCAGGTGGCTTAGACGTAAATTTAAATAGAATTTAGTGTGTGGGTGAACGTATGTTCACCCACACACTAAATTCTATTAGGCTATCACTCTTTTGGTAATTGATAAGGATTCGCTATTGATAAGGCCATAACCATTGCGATGTCCAGATTCACGGATTGCAAAGAAGCAAGAATTGGCTTCATTGGTATAGGCAATTTGCTTGGGATGTCCTGGACGATCTGAATCTGGAGTCATCATTGCGGCTTGCAACTTAAAATCACCATTGGTAAATAGGTTCAGTGGCAATTGGAGATGTGCTGTATGATGACCTGGCTCTACTATTTTGAGAGCATCGGCGGAATCATAGATAATTCCCCCTCTTTTGGAATCAAAAAGAGTGAATGTGATAAAAAGATTTTTAGCGCTCTTGACATTGGATTGATACTCGAGATCAAACTCAAACGGAGTGCTTCCGTTCACTACAACATTGGAAATCGGTTTGATTCGCAGAATAGGGCATGCCTCATTTAGGCCCTGCTCATAAGCGCCTTCATCATTTTGCTTCTCGTGTTTTTGAGTTTTTAAGTTCTCTTCGGTGTACATGTCGGCGACGTTATTCTTATCGCCCCTTGCCACAATCTTGCCGTCCTTGATGAGGATGGCCTTGTTGCAGTACTTCTTCACCGCATCCATGGAGTGGGTGACAAGAATGACCGTCTTGGTCGAGTCCTTCTTGATTTCAGCGAAGAAGTTGTCGCATTTGCGCTGGAACGCCTCATCGCCGACGGCAAGCACCTCGTCAAGCACCAGAATGTCGCCCTGGGCCTTGATGGCCACGGAGAAAGCAAGACGTACCTGCATACCGGAGGAATAGTTCTTGAGCTTCTGGTCCATGAAGTCCTCAAGCTCGGCGAACTCCACGATGTCATCATACATCGCGTCAATCTGCGTACGAGTGAATCCAAGCAGAGCGCCGTTCAAGTACACATTCTCACGGCCGGTCAGTTCCGGGTTGAAGCCAACGCCGAGTTCGATGAATGGCACCAGCTTGCCCTTGACGGTGACTGAGCCCTGCTCTGGGGTATAGATCTGGGAGATGATCTTCAGCAATGTGGACTTGCCGGAACCGTTACGGCCAACAATACCGAAAAAGTCGCCTTGGCGTACTTCGAAATTGATGTCGCGGAGCACATGCTGCTCGGTGTAGCCTTTGATGCCCTTCGTCCAGTTTAAGAACGCCATCTTCAGGCCGGTCGCCTGCTCAGTGGGCAGACGGAACATTTTGGCCACATGGTCGACCTTGAGCACTACCGGGCGCTCGTCCTTGGCTTCTTCCTGTGTCTTTTCAGTCAATGCAATCTCAGCCATGATCAGAGCACCTCCGCGAACTTGGAGCTGTATTTACGGAACACATGAATGCCCAGCCACAGAATGAACGCGGACAGCACGTACGGCAGAAGGCATAGCAGTTTGTTATCGACCATGCTCCACACGGTCGGCACATATTCTGGGGAAAGTAGGTTATGGCGAATATCCATGATTACCTGAGTGGAAGGATTCAGCATAAGCAGTTTAGCCGCCCAAGAGAAATCTGGGTTGTTAGCCACCATCGAAATCGGATAGATGATAGGTGTGGCGTAGAACATGGCTTGCAGCACGACTTCCCAAATATGCGCCACATCACGGAAGTACACGAACAGCGAGGCGAGCAGCAATGCCACGCCCAGCCCTAGACAGTACAACTGGATTATGCTGAACGGTACGAGCAGCACACGCCAAGTGTAGTGTGCATGGGCGAAGAAACCGAACAAAATCACCACGCACAAGTTAATACCTAATGAAATCATGGAACCCATCGTGGTGGAGGCCACGATGATGTAATTCGGGAAATGCACTTTGCGTAGCAAATCACCGCGTCCCACGATGGATTGCATACCCATACTGGTGGACTCGGAGAAGAAGCTCCACAAACAGGTACCGCACAGCAGCGAAATCGGGAAGGTCGGGGTGCCGTCGGAGAACTTCAGGAATTTCACGAACACCACGTACATCACCGCGAACAGCATCAACGGCTTCAATACGGACCACACCATACCTAGGAACGAACCTTGGTAGCGCAGCTGGAAATCGGTCTTCACCAGTTCCTTGAACACCACCATCGCGTAATGGTACCTCTTCTTGAGGCTCTCAAAAAAGTCTTTCACAAGCATCCCATCTTACTAGTGCGAAGCATCCGGACGCAAAATGCAAGTGACGATGCAGGTGACGCGCCCTTCTTCGGCAGTACTCTCATATATTCTATTGAGGAAAGGACGTTTGTCTTAGTAAGGCGGAATATCTCACATGGTTCTCACAGCGGAACAGCATCATCCGAACATCAAGATTTTCGTGTCGGCGCATAAGCAGGCCACGTTCCCCGAAGGGAAAAGTATCCTTCCGGTGCAGGTGGGCGCGGCGAACGCAGCAATCCGGTTTGCAAACACCTTGCATGACGACGAAGGTGAGAACATTTCCGCGAAAAACCCGCGTTACTGCGAACTGACCGCGCAGTATTGGGCTTGGAAGAACGAAGACGCTGACTATTACGGTTTCTGTCATTACCGCCGGTACTTCGACTTCACTGACACTCCGCATAAGGAAAACGATTACGGCGAAATCATCGATTCGTACATCGACGACCACGCGCTCGCTGAATACGGCATCAACGATGAGGCGATCGCACGCGTGGTGGATGGATGGGATGTCATCACCACGCCGTTGAACGATGTTCGCCGTATCGGCGGATTCTCAAATCTCAAGCAGCATTGGGACGCCGACGAGCATCTTCGATTGAAGGATCTGCGCCACATGTACGACATCCTGTGTACACGCCATCCCGATTACAAGGTGGACGCCGACGCCGTGCTTAACGGTCGTACCGCCGCGTTCTGCAACATGTTCATCATGAGGAAGGAAATCTTCTTCGAATACAACGAATGGCTGTTCCCGCTGCTCGACGAATTCGCCGATGCCACCGATTTCAGCAAGATGGATGTGCAAACCACGCGTACTGTGGGACATCTTTCGGAACGGTTGCTCAACATTTTCATCGCGCATAAGCAGCGTACTGGCGCACATTGGAAGATTAAGCGGATGCAATGCGTGCACTTCCTGCGTCCGGATCCAATGACTACGCTTGAACCGCTCGGTACGGAATACGGACGTGTTGTGCCGGTGGTGTTCGCCGCGGACAACAACTATGTGCCGATGCTTGCCACTACCATCTATTCGATGCTGAAGAATGCTTCCATGAATCGCTCGTATGACGTGATTGTGCTGGAACGGGATATTACCGGCGAAAACAAGCGGTATATGGAACGGTTCTTCGCGCAGTTCCCGAACGCCGCAATCCGCTTCTTCGACGTGAGCCGCTATCTGGCCGGTTTCAGTCTCACCACCAGCAACGCGCATATCAGCGTCGAAACGTATTACCGTTTCATCATTCAAGAGGCGTTGCCGTTCTATTCGAAGCTGCTGTACTTGGATTGCGATCTGGTGGTCAATGGCGATATCGCCGAACTGTACGATACTGAACTCGGAGACAACGCGATCGCCGCTGTACCGGATATCGATTTCATCGGCAATCTCAATATGAAGAACGGCGAACGTGCGGAATACGTGAACAAGCAACTGCACATGCGTGATGCGTATGGCTACTTCCAAGCCGGCGTGCTGGTGATGAACCTCGACCGCATGCGCGAAATCCATACGGTGCACGAGTGGCTGGAAATCGCGTCCAAGCCGGGGTACATCTACAATGATCAGGACATTCTCAACGTGGAATGCGAAGGCTTGGTTTCGTATTTGGATTATTCTTGGAATGTGATGCACAATTGCGCAGGTCGAGTCAATGGCGTGTTCGATTTCGCACCTGCCGACATGTACCAGGCATATATGACGTCGCGTAAGGCACCGAAGATTGTGCATTACGCAGGCTTCGACAAGCCATGGAAGAATCCATGGTGCGATTTCGCTCCGCTGTACTGGAGTTACGCGCAAGAGACGCCGTTCGTGGCACAGATGGTTGCCGCGATGAGCGGTGTGGAGCGTCCTGCTCCGCCGGAACACCATGAGCGTGCGATCGCCGAGGACAGCCCCATTCGCAAGTATGTGGACGTGTTTGCTCCGACTGGCTCCAAACAACGCGAGCTGATGAAGGTGATGGCACGTAAGGTGCAAGGCAAGCGATGACAATATGGGGGCTGGTTGGATGAGCCTATCCAACCAGCCCCCATACGTATTACTGGAAAGTTAGTCTCTGCGGAACAGATCTCGGGTGTAGACCTTGGTGTCCACGTCAGCGAGGTCGCTGTTCCAACGGTTGGCGACGATCACGGATGCACGGGTCTTGAAACCGGCAAGGTTATGGGTGACTTCGCTGCCTTGGAAGTCGGGCTTGTCCAACGTGGGTTCATAGATGAGCACGGGGATGCCATTGGCCTTGAACTGTTTCATCACGTCCTGAATGGCGGACTGGCGGAAATTATCGGAACCGGACTTCATAGTCAGTCTGTAGATACCGACAACAGGATCCTGAATGTCCTTGATACGTTCCATGACTTCGGAAGCTACGAATTCCTTGCGTGTACGGTTTGCGTCCACAATGGCTTCGATAAGGTTTTGCGGCACCTGATTGTAGTTGGCAAGTAACTGTTTGGTGTCCTTCGGCAGGCAATAGCCGCCATAGCCGAAGCTGGGATTGTTGTAACCATCGCCGATGCGTGGATCCAAGCAAACGCCGTCAATGATTTCGCGAGTGTTCAGTCCGCGGCTTTCCGCGTAGGTGTCCAATTCGTTGAAATATGCCACGCGAAGCGCTAGGTAGGTGTTGGCGAACAGTTTGATGGCCTCAGCCTCGGTGGTGCCGACCACCAGCGTGGGGATACCGGTACTGCCATCATGATTGGCGCTGGTGGCTTCAACTGGGTCTGCGCCCTCGGCAAGCAGATGCGCGAACTGACGTGCAGCCTTGACGGATTCAGCATCGTCCTGTGGAGCGCCCACCACAATACGGCTTGGATGCAGATTGTCATACAGCGCATGTCCTTCGCGCAGGAATTCGGGGGAGAAGAGGATGCGATTGTCATTGAGGGTTTTGCGCAATTGCTGTGTGTAACCAACGGGAATCGTCGATTTGATGACAATCCAAGCGTGTGGCGAATACTGGCGGACTGCCGCAATCGCAGCCTCGACGCTGGAAGTATCGAAATAATTCTTCTTCTCGTCGTAATTCGTCGGCGTGGCGATTACAGCGAGATCGGCATCCGTGTACGCTTCCTGTGCGTCGATGGTGGCGTGGAAATCGAGCGGACGCTCGCCAGATGCGTTCCCCATCAGGAAATCGGTGATTACCGGATCGACGATAGGACTCTTGCCGTTGTTCAGCAACGCGACCTTCGCCGGAATGATGTCGAGCGCATGCACCTCATTATGTTGGGAAAGCAGCAACGCGACGGACAATCCAACATAGCCGGTTCCTGCAACCGCGATCTTCATAACCAAACTGCCTTTCCCGCTTCTGCCGTAATCCTAACCTATTGTAGACGGGTCACTCCGGCAGATCGACAAAGCCGGTGTCTTTCAGGTAATTCTTGCCGATACTCATGTCATATTGAATGAGCTGATAGTCATGGAGTAATTGCTTGGCCTGCTTCGAGAGATTCTTTTTCTTGATGAGATTGCCGTTCGCGTCCAGATAGGTCGGAGCGCTGCTGCTGCCTGAAGAATCCGGCACGGACATTGCCGGAATTGCCTGATGCATTTCAGTGAGAAACGCAAGATACGGACTGACTTTTGCATTAAGATGTTCGGCGAGCTGAGCGGAGAAATAGTTTGAAGATGTGTAGTCGCTGGAAACAGCGTCAAGCTTTGTGTTAGCAGAGCGTGACGCTTGGTTGGACCAAATGAAATAGTCAGTCTCATGCAATCCGAGGATGTTCTTTTTATCGGAATATGCGGTGGAATAAAAGCCTGGCAAATGGTCGCCGTAGAACAACACGGTAATTGGGCGGTTAATCTCATTAAGCTGGCTCAAAAAAACGAATGTGGACTGATCCGTGTAGTTCAGTCCCTTGGTATAAGTATCCAGATTTAGTTTTTCATCTGCTGGAAGATCCGATGCATCCATCTCTTTGAATTCGTTGTTTTGGTAGAGGTCTTCGTATGGCATGTGATTTTGCATGGTGACGACTTGATAGAATCTGTTCTCGTTGGAGTCCGTGACTTTTTTCAATACCTCCGAATAAAAGGACTCATCTGAGACGTACCAAGCGGAATCAATTGCGTGAAGACCAGTAAGCTGCGGTTTACCGTCCGTTGCGAAGAACTGCGAGAACTGGAACTTCTTGTAATTCAGATCTCGGAAATACATATTGCGGTTGAAGGCATGCAATGCTACGGAAGCTTTTTTGCCGCCATTGGCTGCATTCCAAACTTGGTTGATCGTTGGCGCCCACTTAAGCGAAGGCACGAGCTGCTGATAGGCGATGGACAGCGTCGGGCTGTAATTCGCCATGGAAAGGCCCGTCAACGCCTGATATTCAATATTCGCGGTGCCTCCGCCGTATCCCGGTGAAAGCATGAGCCCAGAAGTGGTTTGCGTCTTGATCTGACGGATGTTCGGTATCGGATCTTCGAAGAAACTGACGCCGGGGACGCGGGTTGGGTCGGAGAAAGTCTCGGAAAGCATCATGATGACCGTGTTGTCGGTCATATTGGTATTACGAGTCTTATTGATTTGTTGCGCCTGTTTCGCATATTTCTTTGCGATTGCTTGCATGGTTTCCTGTGAATAGCCTTCTGGCTTATCCATGGTTTTCGTATGTGCCAGGCGAAGGAAATTCACAACAGGGCCATTGCTGGTGGAATCGGCGAGACCGTTCCAGAGTTGTGGGCTATCACCCATGCTTTGAGCGAACTGAGTGGACCAATACCCGTCATTGCCGAATCCCCATACAAAGGAGAAACATAAAGCGACACTACATACCGCCGCTGCGATGCGAGTGAGGGTGCCTGTGAAATTTTTGACACTGGTGAAGGGACGGCGCCACGCGCAATGTATGATTCCATTGCGGCCATCGATAAACTGCATAATGATGCAGATGATTACTAGCCAAGTAACGCCTGTCACCGCGCTGTTAACTAAGCCTTGGCTGGATTTGGGAATGAATGAAGTGAGCTCGCCGGTATTGCCGCCGGTTATGAAGTTCAGATCAGCAGGAAGCACAGGTTCATTGCGGGCCTGCATTTTAACGTGATTCGCCACTGCGTAAGTGGTCATCACTGCTCCAAAGATTGCTGTGGAAACCCAGAATCTGTTCAATACAAAAATAAGCGTCAAATAAATAGCAATCAGAATAATAAAATTGAGCAGAACGAGATTTCTCTGCTCAAGCCACATTTGTGTTACGAATTTCGTCGTCTGTCCGGCAACACTGCCAAGTATTCTTGCGGTTTTATCGATTTCTACGCCTTTTTCATACTCCGGTTCGGAATACATGCCCCATTGAATAAAAATAACTTCGAATGCGGAAAGTGCGGCGATGATGATGGCGTAGAAGGAATAGGAGAAACGATGACGCTTCTTCCACAGGGGATACGTGCTCTGGAAGAACTTGATGATGAATTGAATAGCTTTGAGACTGGTGAATGTGTGCCAGGCGTTGCACACCTTGGTGGCAGTGTTGTGAATGGTGTGCACGGCGGATTTGGCTGCTGTGACAGTGGCGCGGCCGACGCGTGTTAAACCACGTCCCTCAGTGATCAGCGTTGTACTAGTTGCTGCGGTGATTTGTCTTACTTCTTGAATTGCTTTTTCACTAAGGGGGGTCTGGTTATTTTGCAGTTGCTTGATTGCAGAAGCATCTTCGAAAACTTGCGGAGACGAAACCGAAACAGTCGGTGTGTAGAGGCTTTTGCGGACGGGAGTTGCGCAAAGCGAAGCTTTGTGCGTATACAGTGCTGCGCGATGACGTGCTTTGGAGTCGGCAGAGGAGAATGTCTTGTTGTTAGCAATCAGCGGCTGATACGTACCTGTAGCGAACGGCAGTTTAGGGTGCTTGACATATGAAGGCGCAGAGGCGTGAACAGCGGAATGTACGTATCGCATTGTCGCTTCCTTTGAGACACATCCCCTGAAAATGGGAATTACGGGCACGTCGAATCGTCACCCATACTAGTGCGCTCGTCTGGACGATTGAATGTCCTATAAGTAATTCGAACTGAGTAATATGCGATTCCTGCTACTTGTACAAGGATCAGCTATACTCTTCGTCGGTTGAATCTAAATAGACAAAAGGCCATTGTAAGGTGGTTGTGAGCGAATACAGCTATTGCTCTTACATAGCAAATCGCAAAGGAGCATATGGATGGGGATTAAAGATGTTGCCGCGAGGGCTGGCGTGTCCATTAGTACAGTGTCGTACGTGATGAGCGGTAAGCGAACTATCAGCAAGGAGACTCGCGATAAGGTTATGCAGGCCGCTGCGGACTTGGGGTATCGGCCCAAGTCGCAGAAGACTCGGGGCGCTGATGACAGGCGTCTCAATGATACAGTGGTGGGAGATAAGTCAACTGGTACTGCAGCTGATGTGAGCAGAACCGGGTGGCGAACTCGTCCACGAACCAAAGTGTTGGCGGTAAGCTCGCCTGTTCATTCGTACACCGATTATTCGAATTATGCGCAGTTCTTCTTTGGATTGGCCACCAGCGCTAGGCAATATGGATATGATCTGATGTTGCTTATGCATGATGGTGGTGCCGAAATGCGCCGCGTAGCCAGTAACCATATGGCCGATGGCATTCTGTTGTTGGATGTACTGATGGACGACTTGCGCGCCGAAGTTGCCAAATCTATCGACCTGCCGGTTGTCTCAGTTGGTTACCCTGAAAATTGCGGCAGCGTCTACTGCGTTGATTTTGATTTTGCTCGTATGGCTCGTGAGGTAGTCGAGCGCGTCTATGAACTTGGTCATCGCCATCTGCTGTTTGTGGGCGCCAACGCATCTGCGTACCGTGCCGGCTCGAACTTCCTCGTCCGATTCCGCGATGCATTGTTGGAGCGTGCGAAGGTGTTGGGAATGTCAGTCGTGTCCAAATACGCCGCCATCGGCGATCTTCATGAGGCGGGACGTATACTTGATGACTCCTTCGCGGAGGATCCCAAGATTTCATTCATTGTTGGTCAGACCAGTGCGGCGCAGATTGGTAATATGCAGACAGTGCTTCGTCACATGGGCAAGAGCATTCCAGCTGATATTTCGATGCTTGCTACCGGAACGTGCGGTGGCGTGATGCAGTTGCCGCAACCAGTTGACGAGATTCCGTTGTCGCCGGCAAGCGTCTGTTTGAGGGCGATTGATCTTATGCTGGAAGTAATCGAAGGTGAGCGCAACGGTTCCGGTTATGTCGAGTTGCTGCCTTATGAATACCAGGCGAGAGGGACGGTGACCTCCAGCGTGCGCGGGAACGTAGCGGCGTTTCGCTAATCGAAATTTCGATAGTTGTGTCGAACATTTTTGTCGAAAGTAGTTCATTCGTTTAACTTCAATGATGAGCCGATGGAGGCTGGAAGGTTCCGGGACTTATCCTGGAAATCTTCTTTTAGTAATGGCGCTGAAAAGGAGAAAACGATGAAGTGGTCCCGTAAGATCATGGCAGCCGTTTTGGCTGCAGCAAGCTTGATGGGTATGACATCCCTCTCTGGTTGCGGAAGCAGCAACAATGTTCAGGAGGAAAATCCTAAATCCATCAAGATCTGGCACTACGAGGAAGACAATGGTGCTATGGGCAAGGCATGGAAGAAGGCCATGGATATCTTCGAGGAAGAGACTGGTGTCAAAGTCGAATTTGAGAAGAAATCCTTCGAGCAGATCCGCCAAACCGCCAGCCAAGTGCTCAATTCTGATGACGCTCCGGACGTCATGGAATACAACAAGGGCAACGCCACCGCAGGTTTGTTGGCCAGTCAGGGACTGCTGAGTAACCTCAACGATTATGTCAAGCAGTACAAGTGGGACAAGAAGATCTCTGGTTCTTTGGCCGACACCGGCAAATACAATGACAAGGGCGTGATGGGCTCCGGTGACTGGTACGGCATCACGAACTACGGTGAAGACGTCGTGATGTACTACAACAAGGACATGTTCGACAAGTACGGTATTGAGATTCCGACCACTATGGATGAACTTGAGACTGCGATGCAGAAGTTCAAGGACAATGGCATCACTCCGCTCTCCGAAGGTGTGGCCGAATACCCACTGCAGCACCTGTGGTGGCAGCTGGTCCTGCAAAAGGCCGACAGCAAGTTCCTGAAGGCTTACGAGATGTACGACGGTGACGTCGATTGGCAGGGCAAGGCCACCACATACGCAACCAACACCATCAAGAAGTGGGTCGATGAGGGATACATCTCCAAGGACTGCACCGGTACCAAGGCCGAAGACGCCGGACAGAACTTCATCAAGGGCACCTACCCGATGTTCTTCTCCGGCACATGGTGGTACGGCCGCTTCCAGAGCGATATCGCTAAGAACTTCAACTGGACCATCGGTACCTTCCCAGAATCCAAGAAGATTCCCGGTTCCTCTGGCAACATCTGGGTGATTCCGGAGAACTCCAAGAAGAAGGATCTCGCAGCCAAGTTCATCAACATCACGCTGAGCGAGGAAGTACAGGACCTGATGGGCAACAATGGCGGTCTGCCGATCGCGGCGAACGCCGACAAGATCACTGATCCGTCCAACAAGGAGCTCATCGAATCCTTCAACAAGGTGGTGAAGGAAGACGGTCTCGGCTTCTACCCGGATTGGCCGACCTCCACTTTCTATGACGAGCTCAACTCATCGCTGCAGGAGCTCGTCAACGGCACCTCCGATACCAAGACGGTACTCAATCAGATGAAGGACAACTACGACAAGGGCGTCGAAGCCGCCGGCGTCAAGAACTGAGCGTCTGAGCCATAACTGAAAATAATTGAACCCAGGTGTGCGGGGTTCTCCCCGCACACTTTTCCTCTCATGTCAGACTTTTCCGGGGCATGGCAACGATGTCAGGCCCCATGCGTCCGCAATCGAAGATTATTGCCGACCGGATGCCATATGTACGTTGAACTTGGAAAGTGACTTGCTATGACTACGACAAAGAACAAGAACCACTCGGTCGTTCCGATGGATGCCCATGAAAAGGGGATGTCTCGAATCCCCGGCAGCCCGTCCAACAGGTTCTGGCTATATTTGATCCCAGGCTTCCTGATGTTGCTGTGGATCATCATCATCCCTGCCGTGTGGAATGTGTATCTGAGTTTCACCAACTACCGTGGTATCAAACCGCCGGTTTGGTGCGGATTATCAAATTGGACCAAGCTCATGCATGACACCACATTCTGGATCTCGTTCCGCAACTCGATCTGGATGATCATTGCTATGGTGGTCATCCCCATCCTGCTTGGTCTGATTCTTTCCTCTCTCGTGTTTGACGTAGTACAGAAGAAGTTTGGTGCAAAAACCGCCTCAACCATGCGAGCCATCTACTACTTCCCGCAGCTGCTGCCGATTTCCGTCGCAGCTCTGGTCATGGGCTGGATATTCCGACCGGAAAACGGCGCGTTGAACGCGCTGCTCAAGGCGGTCGGTCTAGGCCCGCTGCAACATGATTGGCTCGGCAAGCCAGACACCTCACTGATCTTCCTGATGCTCATCATGATCTGGATTCAGGTCGGCTACCCTCTGGTCATCTTCATGTCCGGTCTGCAGCGCGTCGATCCGGAACTGTATGAGGCAGCCAGCCTCGACGGCGCCAACTGGTGGCAACGGTTCCGCGCCATCACACTGCCGTCCATCAAGCCCGAGATATTCGTGGTGGCGCTCACCTGCACCATCGCGGCCCTCAAGGTGTTCGGTCCGGTCTACATGCTGACCAAGGGCGGTCCGGGAACCAGCACCATAGTACCGTCGTACTATTCGTACACGCAGTTCTTCCAATCCCAACAGGTCGGCTACGGTGCCGCCATCTCCACGGCATTAACCGTGGTGGTCGTCGTGGTGTCGATTATCTTCACCAACGTGCAGGAGAAGGTCGCGAAAGAAGACGAGGAGTGATCTGAAATGACAAGCGTAACAATGGCAAAAGTACGTGCCCCGAAAGCCAAGAAGAACCGCACCGCCGGTGACTGGTTCATCCTTACTCTGCTGATCGTGGGCGGGCTGGTGATGCTCTTCCCGTTCATCGTCCTGCTGCTCAACGCATTCAAAACAACCGCCGATTACAATGCGGCAGGCCCATTGTCGTGGCCAAAGGAGTTCAGCCTTGACGGTCTGATGAAGTTCTGGAACCGTGTCAACTATCCGGAAAAGCTGTGGAACAGCATTTGGACATCGGGACTGGTCGCCATCCTCGCGGTGATTCTGTCGATGTTCAACGCATTCGCACTCGGCATCGGCCGCGTCAAAGGGCGCCGATGGATTATTCTGCTCATCATGCTTGCCAACATGATGCCCCAAGAAGCCTTGCTGTACCCGCTGTACATCATGTTCAAGAACATAGGTCTATACAACTCCCAATGGGCGATCGTCATCATCTTCACCGTGATTCAGAGCGCTTTCGGCACCTACTTGCTTTCCTCGGTATATGGTACCTTCCCAAAGGCGATTCTAGAAGCGGCGACCATTGATGGTGCAAACCGTTGGACCATCTTCCGCAAGATCGTGTTCCCGATTTCCAAGCCGACACTGAGCGTCATGCTCGTATTCTTCTTCATCTGGACTTGGAACGAATACATGATTCCGATGGCCTTCCTGGTCGACAACTCTACGCAGACCATCCCGATTGCGGTCAGCTCTCTGTCCGGAGACCGCCTGATGGACGTGACCACAACCGCCGCGGCCTCGCTGATCAGCATCGTTCCAACCCTCATCTTCTACCTGATCTTCCAACGTACGCTGTCCCGTGGTATCACCACAGGCGCGGTCAAGTAGCGGATTGCCATACAGCCACGGCCGGTTCCCTTTCTCGGCCGTGACATTAAATCTGTGGCTGTCTCCGATGTAATCTCCTTCATACGGAGAACAGCCATTTGTATCTGTATACATCTGTATGCAGGTCGTTTTCAGACAAATCATCACAATAATTCAGGAGCAACAATGAAGTTCACTAATGGTTACTGGCTTACCCGACCGGGTGTGGAATCCCTGTACGCGCGTGACGCCTATGAGGTTGGCATCGGAAAGGACGGCGAAAGCCTGAATGTGCTCGCACCGGTGGCACCGGTTCGTGAACGTGCGAACACTCTGAATCTGCCGACATTCGAGGTCAACATCACCAGCCCGGCTGAAGGCGTGATCCGTGTGACTGCCGACCACTGGCAGGGCGCGACGGAATACCCGGGATTCCCATTGAACGCTGACGAGCCTGGCGACCGCGATTACATCGCCGTAGTTCAGGATGGCAACGGTGACGGCGAGGTCGGTCAGATTGGCGCCTCTGCAACGCTGACATCCGGTGGGCTGAGCATAAAAGTAGTCAAAGGCTCGCCTTGGAATATGACATTCACCGGCGAGGACGGCAAAGTGCTGACACAGTCTGTCGGTAAGTCCCTCGCCCGATTCAAGCTTGAGCCGCGTGCGGCCGTCACCGCGCAGCCTGTAGGCGAATTCGGTGTGAGTATGGACGGTTCCGCATACGACGAATCCGACGTATTCACCGGTATCCAGCTGCATCTGGGAGTGGGGGAGAACGTATACGGTTTCGGTGAGCGTTTTGGCTCGTACATCAAGAACGGTCAGACCATCGATATCTGGAATGAGGATGGGGGTACCTCCTCCGAGCAGGGATACAAGGACATCCCGTTCTACATGACTTCCAACGGTTACGGTGTGCTGGTCAACAATCGTGGGCACGTGTCGTTCGAAGTCGGTTCCGAAAACACTGAGGCTGTGCAGTTCTCCGTGCCCGGGGAGAGTATCGATTTCTGCGTGATTTATGGGCCGACTCCGAAGCAGATTCTTGACCGCTATACCAAGCTGGTCGGCCGCCCGGCCAACGTGCCGGCGTGGAGCTACGGCTTATGGCTCACCACTTCGTTCACCACCAAGTATGACGAGAAGACTGTCAACTCCTTCATCGACGGTATGGCCGAACGCGGCATTCCGCTAAGCGCCTTCCACTACGACTGCTATTGGATGCGTGAATTCCATTGGACTGACTTCGAATGGGATAAGCGCTTCTTCGGCGACATCGAATCTACACTCAAACGCCTGCATAAGGACAAGGGCCTGCATATCTGTGCCTGGATCAACCCGTACATCGGTCAGCGTGGTTCCATGTTCAAGGAAGGCAAAGAAAAGGGGTATTTGGTCAAAAAAGTCAATGGCGAGATTTGGCAGACCGATTCCTGGCAGGCTGGAATGGCGTTGGTGGACTTTACCAATCCGGATGCCCGTGAATGGTTCAAGGATAAGGTCAAGCACTTGCTGAACCAAGGTGTGGACGCCATTAAAACCGATTTCGGCGAGCGTATTCCACGCGATGTGGTCTGGTACGACGGCTCACCGAAGCTTTCCATGCACAACTGGTACACCCAGCTGTACAATCAGGCGGTGTTTGAGGCTATCGAGGAGACTTACGGCAAAGGCAAGGCGTGCCTGTTCGCACGTTCCGCCACGGTCGGTGGTCAGCAGGAGCCGGTGCATTGGGGTGGTGATTGCGAATCCACATTCAATGGCATGGCGCAGACCTTGCGTGCAGGTCTATCCCTCACCAGTTCGGGCTTTGGATTCTGGAGCCATGATATCGGTGGTTTTGAGGGCGCATACCCTGATCCGGCCGTGTACAAGCGTTGGATCGCTTTCGGCTTACTTAGTTCGCATTCCCGCATGCACGGGTCCTCTGTGTATCGTGTGCCATGGTTGTTCGATGAAGCGGACGAAAAGAACTGCGTGGTCAACGCACCGGGCCAGACCGCTGTGGATGTGGCGCGTACCTTCACCAAGCTTAAATTGAGTCTGATGCCGTACCTGTATCAGGTAGGTCTGCAACCGCATCTGTACGGTACTCCGGTAATGCGTTCGATGTTTGTCGAATTTCCTGACGATCTCACCTGCCGAACACTCGACCGCCAATACATGTTTGGCCCAAATTTGCTGGTGGCTCCGGTATTCACCTATTCCGGAGATGTAGAGTACTATCTACCGTCCGGCACTTGGACTAATTGGTTCACCGGTGAGAAGGTAACAACCGAACACGGTACATGGCGCAACGAGCGCCACGGTTTCGATACCATTCCGCTGTGGGTGCGTGACGGCAGCGTGTTGGTCACCAAGCCAGATGCCGAGACTCCGGATTACGAGTACGGCAAGGACGCGTTGATCTCAGTATTTCTCGATCATGACGATCGGGCGGAGGCCGTAGTAACAGAAACGGATGGTTCTTCCGTGACATTTACTGCGCGCAGAACACCTGTTGGGACAGAAATCGTCAGTTCCGACGGGCGTGCGTTTACTGCACGACTTGGGTTCGGCAAAACAGTTGCTGCGCAGAATGGCAAGGTGGTGCTGTGACAATCGATTCAGCAAGAATTCGGAATTCAGCGCGAACCCTACACATGGGTCAATGTATGTGTAGCACTCGTGCATAATAAAAACTGCGGTGAGGTTGGCTCGGCTATAAACTCGAATTAACCTCACCGCTTTAATGTTACGGCAACATGAAGCTAAAACTTATTGCGAAGGAGCATCGATGAACTACCGGTTTCCTGAAGGATTCACTTGGGGTACGGCAACCGCTTCATATCAGGTGGAAGGGGGCATTCATGAAGGAGGCCGCACGCCGTCCATCTGGGACACGTTTTGCGCCCGGCCTGACACCATATTCGATGGGTCTTCCGGTGAAAACGCATGTGATCAGTACCATCGCTATCCACAAGACATCAGTTTGATGAAAGAACTAGGCATTGGCGCATACCGCATGTCGATCGCGTGGCCGCGTATCCAACCCACTCCAGACGGAACCGTTAACGCCGAGGGTCTGGATCATTATCGTCGCGTGCTGGATATGCTGCGGGATAACGGCATCAGGCCCGTTGTCACGCTATACCATTGGGATCTTCCGCAGTACCTGCAGGACCTTGGGGGGTGGCCTCGGCGCGATACAGCGCTGCGATTCGCGGAATACGCGGCCAGTCTCGCCAAGGCTTTCGGAGACCGAGTGGATACATGGACCACGTTGAACGAACCATGGTGCGCGGCATATCTCGGCTATGGTTGTGGCGATCATGCCCCGGGAATCAAGGATCATGCACAGGCATTGGCCGCGGTGCATCACCTCAATCTGGCGCATGGGCTGGGCGTGCGGGCGATCCGCGCGGAACTAGGCGATAAAGCGCGCTGTTCAGTGACATTGAACCTGTCGGTTACCCGCGCCGCGACGGATTCCAAGGAGGACGTTATGGCCAAGAAACGTGCTGACCTATTTAACAATGAAGTGTTTCTCGGTCCCATGCTTGAAGGCAGATATGATTCTGAACTCCTTACGGCGACGGCGCGGGTCACCGATTGGAATTTTGTGCATGACGGTGACCTTGAGTCCATCCGGCAGCCGATTGACGTGCTTGGCGTGAATTATTATTCCACCAATACCGTGCGTTACCGTGCCGATGCCACCAGTGTTACATCCGATGAAACCGCACCTGCGGCAACGACTCCAGCTGGTCTTGATGTCCATCACAATCCCATTCCAGCGCAGGAACACGTGGAGGCGTTGCCGCCTGAGGGCGAGTTGACAGCCATGGGTTGGAATCAAGATCCTCAGGGACTTACGGATATCCTCTTGGAGCTTACGCGACGATATCCTGGACTGGAACTTATGGTCACCGAGAACGGTTCTGCCTGGGATGATGAGGTTTCGAAGGATGATTCGGTTGCCGGAGTTCCAGGTCCGATGGTGGCGGATGATGCCGCATCCTGGTCTGTGGTACCGGGGAAGATCGTGCATGATCCGAAGCGTGTGGCGTATCTTGACGCTCATATACGCGCTGTGGCCCGTGCCATTGATGCTGGAGCCAAAGTGACGGGCTACTATGCCTGGTCGTTGCTTGACAACTTCGAATGGGCACTTGGCTATACCAAACGCTTCGGCATCGTACGTGTCGACTATGGCACGCAGGAACGCATCTGGAAGGATTCAGGATTACGTTATCGCGATATCGCTCACACCAATGTCATTTAAGCTTACTGTTACTGCTTATCCACATCGATAAGGGGATGCGGACATTTTCTTGGAGATGATCACGCGGCCATGTCTCCCTTCCGGCACGCCCTGACACAGTTGTGGGCCGTACTGACGCCCGCGCCGATTCGTTCGGCGGTCTGTTTTTTGAGAAAAGCCAGTTAGAAGGTGCTTTTATGCTTTCTAACTGCGGTTTTTCCTGGAATGACCTGCCATATATAAGCGAGATGTCAACGGCCAGCCTTCCAAATCTGCCATATATGAGGTAGGTGTGAAATTGCTCCATGAACTATGCAACCCTGCCGGTAGTCTGAAATTGTGAGTAGTGAGATTTTCAAGCCGCGCAACATCATCGTGACCGGCGGATGTGGGTTTATCGGAGCCAATTTCGTGCGCTATGTGGCACATAACCATCCTGACGTGCACATAACCGTGCTCGACAAACTGACCTATGCCGGAAATCCGCAGAATATCGCCGGTCTTCCGCAATCCCAAGTCGAACTTGTGCAAGGTGATATTTGCGATGCTGCGTTACTGGAACGTATCGTGCCTGGTCATGACTCGATCGTGCATTTCGCGGCCGAATCGCACAACGACAATTCCATCGCCAATCCTGAACCCTTCATCACAACAAACGTGGAAGGCACGTTCCATTTGCTTGAAGCCGCCCGTAAGCATGGCGTGCGATTCCACCACATCAGCACCGACGAAGTGTACGGCGACCTTGCACTCGACGATCCACGCAAATTCACCGAAAGTACGCCATACAAGCCGTCGAGTCCGTACAGTGCGTCGAAAGCGGCGTCCGACCAGCTGGTGCGCGCATGGGTGCGCACGTACGGTCTACGCGCCACGATTTCCAACTGTTCCAACAATTATGGGCCATACCAGCATGTGGAAAAGTTCATTCCGCGGCAGGTCACATCCATCATGGAGGGTGTGCGGCCGAAACTGTATGGCACTGGTGAGAACGTGCGCGACTGGATCCATACGGAAGACCACTCTTCTGCGGTGTGGGAGATTCTGACGCGCGGGCGAATCGGCGAAACGTACCTGATTGGCGCGGACGGCGAAATGAGCAACATTGCTGTAATGCGTATGATTCTGCGACTTATGGGATGTGCCGAAGATGCGTTCGACTGGGTGCGTGACCGTCCCGGGCATGATCGGCGTTACGCAATCGACTCCAGCAAGCTGCGTACCGAACTTGGATGGAAGCCTGCACGCACCGATTTCGAAGCCGGTTTGCAGACGACCATCGCTTGGTATGTCGCCAACCGCGCCTGGTGGGAGACCGCCAAAGCCGCCACCGAAGCCCGCTACCGCGCCCAAGGCCAGTAAGAATTCGGTTCGTGTGGCGCGAGCCGGACAATTGAAGTTCGGTAAGCGGTGATCGAGGAGACGCGTTGCAGGCGAGTCAACCTCGCCGGGGAATGGATGTGTGGTTTGGCGTACATTTTGTTCGCTAGCCTTAGTTGCAGATCCAGGTTTGGTGAAGGGTGAAAACGGCCGCACCTCGGAGGTGCGGCCCCCTATTGCGTCTCCTGGTGCGTGGCAACTGACAACTTTTGTCAAATGGAAGGTGTTGTCAAGCCTCTAAGCGACGCGAGGTCGCGCCTGCACAGCATAGATGCGTAATTCATGGGCATATCTCGCTTATGTGTGGCAGATTTTGGGGTTTGTACGGAGGCATTTCGCCTATGTATGGCAGTCTGTTTTTGAAACAAGCTAGTTAGGGGGTAATTTTGCACCCTCTAACTGCGGTCTTTCCGGAATGACCTGCCATATATAAGCGAAAAACCTCAAGTCGGGCTGTCGAATCTGCCATATATAAGCCCGATATGGTGGGAAAAAGTTTTATTGGGCGGAAATCGATGGCTGAATCTCGTTGGGTCCTACGATGGTCTCATCTAAAGCAACGGACCGTCAAACAGTTCGTCGTGGGATCCCATGCGAATGAATCGGATTGTCGACGCTTCCGGCCGCTCCGAGTAGATCACCAACACATCCATTTTCCCCTCGGCAAGATGGAATTCCGCATATCCCGAGTAGATTCCTCGTGGGTGATCAAGCATGTGAGGATTATATGATTCCGGAACGTGCCCGTACTCCTCAATAGCTTCGATTACATATTCGAGTTCCGTTACGATTTGAGGTATCCGTCGTGAGATGCGTTTGAAGTCGGTCTGAAATTGTTGGTCGAATTTAATGGTAATCATGGCGCTTTGCCTGTTCAGCCGTGATTGTTGTGCAGCCAGGCGATGGCGTCTTGCGCGCTGTTGAAGGTGGCCGCGTCGTCTGGGAGGATACCGCGTTCCTTGGCTTCGGCTTCGAGCATGGCGCGCTTGGTCTGCTCGTTTGGTTCCGCGGCGCGCGCGGAAGTGTCGAAAGGCAGGCGCTGCTGGTTCACGAGCTGGATGCTCGCCATGGTCACGTAAGTGTTGAAATTCATGCCTATGGCGTCGAGTGTCTGGTTGACCCGAGCTTTCAGATCGTCGTTCATGCGAATGGTAATATTGCCCATCTGAATCACCTGCCCTAATCTTGCGTGCAATTAATGTGTATTCTATGTCAAATGCACGCATAATGCAAAATAAAGGAAAGTCGGCAGATGGTATCTCGCTTATGTATGGCAGATTTTGGGGTTTGTACGGATGCGTTTCGCTTATATATGGCAGTCTGTTTTGAAACAAGCTAGTTAGGGGGTAATTTTGCACCCTCTAACTGCGGTCTTTCCGGAATGACCTGCCATATATAAGCGAAATGTCTCCGGGCGACCTTCCGAATCTGCCATATATAAGCCAGATACGATGCGAAAGCGCTTGTAATGGGGGCGAAGTTGCAGACTTGGATGACTTTGGCCCCGTTAAACGTAGGGTTTGGCGCTGACGTTGGCGCTAACCGTCGGGGCGGCTTACCTGACTTACTCGGCGGACTCGAGTCTGAGTTCTTGGCTGGCGACCACCGACTTGGCGGCCGCGTCGAGTTCGTTAGTGATGTTGCGCAGGTTGTCGGCGTATTTGCGAATGTCGTCCGTCGCTTTGGTGAAGTCGCTGGCATTGCCGCTTGCGGGGCATGCTGGCGCGCTTTCCATGGCTTTGGCCAGTGTGATCGCATCCTTCAGGGTTTCGAGCGTGGTGCCGTCGGCCACGTCGTCCACGGTGAGTTTTGCCGCATCTTCGGCTTCTTTCTGAGCCTCTTCGAAGTTTTGCTGATGCGTGGCGAGCGCCTTCGCGTTCAACGTGCAGGTGTCGCTGGCGGCTTGCGTCATTTCGCGCTTATTGGCGACTGCGATGATGGCAACGGCTGCGAGCGCAATGGCAACCACTGCTATCACGGCGACGATGGCGATGGTCTTGCGCTGTTTCGCATTGTTTTTCTGCATGGTTGGCTGCATGGTGGTTCCTCTCTTCTCGTGTGGCTCTCATTTCAGATAAAACGTTGTGAGTATACAAAAAACACTTCCGAAAAACGATTTACCGCTGTAAATAGTGCGGATTATTTTGCTGTGAAAGGAATTTGTTTGTGATTGCGATGCTGGGCGCGTCAGGAGTGCGTGGCATTTATGCTGGAAGGAGAAACGTTTTAAGGGGTTTGAATGGCGTATCGTGCGACGTTGAAGGATGTGGCCGCTGCTGCGGGGGTGTCTGTGACGACGGTTTCGCTGGTGTTGAATAATCGGCCGGCTCGCGTGTCTGAGGAGAAGCGTAAGGCCATTGCCGACGCGGCGAAGAAGCTGAATTATGTGCCGAATCAGAGCGCGCGTAGCTTGGTGACCAAGCAGTCCCAGCTGGTTGCGCTGATCGTGCCTGATATTGAGAACCTGTTTTTCGCGGCGCTTGCCAAGTGTGTGGAGGATGAGTGCGCCGCGCAGGGGTATTCGCTGATTGTGGCCAATTCCGATGATTCGCGTGCTGCGGAGCATGAGTTGTTGCAGCGTCTTCCTGCCCGTGGGGTGGATGGGGTGATGTTGATCCCGGCGCGTGAGTCGTGTGTTGGGAGTGCTGTTGAGCAGCTGTGTGAGGATGTGGCGCTTGTGTCGTGCCCGGTGGTGCTGATCGACCGTTTGACGCAGTGCGGCTGGTGCGATGCCGTCGGTTTTGACAACTATCTTGGTGGTCGTTTGGCTGCCCAGTATCTGTTGGAAGGTGGTCATACTCGTATTGGCATTGTCACCGGCGATATTGCGGAGTCGAGTGCCGCGGAGCGTCGTCGTGGTTTTGTGGATGCCATCGAGCAGTCGGGGAAGCATTTTGATTCTTCGCTGTGTGTTGAGGGTGATTACCGTTTCGATAGCGGCTATCGTGCCGCGAATCAGATCATCGATGGCGGGGCGACGGCCGTGTTCTGCTGCAACGATGTGATGGCGCTTGGCTTCCGTCAGCGTATGGCGGAGCGTGGGTTGCATGTTACTGAGGATATGCAGGTGATTGGTTACGACAATATTCTCAAACGATTCGGTCTTGGTTGGCGTATGACCACCGTTGAGCAGAGCGTGACTGATTTGGCCGCCGCTTGTTGGGGTATGTTGCGTAAGCGGATTGATGTTGCGGTTCGTGCCAAGTCCGGTACGGAATCAGGGGATGCCCGTCCGTGGCTTTCCGATCCGCAGGTTGAAGTGCTTACGCCGAAACTGGTGCAGGCGGCCTGCGCGTAAACCGCCATTTTTAGATGCTGCAGACTGGTGCAAAACGGGTGGTGCAGATCAATCTCGGTATGTGGTGACGTAAGCATCTCCAATATGCTGTAATCGTTGGGAATACAGGCAACACGCCGTGTATAGGTGAAGAATTTGCGTTCTTGATAAAACGCTTTATCATAAATCTTGTCAACACAACACAATCGAGAATGCGCTCGATGTATAACTGACGATGCACCCGTATGGTGGCGGACCGTCGTCAGGCCGTCAAAGAGGAAAGGCACACACATGAAAAAGATGATTCTTGATCTTGATACCGGCGTTGATGACGCGCTTGCCATTTCGTATGCTCTGGGAAGCCCGGAGATTGAACTGATCGGCATCACCGGCACCTACGGCAACGTGCTCGTCGAGCAGGGTGTGCGCAACGCACTGGCCGTGACCGACCTGCTCGGCCACCCGGAAGTCAAGGTGTATCAGGGTTTGCCGCACTCCAGCACCACCGACCATTTCGAAGTACTGCCAATCTCCGCGTTCATCCACGGCGACAACGGCATCGGCGATGTGGAAATCCCCGATTCCAGCCGTTCCGTCGAAACCGAATCTGCGGTCGACTTCATCATCGACGCAGTGAAGACTTATGGCAAGGATCTCGTCTACGTGCCGACCGGCCCGATGACCAACATCGAAGCCGCACTGAAGAAAGCACCGGAAATCAAGGATGAAATCGGCCAAATCGTGCTTATGGGCGGCGCACTGACCGTACCCGGCAACTGCAACGCCTGCATGGAAGCCAACATTTCGCAGGATCCGGAAGCCGCCGACTACCTGTTCCGTTCCGGGGCGCCGACCACCATGATCGGTCTCGACGTAACCCTGCAGACCCTGCTCACCTACAAGGAAACCCAGCAGTGGCGCGACCTCGGCACCAAGGCCGGCAAGTTCCTGGCCGACATGACCGACTTCTACATCAAGGCTTACGAAACCACGTCCCCGCATCTGGGCGGCTGCGGCCTGCACGATCCGCTCGCCGTTGGCGTGGCAGTGGACCCGACCCTCGTCACCACCCTCGACATCAATATGAAGGTCGACGTGGAAGGCCCGACCCGCGGACGCACCATCGGCGACGAAACCCGCCTGAATGACCCGGTCAAGACCATGAAGGTTGCCGTCGGCGTCGACGTGCCGCGCTTCCTGAACGAATTCATGACCCGCATCTCCGGCCTCGCAGCCAAGGCTGAATAAGCGTAACCGGCCAAGCAATCGCGTATCGCATATCGCGCAATTCGAGAGAATCAAGGATTTTTATTATGTCTAACAACACAACCGCCGTGACCGGCACCGCATCCGCCGATCCGTTCGATGATCCGGTGACCAGCAACAAGATGGCCATCCGCGCCCTGATCCCGCTGCTGATCACCTTCGTGCTCGGCACCCTGTGCCTGCAGGGCTTCAACCTGGTGTTCCAGCAGGTCGGCGCCGACGTCGGCGCACCGAACCAGGCGTCCCTGATCACCGCATTTCCGAGCATCGTGCTCGGCATCGTGTGCTTCATCTACGGTTCCCTGGGCGATTTCGTCTCCCTGCGTAAGCTTGTGACCGTCGGTCTCGTGACGCTGTTCGTCGGCTCCATCTTCGGTTTCGTGGCAAACTACTTCTTCGCCGCAAACCTGTGGACCGTGATCATCGCACGCGTGCTGCAGACCGCAGGCGAACAGGTGGCAGGTTCCGCCTTCCTGGTGGTGGCCACCAAGTACCTGCGTAACGATTTGAAGGTCATCTTCTTCGGTCTGTTCACCGCCGCATACCAGCTTTCCGCATCCATCGGCGTGTTCGCAGCCGGCATGCTCAGCTCCATCGCATGGCAGTTCCTGTTCCTGATCCCGTCCGTCACCATCCTGTTCCTGCCGATCCTGCTCAAGACCCTGCCGTCCAAGAGCGGCAACGGCCAGAAGGTTGACGCATTCGGCTTCGTGATCTTCGGCTTCGCCACCGCATTCCTCACCCTGTTCTTCTCGTACATGGCATGGTGGATGCTCGTGGTCTCCCTGCTGCTGTTCGTGGCATTCGCCTTCTACATCAACAAGGCCTCCAACCCGTTCATCACCCCGGCGTTCTTCAAGAACACCCGCTGGCTGCGCGCCATCTGCCTGATTCTCGTGTTCTACTTCGTGAACTACGCACTGAGCCCGATCTTCAACGCCATCGGCACCAACATCTACGGCATGACCACCACCCAGGTCTCCCTGCACATTGTGTGGGCCTTCGTGGTCGCCGCCGTGGTGGGCACCTGCTCCGGCATGATCATCCGCAAGATCGGAATCAAGGCCGGCATCGTGACCGCAGGCACCCTCATGTTCCTCGGCTGGACCGGTGCGGCATTCTGCGTGAACTCCGGTTTCGTGGTGCTGACCCTGTGCGCATGTGTGTTCTACGCAGGCTGCGGCCTCATGTACTCCCCGGTGGTCTCCACCGTGCTGGGCACCATTGAAAAGGACGAATCCGGCCGTGGCGTCGGCATGAACGATCTGGCCATGAACGTTTCCCCGTCCATCGGCATCGCCATCATCGGCAGCCTGCTCGGCTCCAACGCCCTCGCAGGCGGCTCCATCACCGGCGCAACCGGCACTGCCGCCAACTATGCCAACCTGCTGCTGGTCGCCGCCGGTACCGCACTGCTTGGCCTGATCGTGTTCTTCGTCTTCAAGAAGAAGATCTACGAAGGCAACCATGCGCTGGAAACCGAGGAATCGGCAAAGTAATCGCACATTACATCCTCAATATAATAAAAATGGGGATTTGCGATAATTGCGATTACTGAACAACACTATTTCGCAAATCTCCATTTTCATAAATCTTCTTTTGATGTAAGGAAGGTAAAGATGAGCGCGACTGAAGTTCTCTCCGCATTGGACCGCATCCACGGCACAGTGTCCGTAATCGGCTCGATGAACGCGGACTACACCGTCACCGCACAGCGTCTGCCAGGGCCGGGGGAGACCATCACCGGCGGTCCGCTGCAGCTGCTGCCGGGCGGAAAATCCGGCAACCAGGCGGCCGCCGCAGCGCGCATCGGCGCAACCGTGCAGATGTTCGGCGCGGTCGGCTCCGATTCCAACGCCGACTTCCTACTCGGCGCTCTGGGCGAGGCGGGCGTGAACACCACGCATGTTCGCCGCGTGCTCGGACCATCCGGCACAACCGTGATTACCGTGGACGCAACCGGCGAAAACACCATCGTGTACTCGCCGGGATCCAACGCGCAGGTCACCGTGGATTATGTGGAATCCGTGCGCGATGCGCTGGCACGGTCTTCCGTACTTGGCCTGTGCTTGGAAAGCCCGATCGAAACGGTGACGGCCGCCGCGCGCATGTGCCATGAAGCGGGCGTGAAAGTGCTGCTCAACGATTCGCCGTTCACCCCGTCGCTGCCGGCCGAACTGGTTGAAGCATCCGATATTCTGCTCGTCAACGAGCATGAGATGGTGCAGCTGCTCGGCATTGACGAGCCGGAAAACGACGATTGGGACGGTTTCGATTGGAATCATGCGCTGGAAGCAATGCGTGGATTCGGTTTCGAACAGGCGATCGTGACGCTCGGCGGCGATGGTTCCGTGGTATTGGATTCCACTTCGGCAACGCCGATCCAGCGCATTGCCCCCGTGCGTGTGAACGCGGTGGACACCACCGGCTGCGGCGACTCCTTCATGGGCACGGTGCTGGCCGGTCTTGCCTCGGGCATGGCGCTTTCCGAAGCGGCCGAGCTTGCCTCGTATGTTTCGGCATACGCCGCCACAGGGTATGGTGCGCAGGCCTCCTACGGCAATGCCGCGCAAATCCGCGAAGCATTCGCCAAATAACGGAAGCGAGGATGCCTATCGGACGCTAGCCAGATTTCTCTTTTCTCTCTTGATACGCGGGGTGCCGCATCCTACCGACGTAGGATGCGG
>OLGO01000563.1_pt1 | contig 34373 bp, 29 predicted proteins | sample 1605861 | NCBI WGS metagenome assembly OLGO01 (sample SAMN03283253) | human gut metagenome | biome: human-associated habitat; material: feces | host: Homo sapiens | place: USA | collected 2013
CGCCGACGGAAAGGATAAACACAAGCAGCGTCGCGTTCCAGCTGTCGGTAACAGTACCTACTATGTAAGTGTCGCAGGTCCTCAAAAAAGCGGTCAGCACATTGCCGCCGTCAAGGATTAAAGCTCCGACAAAAACCGCCGTCGCAAGAGAGAGTACTACCTGCTTGGTAATAAAGGACAATACGATTGCAAAAAATGGCGTCAGCAGAGAAAGCATTCCGTAATGAGACGAAGCCTCTTCTCCCGTCTCTCCTTCCGCGAAAGCTATATTCGTCGCGACCGCCGCGATAACCACAAGCAGAATCGCAATCATCCATCTTCGTTTTGATATTTTTTTTATCATTTTCTTTTTCTCCATTATCTAAAGAACGGTAACATCAATCGTATAAAGCCGCTTTGGCAATCTCCATGGCTTTAATCGGAACGTCGAGAGCGTCAAACACCATATTCCGCGTTCTGAGCGTCATGGTTTCCCAAAGATAATATTCTTCCGACCCCTGCTCCGCCGCGTTGTATTTGTCCAAAGCTTTTCTGAGCGCGGGAATCGGATTTTCAGTCGCCAAGGCGCAGCACGCGTCCTGACCGTAACGTCCCGAATAGCACCTGAACATCGCCGTATGTCTTTCGCATATAACAGCGGCTTTGTCGTATATTTCCTTCTGTCTATCCGAAAGTCCGCCTCTCTTCGAACCTCCTGTTCTTTCTTCTGAACCGCACGTTCCGTCGTCTTTCGTCTCCGTACCGCGTGCTTTCTCATGACCGCAAACGCCGTTTCTCAAGCCGTAGAATTCTTTCAGAGACGCGGCGTATTCTTCAATTTTAGGAGATACAGCGGCAAGCATATCTTTTGCGCGGCCGGAAGCGTCCATAATCTGCCGCCATTGATTTTCGACGTCGTCGGCGAGAGCTTCGAGATCGTAAGGAAATACCGGATAATTCAGCAGTTTTTCTATTACATAAATGAAATATTCCGCATGCTTTCGCATGAGATTCATATCGATTTTATCCACCGTGTCATCGTCTGTGTGAAGCCAAGGACTGTAAAACGCATAATTCAGCTCTTTGAGCTTTTCCTCCGTGTACTCGGTCGCGAAAGAAGTATACGGAACACCGACTCCGAAGAAGGATGAATCGCCGCCGCCCTTATAGGCTTGGTGCCACAAGCCTTCTTCTCCGAAAACAGCTCTTATTGCCTCCATCAGAAGATTTTTCAGCTCTGGCTGGCCTTCGACACCCGGAATCGTAGTTCCACTTATGGCCAAATTGTCTATGTTGACGTAACCGATACAATTTTCAGTCATATCCTGCCAATAATTGTCCGCATACCACGTCGAGCCTCCGCCTTCGGCAATCTCATGTCCGTCCCAGAAAGTAAAGACAAGTCTTCCGTCAAGCTCATCCCTGTGTTTTGCGAACACGCGGGCAATCTCAAGATTGAGGGCATTCCCCGAAGCGTTGCATATAGCAGACTTTCCCCACGCGTCCACGTGGCTTCCGATTAAAACGTATTTGTCAGCGGCGTTTTTTCCTTTCAGAAAGCCTATCGGCTGATCCGCCGTTATCCATTCTCGCGTTGCAGAGGCTTCAAGATAAACGCTGACTCCTCCCTCCTGCCGTCCGCACAATGACGCGAGGTACTCGCCGTCTTTTCTCGACACGCTTATTACCGCGAGTCTTACAACATCCTTGATAGTCTCCGGAGTTGGATTCCCCCACTGAGACTTGACGGCGCCCATTTGAATCAAATCGCTGCCTGCCTCTCCCCAGTTCATGATTATAAGAGCCTTAGCACCCATTTCCCAAGCAATGCGAGCCTTTTCGGGACGTCCCGGACTCCAGTCCATATTCGTAAGTACGATTTTGTCCTTAACGTCCTTTCCCTCATAATCCTCGTAAGCTCCCGATTCGAGATATATAAGCTCTCCTTCAAGGCCGCCCTCCGGCGTAGAATCTATATGGCATACAGGTCGAGCCTTGATTTCACGTTCTTCGGGAGAAACAACCTTTAGATAAGCTTCCCCCGGATAGCTCTGATACATCGGAAAATGGTCTATGCGGGCACAGACACCGTTTTCCTCAAGCCGCGAACGTATGTATTCCGTTGCCTTTCTCATCTTGTCGGTACCGGAAAGCCTTTCGCCGACCTCCTCCACAAGATAAGTCATATCGCGGCAAATGTTTTCCATGGAGATTTCGTTTTTTAAAGTCTCATAAAAATTCAATTCAATCACTCCTTAAATTAACCTCGGCTCTCTATCCTCTCTTGAGAAACGCCGAACAGCAGTGCATCGCTCCGAATCCCTTAAGGATTTCGTCGACGCAAAGAGGGATAACTTTAATGCCGTTCTTTTCAAGCAGCTCCTGTGAACGCGGACAGCCTGACGGCATGACTATCAGTCCCGGTTCCAGCGCCACGAAGTTTATGGCAAGCTTTTCTTTCGCTTCAACCCTCGAAGGGCACTCCAAAAGTTTAATTCCTTTCCTCTTAAGAGCGTCGCAGACGTCGTAAGGAACCTGTGAAGCATGAATCATCGCCACATCATGGGATGCCATATTCAAAAGTCCGTCGATATGAGCGTGTCCGTAAGGTATCTGCATGTGCAGAATATCGGTAACGCCCATGCGCTTTAGCTCCGCCTCGACCATTTCATAGCCTTCTCTGTTGGTTCTCACTCCGGAAGCCAAAACCACGGTACGCCTGTCTATCCACATCGCCATAGCTCCCTCAAATGTCGCTCCTCCGCATACGGTCCTTATGATCGGAACCCCAAGCTCAGCCAGCTTCTTCGCCGCGTAACGTTCTTCACCGCGCCTCGATTCCGTCGCGGGTCTTGTGACTATAGCTCCTTCGGGGGTCATAAAGACAAGATCTCGGCAAAACAACGCGTTAGGCCTGTTCGCGGGAACGTCTTCAACATAATGGACCCTCGCTCCGTGACTGCGGTAGACGTCTGCCAGCGCATCGTGCTGCGCTCTGAATTTTTCCGGATCGATTTCGTCCCTAAAGCGAGCTGCACGCCAGTCGAAATTTTCAATTTCTTTTCCTGGCCTGTGCATCAGCACGTCTTTAAGTTTTTCAACTTCAGAACATACGCCCCAGTCGCCCCAAAGCTCTTTCATATCGTCCTCGATAGAGCTTTCTTTTGGAAACCACCGCTCACCGGCAAGCGCGTCTATGTCTCTCTCTTTTTCCATATACTTTCTCCTTTCTTGAAGTTTCCATAAGTATAACGCAAGAACCATGCCACGACGAAAACGTTGATTTTTCACGGGTTTACAAAGCTTTAAGGAAAAATTTTTTGACAAGTAAAGGGAGACTTTACCTATTTGGTAAAGTCTCCCTTTACTTACGAAAACGCGGGCCGGTCTGAGTTGACGGATGGTATTCAAAATGGTCTATCAGTCCGGCCCGCGGCAGTCATTTATATTTAACGTTTCAGTCCATATTTTTTCATCTTGTAATTAAGATTCTGCTTTGTTATACCTAAAAGCTTGGCGGCTTCTACCAGGCTATCAGTTGCTTCTATAGCTTTCGTTATGAGAAATTTTTCATACGACTCCATGGCCTTGTCAAGCGGCAAAATATCTTCTACGGCCGTACCCCCCCCCATAAAAATTCAGCTTCCGAAAACGTACCGGCAGGCTCCTCGGCGCTTATAACCGCCTCAGGCCCGGCATTAGAATCAGAAAGCCGATGCATAACGGCCGAATCATCGCTCCGCGCGCAATCCAGAGCCGAACGCGATGTCTTAAGTAAGGCTAAATCCGGGTTTGATATCCGAACGCTGTCAGAAACCTTAGCTGCTCGCTCAATCAAATATTTGGGGATATTCTTTGCCGTTATCTCTTTAGATTCCACTATGTTAAAAGCTCCTTCTATTACATTCTTGAGTTCTCTCACATTGCCCGGCCAATCGTAATTCTTGAATATGTTCTCCGTTTCTTCGTCAATCCCCGTTATTTCCAAGCCCATGCTCTCGTTATAACGGTCTATAAAATAGTCTGTCAAGAATTGCAAATCGCCTGTTCGCTCCCTAAGCGGGGGGATTTCGAGCTGCACCACGCTTAGCCTGTAAAAGAGGTCTCTTCTAAGCTCGCCGTCCCTAACGCATTTAAGCGGTTCTTTGTTAAACGCCGTTATTATCTTCACGTCAAACTTTATCGGCTCCAAGCCACCTAAACGTACGGCTTGCTTTTCTTCTATCGCTTTCAGAAGCTTGGCTTGCAAGGCTGTCTCCATCGAATTCAGCTCGTCTAAAAAAAGAGTGCCTCCGTCTGCAATTTCAAACAATCCCGCTTTATTTTCCGCTCCGGTGTACGCTCCCTTTACGGTTCCGAAAAGAATACTCTCAACAAGGTTAGGCGGAATCGCGGCGCAGTTTTGTGATACAAATCTCTTTCCGCGCCTTTTGCTCTGAGTATGTATCGCCTGAGCAAAAAGCTCCTTACCTGTCCCCGTCTCGCCATAGAGCAAGACCGACGAATCCGTATCGGCTATAATAGGTATTTTTTCCTTTATAAGCTCAATCTGCCGCGAATTCGTCTTAATATCGTCTAAAGTATAAAGCGGATGCATGTACGATTTCCTGAAAGAAATATTTATATACTGTCTTTTAAACGGTATGTCTATGTATCTCGAAACGTCGACAGCTCCTACTATCCGGCCGTTTTCCTTTATAGGGAGCGTCGTGTTTACGGCGTTTATGTTTTGGCCTTTATAGCTTTTCAGCGTCTGAAATTCATTGGAAATACTCTTTCCTGTTTTCAGCACACGCAGTATGCTGCTTGATTCCTCGGTCAAATCAGGGTAAATTTCAGTTATATGCTTGTGAATCACGTCACTCTCTTTCAAGTGATTGAGATTAGGCCTATAATTTTTGTAAAACTCCACATAACCTCTCTCGTTCGTCACCATTATTCCGTCGATATAGTTATACAAATTGAGTAATTGTTCCACGTATTTCTCAATCATTTTCAAGGCTCCTTTCCGTATCCATCAGCATATAGCCATATAAACGCCGATGCGGCTGTTCCTTCAAGATAAACCTCCCCGGAATTCCTATATAACTTTTCTCCTGACTGTTTCCTATGATAAAATGGCCGTATTTTTTCGCCATCGGATATACTTCTCTGCAAAAATTTTGAAGTATTTCAACGTCAGTCTCCTTATGCCACCTGCTTTTCGTCTCGTCCGCGGCAAAAATCCCCTGATTGTTTTTTTTCATAAACTGATTCAAAAGCCGCATCAAATATTGTCCGTTCATTTTAAAACCTCCCTAATAATATGATTGCGGCCTTATTACTATGCTTAAAAGAAAAGCAACTAATTATTGTGTATCTTTATGTTTTTAGGGTTTAAATATAAAATATATGTGTGTATATTAAACATAGCCGTCAAAACCGGCGGCAAACAGTCAAGTAAGTTAAGGAAGGGTTATCATATGAGTGTAAGCATCACAGGGAATGCACCTGTCGAAGAAAAAATGGCATACGTAAATTATCTTGAAAGCAAATATAACAGAAAGCTGAAATCTCTCGACATCAATATCGATGGCGATTTTGCTGATTTAAAATATGAATTCGAGCAGGTTCCTTTTGAAAGAATACACAGAATCACAGGCTAACTTGTGGGGACCATGGAGCAGTGGAACTCCGCTAAAACGGCCGAAGAGCGCGATCGCGTAAAGCACGACATAAGCTCCGGCATGGAACGTCTGTAGATATCTGCGTGAAAACAACAGCCTGCCGCGGTTATATATACAATATAACATACAACGTCCGCAATCACAACAAGCCGTCAAAAATTCGATTTTAAATGTATTTTTCTGCCAGCACGACTTTTCCCGCCTGGCGCGTCTTATTCATGTCTATGACTCTTTGATTTGAACTTCCTCTGAAAAGCAACGTCAGATCTTTTTTTTCCAAAATAAATCTTCCGTCCACCAAAAAATCTATCACGGAAAGCAATTTATCCACAGATTCATCATGCATTTCCTTAAGTTCCTCATAAGTATAACCGCTATATGCCATTAAATTCAAATCAGAACGCATTTCCTTCAATGCCATGGCAAGGCTGAAGAAGGCTTCCGGCTGGCAGAAAGGCTCTCCGCCGCTAAAAGTCACTCCGTCGAGCAATGGATTAGATGCCACCGCGTCAACTATCTTGGAAATATCACAATCGTATCCACCGTTGAAATCATGAGTTTCCTGATTATGGCATCCTTTGCATCCATGGGGACAGCCTTGGCAAAAAACCGTCAGACGAAGGCCGGGGCCGTCGACGATAGACTCGCGAACAACCCCTGCCATTCTTATTGTATTAAAATCTTTTTTATCATTAAAGTCTTTCCAATCCTGTTTGGACATCATGTTTTACCCTATCTCTTTCTTCTGCTGTTTTCGCACTATTCCAATTGTCCATGGTGCCTACCAGATATCCTGTTATTCTGCGTATTCTTTCGAATCCCACGTCTCCCTCATCTTCTTTTCTGTGACACATAGGACATTCGTTATCGATTATCCCTGTATATCCACAGCAAGGGTCTCTGTCTACAGGATGGTTTATAGAGCCGTAACCTATACCTGACTCTTTCATGAACCTTACTACTTTTTCAAAGGCATCCAGGTTTTTCAGCGGGTCGCCGTCCAGTTCTATATATGAGATATGTCCTCCGTTGGTAAGCTCATGATAAGGAGCCTCCAATCTTATCTTGTCAAAGGCGTTTATTTCATAATATACAGGAATATGGAAGCTATTGGTATAGTAATCTCTATCTGTTACGCCTTCTATAATTCCGTATTTTTCCTTATCTATTCTTACAAATCTGCCAGAAAGACCTTCAGCCGGCGTAGCTATAAGAGACCAGTTGAGACCTGTTTTTCTTGACATATCATCCATTCTTTTTCTCATATATCCTATGATTTCAAGGCCAAGGATCTGAGACTCTTTTGATTCGCCATGATGCTTTCCTGTAAGAGCTTTAAGGCATTCTGCCAAGCCTATGAAGCCTACAGTAAGCGTACCATGCTTTATAACCTCTTCTATTGTGTCGTCAGGGCCCAGTTTGTCTGAGTCAAGCCATATTCCCTGACCCATCAAGAATGGGAAATTTCTTACTTTTTTCTGGGACTGTATCTTAAATCTGTCGTAAAGCTGAGCGCATGCCAGATCTATCATATTGTCAAGACCCTCAAAGAACATATCCAAATCGCCCTTGGCTTTTATGGCCAGTCTAGGCAAATTGATAGAGGTGAAACTTAGATTTCCTCTTCCGGTAACGATTTCTCTCGTTGGGTCATAAGTATTTCCAATTACTCTCGTTCTGCATCCCATATAAGCGCATTCGGTATTAGGGTCGCCTTCTACCAGATACTTTTTATTGAACGGAGCATCTAAGAAGGAGAAGTTAGGGAACAGTCTCTTCGCCGAAACCCTGCATGCCAGCTTGAACAAATCGTAGTTAGGGTCTTCGGGATTGTAACTGACACCTTCTTTTACTTTGAATATCTGTATAGGGAATATAGGCGTCTCACCGTTGCCAAGACCTGCTTCTGTAGCCAGCATTACAGACTCCATAACAAGTCTGCCTTCCGGAGAAGTGTCAGTACCGTAGTTGATGGAGCTAAAAGGTACTTGAGCTCCCGCTCTGGAATGCATGGTATTGAGATTATGTATAAACGCTTCCATGGCCTGATAAGTTTTGCGTCTGATTTCCTTATCGGCAAACTTAGTTGCTCTATCCTGCATCTTTTTCGCTTCGTCTTCCGAAACTATCTTCTTAAGTTCTTCAAGTTCCAATTCTTTGTAGTTGTTGTTCCAAGCCATGCAAGGATAAACGCCATGCTCATCTTCGATTTTCTTACCCAATTCTTTCATTCTTTCAACGCCGTCCTCCACGTCTTCAAGAATGTCGAGCATCTTTCCTAAATTGTTTAAATAAAGTTTCTTATAGGTTTTTTTAACTCCCGGAGCCATACCATAATCAAAATTTGGAACTGACTGACCGCCATGCTGGTCGTTTTGGTTGGATTGTATAGCGATGCAAGCAAGCGCAGCATAACTTTCAATGTCATTAGGCTCTCTCAGATGTCCGTGACCTGTAGAAAAACCGCCTTTAAGCAGCTTTACCAAGTCTATCTGACAGCAAGTCATCGTAAGGGTATAGAAATCCATGTCGTGTATGTGTATATCGCCTTCTTCATGAGCTTTTACATGCTTAGGGTCAATAACATACATCTTATAAAATTCTTTTGCTCCTTCGGAACCATATTTAAGCATGGTTCCCATGGCAGTGTTTCCGTCTATATTGGCATTTTCACGTTTTATCTCATTTTCCTTAGCTTCTTTGAAAGTCAGATCTTCATAAATCTTCATGAGTCTTGTATTCATATCTCTGACTCTCGTACGTTCAGCCCTATAAAGGATATATTCCTTTGCAGTTCTGGCATGTCCGTTCTCTATAAGAACTTTTTCGACAGCATCCTGAATCTGCTCAACTGTAGGTACCTGATTATGACATATTTCAAGAAGGTATAATTCCGTCTGTCTTGCCAGATACATGGCCATTTCTTTGTCTTTTCCTCCAAGTACCTGTGCGGCCTTAAATATAGCATCAGCAATTTTATGTACATCGTAATCTACCATACGACCGTCTCTTTTAATTATTTTCTTAATGCTGTCCATGATTTTTACCTCTTTCCTTTAGTCACACAGCCACAACATATAGTAGCCGCATAAAGAATCTACCACTAATTACGCTATATGTCAATAGATTAAAAAATTTATATATGTATTAATCGACTCCGAAGTATTCCTTTCTAAGCATAGCCATAAGGCACAAGTCTACATACTTTCCGTTTTTTTTGCCACCGTGGCGCATCACTCCTTCTCTAATAAATCCTACTTTTTCGTACAAAGCCGCCGCTATCACATTATCATTAAAATGGTCTAATGTTACCCTTTCGCAATTCATATCTTCGAAGGCCCACTTCAATATCATTTTTAAAGCTTCTTCTCCATATCCTTTCCCTCTCATTTCAGTATCTGCTATATATATTCTTGTTATATCCAGTGAATCGTATTTTCTATCAATTCTACTTACATATATTCTACCTATAGGAGTACCTGTATCAGCCATACAAATAGTAAATTGCTTTTTAGTCTTATCATCTTTCCACTCATAAAATTCTCTTACAGTCATTTCATAAGTTTTTCCATCGTCTATTGTAAAAAACTTTATGACATGCGGCTCTCTTTCCCATTTAAAGAAATACTCCAAATCATTAAAAATACTTTCTCTAATATTAAGTCTTTGTGACTTCATGCTTTCACCTCTTCCTAAGATTACTTTACAAATATGTGAAATTTTTATGAAGTTATAACATTCAGGGTAAAATTATGGTATTATAAATTATTATATATTTTAAGTATATAATAAGTATTTTAAATTAGCAATTAAGGTGAATCTATGAATAAAAAGAAAAAAATAATAATCATAATTTGTATTGCAATAATAATCATTTGTGCATGCGCCGCAGCCGTATATTACTTTTTCTTTCAAAATGATGACGACCCTCCTACTTTAGAAGAAACTGTAAACAATAGAATTTCAGCTTATGAAACTGATTTGATCGACTCTTTTGCTTCAATGACCAATCAGGCTGCAGTAACCAGATATCTTGTAAACTGGGCTGAAAACAAAGGCATAGATGTAAACACCGATGATTCAGGTAACGTAATATATTCCATCAATGCAAGTAAGGGATTTGAATCACAACCATCATCCGTTATATTATGCGGCTATGATTATACCAGTATGGAATCATATAAAAACAGCATAGCTTCTGCTTTTACAATAGCAAAGAATGACATGCCTCACAGCGAATATAAAGTTATATTTATTTCAGAGGAAAACGGTAATAAAAACGGTGCTGAAGCATTGTCTAAAAAATATTTTGATTCTGATACAAGAGTTTTCTATCTGGAAGACACATCATCTTCCAGAATAGCGCTTTCTACAGGAGGGCTGAACGAATATCAGTTATCAAAAAATTTAACTTATACATCTACTAATTATGATGTAGCATATAAAATAAGTATTTCAGGCATTCCGCAATTAAAATTCACAAGTATAAATACTTCTGCTCCTAACCCGATAAAAACTTTGGGAGAGCTTTTAGCCAACTTCAAATCCACGTCAATTTTATTTGAATTGGCTTCCTTCTCAGGCGGGCAAAGTTCAAATATGATTCCGCAAGATGCATCTATAACTATAGTAGTAAACTCAGATCAAGCACAAAAGCTGGAGAGCAATCTTGACAGAGCCATAGAAAAGTTCTATGACAAGTATTCCAATGATTACCCGGATCTTTCATATACGTATGAAGTTGTGGACACGCCTTCAAGAGTTATAAGCACAGAGAATTCTGAAAGCATCGTCAGCTTGCTCTACACAGCTATAAGCGGAGTCCATTACAAAGATGATAACGGAGAAATAGCTTCTATAGCAAACATAGGATACATTTCCACAGAAAACGAAACTTTAAATATTGAAGTAGCAGCTTCAAGTTACAGTGATGAGCTTATCGAAGAAATAACGACAGCATATCAGACTATAAGCGCTCTCACAGATGTAACATATACCTTGGCAGAAGAGATGGCTCCATTCCACGCATCGGAAGCAGGTGAAGCCCTTGCAGAAGAATTTCTGCAATCCTATTCTGACTATCAAAGCACAAATTTAAGTAATATAAATATAGCTGAATGGACTCCTGCCAGCATCATAAACTCTAAAAACTCCGATATGCCGGTTATTGTATTTGGCGTCACTGAAAAAACCATGGACAATTTTGCAGGAGGACTTATCACCTTCTTTAACGCGTCAGCGGACCAAGCTGAGGCTCAATAAAAAAAGACTGTCTCTGATTTGTCCGTTATATTGACAGAGGACCAAGCTGCTGACAAAAAATCAAATTTTTTATAATTTTTACATCAAAAGGCTTTGAACTCGTGTCGAATTTCGTCGAAAGGCGACCTCTGCTGACTTTTTCTTATAAATCTTGAAAAAATGTCAGTCAAATCGGTGATTTTTCTGACATTTTTCCTGATTTTCTTTATTTTTTACATTTTTGAGGGATTCTCCGCCCTCAAAATTCCATTTTTTGTAAATTTTCTGACAAAATTTCAAAAATATACAAATTTTATCAGCTTGAGACAGTCTATTTTTGTGACCTGTCAGGCTGGCTGTTCCACGGATTTCGTGGAGTTTGCACTTCTATTCCTGTTCCTTAACACGCTCTATTGTCGCACTCTCAACTATATGGTGTTTTACATTATGAGCAGTTATAGTCCAATCTTCCCATTGGCATTTAAATTTCTCACCTTCCTCAGGAATTCTCCCAAGGACACCGCAGATAAATCCGCTGAAGGTGTCGTACACATCTATCGGCATCTCTATGTCTAATGCCTCTGCCACATCTTCCAAATCTGCGCTTCCTTGTATCACAAACTTATCTTCCGATAGTTTTTCTATTTCCTCTGGCTTAATCGGGCTTTCTTTTTCTGACAGATCTCCCAGTAACGCTTCCATTATATCATGAAGAGTTACTATGCCGGACATGCCTCCATACTCGTCGATAACTACAGCAAAATATTCTCGGTTTTCCTGCATCTTTCTAAATAAGCTGTTAGCCTTCATGCTTTCAGGTACCAGCATAGCTTTTTCAACCGTATTATCAACTACTTGCTGTTTATCTCCTGCCGGATGCATAAAATAATCCCTTGTGTCCAACACACCTACTATGTCGTCTAAATTGTCACCGCATACAGGATATTTAGTGTGTCTGCTTTCTCTTATGGTCTTTTTCCATTCTTCAAAATCATCTGAAAGACTCAAAGCTATCACATCACGTCTATGGGTACACATTTCTTCAGCGGTAATATCATCAAATTCAAATATATTTTGAATCAGTTCATCTTCCTCCGGCTGTATAACTCCTTTTTCTTTTCCTTCTGCCAACATCATCTTTATGGATTCTTCTGTTACCGAGCTATCCTCTTCCTCAGGGTTTATTCTAAGTATTCTAAGAATTCCATTGGTTGATTTAGTTAAAAGCCATACTATTGGTGCGAAAGCTTTTGCTACGCCATACAAAATTCCCGACATGCCAAGTGCAATAAGTTCTGTTTTTTTCATTGCAACACGTTTTGGCACCAATTCTCCGAAAACAAGAGTAAAATATGACAAAATAAGAGTTATTACTACTATTGAGACGCCGTGTAAAACGCCGGGAGCAATAGACACACCAGCATCCAACAATTTGTCTACTATCTGGTCAGCAAAGGTTTCAGCGGCAACAGCACTCTGAAGCAAGCTGGCAAGAGTAATAGCTACCTGTATGGTTGAAAGAAATCTGGCGGGCTGTTCTGTAAGATTTACAAGTCTTATGGCCCTTTTGTCTCCCCCTTCTGCCATATTTTTAAGCTTAACGTCATTCATGGATATTACGGCAATTTCTGTCGCCGCAAACATAGCATTTAATGCAATCAGTATTATAAGTAAAATTATAGCATTCATTAAAATTTCTCCCTGTTTTAAAATATTTTTGTTTTCAAAAAACCATAAAAAGTACAGCAATTTGCTTAAAGGCGCAGATTACTGTACTTTCTGAAAAGCTTATTATATGTAATTATCATGCAGATGTTCCCATCACTTTCGGGACCGTCTTCCATCGTTTACTTTTCCTTTCCTAAAAACTATTAATTAGTATATTATCAGATAAACTTAAAGATGTCAATGTTAACCAATTATTTCTTTTATTACAAACCAATTATTTCTTTTATTGCACAGTATTTATCCGCAATGCATACAATCCAAGCCTCACGGCAAGCAGGAGGTTTTGGATTCAAAGGGAACATGTGCCGCTCTATGATGTTTTCTTCAATGAAGCTAAGTTCAAAATCCTCTTTGGCGTTTTTTAAAGCCGCATCGGCATGCCTGAATCCATGCCAAGAATGGCTCTTATCTTTTTGATGCCAATCATAAAGAAAATAATCATGCAGAAGCGCACCCCTGATAAGCTTAGCCATGTCAACCTTAATTCTTAATTTTTCTGCCAGCATGACACTGGCAACAGCCACATTGACGCTGTGCTCAAAAACAGTTGTATTGCCATGCTGCATGTGAGACTTCTGCACAAAGGACCTGCCTTGTTTTTCTATGATGTCTGACCACTCTTTAATGCTGTCTTTTGCTTTTCTTGCGTTTTCTTCCATCATCTAAAGCAACTCTTTCGCCACGATTTCAAGATTCTGCCTGATTTTTATATGCTGAGGACATGCCTCTTCGCACTTGCCGCATTTGATGCACTGGTCCGCACGCTTTTTTCCATGACCTTCTACAAGCCAATTTTCCTGATGCAAAGCTGCGCCTTTATCTTTATATAAAGTCATGTAATTCATAGCCGTAAAAGAGCCTGAAATGCCGATGTCCATAGGACATACCTTTGCGCAATAGTTGCAAGTGGTACACGGTATCAAAGGGATTTTAGCCAGCTCTTCCTGGGCTTTTTCAATAGTCACGCGCTGTTCTTCGGAAAGTCCGGCAAAGTCTGTCATATGTGAGATATTGTCCTCCATCTGCTCGATATTGCTCATTCCGGAAAGGACCGTTATTACTCCGTCCAAATCAGCAGCAAATCGTATAGCCCATGATGCCGGCGAGGATTCAGGTTCAGCATCTTTCAGCACTTTAATTACGCTTTCAGGTGGTGTTGCCAGCATTCCTCCCTTGACCGGTTCCATCACTATTACCGGTTTATTGTGCTTTCTGGCTATTTCATAGCACTTTTTGGACTGTACTGCCGGGTTTTCCCAATCGGCATAATTTATCTGCAGCTGTACGAAGTCCACCTCAGGATGGGCCAAAAGCAGCTCCTCCAACTCCTCAGGAGTAGAATGAAAAGAGAAGCCGGCGTTTTTCACAAGGCCCTCTTTTTTCTTTTCCTGAATCCAGCTCCACATATCAAAATCATCAAAATATTTTGTGCGGCCTTCTCCCAAATTATGCAGCAAATAATAATCGAAATATCCGGCTCCTGTCTGCTTCAGAGACGTATCAAACTGAGAAAAAGCTTCTTCTTTCGTCTTGCAGTTTATCCACGCCGCATTTTTAGTTGCCAATTTAAACTTATCTCTCGGATACCTATCTACAAGCGCCTCTTTTATGGCTGCTTCACTGCCTTCATAAGCCCAAGCAGTGTCAAAATATGTAAAGCCGGCGTCTAAAAACATATCTACCATCTCTTTTGTTTCTTCAATGTCTATATGATCATCCTTCCGAGGAAGTCTCATAAGCCCAAATCCAAGTTTTTTCATAACGTCCATCCTTCCTGTAAAGTAGTTTTAGCTAAGTGTACATATATAATATAACTCTAAAACATGAAAATGTTAAATGCCTTTAATTTATATCTTTCTATGCTTTTCAGGTATTTCTGTAAAGTTAATTTCTAGTTGTCCCATGGTCACCATGTGATTTTTTTCAGTCGGTGTTGGCTTTTTGCCAATATATTAAAAATATAGCCAACATTATTTGATTTTTTCCCTTATTTTGCTTGTCGAAAAACGTCGATGTTGGCTTTTTGTCGGCATCTCGCCTGCGCAGACATCAGTTTTTGCGATTTATGTAATCCAAAATCAAATATGCATCACAAAAAGCCAACAACTCATTTTTACGGGGCATATAAGACCCCTAATGGAACAAGTCGCCCAACCTCTGGCATTGGACGACTCCGACCTCAACAGCTCGAAGCATAAACACATTGTTACGATATAATGTTTTCATATAATTTTGTTAATTTGCTTGCAAGTCTATTATGAAGCACTCCAAATTCTAAAACATTGATAGCACGACGCTTATCGATTAGATTCTGTAATTGCTCTATACCTTCTACCGTAGGATGAACTTCAATAGTCTGCTGTGATCCATCAATTAAGCGAGAAACGCGAGCATATCTCCAATTTTCAATCACACGTTCACAAATCTTAATGAGGACTCCTGTAGAACAAAGCAAAACATTTAGTATGCTATTGTTTAGTGCAAGGAAGAAAAAAACGCCTCCCACAAGAATAAAAATAAAAGCAGTTGTGATAATGCGTGCTTTAACCATTTTGGAATTCCACCAAGTATTTTGCCTCTGACATTCAAATTGAGCATTTATCCCATTATAAAATTTCGAAAATACATACCAATTTCGAACTCCAGAAGGCGAATCTTTTCCAGTATTAGTTATTTGAGTAGTAGCATGAGCTGGATTTCTCATATATATTTTTTCGGTTTGCTCTCGTATCTTACAAAGTTCAGTTTCCGAAAACTGATTTAATTGTATATCTAACACATAAGAATCAAAATATTTTCGTAGTTTGGATGCCCAGTTCACCTGATAGGATGTCATCAAGGAGAACACAAAAGCTAGAATATCCGCAACACACGGTATTCCGTTTATAATATACATAGACCAACTGTTAGGAAGAAAAACAGAAAATGCAGACAGCAAACACGCAATCCATGCAAAAATATTATATTTTTCTGCAGAGTTAAAGCACACACGAGCAGCATACTGCACCTTCAATGAGCTTTCCTCATTTTGCCGCTTTTTTATTTCGTCGCTGTTTATCGTATTTTCTCACCTCCTCCTCTAGTGAAAAATAGTCATTTCTTACAATTGTCTTTAAACGATTATCTGCGTAAAACTTCATAATAAATTTACCATGACAAGCCCGAAGCTTTTGACCTGATCCACACGGACACAATGCGTGTCCACGGTATTTACCGATCGATATAGATTTCATTAGCCTAATCGTTTTGATATAATCAGGCTCATTAAAAAGTTCCGAATAAGCTTGAATAATTCCGCCCCAACCATGCCCACGCTCTCCAAATGGAAATTCTCCATAGCGTTGAAAAAATTCATACGAAAAATAATATAGTTCAACATATTCTGTCATCCATGCTTCGAGGGAAAAACCATCAATAAACCGTATCTTGACATTAGCATCTGTTTCAAGGCATAACTTTCCATTTAGATATCGATGTGGATAGTTGCTATCGATGTGGTTGCCAGTGTCTAACACATAAGGAAGCTCTTCTGATTCCAACGGGATGACAATTTTCACCGTATACTCTTTGCAAACTTGAAACCCTTTTGAAGAGCGGTTAACCAGAATAGGACCAACAAGTACAATTTTTGTCTCATCCATTGTGTATATCTGCAATTTATCGTATAAGTGCAGTAGGTTATTAACCTGCTGCACTGCTGATTCTTTGGAAAAAATCATAGGCTTCGATAGGGTTTTGCTGCGCCTTGCAAAACTATAGGCTTCGGAGTAATTGGACTACAGTACTTTTTTCCCAGAACAGAAGATACCGCCATGCTCCCAAGTCCATTTTCGATTGCTATTCTAAATTGTTGTTCATTCTCCTGCTGCAAAGATTCAATGAGGTCGGTTCTAACAGCTTTGACCCACCGGAAGAAATACGTTGGGATTCTTCCGTCTTGATTCCACTTGTCAGCCAAATTGTCATCCGGATTAGCAGGGTTTGATATGTACCATTTTCCATCTGGTCGAGAGAAAACAGTACGACTACCATACATCTGCGTAAACTCCTTAAATGTGAGCTTTTCTTGTTGGGCGTAGATATTGAGTTCGTTGAGTACATACTCCAGCAATTCAAAGGCAGAACAATAGGGAGTGTACTGCGAGGCAATCTGAGTAGCTACTGCATTGATTATTGCAGATATCGGCTTGAGATCATCGCCATCCTCGAGTTTGGCATAATATACATCTCTGTGGTATTTTAAAAGTTGAATTACACGTTGAAGGGCAGAACGATCCAGTCCATGTGGGATCTCCTCAACGGAGGAGAAAAGTGTTCTGTTATCTTCAAAGAGATGTTGTCGGTAAGTCTCTCTTGATGCGGCTAAAAAAGGCTCGTTAATCTTGTCGAACCATGTACGAAATCCTTTGGGATTGTTGGTTAACCAGGAGTAATTCCGTTCGCCGTTGTGCTTTGGAATAGCAATTGCTGTGCCGATCAGTTCAGGTGCCAAGCTTTTTTTGGCGAGGCGTTTTTTGTTTTCACTAGTTTCATCTGCGGCAGGAACGATGTCGATTGTAAAACCCACGCCGTTGATATCGGCATATTCAACAGTAAAACATTCCTTACATACTTTTAGTTTCCCTCCATAGATGGCACTAGAAGTGAATGCGTCTTCGATTTTTTGGCGAAGCTCGCTCGGCGCATAATCCGCCCGGCTGCCGCTAACTTGACAGATAAAATCCAGATCGTAGTTTGCAGAGGGATCTTTGGCATTTGGACGGACTACGGTCCCAAAAGCAAAGGAACCTTGCGGATACATGTCGGCTTCAATACCACAATCGCTGAGAAACTTTGTTATCGCTTTGTACTTTTCAACGGCATTCCTGTACATTGTCGGCGAAATATCAAGGCTAGCGATGATGGACAGGATGTCTTTTTGACGTTCAGGTATATTCTTCACAGGAATACCTCTCTTTCTATCGTTTTGATAGCACTCAGCAGTCATGAGTGATACCGTTATTGACACTTTACCATACTCATTCACAAAAGTCAATAATTTATCGAAAAAATCGTTTTTTCAGTGCATAATTAAGTTGAATAGTACTCATGATATCAATTTTAATTGACAAAATCGTTTTTTCAGTGTAATATTAATTAACGCATTAAAGAATGGGAGAGAATGCTATGCTGATTCAATTTACAGTTTCTAATTTTTTATCTTTTGATGAGAAAGAAACTTTTTCAATGACCGCCGGAAAGGCTAGAAAATATTCTGAACGTATTTTTAGCTACAAGAAGTTGAAACTGACCAAATGTGAGGTAATTCTTGGGGCTAACGCATCTGGTAAATCCAATTTGGTATCTGCATTTCAATTCATGCAGAATATGGTTCTTCATGGTTTGCCCCGCGGCTTTTCAAATAAATATTATAGATTGAATCCAGAAAAGAAAAATGCACCATCAGACTTTGAAATTAAAATTCTATGTGATTCAAAGGTGTTCACATACGGTTTTTCAATTGTCCTGTCGACAGGAAGCATTTTAAAAGAGTACCTATATGTACATGGTAATTCGGATTCACAAAAGGTATTGTTCGAGAGAGATACTACTACGGAAACTTTTGTAGTAGGACAATATTTTAAACAACCAGATACAATTGCAAAACTAAATAATTATGGAGAAGATAGCGTAAATGATCAAGAAACGCTTTTTCTATCCATAATAAACAAGAACAAGGGAAAGATGTTTTCTGATTTTCCCGAGCTTCAAGTACTTCGCAATATATTTGAATGGTTTGCAATTAAGTTAAACATTAGTTTCCCAGACTGTATTTTGACAGGGTATCCATATTTTACAGATTCAAATCTTGAGGAAATAGCGGAACTGCTAAATGCGTTGGGTACAGGTGTCAGCGAATTGAAGGTGGTTGAACTCCCGGTAGAAGTAATTAAAAATAAAATACCAGATGAACTATACAATAAAATTGTATCTGACTTAGAGAAGGCAAATGCTCGCATACGTTCAGACGAAGATGACCGTCCGAGAATCATGGCACGTTCTTATAAAGAGTTCTACACATTTGAAATAGATGCTGATAACAATGTGACTATCACAACGATTGAGTTTAGTCATGAAAAAGAGGATGTCTATTTCGACCTTAATGAAGAGTCTGATGGTACAGCCAGACTTTTGGATTTGATTGAGATTCTTTTTAAAATTTCAGATAATCGTATATTTGTGATTGATGAAATTGATCGTTGCTTGCATCCGGCAATGACTGTGAAAGTGATAGAGTTGTTCCTGGAAATGGCGAAAAAAAGAAATACGCAGTTAATTATCACATCACATGAATCACGCTTGCTGGCAGCAGATTTTTTGCGAAACGATGAAATATGCTTCGTCAATAAAAACAAGCATGGAGCATCTATCATAAATTCTCTTGAAAAATATCAACTTAGAGCAGACAAAAAAGTGTATACCGCATTGTTTGATGGGATGTTGGATGCAATTCCTGTTTTTAACGAACATAAACTTAAATCTATTATCAACCAGTAATCTTTTATCGGGTTGTCCTATCTCGTAGTTTTTAGGACAACCCTAGGTGTCACTTTTCGATGAAATGATTTGTTTATTATGGATTCATCCTTTACAGATAGACGACTTCCTCTACCCAGCTACAGATTCTGTTCATAGTTTACGTCTCACTCAAGCCAGTCCTAGCGCTTCAGATCTATTACTACACCTTCGGTAACTTTCATCTTTTATTGTGTGCCTCCAAAGTTTAAGATTTCAAATAAACAGAAACTGACCGCAGTAATAAGAAAAGGGCACCTCACGGGTTCTCTCCAAAAGGTACCCTTTTTGGCTTTCTTCAAACTTTATGCTTTTCGTCCGAAATTCTTCAGGTCAGTTATATATTGCCCCTGAAAATTCTCCGTCAGATTGCTGCCAAACCGAAGAGCTTGCCTTGCAGCACAATAGGGCGGATTATACTTTAAACTTCACAATCCATATTATTTCTCTCCTGAAATCATCCCAAAATGTTGTAGAGCTTCCATGATAGCAATTTCCTTCTCTGGTGGGCATTTAAGCTGTCTGGAGTTTTCTGATTTCGGTAGGTTATAATTTACCCTCTCAATAATACCGCATTTCTGCTTTATCTGTGCGATATACAGGCTGCTGACCTTCAGGCCGCTATGCTCCAGCACATAATACTTAATCTCTTGATAGGTAGCTTTTTTCTCTGCATCGGTCAAATCCAGTTCGTCCATATCCAGCTCGACTTCAATATGCTGACTCGATTTTAGTTTGGACAACAAACAGACCGTCTCGTCGTGATTCCCATCAACCCGGGAATTTCCGTCAGGCGTGTATTCCGTCGTTTCGAGGCGGTTGAACTCGTTGATGCCGAGCACGTCGTAAGCCTCTTCCGGCAGCGTTCCGTAGAACGACACGGGGCACTTGAAGCGCACGCGCTTCACTATCGCGTCGCCCTTCTTCGGGTTCGCATCCGGGTCTATCTCCACACGCTCCACGACCTGCTGCAGAATCTCCTTCTGCTTCGCCGGGTCGTACGTGTCGAATTTCTCCTGGAACTCGTCCAGCATCTCGTACACCCTCGCGGTCGTGACCTGCTTCTCTTTCGCGCTCTCCAGCTTCGCCTCGGCCTCATCGAGTGCTTCTTCTATATCGGCGCTCTCGTCGTACAGCTTGTCGAGACGAGCCTGCATGTCCTCGTACTTGCGCTCATAGCTGCGGTCTGACGCGTCCAGGGCGTCCAGCTGTCGTGACAGCATCCGGCGGGCTGCGCCGTTGTTCTCCAGTGCCTTGCCGATACGCGCCACATCCGCCTCCAGCTTCTCGATGTCCACGGCGGCGTCCAGTTCCTCGCGCACGCGCTCCTCGAACACGGCGGAGTGGGCAGCGCGGGAAATGACCTCGATGACCTCGCGGTCTATGTATTCCTGCTTGAACTGGCGGGTGAAGGTACAGTCGTGGCCGAACTGCCGCTTGCTGTATTTGCACGTGTAGGCATACGTCGTCTTGCCGATGGTGCCGTCCTTCTTGCGCTTGCCGCGCGACACGTTGGCTATCATGCTGCGCCCGCACACCGGGCATACCAGCATCCCCGTGAGAAGGTGCGTGTGGCCGTCAGGCTTCGCCTCTGGGAACGGATGCGAGTCTTCGGCCAGGCGCTTCTGTGCGGCATTCCACGTCGCCTCGTCGATGATGGCGTCGTGCTCGCCCTCGTAGATGTCGAAGTTGTCCTGCTTGACCATGCGGTACACGTTGCGCTCGCCCTTGACGGGCGTTGTCCGGCGACGCCCGAAGGCGATTTTTCCGGCATACACCGGGTTGCGTATGATGTTCTTCACGGTGCCTGGGGCGAAGTGCTCATACTTGCTGTTGCCGCGTATCTTCTTGCGGTATCCCTGCGTGTTGAGCCATGACGCTATCGCATGCACGCCCTTGCCGTTCTTCGTGTACTCGCGGAAGATGATGCGGACGATTTCCGCCTCGTCCTCGTCGATTTCGAGATGCCCCTTGCCCTTCTCATCCTTGACGAGCCGGTAGCCGAAGGGTGCCTGCCCGCCGTTCCATTTGCCCTCGCGCGCCTTCTGCTCGCGCCCGGCCATGGTCTGTACGAGGATGTTCTCTCGCTCCATCTCGGCGAACGCCGACATAAACGCAATCATCATCTTTCCCATCTGCGCTTCGCTGTTGATGCCGTCCTTCACGCAGACGAGGTTCGTGCCGTAGTCCTGCATGAACTGCAGAGACGAAAGGGCGTCCGCCGCGTTGCGCCCGAATCGGCTCAGCTTGAACACAAGCACATAGTCAACATGGACGCCGGATTTTATCTCTTCCATCATCTCCTGGAAGTGGGGGCGTCCCGTGATGTTCTTGCCGGAATAACCGTCGTCGATGTACTCGTGCAATATGCGCAGGTTCTCACGCTTCGCATATTGGCGCAGGTCGTAAAGCTGCGCCTCGATTGACTCGCCGTTCTCCACCTGCATCTTCGTGGAGACGCGGACATAGATGAAACAGGTCTTTGCCTTTCTCGTCATTGAACCACCCCCTCGCCTTTGAGGAGTGCCTTCAGCTCGTCGTTCTGACGGTCGAGCGTGTCGATGCAGTCGCGCAGGCGCTCGTTCTCGCGCTCAAGCTCGTAGCATTTGCGCATGAGGCCGATGACGAATGGGGCGGGCTTCCTGTCGCCAATCTCCCAGTGCTGCAGGGAGCGCAGCGGTATGCCGAAATGTTCGCAGAACTCGGAGCGCTTCATGCCGTAGAGCCCGCGCATATATCTCAGAGCCTCGGAAGGGCTCATATCTTCGATGCTCTTGTCCATATTGATTTACCTCCATATATGAGGATATTATACGCCCATTCGTGTACATAGTCAATCCCGGTACGGAGGTTATGGGCTGGAGACGCGTCTTATGGGCGCAAAAAGAAAGCCCGGCACGCTGCGTACCGGGCTTTCATGAGTCGAAGCTGTAAATCAACCGAATCACCTCACATGCTTGTCCATGGAGACCTTGAGTGCTTCCAGGGTCTCAATCAGCACGTACAGCTGCTCGGTAGTGCAGGAGTCCAGCACCTTCTGGACGCGTTCCGCCGCGACGTTTTTGCTGAATCGCGGGGAGTCATAGAGAAGGGCGTCCGTCTGCACGTCCAGCGCCTCCGCAATCTTGACGAACACCGGCAGGCTCAGCTTCGTGTTGCCGGTCTCTATGTGGCTCATGTGCGTTACGGAAATGTCAGCCTTATCGGCAAGAGCCTCCTGCGACAGTCCGCATGCCTTTCGATAGTGGCGTATGCGCTGTCCTATGTCGTAGTATTTCATCCTTTCACCGCCCATACAATTCATCTACACTTGAATCGTATGGAGATTATGTGTATAATATAATAACCTGTGTGGGCTTTTTCCAGCCTATACACTTCATATTCTTCTGTCCCAGCCATATCATTAGACCCGCATCTATTCAGATGCGGCGGGGGCGGTCAAAAATCAGAACTGTTGGAGGTACATAGCATGAAGAAAAGACGATTTACCGCAGCTGCGGTAGCCGCTACATGCCTGCTCGCACTCACACTCGCAGGCTGTGGAGGAACAGACGATGTAAAGAGCGCGAGTGAACCGCTTTCTGCATCACAGGCTTTCAGTCAAGAAAGCGTGTGGGTGCAGTACGACGAGAACGACGCAATAGAAAAAGACGGCGACATCGAACGCATTCTTGTCTTTGACGGAAACGGGAACGTCACTGCCTACCTATGTAACAGCGCGACGTTCGCAGACGTGAACGGTCTGTCTGACGATGAAATCATCGAACTGGCAAAGGAGCAGGACAAGGAGGTATTCGACACCAGACGTCAGACCGCCATCGACAGCAACGCAAAGGCTATTGAGGTAGTTCAAAGCATCTATGATACTCTGAAAGAGGACTACGACAACGGTACGTACGCGACCGCACTTGGTGGGACTGCGCTATCAGACCTGCCCGCCGGGGAAGCCGAAGGTGTGGATGTCGAATGGCTGGCGTCTACGTACAGCTATGCGCTCTCCGATATGGAGTCAATACTGAGCGACGCGAAGGAGGGACAAGCCGCAGCTGAGGCGGCTACGTATCAGGAGCCACAGGCTCAGCCGTACACGCTTCACATTGAGACCGACGGTACAGGAAACAGCACGCAGAGCGAAACGATATCATTCGATGCGCCCTCATACTCCTTCGCCACAGTAGAGGTGAACGATGAGGAACAAGACCCTTACGACGTATTGACATGGGGTATAGATGGAAGCTCTTCCCCTGCCGGGGACTCAATTACCAACGAAAGCATCCAGCTGTCTCCTGTTGAAAATCAGACCGTCTACGACATGACGTTCGGAGGATTCGGCGGGCTTGCCACAATAGTCAACGATGACCATGCGGGCTTCGCGTTTGACGCCCCCGACACAGAAGGAATAGAGGTGGACTAAATGGAGAAGGCAACTGACTGGATTAAATCTCACAAACCGCATACAGCGGCAATCGCTATCGCTATCATCGCAGTCGTTGCCGTCGTAATTGCAGCAGCGTCAGGTGCGCTTTCCACAGCAGACAAGCAGGACAGCACAGCAAAGGCGGAGACCGCCGACCTCGTCCTCAACGTGACCGCCGACACCGGCTGGGATGCGAACTCCACTCCGGTCATCGCCCATATCACGAGCGATGAGGTGGACTTCTACCACGCGGTTTCGCCGGACGCCGACGGCAACAAGGGCACATCGACCGTCACCCTCGAAGAGGGAGACTACACGGTCGACTTCATCAGCCCGGTCAACTCGGACGGTTCCGCTTACGAGCTGTTCGACACGGGCGAGGCGCAGACCGTGACGGTCGATGCCGACGCGACGGACACGCTGAGCGTGACCTGCGAGATGACGCGAATCCCGGCCGACAAGGTGACTGACGAGATGCTCAAGGGCATCGTCGACCAGACGAAGGACGCCGTCGAGAACGGCGACGAGACCTTGAAGGGCGACGCCGGCAAGGATATCCTCGACAAACTTGAGGGCAACGTGGCCGAGAACCCGAACGCCTCCGACGAGACAAAGCAGGAGGCCACGGACGCCGACAAGGAGGTCGACGTGGACAGTAAGCCGGAGGCTACGACGCCTTCAGGCGATAACGGCAACGCGAGCGACAAGGGCAACGCCAACAGCAACGGCAACGGCGGTTCCAGCGCGGGGAACTCCGGTTCCAACGGCAACGGTTCCAGCACTTCCAGCGGGTCTTCGAGCGGTTCTTCGAGCAAGCCTTCCGCACCGGCGCACACCCACAGCTGGAAAGACCACACTGCGACCAAGCAGGTCTGGGTTTCGAACATTGTGACTGTTCCTGACTACGAAACCCAGCAGGTCTTCAGCCACTATCTGTATGTGTTCTCCGCTGACGGATACTCCACAACAGATATCGGCGCCGTGAAGGCTCATTCCGTTGAACTTGCAAAGCAGGGGCTTTCCACCAACTACAGCAACGTGCCTCAGTACACTGAGCAGACCGTTCAGGTTGGTTCCCACACGGAAGACCACGGCCACTACGAGACGCAGACTTACGTGGACTACCAGTATTGTGACTGCGGAGCGACCCGCTAACGCATAACATCGCGTCACAGACGCCATCCGAGCAATCGGGTGGCGTCTTTTTTTATTGCATGCGCCGCTCTCTCGCATAAAAGGAGGCATCATCCACTCCGTACACAGCAGGAGGGCTGAGTTTTTGAGAATTTTAGGGCAAAAATGAGAGTGAAAAGACGTTTTTTGAGAACGTTCTGAGAACACGTTTGCTCACAGTATCCCACGGTAAGCCATACTAAGGGCAAAAACGGGCTAAATTCTCAAAAACTCATTTTTTTTTGGAACTTTTATATATATAGGCAAAGGACTTTGAAAGGCTCTATAGGAACTTTCTTCCATTTTTTTGAGTTTTTGAGAATTTTTAAGAAAAAATAAAAGAAAAACCCTCGTTTACGAACGTTTTTGCCTCCCGGAGCGCCCTTTTTCACTCTCAAAAACTCTCCGAAATTCTCAAAAACAGGCCTAAAATTCTCAAAAAGTGGCCGAAATTCTCAAAAACTTGAAGCACATCAACCTCAAATCCACCCTCCTGCTGTGTACGAAGTGGATGATGCTGCCTTTTACGGGGTGGGCGCGGTGGATGATGCAGGGGAAAAGCCGCGGGGCGGCTTCGACGGTACGCGTGAAGAAAGGAAGGGAGCAACAATGGCATACGAAAACATCAAGACATACGCCGACCTTGCACGCACCGCCGGGGACATGGTTCTCGCGAATGAGATGGCGAAGCGCCCGCTGGAACTCGTGAGCGGTGACTGCGCACCGTGGGACGAGGTGTTCCAGTGGTATATCATCAGCGACCCATCGTTCATCATGGAGCACACTGACGAGCTTGTGTTTCACGACGAAGAGCTTGACCTGTACATACTTGGTGTGACGCACTTCGGCACAAGCTGGGATTACGTTCCCGCCCCGGACATCCGCTGAGACGCCCTCAGAGCACGAAAAAACCGCCCTCACAGCGAAACGCTGCGGGGCGGTTCTTTTTTATCCTCTGCGGATAGAGTCGAAATCGAACTCGGACTCATTCTCGGCCTTCGACAGCACCCTCTCGCTCGCTGCCAGCGTCCTGCGCGTGAGGTCTTCGTTGCGGCCAAGAACATCCTCGCGCACCTGGCGCTCGATGCGCGCCTTCTGCTCATCCATCTGCTCCTCATACTCCGTAGGAAGCACGTTCGGCGCCCGGTGAACCCTAGACTCGCTCTTGCGCCTGCGCTTCTTGGCCTCCTCTTCGCGGCGCTTGCGCTCGCGTTCCTCGCGGACGCGTGCCATGTTGTGCTCCCACAGGCTGCGCCCGTCCGGCATCTCGATGGCCTTCATCTCCTCGATGGCGCATGTCGCCTCGGTCACCTCTTCGAGTTCCTGGCGCTTCATCTCCAGCTCCGCCTCCATGTCGTCCGCCTCTCGGAGCATGGCGCTCAGCTTCACCTTCTGGTCGTCGATGCGCTTCAGGGCTTCCTGCTCCTGTGCGTACACGCGCCACGGAATGGACTCCTTGTACTTGCCCGCATCCGGGTGGACGATGGTGTAGCCGTACTGCTCGGTCAGAATCGACTCGATGAAATCGCGCTCGCGTTCCGCCCATATCACGTGAGAGTTGCGCGTCCAGCCCTCGGAGACGCACCCCTGCTGAGCCAGCGCCCGGTTGAGGCTCGTCTGCACGCTGAGCCCGCGCTCGTACCCGTCAGCCCACGGAACGAAGTCGAGATGCATGTGCATCGCACCGCCCTCGTCGCCGTGGAGGTACGCGCCATAGAGGCGCAGATGCGGGTTGCGCGCGTCCCACGCCGCGAGGTATGCCTTCAGCACAGCCTCGCAGATGTCGTCGGGCACCAGGTACGGCGTCACGAAGTTTCCCTTGCTGTCACGCTTGAACCTGCCCGTCTCCTCGTCAAGTTCCGGCTTGACGGAACCAACGCCTACGATGACCTCGTAGGCGAGGTTCTTGCCCTTCGTACGCGTCTTGTGGTTGACGCGTCCTCGGGAATCAGCGCGCACCTGCTCCATGTAACCATAGACCCCGCCATAGCGGCGGTCGCGGCGCTTCTGCTTAGCGTCGTACTCCTCAATGGCTCGTCCGAACAATTCCTCATACACTGACTCCAACTCCATGTCGCGAAGCACCTCGTGCTTCCCGTCCATGTCGATGTGCTTTTCCCACTTGACGGTGTTCTCATCTCGACGGTTGTGCTCCGTCTTGATTTCGTCATCACCGCCCATGTGGAAACGCACCGTCGTCACTTTGCTATTCGTCATCTTTTCGTCCTCCTAACATATCGTCGCACTCCATCACGACTTCCTTTGTCAGTCGTGATAATCCAGTAGTAGTAGTGTCAAGGGGGAACCCTCAACACTACTACCCTGGACAATGGGGATGCTCCCCCTTGACCCCCTACGAAACCTCCGCAAGAACGTCGCCACATGCCATGTCGCAAAGCTCGGCGATGGCGTTGTTCTTCAGTCGGTACGTCTGCCGCAGGCTCAAGCCCAGGGCTTCTGCAATCTGCGGCCATGTAAGCGCCGGTGTCTCCACGTAGCGCGACGTAAGGACTGCCTGCTTGCGCCAATCGGGAAGCATCCCGATGTAGCGCTCGGCTGTGTCCACGGCGGCCGTGTAGTTGGCCTGCGCCTCATCAAGCTCGATGGAGCGCTGCGCCACCATGATGAGCGGCATGTCTGGGTCACCTCCGCCGCCATCCACCTTGTCCTTGTCGTATCGAATCGCACCGCCCGCGACGCGGGTGTAGGCGCGCTCATAACGCTCGACAGCCCTCTCCAGCTCACGGAGCGCAAACTCGGGCGCTTCGAGAATGAGGAGTGCATCTTTCTTCGTCATATCAATCCCTCCTTTTCGTGTACCGTTCGCAGCCCGCTAGTGGGCTTTTTGGTGCCCATCTGTGGGCTCTCCGTGGTCTCTGAATGACCAGAGCCCATTTGCAGCCCATTCGTGGGCTCTTGCCGGTCTCCGCGTGGGCTTTAATCAGCCCTCGCGTGACCATTTCGCGCTCATTTGCCCATTTGCAGCCCGTTTGTGGGCTTTCTCTGGGCTTCGTAGAGACCGCTAACGGGTCTCCATGAACTCCAGCGCCTTGCGCATGGCTTCGGCGCGCTTGCTGTCGCTCTCACGGAACAACGAATCGAGGAAATCAACCCCACAGGGCTCATACGCCTCTGCGCTCTCAAGCTCCGCCCTCATGCTCGCCATGACCTCTTCCTTGAACCCGCGGTGACCAGTTGGCAGGTTCTCCGGGTCTTCCATGACCTCGTGATAGGTGCCGTAGGCGTAGCGGTCGCCGTGTGCCCCATACGTTGCGATAATCAAATCGCCGGAGCCGTACCCGGGGTTAGACCCCCGGTAAACCTCTTCCATGAAATAGCTCATCATTTCCATCTACCTCCTCTTATGCTGCGGCGTATGCACCGTCGAGACGACGGATGCCGCGAATCTTCGTCGTGATGCCCTTGAGACTGTCGATATGGTCAGCCGTTGCGGAGTTGCCCACGTTCGACAAGTCCTTGATGTCGAGTTCCTTGATAAGCGGCTCGACCGCTGCGTGGTACGCCGCGTCAACCATGAACTGACCATCTCCCGGGTGGTACTCCCACCCGTAAGTCCCCGTGTCGAGGATGTTGCGGACTGAGTTCCTGAAGTCGCGGTACTTCACGCACCCGCGCCCGGAATCGCCGGAGCCGTAGCGGCGGAGCCAGCCACGGTAGAACGAGTACAGCTCCTTCCACGAGATGGCGTCCCACGTCAGCTCGTCCAGCACCTCGCTCAGGAACTCCGCCACGTTGTCGTTGCTCAGGCGGAAGTCGTCCAAGGCGTCCTTGCAATACTGCGGAACCTCGATGCTGTAGTAGTCCGGGATGTCCTCCAGCACGTGCTTCAGCACGTACTCGCGCACCTCCTTGCGTTTGAGGTAGTCCTCCTTGATGTACTTGCGCTCGCGTCCCGTGAAGCACTTGTCGAACGGAACGAAGATGATGCGGCGCAGCATGGAGTCCGTCTTGTCGCGGAACTTGGGCGCGTCGTTCAGGCACTGAATCATGAACCCGCGGAACGTGTAGCTGACCGGGTCGCGGTGCTTGATGTTGATGTTCAGGGCGTCGCCCGTGATAATTGCCTTCAGGTTGGCCGTACGCTCCAGGTACTCGCCGACGTTGTTCTCGTCCGTGATGATGGCGCTCGCCTTCAGAAGCGGCGTCAGCATGAACTCGCGGCCGAGGGAGTCAAGCGAGAGGGAGCAGCAGTTGCGCTTCCCGACAACGCCGCGGATAAGCTCGCACAGCGTACCCTTGCCGTTGTTTCCCTTCGTGCTGTAGAAGAACGCCGCCTGGTTCCATGCCGTGTTCGGACGAACCGCCGCACCGATAATCTGCCACAGCAGCTTCGGGGCTTCGGGCTCGTCGGAAAGCTCCTCAAGCCACGAATCGAAGTCCCAGTCGGTGCCGTCCTCGTCGTTGTGGATGAACACGTTCTTGGCGTTCTCGTTGTAATCCGTGCCAATCTTCGACGCGAAGACCCACTCTGGGTCGAATCCCAGGAGCATCTTGGTCTCGTAGTCGAACACCCCGTTGTTCAGAGCGATAAGGTTGCGGTCGTTGCTACGGAACTTCACGGGAGCCATAGCGCGCAGGAAAGCCTTCGTCTCGTTCACGTCGCGCTGCACGATGGTCGGGCAGGCGTCGCGGATGATGCTCTCGATGGTGTCGTTGTCCGTCGTGTAGATGCCCTCGTCGTGCCCGCTGTCGTTGTACACGGCAAGGGGGCACATGTCGGTGGAGTTGGAATCGCTCGTGCCGTAGTTCATGCGAATCACGTGGTGCTTGAACATGATGACCGACGCCAGCATGTACGGGTTGGGGGAGGCGAGCATCTTGATGTTCTGCTCGACGACAATCTGCGACAGCTCTGCGAGCTTGCCGGGGTCGCCTTTCGCCTTCTCCTTCTCGGCCATGAGCGTATCGCGGCGATACTTCAGCTCCTCGTTGACCTTCGCGATTTCTCCGTTCACCACACGCGTCAGGTCTGCCGCGAGCGTGTCAAGCGGCATGGCGAGGTAGGTGTCCTCGTCAGCGCGGGCGTTCTCGATGTACTCCTCCGTTGCCCGCTTTATCACCGTGTCCGGTGTGTAAATCATCTCCATCATCTCGTCATTAGTCATTGTCTATTGCCTCCTTTTGTGTTTGAAAAACAAAAAAGCGGCGAACCCGAGTCATGACATATTGGAAATAAATCCATATGCCACAACTCGGATTCGCCGCTTCTCACTTTGTGTATGTGGAATCGTGCAAGTTATATCCGCTCAGTATCGGGCGGACAGTGAACCCACTTTGACGCTGTGCTCCGTCACCATAAACCCGTCACGGTCTATGGCTTGTGCAGGGCTTATTGGCGTTGCCTGCTAAGGAACTTATGCTCACGAATCTTGTTGTGTTTATTCATTTATCAAAGTACCTGACCGGTTTCCCGGTTCCAAGATGCCCTTCGTTCATCTTGTGACTATATTATAACTCGGGTTGTGTCATACTGTCAACAGTTTGTGTAACCCGATAAATAGCCTGACCTGGGGAGATGCCTTTGCGGAGGCCGATGCTGTCGGCGTCTGCGAGGGGAGGTCTAAAATAAGTTTTTGAGAAAAATTTTGAGAAAATAAGCCCACATACGACAAAAGCCAGCGGGACGTTGCCCGCTGGCCTGTTCGTTCGTTATTTACTCGGTCTCTCTGGCGTCTTCGTCCAGCATGCCGAAGTGGATGAGCGCATCGATAATCGCCGCGCGCTTCTCCGACGGGCAGTTCGGACGCTTCTTTGCCGACATCCCGGCTTCCTCGTAGGAGAACTGCTTCTCCAGCCCGAACTCGTCCTTGACGTTCGCGATGTACAGCGGGGACACCTTCAGGCCGTGCGTTTCCAGTACGTAAGCCTGAATCTGCTTGTACGTCGGCTTCTTGACCTTTCCGCCCATGCCAAGCTCCGACGGGGTGATGTCAACGTACGCGTAGCTCTTGACGGATTTTTCTCGGGTTAGGAGACATACCGTCTCTACATGCTTCGTAAAAGGAAAATTGTCGAAAGGCTTCAGATACACGCACCTGTATCCATAGTACTCCATATATTTGATGTTGTCTGCCATGGTCTTCGGGTTGCACGAAATATAAACTATCTGGCTGACGCCGTAATCTAAAATCTTATCCAAGGCCTTAGACTGTATGCCGGCTCTTGGAGGATCAACCACTATTACATCCGGCTTTTCCTCCATATCACTCAGGACTTTAAAAACGTCTCCCGCTATAAAATGGCAGTTATCAAGGCCGTTTAATCTGGCGTTTTCTTTCGCTGCAGCTACTGCCTCCTCCACCAGCTCTATTCCGATAACATTTTTGGCTTTGAGAGCCATTATCTGGCTTATGGTGCCTGTACCGCAATAAAGGTCAAAGACAGTCTTACCCTCCAGCCGGTCTATAAGCGCTAAAGCTTCGCTATACAGCCGTTCCACAGCCTCCACATTGGTCTGAAAAAAGGAAAAAGCGCTGACTTTAAAAGAAAGACCCAGAAGCTTTTCGGTGTAATAGTCTTGTCCCCACAGAAGTTTGATAGAATCACACACAACTGCGTCGGCAAGGTTATCGTTTAGGGTTCTGAGAACTCCCGCAATCTCATTTTCCAGCTGAAGCTCCAGAAGTCCCTTGACAAAGCCCTCTTCGTCAAAATGCTCTTGCGATGATGTGACAATATTTACGAGCAGCTGACCTGTTCTTACACCTTTTCTTATTATGAGATTTCTTAAGAGGCCTTTATGGGTTTTCTTATGGTAAAATTTGTATCCTCTGTCTTCGGCGAAAGCCAGCGTATAAGATAATATGCGGTTGAAGTCCTCATCCACCAGCTGGCATTCATCGACAGTTATTATAGACATAAAATTGCCCTTTTTGTGCATGCCCAAAGTCATAGGGCCATCCTTTACCATATCTCCAAAGGTGTATTCCATCTTGTTTCTATATCGATATTGATGAGGAGCCCCTTCTATCCCGTCGATTTTTTCAGGTGATATGCCTTTTTCTTCAAGGAGGTTCAAAACCTGATTTTCCTTGGTTTTCAGCTGTTCCTGATATGTTGTCCCCTGATATATGCATCCGCCGCAAAAGGCATCATGTTTACATACGTTCAATTATCGTAAACCTCCTTTTTGTCGAGCTTAAAGCTTAAGTGACAGCTCAAACTCTATCTAAAACCTTCCGTATTTATCGTAAAATTCTTTTTTATATTCGAGAAATCTATCTTCTTCTATAGCTTTCCTTATGTTGCCCATCATCTTTATGAGAAAGTGCAGATTGTGGTTGGAGAGCAGCATCGATGAAAGCATTTCTCCCGATTTGAACAGATGTCTCAGATATGCTTTTGAATAATTTCTGCATGTGTAACAGTCGCACTCAGGATCCAGCGGCTCCCAATCTCTCTCATACATGGCATTCTTGATGTTTACCCTTCCGGCTGATGTCATCGCAAGGCCATGGCGCGCTATTCTGGTCGGCAGGACGCAGTCAAACATGTCTACGCCTCTTTCAACGCCCTCGAAAAGATAATCGGGACTTCCCACGCCCATGAGATATCTTGCTTTGTCTTCCGGCAAATAGTCAACGCAGTCATCCAGAATGTCAAGCATAAGCTCTTTTGGCTCCCCTACCGATAATCCGCCTATAGCATATCCAGGCAAGTCCAGCTCCACGATTTCTTCGGCGCTTTGTCTGCGCAGATCTTTGTACATTCCTCCCTGCATGATTCCGAACAGAGACTGTCTTTCCCAGTCCCTGTGATAATCTTTGCAGCGTTTGAGCCATCTCGTAGTTCGTTCCAGTGAATTTTTCACATATGTTCTGTCAGCCGGATAAGGCGCACATTCATCGAAAGCCATCATTATATCCGACCCTAAGCTGTTTTGTATCTCTATGGATTTTTCAGGTGTAATCATGTGAGGCGAACCGTCTATGTGAGAACGGAATTTAACACCTTCTTCCGTGATTTTCCGCAAGCTTCCCAGCGAAAACACCTGGAATCCTCCGCTGTCGGTCAATATGGCCCTGTCCCAATTCATAAATTTGTGAAGGCCGCCTGCTTCTCTGACTATCTCATGACCAGGTCTGAGATATAGGTGATAAGTGTTGGAGAGTATGATCTCCGCTCCCATATCTCTTACCTGTTCAGGACGCATAGCTTTAACTGCCGCCTGAGTTCCTACCGGCATAAACACAGGAGTCTGTATATCTCCGTGGGGAGTATGAACTATTCCCCTTCTGGCTTTAGTATTTTTATCCTTTTTTATCAGTTGATAAGTTACAGCGTGTTTCATAAAATTCCTTTCTATATTATAAGCATGGCATCTCCATAGCTGAAGAATTTATATTTCTCTTTTACTGCTAAACTGTATGCCTTCAGTATTTCTTCTCTGTCATAAAAGGCTGAAATTAGCATCAGCAATGTGGATTTCGGCAGGTGAAAGTTGGTTATAAGGCTGTCGACCAGCTTAAATTCGTATCCCGGATATATGAATATTCCGGTACTGCCGCTTCCGGCTTTGAGCACATAGCTGTTTGTCTTTTGGTCCAGTTCCGCTGCGCTTTCCAGTGTTCTTACTGACGTAGTCCCTACAGCTATTATTCTTCCTCCCGCTTTTATAGTTTCATTGACTTTACGGGCAGTTTCCTCGCTTACCGAATACTCTTCAAAATGCATATGATGCTCTTCTATGTTTTCGACTTTAACAGGCCTGAACGTGCCTATTCCTACATGAAGAGTGACGTAAGCTGTCTCAACGCCTTTCTGGCGCGCTTTTTCGAGCAGTTCTTCGGTAAAGTGAAGTCCTGCCGTAGGCGCTGCCACTGAGCCTTCCTGGCTGGCGTATACGGTTTGATACATATCCTTATCCTCTTCATCGCTGGGACGTTCTATATAAGGAGGAAGAGGCATGTGCCCCAACTCCTCGAGACGTTCTAAAAACACGCCCTCATAGATGAAGCGAGCGTGTCTTGTGCCGTCCTGTCCATATCCTTCTATCACGGCTTTAAAGCTTCCGTCTTGGCTGAAAGATACCGTATCTCCCGGTTTTAGTCTTTTCCCCGGCTTAACCATGGTCTCCCACACATCGCCGTCCAGCCTTTTTATCAGCAGAAACTCCACCTTTGCTCCCGTTCCTTCTTTTATGCCGAAGATTCTTGCCGGTATTACCTTGGAATCATTCATTACAAGACAGTCCCCCGGATTGAGATATTCCAATATATCATAAAAATGTTTCTCTTCTGTTGTTCTTTCTTCTCTGTTAAGCACCATCAGCCTGCACATATCCCTCTTTTCAGACGGTCTCTGAGCTATGAGCTCTTTGGGCAGCTGATAATCAAAATCGTTTATGTTCATATTACCACCTTAATATCTATTTTCACTTTTTTATCATTGTACCGGCCATTATGAAAAGCATCATTCTTCTTCAGGAACGGCCAGTCCCAAATGCTTATAGGCCAAAGGCGTAACCATCCGCCCTTTCTGTGTCCTGCTCAGAAAACCTATCTGAAGCAAATAAGGCTCGTAAGCTTCTTCTATGGTTACACGCTCTTCTCCGATAGAGGCGGCTATGGTATCTATACCTACCGGCCCGCCGT
>OLGO01000582.1_pt1 | contig 33657 bp, 26 predicted proteins | sample 1605861 | NCBI WGS metagenome assembly OLGO01 (sample SAMN03283253) | human gut metagenome | biome: human-associated habitat; material: feces | host: Homo sapiens | place: USA | collected 2013
TATTTTAAAATGTTTTGGTCAAATCGTGGGGGCGTGGCATAATATCAGAGGCATGGGGGGCTTTCGCATTAACGAAAAATTATCGTTAATGCGACAGTCCCTTCAATATTGAGGCACCCCCTCATTTGTGCCATACCTGGCAGTTTTACATATTTTTTCTCATAAAGTCCGCTATCTTGTCAAAAGGAATTACATCTGTCCTATCATATAAGTCAGTATGTACCGCCTCCGGGATTATCATTAATTCCTTGTTGTCAGCGTATTTGCTGTCTTTAATCATATCCGCATAGGCGTCCTTGCTGAAATAGCACGAATGGGCCTTTTCACCGTGTATGAGCAAGACAGCGCTTCTTATCTCGTTGCTATACTTTAAAATAGGTTGATTCATAAAAGACATACACCCTATCACATTCCATCCGCCGTTGGAGTTGAGAGAACGCGGATGATATCCCCTATCTGTCTTATAGTAATCATGGTAGTCCTTGACAAAGAAAGGAGCGTCATCAGGTAACGGGTCAACAACACCGCCTGCAAGACTATAGAAGTCGTTTTTATAATCTTCTGTTCTCTGAGCATTGAGAGCTTTCTTCTTTTCATAGCGCGCTTCTTCGCTATCCTCTGAATCAAAATACCCTTTTGAATTTACGCGAGTCATATCATACATGGTACAGGCCACAGTAGCCTTGATTCTGGTATCCAAAGCAGCCGTATTGAGAGCCATTCCTCCCCAGCCGCAAATCCCTATTATTCCAATCTTTTCAGGGTCCACATTTTTCTGTACTGAAAGAAAATCCACTGCCGCCTGGAAGTCTTCCGTATTTATATCAGGTGAGGCCATATACCTTGGAAGTCCCCCGCTTTCCCCTGTATAAGACGGATCGAAAGCTATGGCTAAAAATCCTCTTTCAGCCATGATTTGAGCGTACAGACCTGAGGCTTGCTCTTTAACAGCTCCAAAAGGTCCGCTGACAGCTATAGCGGCAAATTTGCCGTTTTCGTCCCTGCCTTGATCGCCCTTCGGCTCGTAGAGGTCGGCAGCTAAAGTTATTCCATATCGATTTTTAAAAGTCACCTTGCGATGATCCACTTTTTCACTTTTGGGAAAGGTCTTATCCCATTCTTGGGTTAATATCAACTTTTCTTCCATTTTTCATATCTCCTTTTTTTTTTTGCATTTCAGCGTCTTCTTTTTTCATGGTATACACCAAATGATCCAGACAATCTATCTTATATTGGTCCTGATGCATTACCGCAAGAAGGGTTTGCTTGTAACAAGCAAGAAATCTGTATTGCTCATCTCGCTTCTGCTCGTTCCACAGCCAGAGAAAATGCTCTATCATTTTCTTATCACAGCCTGCATCAGCCAAATTTCTTGTAAGCTTAAAAATCTGCTCCTCCTTATCGGTCTTTTCTTGTCCTTTATCTATAGCTGAATCCATCGGCTTACCTCCTTCTATATTTTTATTGTAACCAGCCTGCAGTAAATAGCAAATACTTTGTTTTTATCACATGAAATGCTTTACAGGCATTGTCTGCTCAGATATAATTAATTACAAAACTATCATTGCATTCAAGGAGACATCGTTATGGAAATCAGAGTTCTGCGCTACTTTCTGGCTGTTGCCAGAGAAGGTAACATAACCAGCGCCGCCAATTTTTTACATATAACTCAACCTACGCTTTCACGTCAAATACATGATTTAGAAGAAGAATTGGGACAGCAGCTTCTGGTGAGAAAAAGCCACAGAGTTACTCTCACGCCTGAGGGAATGTTGCTGCGAAAAAGAGCAGAAGAAATAGTGTCCATGGTCGATAAAACCGAAGCAGAATTTTCTTCCATAACCAATGCCATAAGCGGAGATATTTATATCGGCAGCGGAGAAACACAAGCTATTCGCCGTATAATGGAAATTGCCAAGCAATTTCAAGACGAGTTTCCGGGTATAAGATACCATATACACAGCGGGAACGCCACAGATGTCTCAGACCGTCTTGACAAAGGTCTGCTGGACTTCGGCATATTAATACAGCCGGCAGATATATCCAAATACGACTTTCTGAATCTCCCGGAAAAGGATTTGTGGGGCGTAATAATGCGAAAAGACAGCCCTCTTGCAGAGAAAGAATTTATAGAAAAGGAAGATTTGATCGGTTTGCCGCTGATATGCTCCAGACAGGTGGTCTCACCTATACCTTCTGATAACGGATTCACTGCCTGGTTTGGCGAAGATTATGAAAAGCTGAATATAGTTACAACATATAACCTGGTTTATAACGCGGCGATAATGGTAGAAGCCGGCATAGGTTATGCCATAACCCTCGATAAGCTTACCAACACGTCAGAAAGCAGCGACCTGTGTTTTAGGCCCCTTAAACCGAAGGTGGAATCAGGCCTCGTTCTGATTTGGAAAAAATATCAAGTATTTTCCAAAGCGGCAGAACTCTTTTTAGAAAGGTTAAAAGAAGAGCTTTCAGTAGTTTAGTTTAGCATTGCAGTAGGGCAATAAAAAACACCTGGGGATCAGAGGATTCCCAGGTGCTCAAGCAGAATTTTCGTGCCTATCAATATGAGAATTATGCCGCCCGCCAGAGTAGCTTTGTTTTTATATCTGGCGCCGAATTTATTGCCTATCACAACTCCGATAGACGATAAGAGCAGCGTGATTACTCCTATAGTCAAAACTGCGGAGCCTATGTCCACCTTTAAAAACGCAAAGGATATGCCTACCGCCAAAGCGTCGATGCTGGTGGCTAAGGCAAGAATCAGAACCTCACGCAATTTTAAGTTTGTTTCTTTGGCATCGCAGCTTTCACTTCCATCATCTTTTATCACATCGACAATCATCTTGCCGCCTATAAAAGCCAAAAGAGCAAAGGCTACCCAGTGGTCAACAGAAACTATGTATTCTTCAAACTGTTTTCCCAGGAAATATCCCAAAAGCGGCATCAGTGCCTGAAAGCCCCCGAAAAACACCCCAATAATCAATACGTTTTTTAAAGTTGCCCGCCTCATGCACAAACCTTTGCATACTGAAGCCGCAAAGGCATCCATGGAAAGGCCTACCCCTATCATTAGTACCTCAAAAAAACTCATGTTACCTCCAAAGCCTATCCGGCACAAAATACTTTTTCATTGTACAACAGAATATGCTTGGAGGCAACAGATTATTGTTTGTTTATTTTTCGGGCGGTGTAGACTGGCTTATTTTTCGGGCGGCAATGTCCGGATCCTTTTATTTTGCTGTAATATCAAGCTTTGCTTTGATATCGAGTTTCTCACCGTCGCTGTCTATCATTATGGTCTGGCCGTCTACCACATCTCCCCTGATTATCATAGAAGCTATTTCAGTTTCTATATTTTTCTGAAGATAACGTTTCACAGGTCTTGCGCCATAATGAGGGTCATATGCCTGTTCTGCTATGAATCCCTTAGCTTCGTTTGTGAGTTCAAGATTCATACCTCTATCGGCAAGCCTTTTTTCAAGGCCTTTGAGGGACAGAGTGATTATTTCCATAATCTGCGACTTGGTCAGAGGGCTAAAGATTATGATATCATCTATTCTGTTGAGGAACTCAGGTCTGAAATAGTTTTTCAGCTGTCCGGTAACTCTTTCCTCTACCTCGGCAGAAATCTTTCCATCCTCTTGCATATTTTCAATCAAATCACTGCTTCCTATGTTGGAGGTCATTATAACTATGGTGTTTTTAAAATCCACAGTCCTGCCCTGATTGTCGGTCAAACGTCCGTCATCAAGCAATTGAAGCAATATATTGAAAACATCAGGATGAGCTTTTTCTATCTCATCAAAAAGAATTACACTGTAAGGTTTGCGGCGTACGGCCTCTGTAAGCTGGCCGCCTTCATCGTATCCCACATATCCCGGAGGAGCTCCTACCAATCTGGATACTGAGTGCTTCTCCATATATTCAGACATGTCTATCCTTATCAGATTCTTTTCTGTGTCGAAAAGCGCTTCAGACAAAGCTTTTGCCAATTCAGTCTTGCCTACTCCCGTAGGTCCCAGGAAAATAAAGGAGCCAATAGGTCTATTCTCATCTTTCAAACCTGCTCTTGCCCTCAATATAGCTTCAGAAACTGCCTTTACTCCGTCTTCCTGGCCTATAACTCTCTTGTGAAGTATCTCCGGCAATCTTAAGAGCTTTTCTCTTTCGCTTTCGACCAGCTTGCTGACCGGTATTCCTGTCCAGCCTGAAATTACTTCAGCGATTTCTTCCTCTGTAACTTCTTCTTTTAAGAGTCTTTCTCCGTCATCCTTGGCAGCGGCGGACTTTTCGGCCTCCAGCTTTTTCTCCAGTTCAGGAAGAGTTCCGTATTTCAGCTTTGCCAGTTTTTCTAAATCGTAATTTCTCTCCGCTTCCTCCATCTGATGACGCACTTCTTCTATTTGCTGCTTAGTGGCTTTTACTTCCGAAATTTCCTTTTTCTCATTTTCCCACTTAGCCCTCATGAGAGCATCCTCCTCTTTTAAGGAAGCCAGCTCTTTTTCCAGAGCTTCAAGTCTGGCTTTCGAGCCTTTATCAGTTTCTTTGCTCAAAGCCTGTTTTTCTATTTCCAGCTGCATTATCTTTCTTGAAATCTCATCCAGCTCTGACGGCATGCTGTCTATCTCGGTTCTTATTCTGGCCGCGGCCTCATCCATCAAATCGATAGCCTTATCCGGAAGGAATCTGTCACTTATATATCTATCGGACAAAGTAGCACAGGCAATCAACGCGCTATCTGTAATTCTTACGCCGTGATGTATTTCAAATCTTTCTTTCAATCCTCTCAATATTGAAATGGTGTCCTCTACGCTAGGCTGATCCACCATAACCTTTTGAAATCTTCTTTCAAGGGCTGCGTCTTTTTCTATATATTTTCTATATTCGTCAAGGGTAGTGGCGCCTATGCAGTGAAGTTCTCCTCTTGCAAGCTTAGGCTTAAGCAGGTTGCCGGCATCCATAGAGCCTTCTGTTCTGCCTGCTCCTACAATATTGTGTATTTCGTCTATGAACAGGATTATCCTTCCCTCAGATTTCTCCACTTCATTGAGCACAGCTTTCAGCCTTTCTTCAAATTCTCCTCTGTATTTGGCGCCTGCAATAAGAGCGCCCATATCAAGAGCAAAGATAGTCTTGTCTTTAAGGCCTTCTGGCACATCTCCGTTGAGAATACGCTGAGCAAGGCCTTCAACCACAGCTGTTTTGCCTACGCCTGGTTCACCTATGAGTACAGGGTTGTTCTTAGTTCTTCTGGAAAGAATCTGGATAGTATGCCTGATCTCAGCATCTCTTCCGATAACGGGATCAAGTTTTCCCTCTTTGGCCATCTGAACCAAGTCTCTGCCATACTTGGTAAGAGCGTCGTAATTGTCTTCAGGGTTCTGACTGGTTACTCTCTGGTTACCCCTTACTTTGGAAAGCGCTTCAAGAAATTTATCTTTTGTTATGCCAAACTTAGCGAAAATTCTGCTGCTTGGCGTTCCTTTTTCATCTAAAAGGGCAAGATAAAGGTGCTCTACGCTCACATATTCATCTTTAAACTGTTCAGCTATCTTCTCTGCTTTCATCAAAAGTTGTGAAAGCCTTCTGGAAGAATACATATTGTCTGCCGCGCCTGATACCTTTGGCAGTTTTTCCAATTCAGCCTGAAGATCTGCTATTACAGATGAAACATCTACTTTATTATATTGCAAAAGTTTCGGTATCAATCCGTCCTTTTGTTGTAAAAGAGCCATGTGCAAATGTTCCCCATCAAGCATTTGATGGCCCTCTGAAATAGCTATGTTTTGACATTCAACTATAGCTGATTGAGCATTCTGCGTATATTTTTCTATATTCATACAATCACCCCTCTCAGTGTATGCATTTACAAATGTTATATTTTCTGTACTTACATTTATATTATATACCCAAAAAACAAAATGTAAAGCATTTTTTAGCACTCATTTTAATAGAGTGCTGATATTTTTTCTTTTATGTGAAAAATCTCTATAGAAAAAGCCGCAGCTGATATAGCTTGCTGACAAAAAATCAATTTTTTCAATATTTTTACATCAACAGGCTCCAAATTCATGTCGAAATTCGTCGAAATCCCGCCGTCGCAGACTTTTTTTGAAAAACATTGACAAAAAGTCTGCAAAATCACCGGTTTTGCAGACTTTTTGTCTAATTTTTATGAATTTTTACATTTTTCTCGCTTTCTCAACGGGAAAAATTCCATTTTATGTAAATTTGCTGACAAAATTGCGAAAACTCAAAGATTTTGTCAGCCTACAGCAAGAGGCTTACAAAAAACATTATCGCCGGAGACAATATTTTGTCTGTCACGTTAAATATTATAAGTATCATTAAAATATAAAATCCGTTGTTGTACAATGGATAGTACCAAGAGTATCTGTCCAGCTTGAATATCTGAGTAATGATACCGAACCCGTCCAGCGGTGGAACAGGCAGCAGATTGAATATCATCAGTACCAGATTGATAGTCATCATATAATATAATACATAAAATACAATTTCAGTAAATCCACCATATATATATCCGCCTGTTGAATTGATTAAGAGTCTGATGGCTCCTGCAGAAAGCGCCGCTATGATGAAATTAGTCACTACTCCTGCCAGTGCTACCATTATCTCGTCAATTCTTCTGTGCTTATAATAAGAAGGATTGATTTGAACCGGCTGGCCCCATCCAAAACCGGCAAATATCAAAGCCAAAAACCCTATCGGGTCTATATGTCTTAACGGGTTAAGGGATAGCCTCCCCTGCAGCTTAGGCGTCGGATCGCCAAGCCAGTAAGAAACAAATCCATGGGCTGCTTCGTGAAAGGTAAGTCCTACTATGATACCAGGCAGAGTCATAAGCTCGGTTATGAACCATTGACCTATGCTTTGGTTGGAAGACAGCATATTGTTGACAAGTAAAACGCATATTATTATTAATATAGCCGGATTGACATTTCTGAACATTCTCCTGAAATCTTCTCTCATCTTTTACCCCTTAGATTAAAATATTATCGTTATTTTATCACATTTTTCTCATAGGATAAATAATATATTGTAAGAAAAAGGCTGATTTGCCTGACTGAAAGGTGGTTTTTTATGAATACATCTCTAGTTTGCATTGATGTTTATACGGTAAACGAAGGTGATACGTTACATTCCATTGCTGAAAAATATGATTTACCTGTCAGCTTACTTATGAGAGTCAATGGGATAGATAATCCCTACAATCTTCGAATAGGAACGCGCTTATGCATACCCGGAACAGAAGATCAGCTTCCGCAGGCTTCTGCGCCTGAGCGCTGCCAACAGACTCACGTTGTGTCTGCAGGAGACACGTTGTACTTAATTGCTAAAAAGCACGGCATCAAGCTTGACAACCTTATGAGAGCCAATCCTAACATAGATCCTTATAACATGCTCATAGGTACGGAGCTTTGCATACCATCTGAATAGCCTTAATTCTGTCTTAATGGCTTAGCAGATCGCCGCCCGGACTGCCTGTGCATCCTGCAAATTATGAAAACCCGGAGGAATCGGTTGTCCTGTTCTTCCGGGCTTTTAAACATGTCATTAAATTTACAAAAATAATTAATAAGTAAACCCAGTCTTTGGATCGGAATATTCTTTCACCCTGGTCAAATATGCGTCCATAGCTGCTTCTTCATAAGCCAGTGAAGGGTTTTCCACGTTGAGAACATTCTTAAGGAACCATTTGGTGAAAGGCGGGTTAAGTATGAGCAGCGGACCTATTATATAAGTAAAAAACAGATTATTGATCCTTATGCCCTCTTCCTTTATTTCAGGGTTCATGGCAAATCCTCTTTCCGTCATGAAAAGGTATTTGTCGGAAATATCACCATATCCAAAGCCAAACACCGTCTTAAATCCAACCATCTTAATAGGCTCTTCATCACCATCGGGAACAAAGTCTCCCAGATAAAGAGAATTGAACCTTTTTCTCGCCTTTCGTTTTGCCGTAAAATCAAGAATACCCAGACCGTCGGCTACTTTTTTATCTTCTTCTATTATTTCATTGGCAAATATTTCTCCGGCATTGCCTGTTATCAAAAAATTAGCACCCTGCTCTATTGACTCTTTTATATTCTCCTTATACTTGGATAAAGCTTCTATAGCCAGCAACTGACCTCTTTCAGTCGTCGTCCCCATATATATTAAATCCGGTTTTTCCCTTACAAAGAGCGGTTCCTCCTTAAGGCTTGTATTTATTATTTCTGCTTCCGGCACGCATCTCTTTAAATAGGTCACATTGGCCAAATCCCCGTACAGGTTACATATTTCCGGAAAAAGAACTTCTATCTTCACGCTGTTTCACCTCTTTCCGCAATAACTTTCTCTACGTTGGACGCTACGCTGTTGCATAGTTCTATAGAGTCCGTACCATACAAAATATATATATCAGCGTTCTCATAAAGCTTTAGCTTTTGAGGCGAATCCAGCTCATGTTCCGCAAATGAAATTCTGCTGTCATCTATTCCGGCCATTTTGAGCCTCAGATAATAATCCTTTGCTCTAGGCCCTGTAACTATTATATTCTTGATATCGTCCTTGTTTAAAAATTCAAAATCAGCGTCATAAAGCCAACATACATTTTCCGACCAATGTCTGCTATCACTCAAGTTATTCATCATCAAAATCAGTTCTTTATCTCCCGGTCTTCCTGAAACATAATCGAAGGCTCTGGAAGTGCCGAGAGAATTTCTGTCTTTTGACATCTGCTTTATGATTCTGTGACCGCCGACTTCTTTCACGTCAAACCTGCTCTTTACTATTTCTACTTTTGAGAGAAGCTCGGCAACTCGCTCTTTGCTGTATCCCAGCTCACGGAAAAGAGCTACGATAGCCACCACGTTATATATGTTAAACACGCTGTCATTGAGCAGCCTGTATTGACCTGTGCCGTCTTTCTCCTCTATATCTATAGTCATCTGCTCCAAATCGACGTTCTTGCCCTCATAATCGCATTTAGGAGACTCGAAGCCGCAGTCCGGACAATATGCTTTGCCTATGTGATGATATCTTCTGTGTCTGTATTTCAAAAGGCTATTGCACTTAGGGCATATCCGCAAATCGTTGACCAAGTTAATGCATTCTGTCACATCAGAATCCAAGCTTTCTATGCCGAAATACTTTCTTTCATTATCAGGAGCTATGCTGCTGGCGATAAGATCATCACCATTAAGCAAAAGTTTAGTCTCGCTGTACATTTCTTCCGTAAGAATACGGCCTATATACTCGGGATGACCATTTCTCATTATGGAATCTCTCGTCAAATTATTTATCAAAAGCCAATCAGGTTTGATGGTCGGGAAAAGCAGCGGCGCCGATCTCTCATCCATTTCCAGTACAGCCGTATCGTATTTTACTCTTCCGAAAATGCCCGTACCCGTTATGAAGGCCGTGGCTATACCGGTATTGATGTTCGAACCCAAATTGTTATTAAGCACTTCTTTGCCATCCTGCTTAAACATATCTATGGCTAAATTGCATACTGTAGTCTTGCCGTTGGTTCCTGTTATCCCGATTATCTTTCCCGGTTTCTTGACCTGTTTTAAAAAGTCAGGGCATATTTTAATAGCCACGATTCCCGGAAAATTAGTGCCGTTGTGTCTTGTTATCTTTAAAGCTATTATGGACAGCTTGGCTGCCCAAAGCGCCATAAAAAACCTTATTTTACCCATAATAAAAGCTTATCCTCAATAATAAAATTAATTGAAATTATCTTTAAAAAGATATTGTAAACCGTTTTCAAAGTATTAACATTTAAACTCAGGGATTATTTTCTTTATCGTAGGCATTATGCCGATACCTCCCGGAGTCTGACCCGGAAGCTGCCAGAAGTCATGAGCGCAATAGTTGTTGCCTTCGATTATGGCAGGGCCTGTAGGCGTTATAGCTACGTCCCATCCCACATATCTCATCTGAGGTATTTCCAGCGCAGCCTGTTTGACCATTTCGACTGCTTCTTTCATATACGGTACCTTATAGCCTATGAGAGGAAAATGGCTGTATGGGTGTTCGGTATAATGTACTCCTGCTGTCGTATCCCCTGAATGAGCCGGATAAAGGAATTCGCCGGTCTCGATATCAACAGGGCCGTGAAGTCCGTAATTGTCAACTACCCTTCCGTTGATTCCCATTTTAAAAACAGCGTACACACAATGAGCTTCGCCTTTGGCGTCCACCAAAGTTATCATTCTCATTGTGTTGGCTGAAAACGGGTATATTTTTGCAATGTCAGGATGATTCTCAATCACGTCCTCTATAGTGGCAAATCCCTTTTCTCTTACGTATTTTACAAAGGCTTCTGCGCTTTCAAAATTCTTGGTCTCAAGAGATTCACATCCGATTCCGCAGCTTAAGTCCTTCATCTTGGCAAAGATTTTTTTCCTGGTTTTGAAGAAGTTTTCTATATCTTCATCGGTAGCTGTTTCCAAATCAAGGCATTCTCTTCCTATATACTTCTTGAACCTTTCATTGAATTCATTCTTGTTGTCAAAATAATGAGCATAAGAATGGTCATTCATAAACATGATGAACTTCTTGCTTCTCATTCTTGTCATATAAGTATCTCTTTGTTTATGATTCAAGTTCCAAAACTCAAATATTACATAGTCGTTATATCCTGAACCGTAACGCAAAGTGCAGTTTATCATATCGAAAAAGATGAAAATTTTGCTCTTCCCCGATCTTTCATGGGCGTTATTGAGAACTTTAGAAAACTTCTCAAAGCTGGCCCCTTTTATAACTCTCATATAATACTGCAATCTGTTTTCCATTTGTACCCTCCTAAAGTATATCGCTCAGAAGTCTCGACACTACTTCTTTTAGCCTTATTATTATACTACGCTTATTATACTGAGCAAGAGTAAGCTCATGACCTTTCAGCATGTCATTCTCAAAGGTCTTTTCCATCTGTCTTGCAAATTCTTGATCGTATATTATGGCATTAGTCTCAAAATTAAGTCTGAAACTTCTGTTGTCGAAATTAGTAGAGCCTACGCTGGCAACTTCTCCATCTACCACCAATGTCTTTGCGTGAAGAAATCCGTTATCATATATCCATACTCTGGCGCCTGAACGCAAAAGCTCTCCTATATATGAATAAGTTGCCCAATACACAAAGGGATGATCCGGCATACATGGTATCATTACCCTTACGTCAGCCCCTGACTGTGAAGCCATCTTTAATGATTCCAGAATACTTTGGTCAGGTACAAAATAAGGGGTCTGCACATAAACATTTCTTTCGGCATAAGTTATCATCTTCATAAATGCCCTTTTGATTTCTTCTTTTGGGTCTTCAGGACCTGATGACAATATTTGTACGCCTTTATTTCCCATTTTCCACATGCTGACTGACTCTGCTTCTGTTAAAACTTCAATTTTTTCTTTTGTAGTAAATCTCCAATCCAATACAAACCTTGCGTTAAGGTCATGTACGCTGCTTCCCTGAATCTTGATATGAGTATCTCTCCAATAACCGAACTTTTTCTTCTTTCCCACATATTCCTTGGCCACGTTATATCCGCCGATATATGCGATCTTATTGTCGATAACTGTTATCTTTCTATGATTTCTGTAATTGAGCTTCAGCCCTAAAAATATAAACTTAGGTTTAAAGAAATATCCCACTTTGCCGCCGGCTGCCAGATAATCGCTCAGTACTCCTCTTGTTATATATCTGCTTCCCAATGCGTCCATAAGGAGTCTGACTTCAACGCCCTCTCGAGCTTTTTGAGTCAATACATCTATAAAATCTCTGCCTGTCTTATCTCTTTTTATTATGAAGAACTCGACATTAACGCTTTTTTTAGCCTTTTTTATATCTTCCACCAGTGCCTTCATCAACTGATTTCCATCGGTTATCAGCTCAATTTCATTATCCTGAGTGTAATATGAGCTTCCGTACACATGATTAAGCTTTATAAGATGTTTCCATTTTTCTGTGCTTTCCGAATTAAACTGATACGTACCGTCATCCATGCTCTCCATCTGTGTCCGGATTGCGCTGCTTATGACTTTTTCCTCATTTTCAGTCATTTTATTGATTTTTCTTCTGGAAATATTCTGGTTTAAGACAAGGTACAGTATAAATCCCAATACAGGAATAAACGTCATGACCATTATCCATGCCAGTATAGCCGATGAAGACTTTCTCTCATTAAAAATAACTGTAATTATCAACAGAGCGTTTATTATATAAAGAGTAATAGGTGGTGTAAATAATTCTACGATAAAATTCCAAATGCTTTCCATAAAAAATCCTTGTTTTTTGTCTTATTTAGAAAGTATTATAACATGTTTTCCTTTTCAATGCCATAAAAATTCCAATAAGACATAAGGCTGTAAATGCATAAAAGCAAGTATGAATGGTATCCATCATTATATCTATCGGAGCTTCACCCAAAGGCGTATTACCCATATATGCTCCTACAACTACAGTTACTATAGCCATGCTGACAGTGTGCCCTATAGACCTCATGGTAGACAAAACAGATGAGGCAATCCCGTAATCTTCTTTTTTTACAGCAGCCATGACAGCACTGGTATTAGGTGAAGTAAATAAGGCAAACCCTATGCCGGAAATGGCCAGAGTAACTATCAGCCTTACTAAACTGCTGTTTTCAGATAAAAAAGAAAACATTACGAGAGCTGCTGTGCATATTGCCATACCCACTGAAGACAATACATACGGCGAATGCTTGTCCGACATTCTGCCTGCTACAGGCGATAAAAGCGCCATTACCAGCGGTGAAGCTATAAGTATCAAACCGGCTTTTTGAGAGTCAAATCCCATAATCACCTGAATATATATCGATATGAGATAACTTATGGCATATGTGGCTCCGTAATTAAGCAGCGCAGCCAAGTTGGAAAAAGTATACGATAAGTTCTCCTTAAACATTTTTACTTCCATCACCGGATATTTTTCTTTTTCTTCTGCCCTAATAAACAGAATAAGCATCAACAGGCCGAAAGCTAAGACAAACGAGCCTATTGACCTAGTAGTGATTACAGACAATCCATACATTATTCCTACTATAGCTAAGACATACAAAGTCATGCCTTTCCAGTCTAAAGAATGTCTTTGTACCGTCTTTTTTTCGGAAGGCAATTTTTTTAAGGCACCATAAAGCGCCACGGCAGACACTGCCGCAGCAGCTATGAAGATAGATCTCCAGCCGAAATTATAATTCAGGAATCCTCCTAATACCGGGCCGGCAGAAAGGCCTGTATAAGTTGCGCTGGTGGAATACCCAATGACCCTTCCTCTCATTTCCTTATCAAAAGCGCCTGTCAAAATTGCAATATTAGTGCTGAATATCATAGACGCACCCAGTCCCTGGCAAAACCTAAAAACCAGCAACATCCACATTTCTTGTGAAAATACCGCGGCCAGAGAGCTAAGTCCGAATATCAGTATTCCTATCCAGAGTATTGCTTTTCTCTGAAACACATCAGCTATCTTTCCAAAAGGTACAGCCAGAGCCGCACAAGTCATCATATAAATTGTGACCACCCACCCTACTGCCGCGGCGCTTACTCCAAATTCTTTTTCAATATCCGGAACTGACAGATTGAGCGCACTTCCGATAAAAGTTGTTATAAACGATGTAGCTACTGAGACCAGCAAAGTGCTGCGCTGGTCTTTTGTATAATTTTTCTTTCTCATAAACGTTATTATTAACATTTATGAAAAAAGCAATACTTTAATTTGTAATATTTGGCCTACAATATTTTTTCTGCAAAGGACGATGTCCTCTATAAAATGATACAGATAAAATAATCTTTACCTTCATCGCTTATCTTCTGCAAAGACTTCTGTACCTTTATTCTCAAAGAATCAGGAACATCGTTCACTTTGCTCTCCATCTGCTCGGTAACCATTTCTCTGAGGGACTTTCCAAAGAGATTTGTTTCCCAAATATCTTCTCCGCCGTTTTCAAACTGTTCCATCAGCGAACGTGCTAAATCTTCCGACTGACTTTCACTTCCTACTACAGGAGAAACCTCTGTAGAAATATCTGTTCTGATTATATGTAAGCATGGAGCTTTTGCTTTCATCCTTACTCCGTATTTGTTTCCCTGCTTGAACACTTCAGGTTTTTCTAAAACCATTTCCGACAGTTTAGGAGCGACAATCCCATAATCTGAAGAATTCACTTGCTCCAAAGCGCCTTTTATATTATCATAGGCCGCTTTAGCTTTGGAATATTCCTTAAGCAGGACAAACAGTTGTCTGTCATCTTCAACAGGTGCATTCATCAGTTCTTCTATTACCTTATAATACAAAGCCGAGTCCAAATGAGGCTCCAGCACTACCAATCCCGTGGCCATATCTGCCCTAACCACTTTTACATCTTTTATGATTTTTCCGTCAGCTATCATAAAACAGCTGGAAAGGACCTGACCTATAGTCTCAAATTCTGCCATCCATTCTTTAACCCTGGTTATTATAGTCGCTTTAATCCAGTGGTCGCTGGAAATGGCATCCATATATCCGGGAAGTTTAAACTGTATTTCGCAGGCAGGAAACTGATTTATCAACTTATCAAACATTTCCTCAAAGTTTTCCTCAGTCATACGCTGACAGTTAGTAAGCAATACAGGTATGCCATAATGCTCTTCCATCTGTTTGGCCATGTCACGGCTTTTGGCGCTTTGTGGCGTAGCCGAATTTAAAATTATGACAAACGGCTTATGCAGTTCTTTTAGCTGTGATACTGTCTTTTCTTCTGCATCGACAAAACTACTCCTAGGCAGTTCGCCAAAACTTCCGTCAGTAGTTACTACCACGCCTACTACCGAATGCTCCGTTACGACCTTCTCAGTACCTATTTCGGCCGCCCTGCTGAAGGGTATCTGTTCTTCAGACCAAGGCGTACTTACCATTCTCTCTTTTCCGCCTTCCTTATCGCCTAACACTCCCGGAACCATATATCCTACGCAATCCACCAGGCGCACATTAAAGCCTGCTCCGCTTTTAGTGTTGATACGGACTGCTTCCGGAGGAATAAATTTTGGCTCTGTGGTGGTTATAGTCTTTCCTTCACCGCTCTGAGGCAGTTCATCCATTATTCTGGTCTTTTCATATGGATTTGCCATATTGGGAAATACAAGAATATCCATAAATCTCTTTATGAAACTCGATTTGCCGGTCCTCACCGGTCCGACGACACCTATATATATATCGCCGCCCGCTCTCGTGCCAATATCACGATAGATATCCTGATTTATCATATAATCCCCTCCGCATATTTTTACTGCTATACAAAAATATATTAGTCTTTGCAGTGATTATGCACGGTTTATGAAAAAAAGTGTCTGCCTATTAAAGGCTCTTATATTGAAATTTCATAGTTTCGATGATAATATGATTATAATTTACAGTTACTCACAGTATTGGTAAAAGGAGAAAATAATGAAAAAGAAGTTTTCGCACTTTATTGCTGTAATGGTAATAACCGCATTATTTTTAGCAAGCGTTCCTTATGACGCGCAAAAGGCTTCTGCCTACTCTAACGTAAACGTTTCCAACGTCAAGGTCTCCGGTTCTTCATTAGATATCGGCAGTTCAGCCTCTTTCTCCTTTAACTTATCTTCATCTGTAAAAATAGCCCATATAGATATAGGTGTTATCCATGGTAACTACGGCGTCGTATCAGTTCCTGCCGATAAAATAATTTCATCAGGCACCGTTACTTGTTCGGTCGATATAGGTTACAGCGGCTCATGGGGCATAGATTATATAAGCCTGTATGACGCTAACGGCAATGTTTACTGTTTTTATGATAAAAACAATTCACAGGATATGTACGAGCCCGGAAGCATGCCGATAGATATGTCCCGTTCCAAATTCAATGTGGAAAACAAGGCAGGAGACTATGAAGCTCCCGTTATAGATACAGCTTCTGTCTACGCGGAAAAGTCCACTTGCAAAGTAGGCGAAGGCAACAAAATATATGTAAACATAAGCGACAATGTAAAAGTAACGAGAGTAGATTACGAGGTTAAAACAGGCCAAGGCCCCGTAACCGCTTTTGCCTTTGCCAGCCACGTAAGCGGCAACAAATGGGCGTTGGAAGTTCCTACTGATTATAATGGAAAATATGAGATAGTATCCATTTCAGCTCAAGACAGCAACGCTAACACTTCCGTAATCTATAACTCATCATACAGCCAATTTGAAGATTACGGTTACGAAACAGCCAACCTCTCAAAGGGAAACTTCCAAGTAAAAGCATCTGCCGGCGGCGCCAAAGATAAAAAAGGCCCTGAAATAATCAGCTCCTCCGTATCTGTCAGCACAAGATATGCTTCTCTCGGCAGCAACGTAACTATCTCTGTTAAAGTTACAGACGACTCTAAAATTGTAGACGTAACGCCTTTCATCAAAACCGGCCGAGGCGGCGTATGCGAGTTTGGCGGAGGTATGACATATGATTCTTCTACCGGCAAACATTCTATTACTCTTGATTGTAATTATTACGGAACTTGGGAGCTGGCAGGCATATCTGCTCTCGATTCCAGCGGGAATTTCACATATTTATATAGTACGGGATACAGCGACGCAGAAGGGTTCATAGGTTATTTCGGAGAACCGACTTCCAAGAAAAATCTAAGTGCAGCCAACTTCTATGTAGGCATTACCGATCCTGCCACAGGAATCTTTATTTCAGGCGACGGCATGAGTAACAATGTTTCTATGAATGTTTCCACCCTCTCTCAAAAAGGCGACGCCTATGAGAAACTTTATCAAAAAGGATACAAAGTCATTGACTTTTGCAACATAAAAGTTAATGGTAAATATTCAGAAGGCGGAAAGCATATCAGAGTAGAATTTCCTGTCTCAGGCATAAAAAACGGAGGGCAGATTCTGATAAAGCATCTGCGCAGCAATGGAAAAATACAAATAACTGCTGCCACGGTAAGCGGCGGCAAAGTCCATATGAATGTAACCGATTTCTCTCCTTTTATCTTGCTCGGCACCGATAGCGGACAGCTTTTGGAAAGCGATATAAAGAAAATAGAAAGCGGCCTAATATCAGAAACCGGTTCTTCCGATGACGAAGGCAGCGTCTCAGAAGACAATACCGAAGCAGATACGTCTTCTGAGGGTTCCGGCGATAGCTTGACAGATTCGGACAGCGATTCTGCCGTATCCCAAGATGGCAAAACCCAAACTCCGTTCTTAGGTCCTTCTGCACCGATACTGGCCATATTGGCTATAATTGTCTTGGGAGCCGCTGCCGGCGCAGTTTACTACGTAAAATTTAAGAGAAAGAAATAAAAGCAGACTTTCCGGCTTTGTTGGCTTTGTAAGGAATATCTCCCACTTGCAATCTAACCCAGCAGCCTTATGGCGCCTATCAAAGCCAGGTGAGCCGGATAATATATGTAGAAGAACCACTTGGAGAAGTTTTTCCATTTTTCCATGCGGCGTCCGTTATACTCAAATACTATAACTACTCCGGCCATGGCCGGACCGGCCATATTTTGCAGAGCATATACGAAGCTTCCCATCGTAGAAAGAGCCCCGTATACGCCCATGAATCTGTATGTTCCATACAAAAGTGTCGCAGCTGCAAAAGCTCCCTTTATCTTTTCCTCGTCTCTGCCTGCCCATTGAAAAAGCAATGTAAACATAGGAGCCGACAGTGCCCAGTCGGAATACATAGATAGATAAAATGCGACAAAAACGACGATTATTTTCAAAGATGAGCTTTTCAATTCTTCCAAAGCCCACACCATGCAAAAACATATCAGCAAAGTAAATATCATGTTCATGCCGCAGTATGCAATTCCGTTGGTGCCGGCAAATGCCTCTGAAAAAGCCATGCAAAACGGTAATTCGGAAATTACGGCAAATATCAACAACCTCAGGGCATATTTGACCTTAGATTTAGTATAATGATACCCTTCCACCAGAAAAAAGCACATTATCGGCGCAGTAAAATATCCGATATATATAAATGTCTCGTACAACGTCGTTCCCGGCGTCATGAATACCCTGGCCACATGGTTCAACGTCATTGTCACCATAGCGATATATTTTATAACATCTCTGTTTAACGGTTTTTTGTCCATCTTTTTACCTCTTTTACCGTATTTATGTCTAAGCATAATATCCTTTATATTTTAACACATATGTTAGATTATCCATACACTTTTATGAAAAAATGTGTTATACTGGCTTTTGTGTATTTTTTTCTTTAATGTAAAGTAAATGAAATTATATATGAGGTGAATAATGTCTATTGTAGAAAAATATATAGATTACGTTAAAAATGAGGCGATGAAAAAGCCTGAAAAAAGCTGGAATAAGATTGTTCTGGGCTATAAGGCCAACAAGTGGATGACTGCTATAGCTCCCAATCGGAACATTTCCAGAGGGTACCAGAAACTTGAAACCATGATGATGGCCCTTGTTGCTGATTCTCTCGCAAAAAAAGACAGCTATGTATGGGGAAATATATTCGCTCCCAGCGAGATAATGCAGTGTTTTGGTCTCAACACCCTTTCCATTGAATGTCTTTCCTGCTACCTGGGCGGGTTTCATCTTGAAGATTATTTTATTGACTATGCTCAGGATATGGGTATCGCTCCTACGTTATGCTCATATCATAAAACTTTTGTAGGCGGTGTAGAGAGCGGTGTCATTCAGCCACCCAGCTATGCTGTAACCACTTCCTTATCATGCGACGGTAATCTAAACACCTTTCGTTATCTGGAAAAGACGGCAGGCGTCCCGTTCACTTTTCTTGATGTTCCTTATGATGATGACAAATCATCTGTCATGTATCTGGCCGACCAACTTCGACAGCTGACCGATGACTTGTCTGCATTGACAGGAACGCCTTTCCGCGAAGAAAAGCTCAGAGAAATAATAAAAACTGAAAACGAGACGAGAAAAGCTCTCAAACAGTTTTTCCATTATCAAAAAGAAAGATGCTATCCGGCAGAGCTGGTAAGTCACCTTTATCTAATGATGGGCATGCACCTTTTGATCGGCAACGAGGAATTCCTAGAGCTGATCCGTTTCATGAACGACGAAATCAGCAGCAATCCTCCTTTTGAAGGCAAAAGAATAATGTGGATTCATCTGATACCTTTTTATCAAGAGACATTAAAAAAGTATTTCAACAGCAGCAATAAATATCAAATTGTAGCTACGGATATGGCGCTGGATTTTGCTGAAAATCTAGATGAGGACCATCCTTTTGAGGCTTTAGCTCGAAAGACCATAAGAAATCTTTTTAACGGCTCTTATTCATACAAAAGCGAAAGGTTAGGTCAAATGGCTTCTGCTCTGGAGCCTGACGCCGTAATCAATTTCTGCCACTGGGGCTGCAAACAGGCTTTCGGCGGCAGCGTCCTTCTCAAGGAAAAAATGCAAGAGCTGGGGATTCCTATGATAAATCTTGATGGAGACGGTATCGACAAGAGAAACAGCCACGACGGACAGATAAAAACCAGGCTGGAAGCTTTTCTGGAAATGTTAGGATAAAACAAATATTAGGATAAATCAAATATTAGGAGAAAACAAATGTTAGGATATATATGCAAATACGCCCCTGTAGAAGTCTTCACCTCTATGGGCGTTGAAATGAAAAGAATAGAACCTGATGTGACCAGCTTCACTCAGGCCGACATAAAAATGCATCCCAATATATGCAGTTTTGCTAAAGGCGTGTTGGAAGAAGTGCTTGACAACGACTATGAAGGCGTGATTCTAACCACCTGCTGTGATAGCATTCGCAGACTCTACGATGTGCTCAGAGAAGAACTGCCGGGCAAATTCATCTACATCTTAGACACGCCCCACACAACAAAAGAAACCGGCGTAGCTCTATACCAAACGCGAATAAAAAACATGATAAAATCATATGAAAACTTTTCCGGCAAATTCTTCAGCGAAGATAAACTGGAACAAGTTCTCGCTCCGCTGACAAAAGAGCAGATCATATCAATAAAAAAGAACCGGCTTAACATAGGTCTAATCGGCGCGAGAGCAAACAAAACAATAATTGATATTCTTGATGATAAAAGCGTCAACATAGCTTTCGATTTGACATGTACCGGCATAATGCAAAAGTATCTGCTGGAACCTGGTCATATACTGGAAGGATACACGAGAGGGCTCCTCAGTCAGTTTCCATGTATGCGTATGGAAGAAGCCGCAGGGCGGGACAAGCTGATAACACAATATGCCCAGAGCGTAGACGGTGTAATTTATCATACGGTTCAATTCTGCGACAATTATTCTTACGAATACGCATGGTTGAAAAAAAACATAGAACATCCAATGCTATTGCTTGAAACCGATTACACCAGGCAAAGTCGCGGTCAGATTTTAACAAGAATAGAGGCCTTTCTGGAATCGCTTGAGCCTGCAGCTGATACCATGCTTGATGGCCGGAATTTTAAAAACTCAGAAAATCCAAAAGGGAGAAGTGAAAATATGTATGTTATGGGAATAGACAGCGGTTCCACCTCGACCAACGCTGTCATAATGAATGCAGACAAAAAAATAATCGCCTCAACTGTAGTCCGCACAGGAGCCAAATCTGCCGATAGCGCGGCCCGTGCCCTTGAGGAAGTTCTCAAGGCGGCTGGACTTATAAAAGACGACCTTTTCTATATAGTTTCCACCGGTTACGGCCGCGTAAGCATAGACTTTGCCGACGAAAATGTCACCGAAATAAGCTGTCACGGCCGCGGCGCCCACTATTTCAACCCGGCCATCAGGACCATACTGGATATCGGCGGTCAGGACAGCAAAGCAATCCATCTGAACCAGGCTGGCGAAGTCACCGACTTTGTCATGAATGACAAGTGCGCCGCCGGCACGGGCCGCTTTCTTGAAATGATTGCACGAACTTTAGAAATAGATGTGTCAGAGCTTGGACCTGCCGCCCTGACATCAACTGAAGAAATCGAAATAACAAGCATGTGCTCAGTTTTTGCTGAGTCGGAAGTCATCTCCCTCATCGCCAACAATAAAGAAAAGCCTGATATTGCTTGGGGCGTTTGCAAAGCCATTGCCAATAAAGCATATTCTTTGCTAAAACGAGTAGGCATGGAGGAAGAATTCATGATGACCGGCGGAGTAGCTAAAAATCCCGGCGTGGTCAAAGCTGTTGAAGAAAGAATCGGTTCAAAACTATATATCTGTCAAGAGCCAGAAATCGTAGGAGCTGCCGGAGCTTGCTTATACGCGCTGGATAAAATCTAGCTCATACAAGATCTAGCTCATACATCAAGATAACGCTATGATACCGATAACATAAAAATGTGATACAAAGTATCAATTTTCAGCAAAAAAGTATGGCTCAATAATACTTTTTCCGAAATTTCGTATACTTTGTATCACATTTTTTCAATATAAGTATCATTATTCGAAGTACGAAGCAATGAAGTATGAAATACGCAATGCGACTTGTACTGCCGCACCGCTATTCCTCTGCCAGCTGACCTACGAGGCTGAAGGTGTTGGCTCCGGTTATCCTTACAGGCACAATCTGCCCTTCCAGACCTTCAGGGCCTTCAAAATTGACCAATTTGAAGCTGTCCGTCCTGCCTTCATAAGCATTGTCACGGTTTCTGCTTACACCATCTACCAGCACTTTTTCAACTCGGCCTATATAAGCTTTATTTTTTTCAGCAGATGAGCTGTTTATCTCTTCTACAAGCCTGTTAAAGCGCTCATGTTTTACCTCTTCCGGCACCTGATCTTCACGGGCAGCCGCCGGAGTTCCCTGTCTTACGGAATACAAAAATGTAAAGGCTGAATCATATCCGACTTTTCTGACCAAATTCAATGTGTCTTCAAAGTCAGACTCAGTCTCCCCCGGAAAGCCTACGATTATGTCAGTAGATATGGCAATGTCAGGACACGCCCTCCGTAATTTATCTACAAGTTCAAGATAAGATTGGCCTGTGTACTTGCGGTTCATTTCCTTGAGAACCTTGTCTGAACCGGCCTGCACCGGCAAATGTATGTATTTGCAAAGCTTGTCACAAGTTCTGAAGGCTTCTATCAGCTTGTCTGATAAGTCCTTCGGATGGCTGGTCATAAAACGTATGCGTTCCAGCCCTTCTATTTCTGCCAGCATGTATATCAGGTCAGTAAAATCAGCAGCTTCTCCGGAAGCAGACTGTCCTTTATAGGAGTTGACATTCTGTCCGAGCAGGGTGACTTCTTTGACTCCGTCCAAAGTAAGCCTTCTCACTTCACTGACTATATCCTCAGGTCTTCTGCTTCTTTCTCTGCCTCTGGTATAAGGCACTATGCAGTAGCTGCAGAAATTGTTGCAGCCATACATTATGTTTACAAAACTCTTGTGTTTAAAGAGCCTTTTAGCCGGCAGATTTTCAACGATACCCTCAGCGTCGTCCCATATCTCAAGCTGCTTTTTCTTTTCTTCATAAAGATTATCCAAAAGCTCCGGCAGATGATGAAGGTTATGAGTTCCATATACCACGTCCACCCAAGGATATTTGGATTTCAGCTGATCTATTATGTGCTGCTGCTGCATCATGCAGCCGCACACGCATACGGTGAAGGCATCGCCTTCTTCCTCCTTGCGATGCTTTAATTGCCCCAGCGTGCCAAAGAAACGCTTGTCTGCGTTTTCTCTTATGCTGCACGTGTTGAAAATCACAATGTCTGCTTTGCTTCTGTCCGCTGTCTGCTCATATCCCTTTTCAATGAGCATTCCTGCCATGATCTCCGAATCGTGTTCGTTCATCTGGCACCCGAACGTCGTTATATTAAAAGTTTTCTTATGTATTAAATCCGTCAAATTTGTTTCCTCCATGTCATCCAAATTGACACCTAATTAAACGTGCATTTCGTTTTTTGTCTTTCTGCCCATCAGTATATCTACAGCTCCCATGGCGTCTATTTCTCCATGTATCATCTTATAAATGCATTCAGTTATAGGCATTTCCACGTTATAAGTTTGAGCTAAGGCATAGGCTGCCTCGGCGGTAGAAACACCCTCTACTACCATGCCGATCTCCTTGACTGCCTCTTTGAGAGCCTTCCCTTTTCCCATAAGTATGCCGCATCTTCTGTTTCTTGAATGCATGCTTGTGCAAGTAACTATGAGGTCTCCTATTCCTGTAAGTCCTGAAAAGGTATGGGCGTCGGCTCCCATGGCCATTCCCAGCCTGCGCATTTCCGTCATTCCTCTTGTCATTATGGCAGCTTTGGCGTTGTCGCCAAAGCCGATTCCGTCGGAAATGCCTGCCCCGAGAGCTATGATGTTTTTAAGAGCGCCTCCCAGTTCAACGCCTATCATATCGTCATTGGTATACACTCTAAAACGATCCGTATTGAAGGTTTCCTGAACTTCCAGAGCTAGTTTTGCCTCCTTTGAAGCTACAGCCACAGTAGTTGGCAGCTGTCTGGCCACTTCTTCCGCATGAGAAGGCCCGGAAAGCACCGCGTATTTTATTTCCGGCATCACTTGATAAGCCACCCGGGAAAGAGTCATCAACGTATCTTTCTCAATGCCTTTCGCCACGTTTACAACCACAGTATCAGGCGTTAAGAGTTTTTTTGCAGACTGCAATACGCTTCTAAAACTCTGAGCCGGTACTGAAAATACCGCAAGACTGCAATCGGAAAGGCATTTTGTCAGATCATCAGTAATTTTCAACTGCTCAGGCAAATTAATTCCGGGCAGATAATGGGGATTTTCCCTCGTGTCTATCATCAATTCAACCTGACTTTTTCTCCGTCCCCAAAGGGATACATCATAGCCTTTATCTGTAAGCAATTTTGCCAGGGCGGTTCCAAAGCTTCCTGCACCTATGACAGCTATCCTTTTCTCCATCGTCATACCTTCCATCAGAAAAATCTCATCTATCAAGACAGCTAAAACATCTTAGGCTCCTCGCCCTTGATGAGTCTCATAATATTAGCTCTATGTTTTATTATCACTATTACGGCCATCACTGACCCCACGTATATGAATTCAGGTTCAAAGAACCAGCAGCACAGAGGAAAAGTCACTGCGCCTAGCAGAGAGCCGGCTGACATCCTCCGTGTCAAAAGAAGTCCTATGGCAACTATCAAAAGCAGAACCAAGGCCAAAACCCAATTGATAGCCAATATAGCTCCAAACGCGGTAGCTACACCCTTGCCGCCTTTAAAGTTATAAAAGCAAGGCCAGATATGGCCGCAAAATACAGCCAAAGCGCATACCATTCCTATGGTATCGTTTCCGAAGCGGAAGCCGAGCCAAACTGCCAAGACGCCTTTTGCTATGTCTATGACAAGAGTTATAAGCGCCGCTTTCTTGCCCAGCACGCGCAGCGCATTGGTCGTTCCCGCATTGCCGCTGCCTTCCTTCTTTATATCCACTCCCATGGCTTTTCCCAGGAGGATGGATGGGGAAATGTTCCCTATAAAATAGGCCACTGCCACCCATATGATAAACTTTAAAACTACCATGCTATTCTCCTTTTTCTCCCTTTTCACGGAAAACAAACTTTAAGGAAGTGCCTTCGAAGCCAAAGCTCTCTCTTATCTTATTCTCCAAGTATCTCGCATATGAAAAGTGCATCAGCTCTCTTTTGTTTATCTGAAAACTGAAAAGCGGCGGTTTGACTGCTACTTGAGTCACATAATAGATTTTCAGCCGTCTGCCTTTGTCCGATGGCGGCTGTTTCATCATTATCGCATCCATTATGAGACTGTTGAGCTGTCCTGTAGGAACTCTCATCGCTCTGTTTTCAGCCACATATTTGGCCATATCAATGACTTGGTTTATTCTCTGTTTTTCAAGCACGGAAATGAATAGCACAGGCGCATAGGACATAAACTGCAGTTCTGACTCAATCTCCCGCTTAAAGTCTCTCATAGTATTGGTTTCTTTTGTAATTAGGTCCCATTTGTTTACGACTACGATTATGCCCTTTCCGGCTTCATGGGCTACGCCTGCAATCTTCTTGTCCTGTTCCGTAAGTCCTTCTGCCGCATCTATCATCAAAAGGCATACATCGCATCTTTCTATAGCCGCGACAGCGCGGATAACGCTGTATCTTTCGATGTCTTCATTGACTTTGCTCTTTCTGCGTATTCCTGCCGTATCGATAAGTATATATTTTTCTCCGTCTTTTTCAAAAGGCGTATCTATAGAATCCCTGGTAGTACCGGCTATCGGGGAAACTATCACTCTGTTTTCTCCCAGCAGACAATTCACAAGAGACGATTTGCCTACGTTAGGTTTACCTATAACGGCAATCTTTATGGTTTCCTCTTCCTCCTGCCCGGCTCCTTCAGGAAAGCTGCTGACGATTTCGTCCAGCACGTCTCCGAAGTTGAGCATATTGGCTGCCGAAATCGGAATAGGCTCACCCAATCCCAACTCGTAAAAATCATAAAAATCATCAGGCAATCTATGCGGAGCGTCGATTTTGTTCACCACCAGCACCACCTTCTTGCCTGTTCTCATCAGCATCATGGCAACTTCCCTGTCAGCAGAAGTCAAGCCCTCTTTTCCGTCAGTGATGAACAGTATGACATCGGCCATATCCATCGCTATCTGAGCTTGCTCCCGCATCTGAGACAATATCACATCCTGGCTGGCCGGCTCTATTCCGCCTGTATCTATCAAGGCGAAATTGGTGCCGTTCCATTCAGCTTCAGCATATATTCTGTCTCTGGTCACTCCCGGAGTGTCTTCCACTATAGAAATGCGTCGTCCGACTATTTTGTTGAAAAAGGTGGATTTGCCAACATTAGGCCTGCCGACGATGGCCACTATAGGTTTACTCATCAAATATTCCTCCTATGAATTCTTCAGGAACAAATTCTTTCAAATCTTCTATTTTTTCCCCGACGCCTATAAACTTAATAGGCATGTCAAACTGATCTGCCACCGTAACTGCTATACCGCCTTTAGCAGTGCCATCCAGTTTTGTTATAACGATACCGGTTATATCAGCCACGCTTCCGAATTCCTGAGCTTGTGAAACAGCGTTCTTGCCTGTGGTTGCGTCAAGCACCAGCAAAGTCTCTCTTGCAGCCTCCGGAAATTCTCTGTCTATAACTCTGTTCATCTTGCCAAGTTCATCCATGAGATTCTTTTTGTTCTGCAGTCTGCCGGCTGTATCGCATATGAGCACATCGATTCCTTTGGCTTTCGCAGACTGTATAGCATCGAAAATTACCGCTGAAGGGTCTGCGCCTTCCTTATGCTTTATCACGTTGACGTTGTTTCTCTGTCCCCATATTACCAGCTGCTCTGCCGCAGCGGCCCTAAAGGTGTCAGCTGCTGCCAGCATCACTGTTTTGCCCTCTTGCTTAAGCTTATGCGCCAGCTTTCCTATGGTTGTGGTCTTGCCTCCTCCATTGATTCCGATGACCAGAATGATTAAAGGTACATCACTGCAAAGCTTTTGCCTATCGCCTTTATCCACCAGCCTTATCATTATTTCCTTCAATGCATCTGTCACCTTGGAAGGCTCGGTTATATTGTTGTTTTTTATCTTTTCGCGAAGGCTTTCCATGATAGTCATGGTGGTATCCATACCTATATCTGATGTTATAAGGATTTCCTCCAACTCGTCCATCAGTTCTTCGTCTACTTTAGCTCTGGCCATTATAGCATCGCTTATCTTTTCCGAAAGTCTTCCGAAAAAGGATTTTTTCTCTGAAAATAATGACATACTTTTCCCCTTTCAAATTTTTAAAAGTCAGCTCTCATGCAAGTTACAGCTGGAAATCGTCTCCCAATCTCAAGGAAAGGACCTTGGAAACTCCTCTTTCCGGCATGGTAATTCCGTAAAGCACATCTGCGTACTCCATCGTAGCCTTCTGGTGAGTTATTATGGCAAACTGAATATCATGGAAGCTTCTGAGATATTTGGCGAAACGCTCTATATTCATATCGTCAAGGGCTGCCTCCACTTCGTCTAAAATACAAAACGGTGTCGGCGTAGTCTGAAGCACGGCAAACATCAAAGCTATGGCTGTCATCGTTTTCTCTCCGCCGGACATAAGGTTGATATTCTGCAGTTTTTTGCCCGGAGGCTGTGCTATAATCTCTATACCTGCCTCCAACGGATCGTTTTCATTATCCAGCCTCAGCTCTGCATGGCCGCCGCCGAACATAGCTTTGAATATCTTCTCGAAATTGACGACCACCTTATCGAAGTTGTCTTTAAACTTGCTCTTTATGGTCTTTTCCATGTCGTCTATGATATCGCGGAGCTGTTCCATAGCTTCCGTAATATCTTTTCTCTGCTGAGTAAGGAATTCATATCTCTCGCTGACCTGTGCGTATTCTTCTATGGCGCCTACGTTGACATCTCCCAGCTCTTTTAACCTGTTTCTTATCTCTCTGCTTTCTTTCTGGGCAGAGGACATCACAAAATCAGATTTTTTAAAGTCGATTGCCTGAAGATAAGATATTTCAAAATCTTCCCAAAGCTTTTCTTTGAAGGTGTCCAGCTGAGTCTCATTTTTTGCCAGCTTAATTTCTTCTCTATACTTTTGGTCCTGATATGCGTTAAGCTTTTCCTGGGCTTGGACTTGTCTGCTGATTTTATCTTCCAGCTTTTTAGCCAATGAGCTCCTCTCTTCCGAAACTTTCGATATGTATTCTTCAAGAGATGTTTTTTCTTCAATCTTGCTTTTTAGCAATTCCTCCGCATCATCTGTTCCAAACAACGTCCTTTCTTTCTCTTCTCTTAGAGCAGCTATTTCTTCTTCTTTTGCATCTATCTGTTGGTTAAAGTCATGAACCGTATTCATAATGCGTTTGAGCATCTGCTCGAGACCTTCGATGCTGCCATCCAGACTGTTCTTTTCTATTCTTACATCTGTTATCTTATCGGAAGCATCATCTACCTGTACCTTCACTTTTTCCTGCTCACACATTAGTTCTTCAATCTTATTTTCCAGCGCTTTTCCCCGGCTTCTGCATTCTTCGGCTTCTCTCTCAAGATTAACTGCCATTGCTTCCGCATCGGACTGGTCTTTGTCTATTGATTCTATCTGTTGTTTATGTCTTGAACCGTTGGCGCTCATATCCTCAAGAAAACTTTTTGCTGTTTCTATCTTTGATTCCAGGCTGAGTATAGCAAGCTGAAGTTCCCTATACGAATTTTCTTTTTCCTCAAGAGCCTCGCTTTTGCCCTTCATATCAGAATCGCACTGAGCCCGACCCTGCCTTGTCCGGAAAAGTTCTTCCTCCAAATTTCTGACTTTATGTGCCAGCTTTTGGATTTCTCCTTTTCTCTCAAGGAGGTTGGCTGTTGCGTTTTTATATCTGCCTCCTGTTATAGCTCCGCTGGCATTGACAACTTCGCCCTCAAGAGTTACAAATCTGACTCCCGAACCGGTCTTTTTAGAAAAATCTATGGCATCTTGCATAGTAGCCACTATGGCCGTCCTTCCCAATAAATACCTGAAAATGCCTTCATATTTTTCATCGTACTGAACCAAGTCAGAGCCGATTCCCTTAAAGCCGGCATGGGATATCACAGCATCGGGAAGTGAAGCCTTGCTTCCTCTTACTGATTCTACAGGAAGGAAAGTAAGTCGTCCGGCTTTATTATCTTTCAATGCTTTTACGGCTTTTTTCGCGTCTTCGTCACGAAGGCATATGATGTTTTGCAGAGCTGCTCCGAGAGCCGTTTCTACGGCGGTCTCAAAGCCTGACGGCACTTTCATCAGATCAGCCGCCACACCTTCTATACCTTTGAGGCCGCTTTTCATTATAAACTTTACGGCTCCGTTGTATCCTTCGTAATTGGCTTCCATCTCCTCAATGGTCTTTTTTCTTCCGTTGAACTGGCTTATCTGTATTTGCAAATGACTTTCTTGCTTGTCCAATTGCTTCCTTTGTTCTGACAGTTTTTCGATTTGCTCTTTTAATAAGTTTACTTGACCTTCTGCGCTTATAAGGGCTTTCCTTGTTTCTTCTTTTTGTTCTGCGTATTTTTTCAGTTCTTCCTTGGAAGCCTCTTCATTTTCTTTCAATCTTGTTTCTTCTTCAACAAGCTGTTGTTTCCTTTGTTTTAAAGATTCCTTATAGCTCTCAAGACTCTTGGCTTCTGAAGTTTTAGAAGTGCTCTTGTTAAAAAGAGAATACATCTTGTTCTTGCATTCATCGGTTTCCTCTGCCAGCTTGACCGCAGTTTCCGTTATAAGCTCATATTCTTTTATTACGTTATCCAGCTTTTCTTGAGTCTCAATAAGCTTTTTTTCTATATCCTTTTTCTGAGCCTCCAGTTCTCCTGCATTGGATAATTCTCTTTCTTTTCTTTCGCCCAGGGAAATGATTTCCTCCCCGACTCTAGTGATATCTTTATCTATAGAGTTAAGTCTTTCTGCGTCCAGCTGGCTCTTATTAGTCAGTGAATTTATCTCTTCAACGCTGGCCAGCAACCTGTCTTTTGCTTTGTTGGAAAGCTGCTCGAGGTTATCGTTTTTTGTTCTGTCTTCGCTTATGCTGTCATCTAACTGCTTTTTTTCGGCTGAAAGTTTTTCTATAAGCTGAGCCATGTGAGCAAGGTCATCTTTAGCGACATTATTAGTCTCTTCCAGTTTTTCTATATTTCTTAAAGTTATATTTATTTCTAAGTCTTTAAATCTATCTTTTAATTCTAAATATTCCTGTGCCTTAACACTGTCATCCCTAAGGTTGTCAATTCTGCTCTCTATCTCGTTTATTATATCATTCACTCTTTCCAGGTTGGCTGTAGCAGAAGAAAGCTTTCTTTCCGATTCTGCTTTCTTGCTTTTGTACATGACAACACCGGCAGCTTCCTCGAAGATTTCTCTTCTGCTTTCAGGTTTGCTGCTTACTATATCTGCAATCTTTCCCTGACCGATAATGGAATAACCGTCTACACCTATACCTGTATCCATTATCAATTCCCGTATATCCCTGAGCCTGCACTGATTATTGTTGATAAGATACTCGCTTTCTCCTGAACGGTACATTCTTCTGGTTATGGCTACTTCATTATAATCAATAGGCAATCTTCCTTCAGTGTTATCTATCACCAAGGTAACCTCTGCCATTCCTCTGGATTTTCTGTTAGCTGTTCCGGCGAAAATAACTTCTTCCATCTTTCCGCCCCTTAGCATCTTAGGACTCTGTTCGCCCAAAACCCATCGTATAGCATCGCTGATGTTGCTCTTGCCGCTTCCGTTAGGACCCACGATGCATGTCACGCCTTCATGAAATTCTATCACAGCCGGTTCTGCAAAAGATTTGAATCCATGCATTTCCAATCTTTTAAAGTACATCTATATTTTCTCTCCTCTTCAGCTCATTTAGGGCGGACTTGGCCGCATTCTGTTCTGCTTCTTTCTTACTTTTTCCTTTGCCTCTTCCTAAGATTTTGCCGTCGCATGAAAGATGCACAAAAAAAGTCTTATCATGAGCAGGCCCTTCTTCTTTTTCAGTTTCATAATATAAAGCCGCATGCTTATCTATCTTTTGCATAAGCTCCTGAACCTCTGATTTAAAATCAGAAAAAAGCCTGCCGCCTTCAGCGTCTTTTAATATCTCCTCAAAAGAACGGAGAACAAAGTTTTTCGTCTCCTTATACCCTCCGTCCAGATATATAGCGCCTATGACCGCTTCCATTGCATCGGCCAAGATAGAGTTTTTATGGCGACCGCCGGCAGTTTCTTCTCCGTGCCCCATGTACATATAATCTCCCAAATCATATCTCAACGCTACATCAGCCAAAGATTTTTCGCACACTACAAGAGCCCTTGTCTTAGTCAACTTTCCTTCAGAGCCCTGAGGCAGCCTTCGAAACAATTCTTCTCCTATTATAGCATCCAAAAAAGCGTCTCCCAAAAATTCAAGCCTTTCGTTATCTTGATGTTTTGTATTTTTTTCTTTGTTGCATGAGCTATGGGTCAACGCCATTTTCAGAGCGCCGGTATCTTTAAATTTATATCCTATTTTTTTCTCAAAACCACTAAAATCTTTAGTTTTCACTCAGAGTAATCTCCTCTATCTCCAGAACGGAATTCTGTATTATATCCACTACCTTTTCTTCCGCGTAAGGGATACCTTTTATTATCGTATTTTTAACGGCGTTGGCATTGGAAGATCCATGCATCTTCACTATAGGCCCCTTTACTCCCAATATAGGCGCCCCACCATATTCGGAATAGTCAAATTCCTGTTTCAGTCCTCTTATTTTATCTATGAGAAGAGCTGCACCCAGCTTTGCTTTGGCGCCGTCTGTAAATCTCTTCTTGAGGGTTTTCAACATATTAAGGGCCATTCCTTCCGTAAGCTTAAGCAATACGTTCCCTGTAAAACCGTCGGTTACTATAACATCGCACGCTCCCATCGGAACTTCTCTCGCTTCCACATTGCCGATAAAGTTCATGTCGCTTTGCTCCAGCAGACTATAGGCTGCTTTGGTAAGTGTAGATCCCTTAGCCGCTTCAGCTCCTATATTGACAAGACCTACCTTCGGATTCTTCCTGCCTATAACTTTTTCCATATATATGTTGCCCATAATTCCGAATTCCAATAAATTATTTGGTTTGCATTCGGAATTGGCTCCTGCATCCACCAGCAGTGAAGGAATGCCTCCTACTATTGGATATATGCTTGCCAACGCCGGTCTGTCTATCCCGGGAATCCTTCCCAGTATAAAAAGGCCTCCTGCCAGCAATGCTCCTGTGCTTCCTGCAGAAACGAAAATATCTCCGTCTCCGCTCTTAACCATATTTATTCCTTTCACTATTGAGGAATCTTTTTTTGATCTTACTGCTCTTACAGGCGCTTCATCATTGGTAATAACTTCTTCGGCATTTATTACATGTATTTTTGCCTCATCGTATTTATATTTTTTTAATTCATCCTTAATTAAATCCTCTTTGCCTATTATTGCTATCTGATGCTGTATCTCCTTAGAAGCCAACACAGCTCCTTCCACTATCGCTTCAGGTGCATTGTCTCCACCCATTCCGTCAAGGATAATTTTCATGCTATGTCCTCCTTTCGCATAAAGGCATATCTATACGTATTTTATATTAGCATAAAACATAAAAAAAGCCAAGATAGCAGATGTATTCTTGGATGAATTCTTGGTTGCATTTTTCAGGGCTCATGTCAGTGCGCCGCATTCTTTAAACGCTGTTCAAAAGATGCCCGGTAAAAAATGTGTCTGCCTATGACACGTGACAAGGTTAAATATGCTCATTAAGTCGGATGGCAAACAATAGACATTAGAGTAAGCAGATAATTAAAAGTTGGTACCTAGAGTGCAAATATCACTTGCTGATATTTTTCTTGTACTCCGTTCCCCAAATTTCCATAGCTTTTATTATGGGCCGCATCGATTCCCCCAGCTCACTTAAGGAATACTCCACTCTCGGCGGTATTTCGGGATAAACGGTTCTGATCACAATTCCATCCTCTTCCATAGAGCGCAGGCTGTCTGTCAAAACTTTCTGAGAAACGCCCTCCAAGTCCTTTTTAAGTTCATTAAAACGCCACGGGCGGCTCATCAAATTACGCATAATAAGTATCTTCCATTTACTTCCTATAAGTTGTAATGTAGTCGCCACCGGGCAAGCCGGCATTTCTTCTCTTGTTATCATATTTCTACCTCCTGCTGTGATTTTGTAAAATGTTTTGCTGCGTGTCGCTGTAATGTTTGCCGATGCTCCCACCTCCCTTGAAGCTGTTGCTGTGCTTGCAATCCATGTTTGCTCTGCCTTCGGTGGATATGTTGCAGCCGCTGACAGCTTCGGTGGATATGTTGCAGCCGCTGACAGCTTTAATGCCGGTAGAGTCAGTCGCCGGCGTGTCTAAATCTGTTGAAAAAGCGAAAATGTATCCGAAAATCGGAGTTTTGTTATCTGAAAAGATAAAGTCTTGCCATTTTCGGATACGATATTATCCGAAATCTTGTTTTTGTTATCCAAAAAGATAACATTTTTCAAATTTCGGATAATACCAGCTTTTCAAAATGCTTCATAACACAGATGGCTCCCTTTTGCTTTACAACATCGACATGGGAACAGGCTTTGAACTGTCACTTATGTTATATTCGTTCTTAACTATTGTCAAAAGAATACAACATTGGAATTCTGTCAAACCGCTCTTATCGTTACCTTATTCTATCACTCCGCAATTGTAATGTCAATGGTTACATCTTCTGCAGACGTTAGCATCTCAGCGGACGTTAGCATCTCTGCAGACGTTAGCATCTCAGCAGGCATTAGCATCTTCCGCAGCCTTTATTGCTTTCTTCAACCGGTCGGTTAATCCAACAGGTCGGAAGGCAGCTTTTCTGAGCGAAATTCATACATTGGCTTAACAAACTTTTTTCACCAACCTTTTCCAATCATCAAAAAGTCACCAAAAAGTGACCGAGTAATAAAAAAGTGCGTACTTGTATGCTTATAAAAAAGCCGTAAAATCAGAATTACAGAGAGCAGCAAACCGCTCTTAAAAATAATACAACGGAGGTAAATAAGATGGCACTTTCAAATTTATTCAGCTGGAAAAAGAAAACAGCTCCGGAACCGGCCGCAGCATGTGGAACAGCCTGCGGCGCCGGGGACAAATAACTTCCCTGTTTTCCCGGCCGGGTTTCGGCCGGGTTCCTGAAAGTATAACC
>OLGO01000586.1_pt1 | contig 33570 bp, 39 predicted proteins | sample 1605861 | NCBI WGS metagenome assembly OLGO01 (sample SAMN03283253) | human gut metagenome | biome: human-associated habitat; material: feces | host: Homo sapiens | place: USA | collected 2013
AGGCCAGCATTTGAATGATGTTTGTCATGGGCAGCGGATGGTTGGCGGATTTTTTTATTTTAGGGCTTGACTTTTAATAGTTAGTCTTCTGCCCTATTCTACCGCAGAAGGGAGTCACCCACAAGGAGGTACATATTCACCATGAACGAAATTATCTTATCCACCCAGAACGGCGAACCAGTGGCATCCAGCCGGGACGTTGCCAAGCGCTTCGGCAAGGAGCACAACCATGTTTTGAGAGACATCAAAGCTCTCGAAGAAGGGGTGTCCAAAAATGGACAGACCCCCATGTTCTTCAAGTCTGAGTACACCCACCCGCAGAACCACCAGAAGTACCCCATGTACCTGATGAACCGTGACGGCTTTTCCCTGCTGGCCATGGGCTTCACGGGCAAGGAAGCCGTGCAGTGGAAGCTCAAGTACATCGAGGCCTTCAACCAGATGGAGAAGCAGCTGGCCGCGCAGCACAAAGAGCAGCAGGCCGTGCAGGACGCCAACATCCAGAGCGCCATCGACCGGGTGATCGAAGCCCGGAAGAAACTGGACGAGAACACCGCTTTTCTGGATGAGTGCCGCAAGAACCGCGAGGACAGCAAGGCCAAGTATATGCAGGTCAAGGCCCTGTGCGGTGAGTTCAAGGCCATTTACGGCCAGCATTGCGACACGGTGCGCACCATGGAGAACGTGGTGCGCGGCTCCCAGAGCTACCTCACCAGCGCCATTGACAGCCTGACCATCGTCGCCAAAGGCTACCCGTTCTACGCTGCCCTGATGGACAGCCTGCTGGATGGGCTGCCCGCCAAAAAGAAGGAGGAATAAAATGTTGAACACATCAACTATTCGCGGCACTTTCAAGCAGATCCCATACTGGAAGCTGCGGGGCCGGTTCCACAGCTGCGGCTACCGCGATCAGGAAGTCGCTGAACATAGCGGCATTGGCCGGTACACTATGAGCGCCCGGATGAACGGGCACCAGCCGTGGACAAGTAAAGAGATCGCAGCAATTTGTGAACTGTTGGACATCCGGCAGGACGAGATCGGGGAGCTTTTCTTCCCGGAAGTGGGCAAGGAGGATGAAACCGCATGAGAATCAAATCCGGCGTATGGTACTGGCTGGCAATGGCCTGCTTTGTGGTAGGCCTGCTGTACGGCATAGGCGTTGAGGGCACTGCCCAGACACTGGGCACCGTCTCGGACGGCGCGTTCATCACGGCCATGGTGCTGATCCTGCTGGCGATCTTCTTCATGCGGCTGGGCTTTGCCGCCGAAGCACGTGAGAAACGCCGCCGCAAGGTGCATCAGCAGCCCCGCAACACCGTGAAGAGCGGCAGGAAGGCGGGCTGACACCACCCATGAATAAAGGAAAGCACTTTACCCGCGTTTGTTTGGACTGCGGCAAGGTGATGGAAAATGTTGCTGGCAACCTGCGCTTTTGCGCTTCCTGCCGCAGAGAGCACCACAACCAATATTGCAGGGATTACAGGGCGCGTAATGAAAACCCTGCCCGCGTCATGTGGCACACCGTCTGGGACGCAAAGACCGGCGATCTACTGGCATCCGGCACGTCTGAGATGTGTGCCCGGCGGCTGGGCTACAAGAGCGCGAACAGCTTTGCGTCTGCCGTCAGCCATGGGCTCAGCGGCAGCCATCGAACTTACAAGTACACATTTGCGCGGGAACGTATCGACCGTAGCGAGGTGGACAGCCTGCCGCCGGTACGCACTATACGAAAAAAGCCCGCCGGTGCGCCAACACCGACGAGCTGCAAGGGATGATGAGTTTGAACGACTTCATCACCCCGATGATATCACAAAATCGGAGGTTTTACAATGAAAGGAATTTTGATTGAACCGGGCAAAGAGCCGGTAGTCACCACCCTGCCGGACACGCTGCAGGGCATCGAAGCACTGCTGCGGTGCCCCTGTGAGCAGAAAGTCCTGCCACGCACCCCGGCAGTGCTGGTGTACGGCATCATGGGCAGAGACCTGAACCGTATCTATCGCGGCCAGCATATCTACGGCCCTATCCTCTGCTATGGCTGGAAGGGCAACAACATCCAGCCCATGAGCAAGGATGTGCAGGCCGAGATGCTGGACCGCCTCAAGGACACGGAGGTGCGGGTATGATCATCAGCCAGAACAGCAACGATGTTTACTACGCCTATACCCGTGGGCGCTTCTGGCGCTGGGACGAATCCGCACGGGTCTGGAAGGAAAGCCATCTGCTGACCCAGAAGTTCGGCAAAGCCAAGGCCGCTGAAAAACATCTGACCCCGGAAGCGTTTCTGACCAGCGACGAGTTCATCCCCATGGACGACTACGAGCTCCCGGAGCAGATGCTGACGGCCCTCAGGGAGGCCAAGCCCTGCAAGAACGCCCCCATTGAACCGGTGGAAGAACACCCTACCCCATCCGCGCAGTGTTCGGATGCTGCCACTGCTGCGGAAAACCAAACTGCGGCATCCCCGGCAGCACCGGAGGGGTCAAGCCCTACGACGGAACTGGCGACTGCTGCCGACGCACCCGGTGTTCCGGTCAGTGCAGACGAAAACGCGCCTGTGCCCTCGAGTACCGCTCCCACTTTTGACTTTGGTGCAGACGACCAGACCAACGCCCTGTTGTTGCAGGATGCGCAGACCTTCATCACCGGCAACATGGCCCGTATCATGGCCGCAAAGCACGCTCACGACCTAACCGCAAACCACTATCAGGGCAGCTGGGGCAAGTGGTGTGCCGCCGTCGGCATCAGCCGGGACACCGGTGACCGCATGGTGAGCGTTGCCGCACAGTGCGGCAACATCCAGCTGGAAGGCAAGTCCATTCTGGACGTGCAGCCCCTGAAACTGCTGTATGCTGCGGCCAAGCCCAGCACCCCGGAGGTGGTCAAGCAAGCCGTTTTTACCGGTGACATCACTACTTACAAAGAGTATCAGGAGCTTATGGCCCAGCTCAAGGCCGAGAAAGACCGTGCCGACGCTGCCGAGAAGTCCGCTCAGAACGCCCGCAAGGAAAATGCCTATTTCAAGGAGCTGGTGAAAAGCGCCGAAGCCCAGACCCATAAGGACGCGGAAAAGCGGGAAGAAGCAGAAAGCCGCTATGAATCCGCTCTTGCCGACATCAGCGGTCTGAAAGAGCAGAACGCCCAGCTCCAGCAGAGCTACCACGATGCAGACGAGAGCCGTATTGCGGCCAACCTCCAGCGCCAGAAAGCCGAAGCGGAACGCGACAAGGCCGAAGCCCGTGCCAAGGATGCTGAGAACCAGCTTTCCGGCTCCCGGCAGGTGGCCGAAGCGGCCAAGCTCCGGGCGGATAAGCTGCAGGAAGAAAATGCGGCCCTGAAAAAGCAGCCCATCGCCGCTGTGGTGGATGAGGAAGAGGTAGACCGGCGGGCAGGCGAAAAAGCTTACGAGATTGCGGCCGGAATGACTGCAAACTATAAGGCACAGCAGGAACAGGATGCCCGCGATGCCTACGACAGCATCATTCTGGCCGGGCGCTCCATTACCAGCATCGTTCAGTCCGCCGAAATGCAGTTCCGCAAGCTGCCGGACGACCAGCGGGAGACCGCGATCAACCAGTTCGTGCACACACTCGCATCCGCTCAAGGGGAGGTATCCGCATGTCTGTAAAGATCATGGCCTTAGAGGCCGAAAACGTCAAACGCATCAAGGCCGTTGCACTCACGCCGTCGCCCACCGGGCTCACCCTCGTGGGTGGCAACAACAATCAGGGCAAGACCAGCGTGCTGGACGCGCTGGCGTGGGCCCTCGGCGGCGACCGCTTCCGCCCGGACGCCGCCCAGCGGGACGGGGCCGTGGCTCCCGCCCACCTCAAGGTCAAGCTCTCCAACGGCGTGGTGGTGGAACGCAAGGGCAAGAACAGCACCCTGACCGTCACCGACCCCACCGGACGGCGCAGCGGCCAGCAGCTGCTCAACGCCTTCATCGAGCCGCTGGCGCTGGATCTGCCCCGCTTCATGGAAGCATCCGACAAGGAGAAAGCCGACATCCTGCTCCGGATCATCGGCATCGGCACCGAACTGCACACCCGGGATCTTGAGATCAAGGCCCTGTACGACAAGCGCACCTTCACCGGCCAGCTGGCCGCGCAGAAAAAACACTTTGCCGAGGAGCTGATCTCCTACCCGGATGCACCGGAGGAGCCGGTCAGCGCCTCCGACCTCATCCGCCAGCAGCAGGAAATCCTGGCCCGCAACGGCGAGAATCAGCGGCTGCGGGCACAGTACACAGAGCTTGAGTGTCAGGAGCAGCAGTGTGTGGCCGAACTGAAACGCACCCGTGAACGCATTGCCGAGCTGGAACAACAGTATCAGGAGCTCGACGCCAAGCACACCCGCCTGTTCAATCAGCGGAAAACCGCTCAAAAGACCGTCGCCCAGCTTCAGGACGAATCCACTGCCGAACTGGAAGCATCCATCCGGGATATTGAGGAGATCAACCAGAAGGTGCGGGCCAATCTGGAAAAATCCCGGGCCGAGGACGAAGCCGCCCGGTATGCCAGCGATTACGACAAGCTCACCGAAGCCATCACCCGGAAGCGGGCCGACCGCATGGCCCTGCTGAACGGTGCCGACCTGCCCCTGCCGGGCCTTGGCGTAGAGGACGGTGCCCTTACTTATAAAGGCAAGCACTGGCGGGATATGTCCGGCAGCGACCAGCTGCGGGTGGCCGCTGCCATCGTCCGCCGCCTGAACCCGGACTGCGGTTTCGTGCTGCTGGACAAGCTGGAACAGATGGACATGACCACCCTGCAGGAGTTTTCCGCATGGCTGGAAGCAGAACACCTGCAGGCCATTGCCACCCGCGTTTCCACCGGCAGTGAATGCCAGATCATCATTGAGGACGGCATGGTGAAGGATGCCGAACCCACCCTGCCGCCCGTCACCGAAAAGCCCCAGCAGAAAAGCTGGACGAAAGGAGCGTTCTAAATGAGCAAATATGCAGTTACCACCGGCATCCAGACCGCGCCGGTCAAAACCGTGCTGTACGGCCCGGAGGGCATCGGCAAATCCACCTTTGCATCCCATTTTCCGGATCCTGTTTTCATCGACACCGAGGGCGGCACCAAGCGGCTGAACGTCAAGCGCCTGCCCCAACCCACCAGCTGGGCCATGCTGCTGGATGAGGTGGCCGAGGTACGCAAGGGCAGTGTCCCCTGCGGCACGCTGGTCATTGATACCGCCGACTGGGCTGAACGCCTGTGCATTCAGGCCGTGTGTGCCAAAGCCAAGGTGAACGGCATCGAGGATTTCGGCTACGGCAAGGGCTACACCTATGTTAAGGAAGAGTTCGGCAAGCTGCTGGACGCGCTGGAAGAGGTGCTGCAGGCCGGGCACAACGTGGTGGTGCTGGCCCATGCCGCTATTACCAAATTTGAGCAGCCGGATGCCGTGGGCAACTACGACCGCTGGAGCATGAAAACTTCCAAACAGGTGGCCCCGCTGCTGCGCGAGTGGTGCGATATGCTGCTGTTTGCCAACTACAAGACCGTTGTGGAAAAGGTGGGCGACGGCAAGAACGCCAAGAGCAAGGCCAGCGGCGGCAGGCGTGTACTGTACACCGCGCATCACCCCTGCTGGGATGCAAAAAACCGCTTTGACCTGCCGGAGGAAGTACCCTTTGACTATGCCAGCATTGCCGCCTGCATCCCCGGCGCAATGTCTGCACAGGCACCAAAACCGGAACCGCAGCCGCGTTCCCAGCCGGAAGCCGACATCCTGCCCAGCCCGCAGCAGGAAGCAAAGCCGGTGGCTCAGCCGCAGCCCGCACCGCTGCAGGAAAGCTCCGAGAAAAATGTTCTGCTCAGTCTGGGCGTGCCGGAAAAGCTGGCCGCTCTGATGAGCGCCAACAAGGTCAGCTGTGAAGAGCTGCAGGGCGTTGTGGGCAAACGGGGCTATTTCCCGGAGGATATGCCCATCAAGGACTACCCCGCTGACTTTGTGGAGGGCTGTCTGATCGCCGCATGGCCGCAGGTGTTCCAGATGGTGCTGGATAACCGTGATATCCCGTTTTAACAGGCTCCCTCACGGAGGGAGCTGGCACGTGTAAGCGTGACTGAAGAAGTTTTATAATAAAGGAGTAATTACTTATGAACGAAATGAACACCACCGACCGCGCCCTGAGCTGGGACGACGAATTTACCAACGAGCAGCAGGAGTTCGTGCTCCTGCCCGAGGGCGAGTATGCCTTTGAGGTCACCGGCATGGAGCGTGCCCGCTTTGAGGGCAGCGCCAAGCTGCCGCCCTGCTCCATGGCAAAGCTGACCCTGAAGATCTTCGGCGGGGCCAAGGGCGACACCACCGTCACCCACCGCCTGTACCTGCACACTAAAACGCAGGGCCTGCTGGGCGCTTTCTTCGAGAGCATCGGTCAGTGCAAGCGGGGCGAGACCTTCCGCCCCCGCTGGAACGAGATCGTGGGTGCCAAAGGCATCTGCAAGCTGGGTATCCACGAGTATACCAAGCAGAGCGGTCCTCATGCAGGTGAGACCGGCCAGAGCAATGAGGTGCAGCGCTTCCTGCCGCCGCCCCAGCCTAAGGCCGCACCCTCTCAGGGCTGGACACAGGGGGCGTTCTAAATGGCCGAGACACAAACCCTGCGCCCCTACCAGCAGCAGGCCCGTGAACGCATCCACGCCGAGTGGGAGAACGGCCACACCCGCACCCTGTTGGTGCTGCCTACCGGCACCGGCAAGACCATTGTGTTTGCATCGGTAGCTGCCGATCAGGTGCGCGCCGGTGACCGGGTGCTCATTCTGGCGCATCGCGGTGAGCTGCTGGAGCAGGCAGCGGACAAGCTGCAGCGCTCCACCGGCCTTGTCAGCGCGGTGGAAAAGGCAGATGCCACCTGTCTGAATACATGGTTCCGTGTGGTGGTGGGCAGCGTGCAGACCCTGCAGCGCACCGCCCGGCTGGAACGCTTTTCTCATGATTACTTTGGCACTATCATCATCGACGAGGCCCACCACGCCATCACCGACGGATACCGCCGCATCCTCGACTACTTCGGCAGCGCCAAGGTGCTGGGCGTGACCGCCACGCCGGATCGCGGCGACATGCGCAATCTGGGCGAGGTGTTCGACAGCCTTGCCTTTGAGTATAAGCTGACCGATGCCATCAAAGAGGGTTATCTGTGCAGGATCATGGCCCAGACCATTCCGCTGAAGCTGGACATTTCTTCTGTCACCATGAGCGGCGGGGACTACGCCGTGGGAGACCTCGGCACTGCGCTTGACCCCTATCTGGAACAGATCGCCGCCGAGATGGCCCAGCGCTGCAAAGGCCGCAAAACGGTGGTGTTCCTGCCCCTCATCACGACCAGCCAGAAGTTCCGCGGCCTGCTGAACTCCCATGGATTCCGTGCCGCCGAGGTCAACGGCCAGAGCACCGACCGCAAGGAAGTGCTGGCGGATTTCGATGCAGGCAAATACAACGTTCTGTGCAACTCCATGCTGCTCACAGAGGGCTGGGACTGCCCGTCTGTGGACTGCGTGGTGGTGCTGCGGCCCACCAAGGTGCGCAGCCTGTACAGCCAGATGGTAGGGCGCGGCACCCGGCTTTCCCCGGGCAAGACCGACCTGCTGCTCCTCGACTTTTTGTGGATGACCGACAAGCACGAGCTGTGCCGCCCGGCTGATCTGGTCTGTGAGGACCGCACCGTGGCCCGCCAGATGACCGAAAATCTGGCCGAGAGCGGCTGCCCGCAGGACATCGAGGAAGCCGCCGTGCAGGCCAGCGAGGACGTGGTGGCCCAGCGGGAGGAAGCCCTTGCAAAACAGCTGGAAGAACAGCGCCGCAAAAAGGCCAAGCTGGTGGACCCGCTGCAGTACGAGATGAGCATTCAGGCCGAGGACCTTGCCGGGTATGTGCCGGCCTTTGGCTGGGAAGCAGGCCCGCCCACCGAACAGCAGGCCGCCGCGCTGGAAAAGCTGGGCATCCTGCCGGACGCGGTGGAGTCGGCAGGCAAGGCCAGCCTTTTGCTGGACCGGCTGCACAAGCGCCGGGACGAAGGGCTCACCACCCCAAAGCAGATCCGCTGTCTGGAAAAATACGGCTTTCAGCACGTGGGCAGGTGGAGCTTTGAGCAGGCTAAACACATGATCGACCGCATTGCGGCGAGCGGCTGGCGGGGTGTGCCCAAGGGCGTTACTCCCAGCACCTACACGCCGCCCGCAGAACCGGCCTTTCCGGATAGCATCTTTGGATGGTAACGCGAATGGAACATGAAAATGAACTCAAGGAAGCATTGGACTTCGTATCCCCGTCCGCCCTGACCTATAACGAATGGCTCATGGTGGGCATGGCCCTGAAGGATGCTGGTCTGCCCGTTACCATCTGGGAACAGTGGAGCACCCGCGATGCGGGCCGCTATCATAAGGGCGAGTGCGTCAAGAAATGGGAAAGCTTTCACGGCGGCGGGGCCAGCCCCGTCACCGCAAGCAGCATCTTCCAGCTGGCCTACTCCCACGGATGGAGCGGCCCCGCAGGCCACGCTCTGGACTGGAACGATGATATTTCTGCCGGCACCGGCGCACAAACCGAGGGCCGTCTGGTAGATCCACGCTGGGTGGAAGCCCACGAGCTGGCCCTGCCCGAAGAGTGGCACCCCGCCGACCAGCTCAAGCGCTACCTGCAAGCCCTGTTTGAGCCGGACGAATATGTGGCCTATGTGACCGAAAGTTTTATGGCCGCCGACCGCCGCCGACCTGCAAAAGGCAGCTGGACCCGCACCGCAGGGCAGCTCATCACCGAGCTGGATGCCTGCGGCGGTGACCTCGGCAAGGTGGTGGGCGACTGTGATCCTGAAGTAGGTGCATGGATCTGCTTCAACCCTGTGGACGGCACCGGACGCAAGGATGCCAATATTACTGCCTATCGCTATGCCCTCGTGGAGTGCGACAACATGGAGCTGGGCAAGCAGCAGGCTATCATCAAGCAGCTGGAACTGCCCTGTGCGGCGCTGGTCTACTCCGGCGGCAAGAGCGTCCACGCCATCGTGAAGGTGGATGCCCCGGACTACGCCGAGTACCGCAGGCGTGTGGATTATCTCTATTCCGCCTGCCAGAAAAACGGCCTGACCATCGACCAGCAGAACCGCAATCCTTCCCGCCTTTCCCGGATGCCCGGCATCCTGCGCGGTGACAAACGGCAGGTGCTGCTGGAAACGAACATCGGGAAATCCTGCTGGGATGAGTGGCGGGACTGGCTGGAAGCGGAAACCGACGAGCTGCCCGAGACCGAGAGTCTGGCCGACGACTGGGAGAGCCTGCCCCCGCTGGCCGATGCCCTCATCACCAGGGTGCTGCGCAAGGGCCACAAGATGCTGCTGGCAGGCCCCAGCAAGGCGGGCAAGAGCTTTGCCCTCATCGAACTGTGCATCGCCATCGCCGAAGGCAGGCCGTGGCTGGGCCGGTTCTCCTGCGCACAGGGCAAGGTACTGTACATCAATCTGGAGCTGGACCGGGCCTCCTGCCTGCACCGCTTCAAGGACGTGTACACCGCCCTCGGCCTGCCCCCGCAGAACCTGCGAAACATCGACATCTGGAACCTGCGCGGCGCGTCCGTGCCCATGGACAAGCTGGCCCCAAAGCTCATCCGCCGGGCCCAGAGAAAAGGCTACACCGCCGTGATCCTCGACCCCATTTATAAGGTCATCACCGGTGACGAGAACAGTGCCGACCAGATGGCAAAGTTCTGCAACCAGTTCGACCTTGTGTGCCGCGCGCTGGACTGCGCCGTGATCTACTGCCACCACCACTCAAAAGGTGCCCAGGGCGGCAAGCGCAGCATGGACCGCGCATCCGGCTCCGGCGTGTTCGCCCGCGACCCGGATGCCATGCTGGACATGACCGAGCTGGTGCCCACCGATGCCATCCGGGAACAGCTGCATAACAAAGCCGCCTGCCGCGTGATCAAGGCCATGTTGGATAAACGCGGTCATGCGGATGCCTACGGCTTGGATGATACCCTCAGCCGCCACCGGATGCTGACCATCGCAAAGGAAAAACTGGGCCTTGCAGATCTGCGGGCCATCGATGCTGAGGTCGCGGCTGCTGAGAAAAAGGCCGACGGCATGACCGCATGGCGCATCGAGGGCACCCTGCGCGAGTTTGCCCGCTTCGACCCGGTGAACCTCTGGTTCGACTACCCCGTGCACAAGCAGGACAGCGGCCTTCTGGAAGACCTGCAGCCGGACAACGATTTCAAAACGCTGGGCAGCCGCGGTGCATCCAAGCGCTGGGGCGATAAAGGCAAGGTGACCAAGGACAAAAAGGCCGAACTGGACACCGCCTTTGAAGCCTGCATGATGGATGGCGAAGTTACCGTCTATGCGCTGGCTGAATACATGGACCTGAAGCCCCGCACCATCAAGACGCGGCTGAAAGATGACGGACGTTTCTGGATCGACGGCGAGAAAGTGGGACGCAAGGAACCCGGCAGCGCAGGTTAAACATTTTGTAATAGTTTCAATTACAGCTTGTTGTAAAAATGCAGAAATAGCCGCTATTTTGCACGACACGAAAAACTGCAATTTTGCAGTTATAGCCGCTATGACTGCAGATTTTGCAGTGCAAAATAGCCTATATATAATAGCTAAAACTGCAACTGCAATTGTGATGGGGTCTCCCGAAGGATGGGGCGACCACAGCCCCCATCCATTCGGGGAACCCTCCCCATCACGTTGGCGCTAAAATCAGAAAAAAAACGAGGTGAACCCCATGTACATGCAATTCTTTCTCCCCATGCAGCCGCCCACCACCACCCACAACGCAAAGCAGCTGCACGCCTACATGAAGGGCGGGCAGCCGCACGCGGTGCTCCACGACAGCCCAGAACTGAAACAGACCCGTGCCAAGCTCCACGCCCATCTGGCACCCCACGCGCCGGAAAAGCCCATCCCCGCAGGCCGTCCGGTGCGTCTGCTGGTCAAGTGGTGCTTCCCTGCCGAGGGCCGCAAAAACGGCAGCTGGCGCACCGCAAAGCCGGACACCGACAATCTGGAAAAGGCCCTCAAGGACGAAATGACCCGCCTGCACTTCTGGGCCGATGACGCGCAGGTGTGCAGCGAGATCGTGGAGAAATTCTGGTCGGACCCCTGCGGCGTGTTCGTCCGGGTGGAGGAACTGTAAATGACCTACGAAGAGAAAAAGGCATGGCTCTGGCGGTACCGGACGGCCAAGCGGTTCGAGCTGCTCAAACTGGACGAACTGGCCACGCTGCAGACCGATGCCACCCACACCACCCAGCGCTTTTCCCCCGTGCCGGGCGGCAGCGGCGACGGACAGGCTCTGCCCCGCAGTGTGGAACGCATCGACGAGGCCCGCCGGGCCGCTGAGGCGCAGTCTGCCGTGTGCGACGCTATCCGGGCCGAGATCATGGAGGTGTTCAGCCAGCTGGACGATGAGGTGGATTTCATGATCCTGTTCCGGCGGTACATTCTGCTGGAGGACTGGCCGGACATCGCGATCAACATCCGCAGTTCCCGCAGCCAGATGTTCCAGCGCCACAGCGCGGCCATCAAAAGACTGGAGATCAAAAGTCCGGACTGAACCGGAGCGAACCGGACTTGATAATACTGTCAACCCCTGCTAAAATTTAAAATGCCGAAGCCCGCAGGAAAGACTTACTCCCTTCATCCCTGCGGGCTTTGTGCTGCCCGGCTGACGCAGAGGATCACCTTTACCGACCAACAGCCTGAATGTACCAGCCGGGTTTCTTTGTTATATCCTGCCGTTCGGATCTTCCGGGCGGCTTTTTGATTTTACGGCAAGAGAGGTGGTGAGGATGACCGACAAGCAGGCGCGGTTCTGTGAAGAGTATATGATCGACCTGAACGCGACCCAGGCGGCCATCCGCGCCGGATACAGCCCCAAAACAGCCCAAGAGCAGAGTGCTCGCCTGTTATCAAATGTTATGGTTCAAAATCGTCTTGCCCAGCTGCAGGCCGAGCAAAGCCGTCGGACCGGCGTATCTGCTGATCGTGTCGTGCGGGAACTTGCCAAGATTGCTTTTGCAAACGCCAGCGACCTGATCGACCCGGAGACAGCTTCCGTGAAGCTGGATGCTTCCCGGGATGATCTGGCCGCAATCCAGTCCATTAAGGTCAAGAGCTTTGGCGAGGACGGTTTGGAACACGAGGTCAAACTTGCAGATAAGCTCCGAGCCCTTGACCTGTTGGGCAAGCATCTGGGTATGTACAAAGACGCATCCGAAAAAGAAAATGCCGCTGCTCAAAATAACGACATACAGACCCTTGCGGATCTGCTGCAACGGCCTGTTCCAAACCGCGATATCAAGGACTTTGAAGAATGAACATTCCGGCTCCATTTTCTGAAAACCAGATGCGGTTCTTCTGGGGCTGCTTTGACCACTGGTTCAACGTTGCAGAGGGCGGTAAACGTGGTGGTAAGAACGTGCTTATCACGATGGCGTATTGCACCATTCTTGAAAAGCATCCGAGCCGCATCCACTTGATCGCGGGCGTATCCACTGCGACGGCCCGGCTGAACATTCTGGACTGTGACGGCTTCGGCCTGAAAAACTATTTTGAGGGCCGCTGCCGTGAGGGCACCTACCAGAACCGCGACTGTCTGTACATCCAGACTGCCACCGGCGAAAAGGTGGTGCTGGTGTCTGGTGGTGGCAAAGCCGGTGACGAAAAGCTGATCAAGGGCAACACCTACGGCACCGCGTACATCACCGAAGCCAATGAATGCAGCGAAACTTTCATCAAGGAAGTATTCGACCGTACCCTGTCCAGCCCGGACAGAAAGGTCTTTCATGATCTGAACCCCAAGGCGGAGGGGCACTGGTACTACAAGACCGTGCTGGACTTCCACGAAGCAAAGCAGCGCGAAAATCCCGCCTACGGCCTGAACTATGGACACTTCACCATTGCGGACAACATGAGCATCTCGGACGAGCAGCTCCGGGCCGTGCTTGCCACCTATGACCGCAAAAGCATCTGGTACGCCCGTGACATTCTGGGCCAGCGCAAAGCCGCAGAAGGGCTGATCTATGATATGTTTGACCGTGGGCGAAATGTGTTCAAGCTTGGCGAAGAGCCGATTGGCTTGCGTTCTGTTGCAGTCCGGTGGATTGGCGTAGATTATGGCACCCGTAACGATACTGTTCTGCTCGAAGCGTATGACGACGGAAATATATTGTGGATTACCAGAGAATACCGCTGGACAAGTCGCAGAGAGCGAAAGCAGAAAACCGACGAAGAATATGCTGATGATTTTATGGCTTTTATGGGCGAGAGTTATTGTGCCACCATCATAGACCCTTCTGCCGCATCTTTTATCGAAGCATTGCGTCGCCGAGGGGTCTATGTCATGGAAGCTGACAATGACGTTTTGAACGGTATCCGCCGGGTATCCACTTTGATGAGCCGATGCCTGCTTAAAATTTGCTCAGACTGCAAAGGAACGATTGATGAACTCGAATCGTATCACTGGGATGATAAAGCCGCACTCGTTGGCATTGAAAAGCCCATAAAGGAAGATGACCACGGTTGCGATGTCGTTCGTTATCTATGTAACACCGCTATTCCCCACTGGCGATATGGAGAATAAAAAGTTCTTGACTTTTCTTTGTGGGTACAGTATAATTTGATTGTACCCACAAAGAAAGGAGGCGCGATGCTTGGGTATCAAAAAAGGCACCCGTTTAACCGATACCCCGAAAAATCTTGAACTGAAATTTCGATACGATTCTGATACAGATTTGAAATTGAAAGTTATCTGTGCTACCACCGGAAAAACGAAGTCTCAAGTAATTCGTGAGGGAATCGACAAACTGTATGCCGAGATACAGAGCAAGAAGAATGATTAGAGGATGGACTTACTCAAAAGAAAAGTCTGCTTTTTCAAAACTTGGACGAGGGTTAAGCAATGATTACGGATTTGTTTATGCTATTCGGATAGAAGTTGCTCAAGGGTTCACTTTGCTAAAAATTGGTGCTACTCGAAATCCCAGTGCAAGATTTTCTTTGTTTAACAAGCGCACCGCAACTTTATTTTGCGTTTCGCCTGCACACACGAATTTTTGGGAAAACGAAGAAATCTTGCATAAAGCCTTTTCAAAGTACAGAGTTCCAGCGAGACCCGGCAAAGGTGTGCAAGCCGAATTTTTCAACTTAAGTATGCCTTATTTCCTTGAACATCTTCCTTCTCTGAATTATTCGACATAAAAAATAACCGCAAGCTGGAAGTTTGGAAGCCAACAGCTTACGGTTATTCACAACACCAGAGGTATTGCCATCTGGTAAATCTATTATACCATTTGGCGTTGCCTCTTACAAGAGAATAAGAGGTAAAAATCATGAACGCAATTCTCTGCACACCAAATGAAGCTGTGAAGTATCGTGCGGCCCACACTACACAAGAGCTGGCATGGGCTAAGGATATAGCTGATATGTACTGTGCGCGCCCGTTGAAGAGTGATGCCACCCAGTTTTACACTTTCTTGGCCGACATTTTCATGGCTGGCCGCATCAGCGGAGTGCGCGAAGAACGCGCCCGCCGGAAAGGCGGTGTTCGTTAATGGGAAAATTTATTGACTTAACAGGACAGCGCTTTGGAAAACTTGTTGTTACTGAGCGAGCACCCAATGGAGCAGGTGGAAATGTTCGATGGGTCTGTCATTGTGACTGTGGCACCGAAATCGTTGTGTTTGGCAACTCTCTTAAAACGGGAATCACACAATCGTGTGGTTGTTCACGGTTGATTGATTTGACTGGACAGCGCTTCGGAAAGCTTACTGTTAAAGAGCGTGGTCCCAATAATCGTTTTGGTGCAGCACGTTGGATTTGCCAATGTGATTGTGGCAATACTACAGTTGTCGATGGTAATTCCCTCAGAAGAGGGCTTTCGCGTTCCTGTGGGTGCGCAAAGTTCAAGTATCCTGCTGATTTATCCGGTTATCAATTCGGGCGACTCGTCGTTATTGAAAGAGCCGCCAACGATAGCCATAACAAAGCCCGCTGGCTGTGCAAATGCGACTGTGGGCAAACAAAAATTATTGGACGTCAAGAACTATTGAGTGGCACCACAAAGTCATGCGGCTGTCTCCGTTCAGAAACCACAGCAAAAAGACACGTCAAACATTATGGCCGAAGAGACACCCCGCGTCTCTACCGCATCTGGCACCATATGAAAGAGCGTTGCTACTCTCCATCTTGCAAAGAGTTCAAGTGGTACGGCGCTCGTGGAATCCATATGTGTGAAGTATGGCTCAACGACTTTGCGGCTTTCAGAGACTGGGCTTTAGCAAACGGCTATTCTGATGAACTGAGCATCGACCGAATCGATAACGACGGGAATTATGAACCCACGAACTGCCGATGGGCAACGATGAAAGAACAGTGCTCTAACAGGCGGAATAGTCCCAAATACAAATAACCATACAATCGCATCTTATCGAATGATAGGGTGCGATTTTCATTTGATTGGAGGTTTGAGCATGTCCAGGCGTAACAAGAACCGCCCCGCCGGGGGCACACAACCGAATACCCTGACACTGGATGCTTTCTCCAACCCGCTGTTCCGGCTGGGCTATGGCAGCCAGAGCCCGCTGGAAGCCACCAGCTATCCGCTCACCCGAATGACCGGCAACTATGCGCTGCTCAACAGCCTCTACCGTGAAAACTGGGTCGTGCAGAATGTTGTTGGCCTGATGGTGGACGATATGCTGCGGGAATGGTACGAACTCAAGGACGCTGCGCCCGATCAGCTGAAAGCTCTGCATCGTGCTGAGCAGCGCGCCGGTCTGCGCAGATGTATTTCCACCGGCCTGAAATGGGGTCGCCTGTATGGCGGTGCCGCCGGGCTGATCCTGATCGCCGGGCAGACCGACCTTTCCCAACCGCTGGACCCCGACAGCATCCAGCCCGGCAGTTTCCGGGGCCTGTACATCCTTGACCGCTGGCAGGGTATCTCACCGGAACCGGGCCTGACCTTTGAGGGTGGCGAGGTGGTGCCTGCGTTCTATTCCATCAACGATGCCGCCGGGCATATCGTCACCCGGGTGCATCACTCCCGCGTCGTCCGGTTCATTGGCAGAGAACTGCCGGAACTGGAACGGCAGGCGGAGCTTTACTGGGGCGAATCCGAGGTGGAAGCCCTGTACAAGGATGTTGTGGCCCACGATAATGTTTCGGCCAACATGGCAGCGCTAACCTTTCAGGCCAACATCAACACCATGGAGGTCAAGGGTCTGGAACAGCTGCTTTCCCTTTCCAGCCCGGATGTGCAGCGGCGCTTCTGGAACACCATGCAGGCCCAGAGTGTGCTGCGCTCCAACTTTGGTGTACAGCTGGTGGAACAGGGCAACAAGATCAACAATACACAGTACACCTTCACCGGCCTGCAGGAAGTGTACGAGAGCATGTGCCTGAACCTGTGCGGCGCATCCCACTACCCTATGACGAAGCTGTTCGGACGCTCTCCTGCCGGCATGAACGCCACCGGCGAAAGCGATTTGAAGAACTACTACGACTATGTGGATACCCTGCGGGAAAGCAGACTGCGCCCGGTTCTGGAAAAGCTGCTGCCTGTTCTGGCCCGTTCCGCAGGCATCCAGCTGGAAGATGCAGACCTCAGCTTCCCGCCGCTGTGGACACCAACCGCAAAAGAGACCGCCGACATTGCCAAAATCAAGGCTGACAGCATCGTTAGTGCGTTTCAGTCCGGCTTGCTGGATGTGCCCGCTGCACAGCAGGAGCTGCGCCGCCTGAGCGATGAGACCGGCATGTTCGGCAGTATCACCGATGAAGCCATTGCCGCTAATGCGGGCAAGACTTATCAGGACGTGACCGCCATGCGCGACCCGCTGGCGGGGCTGACAGAAAATCTGACCGGAATTGAGGTTCCTACTGCGGACACCTCGGTATTCGATTTCAACTCCCGCCACGACCCCTCCGACGGACGCTTTACAAGCGGCGGCGGGAGCGGTAAAATAGAGAAAACCAAGTACGCACCGTCTCCGCAGAGGAGCGAGAGCAAAATTCAGCTCAAGCCCAAGACCTATGCAAGGCTCACCGGTGTGTTGAACACGCAGTACCCGGGGCTTCTGGCTGGTGAAAAGGTCATTATTCGGGATGCCAATTATCAGTACCACGTTACTGCAGATGGCTTTGGTGGACTGAGCGTTGAACGGCGCATTCCAATCACGAACAGGAGGAAAAAATGAGCAAGCAGGAATCTGTATGGGTGCAGTATGTTCGTGAGCACTATGAACCTGCCTCTGATGTCGAGATGTCCTATGAGGACGAAAATAATTTGCTTTGGCTTTTGAATGCACCGGCAGGATATCAGGTTGAGGACGAGATGCTTGAGTATGCACAAAAGCACCCGGATGCAAGCATGAAAGAACTTATCGAATACTTCGATGAAGTTGCCCCGGACGGGCTTACTCCGGGCGACGATGGGCTAGACCTTGAGGAGAATTGACCTATGTCCAAGGATGATTACTTTGTTCTTGCATATCGCATTCTTTCATATCTCTACGCCTGCTTCAAAGCTGGCGAACAGCCTGATATGGACTGCATTTCAGCGGATGTTCTTCATATCCCCGTGGGGTACTGGTTCAACATCATGCGCAGCCTGACAGAAGAAGGCTATATTGTAGGGCTTGTTTTCCCTGCGTCGATCGGCTCCGCTGTCAGCGTCAAAGTCATTGACCTTCGCATTACGCAGAAAGGCATTGAGTTTTTGCAGGAAAACAGCATGATGAAAAAGGCCGCTGCTTTCCTCAAAACGATCAAGGAAACAGTGCCCTGCATTTAATTTAACAGTACAAGCGTCAGACGAAAGTCCGGCGCTTTTCTTTTGCCCATTTTCAGGAGGAAGCCTATGCCCACCCTTTCCCGTGCATCCCCTGACCGGGAACTGGAACGGCTCATCCGGCTGTACCTGCGTGCCGAAACAGATATCATCAACGAGATCGGCCGTCTGCGCAGTCAAGGCCTTGTGGATTATCACGCTGTGGCTGCTCTGGAACGGGTGCAGGCCATTCTCCGCCAGCTTGAAACGCAGGACTGGGAGTATGTACCGCGCCTTGTGGAAGCGCAGTTCTATGTGCGCCGCCCGGATGCCAGAGCTGTGCCCGGCGAGACGGTGGAAAAGCATCGGGCCGGGTATCTCAATGCCAAGACCCTCACCAGCACCCAGACGGACATTGTGCAGCGGCTGACCATGAACCTCATGGGCCAGCTGACCGATGCCCACAGCACTGTGCTGGCAGGCCTGCAGAGTGCCCTGCTGGGCCGCACGGAACCGGACATTTACCGGCGCGTTGGGCTGGAACAGGTAGCCGCACAGCAGGCTGCAGGGCGTGGCATCAACCAGAGCGTGCCCGCCTTTGTGGACGCTCTGCGCCGGGAAGGCGTGACAGCCTTCACTGACAAAGCAGGCCGGAACTGGAGCCTGCACACCTATGCAACAATGGTCTCCCGCTCCACCTCGCGGCAGGCAGAGATCTTGTCTGTGATAACCGCTGACCCGGAACAGGATCTATACCAGATCAGCGCCCACGGCACCACCTGTGCCCTGTGCGCTCCCTACGAGGGCCGGGTGTACAGCCGCAGCGGAAAAGACCCGGACTTCCCGCCGCTTTCAGACGCCTTCGGCAAGATGGACCCCGCTGGGCCGGATGATCTTTCCAACAGCTGGCTGAACATCCACCCCAACTGCCTGCACAGTCTCCGCCCGTGGACACCGGCAGGACGAACGCCGGAAGAGCTTGAGCGTATCAGGCGCTTTTCCAGCCCCAAGACGAACCCCTACAGCCGCGACCCGCGCACCGAAGCACAGATCAAAGCCTACCGCGACAAAGAACAGGGCCGTGCCAAGTGGCTTGCTCAGTACCGGCAGTGGGAACGCTACCGCACCGCCCTGGGCGACGAGGTACCCAAGACCTTTGCCACCTTCCAGCGGCACAAGCTGGCCGGGGATGAAAAATATCAGGGCTGGGTGAGCGCTTACCGTGACCGCCAAACCTGAAACGAACACGATGCAGACAGCACCGTGTTTTTTTATACCCATTTTTCGGAGGTGATGCCCATTGATTGCCTATTACGGCAGTAAAATCAGCGAACACATGACCAAGACCCCGGAGGGCTTCCTCATCTGCCATGACGTGCCCATTGCGCGCATCGGCCAGCAGGAATACTTTGCCGGGGAACTGGGCCTTGACGGCGATCCTGACCGCCTTGTGCAGGTGCAGCGCCGCCCTGAAGATGTGTTCGACCCGGCAGCAGTTGCCAGTTTCGAGGGTAAGGATGTAACCCAGAATCATCCTCCTGAACGCCTGATGCCGGAAAATCACGCCCTTTACGCCAAGGGCCACGCAGAGAATGTTCACCGGGAGGGCGATTATCTTGTCGCTGACCTTCACCTGAAGGATCCCGGCCTGATCTCTGATGTGGAAAACGGCGTGACGCGGGAGGTGTCCTGCGGCTACCGGTGCTGCTACACGCCGGATGGCACGGGATACCGCCAGACTAATATCCGAGGAAACCATGTTGCGATCGTGCCCAGAGGGCGCGCAGGGCATCTGGTTGCCATTCAGGACAGTGCCGCCGCACCGGCGGAGAAAGGAACTGCAATGAACGAATCCGAAAAGAACCCCGCCGCTGTTGTGACTGCCGCGCCGGAAGCCGCACCCGCATCTGCGCCGGAAGCTGAACCCGCAAAAGACGCACAGCCCCCTGTGGCCGAAACTGCCCCCGCAGAGGACAGTGTCCCGCCTGCACCGGCAGAAAAGCCCGCAGGCAACAGTATTGATGCCAAGCTGGATGCTATCCTGAACGCCGTGACCACGCTGGTAAAGGCGCTGTCGCAGAAGGCACAGGAGCCTGTACAGCCGCCCGCCGACGCTGACCCCGGCAAGGATGACGGCGTGGACGGCCTGCTGGCAGGCATCACCAAGGCCGCACAGGACAGCGCAGCACAGGCTGCCCACCGTTCCGGCCGCACCAGCTACGAAGCAGTCTGTGAAGAATCGCAGGCCGCGTATGACGCATTCAACCCGCACAAGCATAAGGAGGCTTGATCGTATGGCACTTTCTCAGCTCAATCCGCAGATCATCGGCGCGGAGATGGAGCACGGCTTTGCCGGTTCCTACGCACGCCAGCCCGACATGATCGTTGTAACTCGCCCTGTGGGCGAAAAAGAGCCCCTGCCCTTCGGCATGGCTCTGATGTATGATGCAAATGGTGCCGTTGTCCTGATGCAGGGCTCCGGCGTTACCGCAGACAGGTTTGCGGGCGTTGCAGGCCGCGAGATGCGCTCTGCCCTGTCTTACACTGACCAGAACACCGGCGCATACACCACCGGCGATGCTGGCAGCGTGTTCCAGCGCGGCAGCATCAACGTGCTGTGCCAGAAGGGCACCCCGAAGCGCGGCGGCGCAGTGTACGTGCGCATCATCAAGAACACTTCGCTCCCCAATGCTGTCGTGGGCGGCTTTGAGGCCGAGGCAGACAGCACCAGCGCCAACACCGTAAAGCTGACCGGTTGCCAGTGGGGCGGCTCTGCAGACGCAAACGGCGTGGCCGAGCTGGTCATTCTCACCCGTCAGAACGTGTAACAGGAGGAACAGAATATGGCAGATTTCCAGAATGTCGGCAATTTCGATGCCGGTGTGTTTACCCCGAAGCTGGGCGGTGTTGCGCCGTCCGGCTCTTCTTTTACCATGGACGCAGCAGGCATTGCGTCTGGTGGCGCATTCCTGACCAGTGAGCTGGAAAAGCGTGACCCGCTGATCCGCAAGCCCCTCACCAGCGTCACCTATGCCCGCGATATCCCCATCCAGGCCGGCGGCGGCTGGGTGGACTACGTCACCGCCATGAACGTGGCCTACGGCATCACCGGCGGCTCCGGCTCCGGTGCTGTGGGTGCAGGCGGTGCCAACGGCACGCCCATCATTCAGGCCAACGTTGCCAAGGGCGCATACAAGGCGCACCTGTTCAGCGCGGCTCTGCGCGTGAACTTCGTGGACATGCAGCGCTCCAACCTCATCGGCCGCAGCCTTGATCAGCTGCTGCAGGACGGCATCCGCCTGACCTACGACAAGCACATGGATGCCAACGTCTACACCGGCTTCGAGGACTACGGCACCACCGGCCTGATGAACAACCCCAATGTCACCGAGACCACTGCTGCCAGCAATGGTGCGGACTCCTCCTCTACCAAGTGGAAGGATAAGACCCCGCAGCAGATCCTGAAGGACGTGAACGACCTGCTGAGCGCTGTGTGGGATTCCTGCGAGTATGACACCGATGCCATCCCCAACCACATCCTGCTGCCTTATGAGCAGTACAACTACATCCTGACCACCATGGTGTCCGATCTGGCATCCGAGACCATCTACGACTTCCTGATGAAGAACAACGCCGCTGTCAAGAATGGTGGTGAGTTGTTCATCGGCGGCTGCCGCTGGTGTAAGGGCGCAGGTACCGGCAAGACCGACCGCATGGTGGGTTACGTGAACAAGCCCCGTTACATCAAGATGGACGAACTGGTGCCTATGAGCCGCATCATGACTGCTCCTAACGTGACCAATGTCTGCTATGATACTGCATACATGGCAAACATTTCCGAGGTGCAGCTGTTCTATCCCACCTCCATCCTGTACGTGGACGGCATCTGAGAAAGGAGAAGCATCATGTTCATCCTCGCAAAGCGCAATATCATCATTCCCAGCCCGGAAAACGGTGTGAAGCCGGTCATCCTGAAAAAGGACAGCTTTGCAACCGTGCCGGACTGGGCTGCGGAAACGGCCTATTTCAAGGCTCTGTGCGCCGATGGTAAGATCGTGGCCACCGAACACCGCGATAAGGACATTCAGGCTGCAGCTGAAAAGCCGGTAAAGACCCGCAGGGCCAAGGCTGAGGAGAAGCCCGCAGAGCCTGCTGCGGCAGAGTAAGGAGAACGGCATGATCTACGGTGCACAGTTTGGTGGAGTCCGCCAGCAGGCGGCGAACCTCGGCGGCAGCGTCGGAAATTACACCGCTGAGCAGTTCAAGGAAGAATATCCGCAGTTCTGCAATGCCGACGGCAAGTGTCACCTGCCGGATGCTCTGCTGAATGAGATCGTGCGCATGGCCAATGTCAGCGTACAGCCGGACAAATGGCTGTACAGCTGGCACTACGCCGTGGGGCTGTATGTGGCACATTACGTGACCCTGCAGCTGCGCACCTTTGCTGAAAGCAGCGCAACGCCTGCGCAGGCTGCAGCTTCCGGTGCACTGGTGGGCGTGGTGAAATCCGCCACACTGGGCGACAGTTCTGTGACCTACGACACCTCCGCCCTGACCGCAGGCACTGAGGACTGGGGCGACCTGAATGCTACCACTTACGGCCAGATGCTGGCCAACCGCGCCCGGTTCATCGGGCTTGCGGGCAGTTATGTGATCTGAGGTGATGAAGGATGGACTGGACGGACTGGTACTCCGACACGGCAGATGTGTTCCGCAATGAGAAAGTGACCGAGAACAGCCTGACCCACATGGAACGCAGGAAGGTGCTTTCCGGTGTTGCCTGCCGGGTCTATCAGACAAAGCCCAGCGGGCTGCAGATGAACCAGACTGCTGCCAGCATCACCCAGACCGATAAGCTGGCCTGCGGCATCGAAGTGGATATCAAGCCCGGAGATGAGCTGGTGATCCACAGAGGTGCAAAGCTGGGTTATACTGCGCCGGACGAGCGCTATTTTGCAGACACACCGGAGCGCTATTATGAACCCTTCGGTGCGGTCATGCCGGGGCTGGCCCATCAGGAGATCACACTGTTGAAGCAGGAGCGTGTGAAATGACGCTGGATGAATACATTCAAAAACTGGAAGCAGCTCAAAAAGTTCTGCCGGATATGATTTCTGTTGCCGCGAAGAACGCCACCATCCGCGCAGTGGAAGCCGCACAGGAAAAGACCCCGCCCACAGCAGACAGCCTGAGCGGCATCAACACCCGCACCGGTGAACTGAAGCAGCATTGGGCCACGGACAGCAAGATCATCCCGGAGCAGCAGGCCGGGCAGTATGTCACCGAGCTGAATAATAACAAAGAATATGCTTCTTTTGTGAATGACGGCCACCGGATGGACAAACATTTTGTGCCCGGCCTGTATGTGAACCCTGCTTCCGGCCTGCTGGAATATGACCCCAGCCGGAAAGATGAGGTGGGCATCATGGTGGGCACCCAAACGCAGTACGTGGAAGGCTTGCACATGACCGATGCTGCCCAACAGGCTTACGAAGAAACGCTGCAGGCGGAACTGGAAAGAACCGGCAGAGAGCTGGAAAGGATTCTGAGATGAACTTTACCGTTACCACCATTGCACGTTCGCTGGCGGCACATCTCTCGCCTGTCCTGCCCGGCGTACAGATGCTGGAAGACCCTGCCCAGCAGGGTGTGGAACCGCCCTGCATGTTCCTGCAGCAGCGGTATTACAACATCAAACCGCACCCGGGTGGGCGCTGGCTGCGCACCATCGGCGTAGACCTGACCTATCTGCTGGATTACAACCTGCCCGACCTGCAGCAGCAGTACAGTGCCGCCGCAGAAACCTTAGACCTCTGCATGGAGGTGTTTCCCTATACCGATGGTACAGACACCGCCCTGCTGCGGGCCTATGACCGCAAGACAGACATTGATTCCGACGGTTTGCATTACAAATTCGAGCTGCGTATTTTTGTGGAAAAGCCCGAAGATGCTGTAAAGATGCAGACCCTGAGCATCGATCAGAAGGTGGATAAATGAAAGAAAAAGAAACCCAGTATCGCCGTGAAGTTCTGCTGAAGGACCCGCGTTTTGCGAGATATCAGCCGGACTTTCTGGCTGCGGTACTGAACAAACCGTATTACACCCTCGCAGAGGCGCAGGCCGCTGTGAAAGATTTTTGGAAGGAGTGACCCGCTATGGCAGCAGGTGGAACCTTTACCGTACAAAACAAAGTCCGGCCGGGCGTTTACTTTCGCTTCCGGTCGAAGAACAAACAGGATCTGACCGTCGGCGACCGCGGCATTGCTGCGCTCTGTGAACCTCTGCATTGGGGTCCGACGGCTAAAGTGATTGAGATCGATGCCGGTGCCGACATGACCGTGTACACCGGTTATGATATTACTGCGCCGGAAAACCGGTTTCTGACCGAGATCTTCAAGGGCACCAACCGCACGGCAGCGCCCCGCAAGGTACTGCTGTACCGTCCCACGGCCAGTGGTGCCGTAAAAGCCACCATGGAGATCGCGCCGCTGACCGCTACCGCAAAGTATGTGGGCGTACGCGGGAACGATATCTCCGTCGTTGTGACGGCGCTTTCCTCGCCGGAAGGCAGCTTTGAGGTCTCAACTGTAGTGGATGGTGAGATCAAAGACCAGCAGACCGCCAAGACGGTGGAAGAACTGGCTGCAAACAGCTGGGTGGACTGGAGCGGCACCGGCGCTCTGACTGCCAATGTCGGAACTGCCCTGACCGGCGGAGAGGACGGCGTGGTAGCAGCTTCGGCTTACAGCGCATTCCTGACCGCCATTGAGCCCTACAAGTTCGATGTGCTGATCTACGATGGCGCGGACAACACGGCGCGTACCGCGATGGAAAGCTTCATCAAGCGGGTCAATACCGAGACGGGCCGCTATTCTCAGCTGGTGGAATCCGGCAGCACCAATCCTGACACCCGCTATATCGTCAACGTGGACACCGGCGTTGTGCTGGACGATGGCACAACCCTGACCCCGCAGCAGGTGTGCTGGTGGGCAGGCGGCGCACTGGCTGCCGCCACCTACGGACAGGATCTGACCAACGCCGTCTATCCCAATGCTGTGGACATCTCTCCCCGGCTGACCCACAGCCAGTACGTGGATGCCATCAATTCCGGCAAGTTCGTCCTGAATGCCGATGATGGTACAGTCCGCGTGGAGTATGATATCAATTCTCTGGTCACCTACACTTCGGAGATCGGCGAGGTGTACCGCTACAACCGTACCATGCGGCTGTGCAACACCATCGCCAACGACCTGTATTCTCAGTTCTCCAAGAACTATGTGGGCATTGTGGACAACACCGATGCGGGCCGCATGGAGTACAAGAGCGCCGTCGTGAAGTACCTGACCCAGCTGCAGGCATCCGGTGGCATCCAGAACTTTGATGGCGAAACCGATGTCACCGTTGAGAAGGGCGATGCCAAGGACGCGGTGCTTATCACGCTGGCGATCGAAGCCGTGGGCAGCACCAACAAGATCTACATCACGCTGGATGTGTCGTAAGGAGGGATTTTAATGTATTTGCTTGCACAGGACACCCTGAACGGTGCCGAAGGCAAAATCACCGTCACTCGTGATGGCCGCATCACAGAGATCTGCGGCATGAAAAACATCAAGACTGTGGCTGGCATTCAGACCTCGGACATGAAGACCATCGGCACCCGCACGGTGCAGAAAAAGGCCAATGGTGTCACGCAGACCGGCACCGGCAATGTCTACTTTGGTTCCAACGGCAGCAACCTGTTCACCGATATGCTGCTGCAGTATATCAACACTGGTGTAATGGAAACCTTTGATATCACCATCACCAACAACGACCCCACGGCCAGCGTGGGCGATCAGGTCATGGGCTATTATGGCTGTATGCTGACCGGTGAGATTCCGCTGTCCATCCTGAACGACGACGAAGCAATGCTGAACTATGACTTTAATTTCAGCTACACCAAGGTAAACCGTCTGAAAGCATTTTCCGACCCGGTCAATCTGGGCAACTGATAGGAGGTATTCTTTATGAGCGCACTTTCCGCATTTCTGCATCCCGCTGTTCCTACGGAAGAAAAGGAGCTTGTCATTTCCAAGCGCTTTCTCGGCGCAGATGGCAAACCTGTTCCGTTTAAGATCCGCGCCCTGACCCAGGAAGAAAATTCTTCCCTGCTCAAGGCATCCACCCGCAAGAAAAAGGTAGGCCAGCAGTGGCAGGACGAGATGGATGCCAACGAATATTCCAGCCGCATGATCGTGGCTGCAACGGTATTCCCCGACTTTCACAGCGCTGAGCTGTGCGAAAACTATAACACCAAAGATCCTGTCCAGGTCCCCGGCAAGATGCTGCTGGCCGGTGAGTTTCTCAAACTCATCACCGCAATCAACGAACTGTCCGGCTTGGATGAAGGCCCGGACGAAGAAGCAAAAAACTGATCGCCGGGGACCTCTGGGATATTGATGTTCTGACAGCTTACTACTGTTTTGACAATCTCGGCTGGTCCCCCGGTCAATACGATGCCCTGCCGGAGCGTGAAAAGGCTCTGGTCCGGGCATTTGCTTTGCGTACAATGGAAAAGCGCTTAAAAGAATCCCGACAGATGAAGGAGGCTGGACACAGTGGCTGATATCCATTCAAGGTTCATTCTGGACGATCAGGCTTCCAATCCGCTGGCCGGGTATATCACAGTCGCGAAGAATGCGGCTTCTGCAACCACCGCTGCACAGCGCCAGCTGAAAAGCTATGAATCCGCACTGCGGAGCACAGAGCTTGCTTCTGCTAAGGCAACTGCGGCCTTTGAAGCCAGTGCTCAGCAGCTGGATGCCATGCGCGCTGCCGGTGAAGCGGGCACCGCTGCGTACAAACAGCTTGAGACCCAGAACGAACGCCTGCGTTTGAAGGTGGAAGCGCTGGGTACACAAACCGGCATCCTTACCGGAAAAGCCCGTGAAACGCAGGCTGCGGTGGAAAAAGAAGCCGCCGCTATCCGAGAACAGGCCGATGCCGCTGAAAAAGCATCCAAAAGCACCAAAGAACTTTCGGACAATCAGAAAGCGGCCACGTCTTCCGCTGATGCTCTGACAAGCGCTGTGAAACGGCTTGCTGCTTCTTACCTCAGTATTCAGGGGCTGAAAAGAGCCGTAGACCTTTCAGACAGCTTGGTTTCTACCCGCGCCCGGCTTGACCGTATGAACGATGGCCTGCAGACCACGCAGCAGTTGGAAACGATGATCTACCAGTCCGCGCAGCGTTCCCGCGGCAATTTTATGGACACCATGGGGCTGGTTTCACAGTTGGGTACTATGGCGGGCAGCGCATTTGACAACACGAAGGAGATCGTGCAGTTTGCAGAACAGCTGAACAAACAGCTTGCGCTCTCTGGCGCATCCGGGCAAGCTGCGCAGGCTGCAATTCTTCAGATGGAACAGGGCCTTGCGTCCGGCGTGCTGCGCGGCGATGAACTGAACAGCGTCATGGAACAGGCACCGGCCATTGCAAGATCCATTGCGGACTATCTGCAGGTGGATATGGGCAAGCTGCGCGAAATGGGTGCACAGGGGCAGATCACCGCCGCCATTGTAAAAAACGCCATGTTTGCAGCCGCAGCAGAGACCAACGCTGAATTTGCAAAAACCCCCATGACTTGGGCGCAGGTTTGGACGGTGGCTTCCAACGCTGCCATCCGTGCCCTTGACCCGCTGCTGTCAGCCATCAACTGGGTAGCGAACAACATCCAGACGGTTGTCCCCATTGTGATTTCTCTGGGAACCGCTTTTGGTGTGCTGCTGATTGCCGCCAACTGGACGAACATTCTGGCATTTGCTTCTGAGAAAGCCGCTGCCGCACAGGCATTTCTCAATGCCGTCATGGCCGCAAACCCGGCCGCACTGGCCGCTGCCGCCGTTCTGGTGCTGGTAGCTGCCCTGTATGCAGGTGTTGCTGTGATGAACCACTTTGCAGGCACAAGCGTTTCCGCTACAGGTATCATTACGGGCGCATTTGCTGTGATGGGTGCATTCGTGTTCAACAGTGTTCTGGTTCCCCTGCAGAATGGATTTGCCATGTTTGCAAACTTTGTGGGCAATGTGTTCACGAACCCGGTCGCAGCTGTGAAAGTTCTGTTCTATGATATGGCAATCACCGTTTTGCAGTATATGCAGAATATTGCGTCCGCTGTTGAGGGGCTTATCAACATGATCCCCGGCGTGACGGTCGATCTGACCAGCGGCCTGGGCGGCTGGATCACCGATCTTGCCAAAAAACGGAGCGATGAGATCCAGAACAGCGGCTATACCGAGTATGTGAAGCCGTGGGAGAACATGGATCTCGGAAGCGCCTACACCAGAGGATATGATTGGGGTTCCAACCTCAGCCTTGGCAACCTGTTCGGGCCGGGCGGTCTTGGCGATCTGGGCGTTCCTCAGGCAGCAGATGTCAATTCCCTGCTGAATAATGTTGGCGCAATTAAGAACAACACCGGTAAGATCGCAAAAACGGTTGATCTTTCAGATGAGCAGCTCAAGATGATGGTTGATATTGCGGAACGTAAATTCGTGAACAACATCAACCTCACCTCGCAGGCCCCGGTCATTACTGTTCAAGGCCAGAACACCGGAAACACTGAAGCCGACCGCCAGAGCCTTGCCGATCTTCTGGGCGACCTCATTATGGAGCGCGTGCAGAGTGGCAGTGTCGTTGCGGTCAATTAAGGAGAATGTATGCCGAGCCTTTACCGCATTTATTTTTCACGGGACAGCACCGTGCTGTCCCTGCCCATCAACCCGGAAAAGCTTCCGGAGACCAAAGAATCCGACAATGGCGAGTATAATGTGCTTGGCCTTGGCCCTGTCATGCAGCCGCGCACGCCAAAGCTGCGTAAGGTAACGATCTCCGGTCTGTTTCCCGGACGCAGGCTCCCATGGATGAGCGCGGCCGTGTTTTTACCGCCATCGGTGTACATTACGTTTTTCAAGAGCGCAATGGATCAGAAAAGGCCCATCGTCTATACGCCGGTGCGCTATTATGAGAACGGCACCCCGTTTCTGGGTGGCGGCATGGGTTTTGAGTGCCTTGTTACCAGTTTCAAGACCGAGGAGCGCGGCGGCGAGACCGGCGACTTTTACTTTGACCTGACCATTACTGAATACAAGGACTTTTCACCGCAGAAGGCTGTTCTGCAGGGCAGCAGCGGAAACTTCTCGCCTGCAGCCACTACGGCATCCTCTGCGCTGAACACTGTCACGCGGGCGCTTTCTGCCGCTGCTGTCGCAACGTCTACTGTCAGTGCTGTAAAAGTGATCCTTACTCCAGCACGCAGCATCCAAAGCAGCAAACTCTATGTGGGTGCCCAGCGTAAGGCAAACGGGAAATATTACAGCACCAGCACTGCACCAACACCTGCCGGCACGCTCAGCGGCCAGCAGGTGCAGGTACGGCGCATCGTATCCCGCACAAACCCGCATCCGTATTGCGTGCAGGATCTTTCCGGGGTGGTATTCGGCTGGATGTCCGCTTCTGACCTCACGGAGGTGAACCGGTGAGCTATGAACTGATCGTGGGCCGCAAAACGCCCGGAGACCTGCTAAACCTCACTAACAGCGTAACAACCGCAAGCTGGATCACCCAGCGCACCGGGAATCCCGGCAAGCTTACCTTCACCTATCTGCGCACGCCGCAATCCAAAATCGAAGAGGGCGACGTTGTACGGTTTTCCGCAGATGGAGAACTGCAGTTTTATGGATGGGTATTCAGCCGCGGGCAGGACCGTTGGGGGCCTGTGGATGTGGTCTGCTATGACCGGCTGCGCTACCTGAAAGCAAATAACAGCTACACATTTTATGCCCAGAGCGCCGCCGACATTATCAAGCAGATCTGTGAAGACCTGCAGGTAGATGTGGGCACGCTGGCCGATACCGGCTACAAACTCCCCTCCCTCGTGATGCAGGATAAAAGCTGCATCGACATCATCAATACTGCCATCCAGAAGACCTTGCTGAATACCGGCACGGTCTTTGTTTTTTACGATTCTGGAGATGGTGTTGCTCTGCGCTCTGCAGCTGATATGAAGAGCGACTACATCATCGGCGAAAAGAGCCTGATGACCAACTACAGCTACAACACGTCCATTGACTCCCAGACCTACAACAGCATCAAGCTGGTGCGTCCGAACAAGGAGACCGGCAAGTCCGATGTTTTTATCCGAAAGGATTCGGACACCATTGCCCGCTGGGGCTTGCTGCAGCTCTATCAAAAGGTGGACGAAGCGGCCACAGACGCACAGGTCAAGGAGCAGGCAAAGGTCAGTCTGGAGTATTACAATCGCGTTCTGCAGCAACTCAAATTCACCTCGCTGGGTGTCAATAGCCTGCGGGCGGGACAGCTTCTTCTGGTCAATATCAATGATCTTGACGGCGACCCGTTCCGCAAGTATGTCATGCTGGAAAAGGTCTCTCATACGTGGGAAAACGATCTGCACACCATGGAACTGGAAGCAAAAGCTCTGTAAGGGAGGGAAATCTTTTGGACATCGTGGAAGCACTTTTGCAGCTGAACCGGGTTGCCGGAGACGTTGACCAGCCCACCGATCTGCAGATCGGCACCGTGGTAAAGGCCCCGCCCGATGATGATGTGCTGGAAATCTCCATCAACACGGAAATGGCTACACTGCGGCAGGATATTCTCTACCTTGCAGAGCCGGTCATTGAAAAGAAGATCCCGCTGCTGAAACACCGGCACGCCATGCCCCATATACACGCTGGTGTTCACGGCAGCACAGGCGGCCCATCGGAGCCTTACACTGGTTATTCCCTGCTCTCAGGGGGCGCAGATGGTTCTGTGCAGAGCGAGGACATCAAAGGCTGGGAGAATGGAAAAGTCCTTCCGTTGAGCAAGGATAAGAAATATATCATCCTCAACCCGGCCCTGAAAGCCGGTGACAAGGTGCTTCTTCTGCGTGTGCAGCGTGGCCAGAAGTTCGTCGTGTTATCTCGTGTATATGAAGGTGGTGATTAAATGGCCGTATTGCCGGAAAACAGCATCGATTTATCGGGCGGCGTTGAGTTTGTCGCTCAGCCTTCCCTGACATGGAAGATCGACCGTGCAGCTGGACGTATCGCCGGAACATGCGACGGCTATGATGCCGTAAAGCAGGCAGTGGAGATCATCCTGAACGTAGAGCGCTATCGCTGGCAGATCTACCAGCCTGCAAGCGGTATGCAATGGGATGAGCTGGTCGGACAGGATGCCGGTTATGTTGCCGCAGAACTGCAGCGCCGTCTGCAGGATGCTCTGCTGACAGACGACCGCATCACGGGGTTAAAAAACTACGAATACAGCATCGACGGGCAGAATTTGACGGTGAGTTTTACCGTCGAAACAGTCTACGGCGATGTTAAGACCGGAACGGAGGTGAAATTCTGATGCAGAACTTTTCAGATGCAACCTACAAAAACATCCTCGACTACATGCTTTCACTGGTGCCGGATACCTATGATAAGCGCGATACCAGCCCTATCCAGACTTCCCTCGGCCCGGCAGCCTACGTGCTTGAGGGCTTTTATCTGAGCCTCGACCTTGTGCAGAAACAGGCGTTCGTCCAGACAGCCTCCGGAGATTCGCTGGATCTTCTGGCAGTGCTGGCCGGTATCACCCGCAAGCAGGCTTCCGCCGCTGTAAAGGTCGGCATCTTTGACTGTGAGGTTCCGATCGGTGCGCGATTTTCAACGATCAATGGCACTGAGAGTATCAATTTTGTGGTCATCTCCACCATTACGGAGGGAAGCGCCTACCGTCTGCAGGCTGAGACTGCCGGTGATATCGGCAACCGATACTCCGGCCCCATTCTGCCGATTGATTCCATTGAAGGATTGAACAGCGCTCAGTTGACGGATCTTCTGATTCCCGGCGAAAACACCGAAGAGGATGAGCCTTTCCGCGCGAGAATCATTGAACGTCTGAACAGCCGCAGCTTTGGTGGAAACGTGGCACAGTACGTTGAGGAGATCGAAGCGATAGACGGCGTGGGCGCTGTGCAGGTCTACCCCGTGTGGGATGGTGGCGGCACGGTGTGCTGCTCCATCTTGGGAGCCGACTTTCTTCCTGCGTCCAGTGATCTTGTGCAGATGGTACAGAATGCCATCGATCCCCCGCCCGGTCAGGGGCTTGGCCTTGGGCTTGCGCCCATCGGTGCGCAGGTGACCGTCACAGCGCCGAAGACAGTGCCTGTAGACATTTCTGCCACGCTGACCCTTGCATCCGGACACGAACTTGAAACCGTACAGCAGCCTGCGCAGGACGCTGTCAGTGCCTACCTGCTGCAGATTCGTAAAAACTGGGATGTCAATATCAGCAGTACGGCCATTGCCTACTCGGCAGAGGTGTATCTTGCTCGTGTCCTTGCCGCGCTCATCTCTCTTGATGGGGTCGTCAATGTTTCGGCTCTGACGCTCAATGGGATTGCTGCGGACATGGCGCTGCAGCAGACCGGTGCTTTGCAGCAGGTTCCGGTGCTGGGGAAGGTGGAACTACATGGAACTTGACCTGAACCATGACCTGCATTCCCTTTTGCCGCCTTTTTACCGGGAAATTGCGGAATACCAGCAGGTCTGTGACGCTGAAAAAGCACAATTTTCCCGGACAGCTGATAGTGTACGGGTCATCGGGCAGAACTTTTTTGTCCAGACCATGGATGCGGATTCTGTGCAGAAATGGGAACAAGTCCTGCATATCCGGGCAAAGCCTTTGACCGAAACGCTGAGTTTTCGACGGCAGCGCATTCTGTCGCGTTTGTGCACCCGCCCTCCCTTTACACTTGCATTTCTGTACCAACAGCTCGACACGTTACTGGGCGTTGGCCGGTGGACATGCCGCGTGGATTATCCGGCTTACCTGCTGACCATCGGCACTCACGTTGAAGATAAGCTTCACCGCGAAGAACTGATCCACATGGTAAACCAGATCAAGCCTGCGCATATCGTGTTCGGAATGTATCTGTTCTGTGACCCCGTAGAAGCATATGCCTACGCTGCCGCCGCACCCTGCGGAACAAGAATCCTTGCATCGGTGCGGATGCCTGAAATCAAAAAGGAGGACACACAATGAGTTGGGAAACGCTGGCTTATACCGATGCCGGCATTGAGCTGCTGATGGATGCCGTATCGGGCAAGCAGCTCACGATTACGCAGGCTGTCGGAGGAAGCGGTCTTGCAAATGCCGCTGTGCTCCACGCGCAGACCGACGTCACCGGCGAGCGGCATGCGCTTGAGCTGCTGGGCATCAAGTCTGTTGAAGAAAACGGCAGCGCTGCCCGCCGCGTGAAGATTCGCATTACCGGCGCGGAGGATACCTACACCCTGCATCAGATTGCCCTCTTCGGGCGGCAGACCGGGGCGGCAGAAGATACGCTCCTGCTCCTCGTGCAGGATGACCGCGGTGTCGAGATCCCGGCGGCTTCCACCGATCAGGAGTTTGAGTTCGTTTTCACTGTGGTGATCGTGATCTCCCGGGATGCGGAGATCGTGATCAATCTGAGCGCTGAGATGCAGAGCTTGCAGCTGTTTGTCGAAGAGCGGATTCAGGAGCACGACCTGTCCCCGGAGTCTCACAAAGACTTGCGCATCGCCGCTGCAAAGATGCAGGCGGATATCGATATCCTTCAATTGAAGATCGCGACCGACGTAACGGCAAATCCGTTCTCCGTCACCTTTGAGTCGCTGGACGGCTTGACCGTGACAGGTGTGTGGAACGCCGATCTGTCAAGGATTGAATTTTGAGTAAGGAGGTGAATTTTTATGGCAAATGTAAGATTAGG
>OLGO01000598.1_pt1 | contig 32983 bp, 35 predicted proteins | sample 1605861 | NCBI WGS metagenome assembly OLGO01 (sample SAMN03283253) | human gut metagenome | biome: human-associated habitat; material: feces | host: Homo sapiens | place: USA | collected 2013
ACCAAAAGCCTTCGCGGTTGCGAAGGCTTTTGGGGGAGTATTCTTTGACAAACTGGGCGCAGCCGCAGATGTTCTCTGCGGCTGCGCTTTTTGCATTTTGACCACGGTGCAAACGGATGGCTTTCCCCAGCTCATGCGCCTGCTCAGGCGTGACAGCATCTTCTGGAGAAAAAGACTGTATCAGGTGATAAGCAAGATTTGTGGAACGCTTTCTTTTTAGATTTCGTGCCTTGTGTTCAAGTACCGCAGTCATTTCAAAGTCGATTGAAGCCGTCTGCGGTTCACAGTTGTAACCCGATACCAGCATCTGTCCATCGGTCTTGTCCGGGTTTTCAATATAAGCCAGTGCCTTGCCGAGAGTAGATTTTATCGCGTGGATTTTTGTGATAGCCATAGAAGCTCCCTAAAAGAAAAATGCCCTATGTGAAATGAGTCTCACATAGGGCATCTGCCTGTAATTATTGTTTTGTTGATTCCGCCTCCATCATAAGGCGGTCAAAATCGCTTTGGTACTGCCGGTCCTGTATAACGCGGTACTTTTCAAATTCACTTTCTGCGAAAGCCTTTGCGATTGCTGCTGTAACCTTTCCTTTATCTTTTAGAATTTCGGCATCGTTGAATTGCAGGAAAGCGTCCAGTTTCTCTGCCCAGTCCTGCATCGTCATAGGAATATGCCGCCGTGCTTGGCGCGTTGCATAGTCAAGGTACATTGTTACAATCTCATTCAGTTCCTGTAACTCATCTTGCTGCAAATAGTTCTTTGCAACAGAAACATCGGCTTTGACAATCTTCCCATTTGGGGCATTCTTCCATGAGGTCAACCCCATGTGGTCTTTTGTGTGGTCTGCCCGTTGCACAATGACCTCTGCAGCAGTACTGCCGTGAACAGCGTAGTGCATTTTATTCTGAACTGTTGCAAAGAAGTCTTTGGTCGTTTTGCTGTCTACCGAGTAATCTACGGCAGTAGCATAAATATCTGTAATTTTCTGGTAAAAGCGGCGCTCGCTGGCGCGGATTTCCTGTATTTCGGAAACCAAATGGTCGAAGTAATCTTCATCAAAGATTTGCCCATTAATAAGCCGATCCTTATCCAGAACATATCCCTGCCGGGTAAATGTATCCAGCACTTTGGTTGCCCATTGACGGAATTGTGTGGCACGGGTGGAATTGGTTCGGTAGCCAACAGCAATAATGGCGGGCAGGGAGTAGAATTTGTAGTGATAGGTCTTGCCATTATCTGCAACTTGTGCAAATTTTGCACAAGTTGTACTTTCAGATAATTCATTTTCCGCAAAAATATTCCGCAGATGTTTGGCAACAACACTGCGGTCAACATCAAACAGTTGTCCGATGCCTTTTTGCGTCAGCCAGACCTCGTGATCCTGAACGCGAACTTCTATGCCATCTGTCTCTGAATCTTTCGTGAACACAAGAAAATCTGCTGTGCTGTTACGAACATACCGTTCTGTGCCTGCCATCGCTGCTCTCCTTACATCAGTACAATGTAAGAATAGTATATCATGCTTTTCAATAAGAGCAAAGCCCATTTTCACGATTTTCCATACAAATGGACTTATCTCTCATCACGTTCATTTTCTTGTGTATCATGCTGATGTTCCTCTCCCATACATTTGGCATACAATTCTGGTGTGCATTTGAGAGTAATCGGCTTCGGATATAGCTCAAGGAAAATCAGGGGTGAGTGATGTTTTTTCTCATATTTTGTAATTTGACTATCCGTCAAACTTATCAGATCTTCACCACCGTCTCCGCATATCAGAAACGGACCTGCGAAGAAATCCGTTGGACCATATAAAAGAAGCTTGTATGGTGTCTTATCAATGCTTTCGGTTAAAGCACCGATATTTCTTTTTGTCAGAGCAACAATCGAAAGATCAGACAGTGCACAAGCTTGAGCGATGTGCTTCATCTAAAGAAATCTGATGCTCTGGGTCATCAATTTTCGAACCAGATTTATATAGATACTGAAAGCCAGCCAAACTCAGTTCCATTCGCAACCTATCTTGTTGCGGATCAAGAGAGACAAAATCTTTTCCGTCAATTCGGTTCTGGGTATTAGAAAGTTTAGTGATCTGAGTAGCCTGAGTATTTTCAGAATCCCCCAAATCAATCATCTGGACAAAAATCCGTGCAGAAGCAACTGCTTCAGGATCTTCTGCACAAACCGCCCCGATAACCCCCGTCGTCTGTGCTCCATTGACTAAGGAAACTCCTTCTAAAGCAAATAATCCAATTTCACGCCCTGTACTGTATGCAGCCCTTTTAGTGATTTTCTGGCACAAAATTTTAATACCGTTATTGTAGTAAAAAACTTATCTGGCTGTGTTTTAAGAACATCTTTAATTCCTTGATTCACTTCTGTGCTGCCTTTATAATAACGAATATTCTTAGGGCAACACCGCATAATGCAAATAGCCGCAAAAAGTGATATAATATAGGCATGGATAAACAATTGAGTCTGTCCGCCCTGAGCGACGAATTATCGCAGGTGCGTACAAAGAAACGAGAATTTTTAGCCGAGATAGACCGCATCGTACCGTGGGAGAAATGGATAAGCATTATCAAGCCGTACTACTATAAAGGAGAGCGCGGCAACAAGCCCTACGATTTGGAACGGATGCTGAGAATCTATCTTGTACAAAATCTGTATAATCTCTCAGATATGGCAAGCGCAGCTCTCCAAAGTGTCCATTCGAGGTAGGCCGGTGTCTCGTCCTTGGGGACTTCAATGGCATTATCCTCGTCATAAACCAGTTTTCCTCCACCTTTAATGAGAAGCGACATATAATCAGCAATTTCCTCCCACTGATTACACTGGTCATTGGCATACTGAATTTCGTCCGTCTGAGCAAGAATGTTTTCCAGTCGCTGTCTTGCGATATTGATCTCGGCAGGAGTAGTCAAAGGCAGATCAGATATATCGAATGCGATATACCATTCCTTCATCTGCTTAATCAAATCGTCCAGAAGGGACTTGGCTATCGTAGCATTGTCAGTAGGCAACGGAGCACCGTTACGGCAATGATAACCCCGGCGCTAATGCTCATATACGGTAAAGAAGCAACAACACAAATTGAGAACAGCGTACCCTACTATTCTGTATCAAAGTGGAGCAGTAACACGAAAATGTTGCTGCTCCATTTTCATGCCCCTTAAATAATTTCCTTGAATCTGCTTGACTTATATTACGGTTAGTGATATATTTATTACAGTAACCGTAATAAGGAGGCTGGACTATGAGAGACAATGCAAAAAGTGGCGCACTTACAGAAGTGACCTTTTATATTTTACTCTCTCTTTATACACCAAAACACGGATACGCCGTTATGCAGTTTGTTGAAGAAAAAACGGGCGGGCGGCTTTCGTTAGGAGCAGGCACTTTATATGGAGCATTAAACTCTTTGCAGGACAAGAAGTGGATTGAACCTTATGGAGATAGTGAGGGAAGAAAAAAAGAATACCACATTACAGCACAGGGAAAAGAAATTGCAGAAAAAGAGCTTGCAAGACTAAATGAACTTGTAAGCATTGCAAGTGAAATTATTGGAGGTGCAGTATGAGTAAAAAATGTTATCGCTTTTTTGGTGGATTGCTAAATACGCAGGAAAAATGGCTAAACAAAATGTCTGAAAAGGGTTATCGACTTGTTCGGACAGGAAAACTGTTATACGAATTTGAAAAATGCAAGCCCGATGAAGTGACCTATTGTGTAGAGTTTATCGGAGAAAAATCAAAAGAGAGTTCAATAGATTATGCTAATTTTTTGGAGGATATGGGATATAAGGTGTTTTTTAAAAATATCAATCTAAACTATTCTGTTGGAAAAGTTCGCTGGCGCCCATGGGCAGAAAGGGGCGGTCGTATTGCGACAAACACAACAACTTTTAATCGAGAAATCTTGATTGTGGAAAAAGCAAATGATGGAAAGCCTTTTGAACTCCATACCTCTTATGACGATAAAGAAAAATATTATCGCAACTTACGCAATCCGTGGCTATTTCTACTGCTCATGTTTGCACTATTCGCAGTTACAAAGCAGTCTATAATCTTTGGTATTTTTGCGTTGGTTTCTGTAATTCCTGGCAGTATATATCAAATACAGATAATGAAAATCCGGAAGGAAGCTAAGACACAGGAATGGTGAGGAAATAAATAGCAAATCCAGCCGAGCCTGTCAACGGTCAAGATGAACGGCGGAAATGTGCCGCCGTTGACAGCCCCGCCCGTCTTTGCTGTTCGGTAATCAAGAGGGCGACAGCAAAAAGTGCTGCCGCCCTTTCCCATAATCGAAGAAAGGGGGATTTTCCATGACTGAATACGAAGTGGTACTGCTCTGTACTGCGTAGGGTTGCACCACCGATTTTTACAACGGATTTTCCTCCTTGCAGGCGCAGTACCTGCCCACCGGCTTTCAACGCATCCTTCGCATTGATTGTCTCATCTTTCAGGTCTTTCAGGATATTGCCGGTCTGCTTACCAATTACAAAAGCGCTATCTGCCGCTGCGGCCATGATATTGCCTTCCACAACAGTCTGCGCTACTGCCATGTGCAGCCCTGCATTTTGAACGGCATCCGTATCGAAGTCATCGTGATAATTCAAAGCGCTGGCTCCGGCTTGCATTGGGCTTTCTATGGCATCCACAACCCGGTATGCATGAGCTTTATAGTGACCGTTCTTGTGCTGGCTGCGCAGCAAATCATAATAGGCGCTGGCACGGCTGGAGCGCGGTGTATTTGTGCCGGTGATAGTATTCTTATTACTTTTTTCGTCATGTAGCAGATTTTCTGTCAAGTTCGCATCCGGTTCTTCATTTTCCGCACACTGTCTGGAAAATCTGTTGGGCTTGCTATCACCATTTAATAGTAAATCTGTTGCTGTGTTTGGTTCTACTGTTTGCGCCTTCAATTACTCGGCTATGTCCTCGCCGGTCTTGAAAAGTTCTGGCATTGTACTTTGCTGGGTAAATAAATCTGACATTATTTTCCTCACCTTAAATCGGCAGCACTTTATGAACTATCGGTAAAATTCTATGCAACGCTTGACATAGTATATATCTTGGTATATACTATGGATACAGGAGGTGCGTTATTATGATGACTGCAAAACTATTTGAAAATGGACGAAGCCAAGCTGTTCGACTTCCTAAAGAATTCCGGTTTAATGGGAACGAAGTTTCCATTAATAAAGTCGGAGATGCCGTAATCCTTCTTCCAAGAGAAAACAAGTGGTCTGGCTTTCTTAGCGGATTGGACTTATTCACAGATGACTTCATGAAGTCTGGTCGTGAACAGCCCACGGTACAGGTGCGTGAATCATTATGAAGTATATGTTGGATACCAATATTTGCATCTATGCCATTAAGCACAAGCCCCCAGAAGTTATCAGGAATTTTTTGAAGCACGACCCAGATGATATGTGCATCTCTTCCATCACTTATGGCGAACTCATGCACGGTGTAGAAAAAAGTCAATCCGTGGAACGAAATCGCGTTGCCATCACGCTCTTTTTATCATCTATTGAAATTTTACCCTTTGATGCAGAAGCGGCAGAAGAGTATGGAAGAGTTCGTGCCGATTTGGAACGCAAAGGTACCCCCATCGGTCCAATGGATATGTTAATTGCTGGGCACGCAAAGTCTGAAGGTCTTATCCTTGTAACAAACAACACAAGAGAATTTTTTCGCGTCAACGATTTGGAAGTTGAGGATTGGGCAAAGTAATCTTATCAGAAGATAACTGAAGGCACTCATCAAAGTGATTTGATGGGTGCTTTTTGTTTTGAAGAATTCGGATTCGTATCCATCAGGCGGAACAGCTCAGTGTCCTGCGGGAAAGTATTGTTGAAAGGCACCACCACTTTATCTGCAATCAGCAGCCCGCTGCCTACCTCTGCATTTTCAATATACCGCTTTTCTTCGTCAGAGATATGCAGCAGCCGCGCAATGTCGTTCGCATCGTCCGGTGCCTGATTCAATAGCTTGATGTAGCCGCAGTCGGACAGCATACGCCGGGCGTCCTCGTTGTTCAGCACAGAGCAAACATGTAGGTAATGGAAGTCAGGATTGCGCCCCACTTGCGGGCACGGCTGGAAAGCTCGAAGTAGTAGTTCGTGCAGGCGCTGTTGCCCAGCAGGAGCTGGAACTCATCGGTGAAAATCCAAGTGCGGCGTCCCAGCACGCGGTTTCGGGTGATGCGGTTCCAAATCTGGTCCAGTACCGTCATCATGCCGATGGACTGCATACTCTTGCCCAGTTTCACGGTATTAAAACAGATGCAGTGGTTCTGCAAATCCACGTTTGTCTGGTGGGCAAACAGGTCCATTGTGCCATCCACATACATACTCAACGCCATCGTAAGCGCTTTTGCCTGCGGGCCCTGCAAAGACAAATTATTGTAAAAATCATGCAGCGAGGGCATCTGCTCACGCTCCGGATGCAGCAAATATTTCTGGTAGGTAATCAGCGCTGCGCGGTCCACAAGACTGCATTCTTGGGCGCTCAGCTCTTTGCTGTTCAAAACCAGTTGGCAGAAATCCCGCAGGAACTGGCTTTTCAGCTGAATAGGATTACCTTCATCGCCGTAATCTTCGGAAATATCCATCGGATTGATATGAGATTTGCTCGATGCCGAGATTTCAATCACTTCACCGCCAAAAGCCTCAACCAGCCGCGCATATTCATTTTCCGGGTCGATGATGACCAGATCATCCTGCGGCCAGCGCAGCATGATACCTGCCATCATCTGCATAACCGAAAAGGATTTGCCGAAGCCTGTCATGCCCAGCACCATACCAGCCGGGGCAGGCAGCAGTTTTCGGTTGACCATAATCAGGTTTTTACTGCGGGCGTTGGTGCCCTCATACAGTCCACCGGGTTGGAACAGTTCCTGCGTGGTAAACGGCACATAGATGGCGGTATTCACCGTCAAGAGAGTGCGCTCCAGCGCCAGCCATTTCTTTCCAAGTGGTAAAACGCTGTTCATGGCAGCGCACTGTTCAAATGGGATAGCGCTGAACCGGCAAGTCTGCTGCTGCACAGTATTGCAGATTTGCTGCACGCGCTCGTCCAGTTCGGCATTGTTGCGGCCATAGGTGTGGATCAGGATGCAGACCTTGAAAATCTTTTGGTTATAATTGTGCAGGTTATCCAGCAGCTCCTCGGCATCCTCGATCTGGTTGGTCAGCTCATATCGCACACCCATGTAGGCGGGCAGGTTCATGCGCACAGCATTGACCATGCCATCGCCCTTTTCTTTCTGCATATAAGCCAACTGCTTTTGAACCTGCTCGACGGCATCTACATGAATGGAAATTGCATTATCAAAGTCTAAGTCACTGAGCAGTGAAAGCAGGTTGTCTTTCATCTGCGGGGCAATATCCCGCAGATACAGCACCTTGCCATAATACTCGCCAAACTGGTAGCGGTCATTGTACACAGCGCGGGAATCATCATGCTCCGGCTTCCAGTTGTAACCACTGGGCGCAATAAAATCCTTTGTCGTAAGGGAATCTTCTGCCAGCAGCCAATCATAAGAAAATTCCATAACCTCTTCCGGGCGGGTAATACCATGCAGCAGGTTCAGGCGCTCAATACCGGAGAGCCTGCGTACAGTGCTGCCCATGCGCTTGAACAGGTTTTGGATCCGTGAATGCCATTGTCATGGAGAAAAGCCCCGGTTCCACCTCACAGATGCCGCTTTCGTACCTACGCTCATATTGCAGACAGTCCGCAGCCTTCTCAGGCGCACGGCGCTTCTTAATGCTGCGGGCGCTCTGCGCGGCATTCATTTCGGATTGTTTTGCGGATCTGCGCAGCTGCTTTGACCGCTGCTTTCCTTCCTTTGCGCGCTGCTTTTTCGTCTCGGCGGCAATAGGTTTCACATTCGGAATTTCTGCGAGTTCTTTTCTTTTGAACATTTCGACTCTCCTTATAGGGGCGGATCGGCACCGCTGCATTTTCGCTGTGCCATGCCCAGTAAATTTTCACGAGCTTTTCAAACGGATATCCGTCACGATGGATAAAGCCCAGCCCCAGAAAAGGCAGCACCTCCACCATGACGATATAAGAAACGACCTGCATATCTTCATCGTCTCGCACCTCGAAAGGGTGATTGACGAAAGGATGCAGTTCAGAAAGCGGTACTTCCGTTACTAGGTCGCCGCTTTCTCGTTGGCGGTCAGCTTCTGAGGAAAACATATCAGCGATCGCGGGCATCTTCATCGCGTTCATAAACTTGTTCTTCGTGGCCATGACCTAATACCTCCTGCGTAAAATCAACGTATGCTCTTGCGCTGCTGCTTTTGGGTTCGTACAGGATAGTGGGTGCTGCAAACGCCTGACTTTCCTGCACTTTGACGTTATAGGGGATCTCCGTAGTAAATACATGGAGCGTTCTCCCATATTTGGCGCGGACATCATGGGCATAATGCTCTGAGACTTTCGTATGCTGGGTCATCGTCAGCAAAACGCCCCTGATATGCAGTCCGGGGTTGATTTTGCGCTGCACGCTGGAAATCGAATTTGTCAGCTGCGACATACCAACCACCGAGAACGGCTGCGCCTGCATCGGGATGATGACCTCGTTGGCAGCGGACAGCGCGTTTGTCAGTAAAAGTCCTACGGAGGGAGAGCAATCAATGATGCAGTAATCATACTGGCTGCTGTACTGCTCCAGACAAGTTTTCAGCAGCACCTCGCGGCACATCATGGTGCCCATTGCCAGCTCAAAGCTGGCCAGCCGGAGATTGGACGGGATGAAATCCACCTGTGGTGCAGAGTCATCCGTGCGCCTGCTCTGATAAACGCACTCTCTGTGGGAGAGGGGCTTTTCATAGGCAACTTTCATCAGCAGCTCTGTGATTGTCTGCTCAAGGTCCTGTTCAGGCGGGATACCGCAGTAGCAGGACAGGTTGCCCTGCGGGTCAAAGTCCACCATGAGTACGCGGTAGCCCTGCTGGGTAAGGGCAATGCCCAAGTTGTACGCGGTAGTCGTTTTGCCCGTACCGCCCTTCTGGTTTGCGATAGCAATAGTTTTCATCTGGTTGTCCGGCTCGCACAGCTGCATATACTGGTACAGATTCATCTGCTTCGCTTGGGCGATTTCCTGCTCTGTTACACCGGGCATACTCTACCACCTATTCTGTTTTCCTAACTGTAATTTATATTCTCAGTATCACTATAATCAGTCTAATTATTATCAGTATTAGTTCCGTGTGATTTTCATGAGTCCAGATTCATGAAATTCATGAGTCCAGAATCATGATTTTCATGAGTCTGGATTTATTTCGGGGTAACGAAGCTTTTTACATAAATTAAGCATGGTTTACCCAGCCCTTGACGTTTACGCTCAATTAACCCGACTTTCTTCTCAAGCTCTACCATCAGGCGGGTCGCTTTTTGATTGGCGCAGTTCAAAGACTCCATGATTTCCTCAAGGGTGAAGATTATGTAGACGCGGTTCTGCTCATCCAGCCAGTGGTTTTTGAGGGACAGGCTCATACGATCCAGCAATATGCCATACAGCACCTTGGCATCAGTGGACAAATCTTTGAATTGGGCGTCCGTAAAAAGCGCTTTTGGAATCCGATAGAATGAAAATTGTTCCGCCTGTGCGCCATAAAAGTAATCGTATTGCATCTCATGTCCTCTACTAAAAAGGTGCAGTTTAACAAGCCCGCAAAAATACATTTTGTAAACCAAAACGTATTGTATATTATCGAGAGTCCCAACCCTGTGGTATAACTTTATACTGAGTTACGCATCAGACTTTCTCCGGAAACGCAGGTATTCCTCAAAGATACTTCTGCGAATCAGTACCTTTCGTCCGATTTTGTAGATTGCCCCACATTCATGCGACATACGATAACAGGTTTCATCCCCAGCCCATAGTAGATACTCGCCATATTATAAGTCACAAATTCACGATGCATAAAGTCTATATCTTCATCGTCAATTTGATCTGAGAACATCCAGACAGTTCCACTCACTCGTCCTCAACCTCCTCAGCAGTGATTTCTCTGGCAGGCTCATGAAAGCGTTCCAAGTAGGCATCAAAAATATCCCGGTTAATGAGCACGGTACTATCAAAGCGGTAGATAGCACCGGCATCGCTGGCGAGTTCAAACAATTTCTTGTGCGACAAACTGTACACGATTTCCGCCTGCTGATACCGTAGAAACTGCCGCCGCAGTTTACGAAGCTGATCAGGCACTTCTTTCATTGGCTTGATGGGTTTGTAATCGTTTTTCATAAAAGCATCCTCCTATTTGATGACAGAAGTCGAATGCAGGGATAAAAAAAGAGCACCTCTCAGATTTCTCTAAGAAGTGCTCTAAGGTTTTATGCAAACCCCAGTTTGTATTTCTGATGACATTCATCACGCTTCATAACGAATCGTGATTCTCCATGGATTTGCTGTCAAATTGATGTCAAATTGAGGGTGACACAGCTATTCTTACATATTTCGCATTTTGCGTTTGACGTATTAACGAAATATTTTCGATAAATTACTGGTCAATAGGCTTCATCGTGGGGACTTGCACGATTCGCTCATTTGATGGTTATATCTTGATTCATCATTGGAGTGATACTGCGATACACCGCAAATTTCCGTTCCATCAGATTATGTATTATTCTATCACGCTTTCAGCATTTGGTACAGGATTTGGTACATAAACCGCGTGATAAACCGAGATAGACGGTGTGCTTGAACGGGGAAATAGTCGTTGAAAAGAGCCGAAATGCACTTGCCTAAGAGGGTTGTGTTCAGCAATGAACGCCCCAATAAATAAACAACTCTAAAAGAGTGCTTGACCTCTGTTGTGTGCAATAAAAAGAGAAGTCCTACGAGCAGGAATTCTCCTTTGGACTACGAGCTTCGCAAGTATCCGCAACGCGATTATGGGCACAGCTGCACACCTTTTCCGCAACCGATACAGGCATCATTTACCGTAAAAGTATGCTGGGCGCACTACGGCACAAAGCCCCTGCCGCAGTGCTGCGGCAGGGGCTTTGTGTAATATGAGGAATGCTGTGTAACTCAGCAAGGGAATGGCTTATTCGTTGTCGTCCTTGTCGGCTGGTTTGCTCCACTCTTTAAAGGACGGAACTTTTGGGTAAGCTTTCAGTTGCTTTTTCATTTTGCGGACAGCAATACTGTAGGGGTTCAGGGCGCCGGACAGGTACAGCCCCGCGGCAAAGATAAAGAACACGCTGGCAATCAGCATAAACGCACGCTGCCCCACATTGACGGCCAGCAAAAAGGTGACCGTCGAGCCGATCACCATCATTTCCGCGGTGGCATTGCCCTTGCGGCGCTGCTCCTTCGGGGTCAGGCGCACATCCTCCAAGGCCATCAGCCAGTTCATCTGCTCGTCTGTGATGTTCAGCTCGGATTTATAACGGTGCAGATTGCGGCGGGTCTCGGTATCAGCGTTCTTGTAGGTCTCACTCTTGTGGTAATCCTGTACCGTGGGGGTCTGTTTCTTTGCCATTTGCTTATCCTTTCCGTTTTGCGGGGGCTGGCAGCTGCAAAAGCACCAGCGCGGCGATCTCGCACACAATGCCAGCTACGCCGAATCCATCCATCTTCTGCCCGAACAATACCAGCCCGAACAGCGCGGCGGCCACAGGCTCAAAGGTGGCGGCAATGGACGCACGGCTGGCGGGGATGGTTTTCAGTGCGGCAGTGTACAGCCACTGCGCCGCCAAAGAGCACACCAGCCCCAACCCGAGGTTGGCGGCCAGCGCACCGGGCGTTGTCAGGATATAGGCAACGCCCGGCAGCTCACCTGCGGCGGCGGTAAACACAAGGCTTGCCGCTGCACTGAAAAGGAACATGTAAAACAGATTTGTCATCGGGCTGTACTTTTTCAGCTTGGTGGCCAGCAGAATATTCTGCAGCGTGTAGCACAGCGCGGCACCGAGACCGTAGGCCACACCGCCCGCATCCAGCGTTACGCCGCCTGCCACGCCGCTGACTAACGCACAGCCCAACAGACTGAGCACAAGGCACAGCCCCTTGCCGGGGGTGAACTTTTCATGCAGGAACACGACGCTGAACAGCATGACAAGGGACGGCATAAGGTAGATGAGCACGGCAGCCGTGCCCATACCCACAAGCTGGATGGAGTAGGTGTAGAACAGGCCGAACATAAACAGCCCCAATGCACCTGCCGGGACGAACCAGACAAGGTCCCGCAGGTCGATCTTCAGCGCGGCGGGGTTTTTCGCCGCCAGCCAGATGCCTGTCAGAATGGCCATCGAGGCCATACGCACGAGGGTCATTTGGGTGCCGTTTACGCCGTAGGCCGTCAGGATATTGATAAAGATGCCGTTTGCGCCCCAGCAGGCCGCTGCCAGCAGCACCATCAGCACTGCTGCTGTTTCCTTTTGTTTCACAGTCCGTACTCCATTGTAATCGGATATTTTGCTTTTGTCAAAAAGCTTCCTTAGCCAAGGTCCTCGCCGTTAGAGGCGGTGACTTTCTTGTACCAGTAGTAGCTGTCCTTCAGGCTGCGCTTGCCGGTGCCGTTAAACTGGTTGTCGTAGTCGACATAGATGAAGCCATAGCGCTTCTCGATCTCGCTGGAGGAGCAGGAGATGATGTCAATGGGGCCCCACGGATAGTAACCGCGCACATCAACGCCGTCCTTGACCGACTCGACGACCTGCTCAACATGCTTGCGCAGATAGTCGATGCGGTACGGGTCGTGAATGGAGCCGTCGGCCTCGACCTTATCGTAGGCGCCAAGGCCGTTCTCGGTGATGTAGAGGGGCTTCTGGTAGCGGTCCCAGTACTCGTTCAGCGCAATGCGCAGGCCGAGGGGGTCAATGCCCCAGCCCCAGTCGCTGGCCGGAATGTCGGGGTTTGGCACCTGACCCAGCTCGGAGTGCAGGTACGGCTCCTCGCCGGACAGGCGGCTGTAGTAGTAGCTCAGCGATACGAAATCGACCGTGCCCTCTTTCAGAGCCTCCTCGTCGCCGGGGTAGAAGTTGATATGAATGTTGTGCTCATCGTAATAGCGCAGGGCGTAACCGGGGTAATAGCCGCGGACCATGATGTCGCCGTACAGATATTCCATCTGGTTGTGGCGCATATTCCAGTACACATCCTCGGGGCGATGGCTGATGGGATAGGTCAGGTTGGAGCAGAACATCATGCCGATCTCGTTGGCAGGGTCGATCTCATGGGCAATCTTGGTGGCCTTGGCGCAGGCGACCATCTCATTGTGGACGCCCTGATACTTGGCCTCCAGCAGGTTGTCGACCTTGTCGCTGGCAATGCCCAGATGGTTGAAGCTCTCGTGGATGATGAGGTTGATCTGGTTGACCAAAATCCACTTATGGACCTTGCCCTTGTAGCGCTTGAACAGCACCTCGCAGTACTTCACAAAGAAGTCAACGACCTCGCGGCTGGCCCAGCCGTTGTATTTCAGGGCCAGATTCAGCGGCATCTCATAGTGGCTGACCGTGATCAGCGGCTCCATGCCGTTGGCAATGATCGTGTCGATGAGGTCATCGTAGAACTTCAGGCCCTCCTCGTTGGGCGTGGCATCATCCCCGTTGGGGAAGATGCGGGCCCAGTTGATGGAGGTGCGCAGGCTGTTCATGCCGGTGCCTGCCAGCAGCTTGATGTCCTCCTTGTAGGTGTGGTAGAAGTCGATGCCGCGGCGTTTGGGGTAGAACTTGTCGTCCTCCGCCATGGCGCGCTTGATGTATGCGGTGTCGATCTCCATGTTGTAGCGCTCTTCCGGCGGGACGTCATACTGGCTGCGGTTGATGTCTGCCAGGCACCAGCCCTTGCCGCCCTCTTTCCATGCGCCCTCCATCTGGTTGGCGGCCAGTGCGCCGCCCCAGAGGAAGTCCTTCGGCATACCGTTGTATTTGCTCATCTTTTCCATTTTAGATTCTCCTTGTCAGAAATCAGCCCTGCACCTTAGCCTCAAGGTCAGCAAGACGCTTTTCATAGTTTTTGGCGATCTTCAGCATACTCTTGGTCATGTTGATCTCGACCTGGATCGTCATAAGGGTATCCTGTGCGTGGGCAAACAGGACATAGTAGCCCATCTTCTCATCACCGCCGCGAATGTCGCCCTGGATCATCTCGGTCTGAACATTGTGGGCCTCGGCCTGCAGCTTGTCAGCCTCCTTCAGCTCAGCCTTGGCCTCGTCCAGCTCACCCTTGGCAATGTGGTCCATAGCCTTGCTGGCGTGCAGGCGAGCGTCACCGGAGCCCATGATGATATCCATGGCCTTGCCCATGACATATTCGTCTTTTTCTTCCTGGGTCATACCCGTCATCGGGCTCTTTTCCTCTTCCATAAAAATGCTCCTTTGTATTCGTTACGGTTAAATCGTGTGACTTATAGGATGTTGTGTGACTGCGCCCTGATGAAAATACCGCCCGGTCGAGTAGAGCCGGCCGGACGGTACTTTTTTCACTTTCAACTTACAGATCAAGCGGCACCTGTAAGCGTTCTGCGGCTATCAGGCCTTGATGGCGGCAGTCTCTTCCTTGACCTTCTGGTCGTCATAGGCCTTCACGAACGGGAACCAGATGACGGCAGAGAGAACAAAGGTCAGGATGGCGAAGATCACGCCGGTGATGCTGCCCTGCGTAGCGATAAAGGTGCTGATGGGGTACGGGCAGTACCACAGGTCGAACTGGATGCGCGGGATGGGGGCAAACGGGATGACCTTCGTGAAGATGTAGGTCACGATGGGAAGGATAATGCCCTGAATCCACATAGGCAGCATCAACAGGGGGTTCCAGGCGATGGCACCGAAGATGATGGGCTCGTTGATGTTGAAGATGCCGGGCACGATGCAGGCACGGCCAAGGGCCTTCAGCTCGCTGGACTTGCAGATGACCATCATCAACAGGCAGAGGGACAGCGTGCAGCCGACACCGCCGATCCACAGGTAAGTGCAGAACATGAAGGTCTCGGTAAAGATGCCCAGGTTCTGGTAGGTGGCAACGCCGGCAGCGACCAGCTCAAGGTTGGCGGTGATAACAGCCAGCTTGACAGGCTCATCAACAGGGGTAAGCACCCAAGTGGAGATACCCATGGAGTAGATGAAGCACTTCAGGAAGCAGAAGAACACGAAGCCGACAGGAGAGGTCAAAGCACTCTGCAGCGGCATAAAGACGGCCTGCACAGCACCGGCAACATCGACACCGGCGACCTGAACGATCAGCCAGCCGCCCGCAATCAGAAGCATGATGGGCAGCAGGGAGTCAAACCACTGACGAACGAAGTCGGGAATGACGGAATCCTCTTTGAAGAAGGAGAACTTGGCGAATGCGCCAAAGACCAGACCAACGATAATGCCGGTGAAGATGGCAACGAACATACCGTTGGCACCGTACAGGGTGTGGCCCTGGCCCATTTCCTCAGCAGACTGCGGGTCGACGCAGATCATAAAGAGCATCATGCCCGTGAAGCCCGCGAGGATGCGCTGCTTACGGAAGCGCTTTTTCTCGCAGTAGTTAAAGGGGATCAGGAAGGAGGCCATCAGGCCGATTTTGCTCATCGTCCAGCCGAAGGGAGTCCAGAAGCTGGGCAGAGCGGGAATGTAGTCGTTCAGGATGGTGCCGACGCAGAAGATAGAGCCTGCCAGAATGAAGGGCAGCAGCTGCATCATCGAGTCCTTGATAACCACGATCCAAGTCAGGTTCGTGATCTTTTGCAGTTTCGGCGCGAAAGAATTTTCGAGCCATTTAATGAGTTTATCCATTGGTTTCCTCCTCATTTATGCTGCCGATGGTCGGCAGCACTATTCAGTGCAGGGCCGCTTCCCTGCTTGGTACCGTAGAGTATCAGGCCTCGCCGAACATGCCAAGGATCTGATCCAGCGCAGCATCGCCGTTCAGGCGTGCGTAGGCAGCCTGCTCAATGACGCCGACCTTGACATCATAACCCTCGCAGATCTCCTCCATATCGGGCAGAGTAGAGGCGAGGTGAGGTCCGATCATCAGGCAGTCGATCTCATCGACATAATCCTCAACAGTGGACTCGCTGCGTGCATTGACAGTGATGGACAGGCCGCGAGCTGCGGCAGCCTTGCGGATGTTGGCAGCCATAAAGCCGGAAGATGCGCCGGAACCGCAGACGAGCAGAACATTGTGCTTTTTCATAAGTTGTTTACCTCTTTCGTGTTAAATTCCTCATATTTTTGCGGGTCTTCATACCCAGGACCCTTTCTGTGTTTTCAGCATACTGCAATTTTTTGCATAGTGCAACCCGACTTTTGCACACCGTTGGTGCAATCTGTCAATGTGCAAAATAATTGCACACCAAAGTTGTGCACTCTGCTTAAAAAAGCAGCTTTTACAGATTTTTGCAACAGAAAAAGCATACTTTTTGGCATTTTGTACGGCTTTTTGCAGACCCCCTGTGAAAATTGCCGCTTTTCTTTTGGGGCAGGGTTGGGGTATACTATGAATATAAAAGTAAGGCAGGGTGCCCCACCCTGCAATACGGCAGTTACAGCAGCGCCCCGCCCGGAGAGAAAAAGCCGATTTTCTACCACACATTCAACGAAACGAAAGGATCCACCGTTCATGGCTAGCAAGCAGAACCAGCTCGTGCAGACATTGCTGGATCAGAACCAGCAGCTCAACGCCACCCAGCTTGCCAATTCGCTGGGGGTATCGGTGCGCACGGTACATAACTATATCAATGCAGTCAATGCGCAATACCAGGATGCCATCGTCTCGACGCCGACAGGATACCGCATTGCGCCCGCTATGGCGCAGCAGATGCTGCACCAAAGCCCGAACGACATCCCCCAGAACGCGCAGGACCGCTGCACCTACATCTTGAACCGCCTTGTACAGAAGGGCGGCAGCCTGAACCTGTACGACCTGTGCGATGAGATTTATATCAGCGCAACGACCTTTCACGGCCTGATGGGCAAGATGCGCCGCCTGACGCGGGAGTATGACCTGAGCCTTGCCGTCAGCGGGGACACCGTGACACTGACGGGCAGTGAGCGCAACAAGCGCCGCCTGCTCAGCGGACTGTTGTACCATGAATCCGCCAGTGCGTTTACAAGCACGGACTCCCTGCAGGCAGCATTTCCCAGCATTGACATTGAAAAAGTACGCGCGGATGTCATGGATGTGCTGAACGAAAACCACTACTTCATCAATGACTATTCACTGCTGAATCTGCTTTTGCACATTGCCATCGCCATAAACCGTGTACAGAACGGCTGCGTTTACACGGAAGCCCCCAGTACTATGCACCCGCTGGACCCGCAGAATGAAAGGCTTGCGCAGGAGCTGACCGAGAGATTGGCCCGTAATTTCAACATCCGCTTCTCTGCAGCCGAACAATATGAAATGGCGCTGCTGCTCGTCTCCCGTACCTCGATGCTGGACTATGCAGCCATCACGCCCGACAACATTGCGGACTATATCGGCAGCGACTGCACCGACCTTGTACACCAGCTCATCAACACCGTAAAGGACTTTTACGACATCAATCTGGACGAGCCGGAGTTTTTCATCCGCTTTGCGCTGCATACCCACAATCTGTTGGTGCGCGCGCAGAACAGGAGCTTCTGCAAGAATCCGCTGGTCAGTGAGATACGCCAGAGCTGCCCGCTGATTTACGATGTGTCCGTGCAGCTTTCGGGCATCATCCGCGAAAAGACAGGCATCACGCTCGATGAGGATGAGATCGCCTACATCGCGCTGCATCTGGGCGGTGCGCTGGAAACGCAGAAGGAACTGGCAAACCGTGTGCCCGCTGTGCTGTACTGCCCCAGCTACTACAATATGGACAGCAGCCTTGCGGACCGCATCAGCCGCCGCATGCAGGGTAAAATTCTGCTTACCAACGTATTTACAAAAGAGAGCCTGCTTGACCAGCTTACCGGCAGTGCGCTGGTCATCTCCACCGTGCGGCCCCACAGAGTATTGGATATGCCGCTTGTGCTTATCTCGCCTTTTTTGACAAACTCCGACATTATGGCGCTGAACCGCAAGGTGGAGGAAATCAACACGCAGGCGCGGCGTGAAAACTTCCGCCGCAGCCTGTCGGCTATCCTGACGCCGGAGCTGTTTGAAACAGGCTCCCATTGTACCACGCGGGAGGAAATAGTCCACCACATGTGCAGCCGCCTGCTGGCGCTGGGCTGCACGACCCCAGCGTTCGAGGCCGCCGTCATGGAACGGGAGAGCATTTCGTCCACGGCGTTTGGGCAGTTTGCGATACCCCACACGCTGAAAATGTGCAGCCCGCGCACCTGTATGGCCGTATATGTCAGCCGCACCCCCATCTGCTGGGACGACACGGCTGTCAACCTTGTGATCATGCTGAGCTTCAACCCCAATGACCGCAAGATTTTTTACGATATTTTTGAGCCTTTGTCCATGATCTTGCTGGACAGCAACAATTTGAAGGGTGCCCTTCTATGCAAGGATTACGCCGCCTTTATTGATTTTTTGGTGGAGCGTATGGAATGATTTCGCCGCGCAGCCATCACATGGCACGGCATTGACCAATCGGGAAAGGAAAGAACTTGGATGACACAGTTTCACACCTTAGTTGCCAGCGATCTGGACGGCACCCTGCTGCCGGAGGGACAGACCGAGCTTCCCTGCGCCGTATTTGACGAGATACGCCGCCTGCATGACTGCGGGGTATTGTTCTGCGCTGCAAGCGGCCGCCCCCTTGACGCTCTGCGGGAGCTGTTCGCCCCCGTGGCGGACGAAATCGGCTATATGTCCGAGAACGCTGCCTATGTCTGCTATGGCCGCGAGCTGCTGCATACCATACCCATGCCGCGGGTGCTTTGCGCTGAGCTGGTCGCCTATCTGGGAACGCGCACGGACTGTGTATCTCGTGCCTGCACTACGACAGGCCGCTATTATTTTGTGCCAACTGCTGCCGCCCAAGCGAATCTGGACGCGGTGGGCGTTGAGTTTGGGAACTGCCGTATCGTGAAGGACTTCAGCGAGGTAAAAGGAGATGTGACCCAGATTTCCGCCATCTCCGCAGGGGATATGAACATCCCGGCCAAGGAAATCCTGCCCCTCTGGCAGGACCGCATCGGTGCCGCCATCACGGGCGAGCACTGGCTGGATTTTACCGCGGCGGGCAAGGACAAGGGGCTGCATTTGCTGTGCGCGCATTTCGGTATCCCGCAGGAAAATACATACGCCTTCGGTGACAGCTACAACGATGCCCCCATGCTCCGTGCGGCGGCGCACCCCTATCTGATGCGCATTGCGCCTGCCGATTTAAAGGCAGAGTTTGTCATGCAGATCGATGACGTGGCAGGTGTGCTGAAAACGCTGGGATACTAAATCAGACCGTCAAAAAATTGTATTCTTCCCTTATTGCGTGTGCAGGGGCGACCATCGGCCGCCCGTCAACGTACCGCAGCTTGCCCTTGTTGGTCGCCTGCCGGGGTCAATTCAAGGTTCATCAAGTCAAAATCAATAGATTCACCGTCGATTTTGAAAAAATCCAGAAATGTACACAACTTCCGAAAGCCGTATTTTTCATACAGTCTGATGGTGCGGGCATTGTCGCTGCGCACCTCCAGATTCAACTGCTCGAAGCCGTTCTCCTGGGCAAAGGCAAGAACTGCTTCTGTCAGTGCAGACGCCGAGCCGCAGCCCCACCACGCTTTTTTCAGACTGATTCTCTGGCGGTGGGCTGGGAACAGCGTTTGTTATGTTGACTGCCTGCAACTCCTCGCGCACCACCTTGCGGATGCTTTTCTCCAGCCTATCCGTCTGTTCTGCCGCAAGGATACTCTGCACCAGAAACTCTTTGCGTTTGGCAGGCGGCACCTGCTGCAGCAACGCCCATGCGCGGCGGTGTTGCGGTTCGTTAAGGTTCGGGCGGAAAACATACTGCGGGCGTTTCATACCTCGCTTTTACGGCGCGACACGGCGGCCAACGCGCGCTCGAACCCGACAGCGTTCACCTTGTCGTCCAGCAGAAAAATCGTCTTACAAAGGCCGTCCTTGGGGCTGAGGTGGCGGCTCACCACGGATGCGCCGCCGCCCAATAGCACGGCGGGGATGGCGTGCAGATCGAAACCGGCTTCCATAGTGGCAGACAGCAGATGTTCGGTATACTTGCGCCCCTGCCGGTTCACAATGTCGCGCACCGTATCGCTAACCGTGCAGGGCTGACCTGCCAGCATATTTTCGATTTGGGCATCTGTGAGGGACAGCCCGGTTTCGCGCCGCACCTGTTCCCGAATGTCATCCACGCAGCGAATCATGCCGAGTTCCAGACTGTGCGCAGTGTCAGCCGCAGGGATGGCGTTGTCGATGCGCATGAGGTCCACCGTCCAGCCGCCAAGATCCATGAGGAGCATGGAGGGTTCGTCCTGCAACAAACCAGTTTCGGTCATAAGGGCGGCGTAGCCTTGAGGGAAGACAGCAACTTCCTCGATGGTGATTCTGTACTCCACGCCCTCGAATTTGAAATTCACGGACTGGTTGCTCCGCAGCAGATAATCTTTGAACTTGGGTTTGTCGCGTCCGAAACTGGTCAGCGGCAAACCCGCCGCAATTCGCACCGAGCATTCGGGCGGCAAGCCGCGCTGCTGGATCTCCTTGGCAATAGCTGCCAGCGTCAGCAGGTAATAGTTGTCGTTCACGGTCTTATCCCTTTGGATAGGCTGCCGCCCGGAGCCACAAACAAAAAAGCACCCGCCAAACTCTAAGAGTCCTTGGCGGGTGTAGGGTTCGTGTTCTCCGTAGCTGGTAAGTCCAGCCGGAAATGAACAATGCGCTGTTTTGATGGCGTAGTAACCGTGGTCGATGCCGATAATGATGCTCATAATGGAAATCCTCCTTATTATAATAGGTATAAAATGGAAAACCTGAAAACAAACTGAAAACTGCCAGAGAATTTGCCCTCAAACAGGGGAGATAGGGCTTTTCCCAGCCATCAATCCGCTCCCAACTATTAATAAATTGTAAATTTTCGCTTTTTTCTTCAAAAAACGCAAAAATCCCGGCTATCGGTGTGGAAAACCGACAGCCGGGATTGAAAACTTTTTGAAAACAACCGAATCTTTTTGAGATTTATCTACAAATGCGCTCATTTTTTCCACAATGCGGGCGCACCGCTGTGGAAAAACGGCAACAAAAAAGCCCAACCGCCATGAAACGGTTGGACAACCTTGTAAAATACGACCTTGAAAACAGGACGTCGAAATCGCCATTTTTTGGCGTTACAACAAAGAAAAAAGGCTGTGACAACATTTTTGTCACAGCCTGATGGTTGCGGAGACAGGACTTGAACCTGCGACCTCCGGGTTATGAGAAATTCAAAATTTGTGCGTTAGGGTGCTGTTTTGTTGGGTTTGGTGGTATTGCGTACCAAGGCTCAGAACGGATTTTGTCCCATGTGTACAAAAGGGTGCTATACGGTGCTGACCTGTTCCAAACCCTTTTGGGGGCAGTTTTGGGGGCAAGTTGGTGAGACGGGTTCTCGCCAACACCGTTCAAATCAAATGCGCAACTTTGGTCTCATTGCAAAATTAGTGGAATACTAACATCACGGGGTTCTCACACAGGAAAAGCCCAAAGAATCAGTATATAAGTTTTACTCTCCGGCAAGAAGTTGTACGCAAACCAACTCTACACCATCCCCGCACACCGCCCCTGTCGCCGCGAGAAACGCCCCTGTTTGGGCGCGTTCGCACCGCATCGACACAGTGCCTGTCCAGCCAAATACCGCCCCAAATTTCCCGCCTTTGGGGCTTTCTTACCCAAGAACGGCTTTTCCTGCGCAGGCTTTGCCCAGACGGGTTTCACCTGTACAGGAAAAGTCTGCACAAATAAATACTAAATAAATAAAATACTAAAAAAGCAAATACGAATCCTATCTTATCTGCAAAACATACAAATCCGGACTTTGCCGCCGGAATCTTGCCGTGATGCGTACAACTTAACACCGGAGAGTACAACTTACGATTGCAAACCGCCCCTGCAAAGTTGTATAATAAAAGCACCGGTATTTCGCGCAAAAGGTGGTCGGAACAGATGGGTATGGAGAACCTGATCGGTGAAACGACCGAATACGACAAGAAAGCGGCACTTGAGGTAAAAAAGCCCAAAAGCTGGTGCAAGAGTGTCAGCGCTTTTGCGAACACGCTGGGCGGTGCGCTGATTTTCGGCATGGCGGATGACGGGCAGATCGTTGGGCTGACCGAACCGGATAGCGACGCCGAGAAAATCAACGAGATCATCAAGACGCGCATGGAGCCTATCTCGGAATTTCGGCTGCGGTTTCACAAGACCGAAGACGGCAAAGTACTGCTGATCCTTGCTGTGTTCAAAGGCGAGGAAACGTCCTACTATTACTCCGACGACAGTACCTTTGAAAGCCCGATCCGCTGGTCACGGTTGTTCTGCACACGCGGGAACGGGCTGGACAAAAGCGGCGGCACAATGAACGCACTGGATGATGCCGGGTATTCCGGCAGTGTGCTCTCTTTGATTGAGAATGGCGAGGCGTTCATCAAGCGCAACGCCCGCATGATGTGGCGCAAAACGCCCAACTCGCGGGAGGAACTGCCCGAATATGTTGAGCGCAGCTGCCATGAGGCACAAATCAACTACCGTCAAAGGAACCGCCTCAGCGGTTCCTTTGTCATGGATGCTAACAGGGAACGATATAGGAAAACATCAACACCCCCAACGGGCTTTAGCTGCCCGTTGGGGGTGTTTACTCAGGTGGTTTTGGGTGTTGTTTTCAGGCAGAGCACCACTGCCAGCAAGCCGCTTAAAAGGCGGCCTGCCATCATCGGCAGGGCGTGTGCGGGGCTGAATTGCAGGGTAAATGCCAGAAAATCGCCGACGCTGTAAGCAGCTACTACGGCATAGGCCGTGTTTAGTGTGATGCCGCGTTCCTCCAGCGTATCAAGACTCAGCAACGTGGGGATGCAGTTGGCGGAGGTCACGACCAGACCGGTGATGGAGGCGGGCTCCAGCTGCAGCCGTGCGGCCAGCTTGGCCAGCGGTGCGGTCAACAGACGCTGTACAAAGGCGAAAAACGGCAGGATCCCGGCAAGAAACGCGCCGATACTGCATATAACCGGGTAGATTTCCGCCAAGGGGGTCAGCCCCTCCAGCAGTACAATACCGGTCGTTTCCTGCAAAACAGAGATGCAAAAGCCGAACAGGGTCAGACCGCGCACCGCCAGAGAGATGCCGTTGAAGATCGGACCGATTGCACTGCTGCCGGATTTGAAAAGCAGCAGCAACAGGACCGCTACTGCCAGAACAGGCCAGGTGTTGTGCAGCAGAACCGACAGGGGAATGCCGCACAGCGCCCCGGTGAGCAGGCAGCCCACCGGCAGCACCAGAAAGCCGAGAAACAATCCGCGAACGGCGGCGGCTCGTTTGGTGCCTGTCAGCCGGCCCAGCGCCAGCGGAATCGTACCGTTGATCGTGGCACCGAGAAAGGCCGCCACGATCAAACCGTTGTACAACCCGGCGGACGGTTCCTGTGCGATTTGTGCGGCCAGCACGGCACCGCCTGCATCGCAGCTTAAAAACAGTGAGGCAAACAGGGAAGGGTCACACCCCACGGCGGAAAACACCGGCGTGATAACAGGCGCCAGATGGGTCCCAAGCCAGGGTGCCAGTGCCATAAAACCGGTCATGAGCAGCAGCAGATCCACAACGGCGGCAAAGCCCTGCCGAAAGGCACTGCCCAACCCCAGCCGATCACCCAGCAATGTGTCCGCAGCACCCAGACAGAAAAAGACGGCAGATATCCACGCCATCGCTCTTACCCGCGACCCGGCGTGTCTTCACTGAAGGGGCTGTTGACGTAGTTGGCGCTCTTGGAGGAAACAAACTTTTCCATCGCGCGCTGCAGCGGGTGCTTATTCCAGCGGTCCAGATCATCCGTCAGCTGGCAGGCCGTCATCTGGAAGAAGGGCAGCCAGCACAGCGGGGTGATTTCCTCCGGCACATCCATAGGCACATACATAACATTGTGCTCGTCCTTGTAATCGGCACAGCGCGTCAGCAGGAAGGCGTTATCCGTCACGATCTGGGTACCCTCAAAGATGCGGTGGATGCGCTCCGTGCCCTCGCCGCCGTCAATCAGAAATACGCTGTAGCGGGGGGTCATCTGGATGTTGGGACCGTGGATGTACTCCTCGACCTCATAGGCAGCGGTGGGGATGCTGACGGTCTCGCCGAATTTCAGTGCGCCCTCGCTTGCGGTGCCGAGGTTTGCACCCACGCCGCAGACATAGGCGTTGGTCATGCCGGACAGCTGACGGTAGTGTTCTTTAATAAAGGAAGGGGTCTGTGCCTGTACGGCGGCGTTGATGTCGGCGGCTTTCAGCAGCTGCTGCTTGACAGCCTCGCCCTCGGCAGCGGTTTTGATGCCCAGACGGACAGCAGCCTCCACGGCAAACAGCATAAAGAAAAGTGCGAGCGTGGTGACACCGCGGGTGACATAAGCGACCGTTTCGCGCCCGACACCATAGTTGGCGACAACATCGCACACCTTGCCCAGATCGCTGTTGACATCGCCGGTCAGGCCAATGCAGCGGCGGCCCTTTGCCTCAATGACCTTGATGGCGTCCAGCGCGTTCAGGCTGTAGCCGCTTTGGCTGACGACAACGACCATATCGGTCTCGCTGAAATCATTCTCGCTGGATACAAAATGAAACGGGGTAACGATCTTGACCTCGCACTTCAGGTGGCGGCGGATAAACTGCCGCGCGCAGAGCGAACCGTTGGAGGAAGAACCGCACGCAACGATCCAGATGTTCTTGTAGCCGCCGCTTACATACTCATCCACAAGGGGCTTTGTCAGCGCGGCGCTGTCGGCGACATTGTTGCGGATAAACTCCGGGCAGTCGGCAATGTAGTCCAGCATAGTCTTTTTGTGTTCCATAAAGCAGTCTCCTTCACATTTTGTCTAAATTTTTAACGCTCACTTTGTGTAAAACGTTAAAATCTTCGGGAAGTCCCCGAACTCTATTGACATTATACCACAACTTTGGTATATTGTCATTACAATATTACAAAGATTTTAGAAAAAATTTCTGAAAATCAAGAAAAAATCTAAAAATCTTTGCAGCATATTACAAGGAGGAAAAACTTATGCCTGACATTTTGATGACAAGAATCGACAATCGCTTAGTACACGGGCAGGTCGGTGTGGCGTGGACCACCGCTTTACCGGGTGTCAACCTTATTGTTGTGGCAGATGATCTGGCTGCTGCTGACCCGCTGCAGCAAAGCCTGATGACCGCCACCGCGAAAAGCTCCGGCTGCGGCATCCGGTTCTTTACGCTGGACAAGACCATTGCAGTCATTCACAAGGCATCCGCCAGCCAGCACATCTTCCTGGTCGTGCGCAACCCGCAGAGCGCCCGTAAGCTGGTGGAGGGCGGCGTTCCCATTGATAAACTGTGCATCGGCAATATGCATGTCGGTCCCGGCAAGGAAGTGACCGGCGATGTGCACGTTTATATGGACGAGAAGGATAAGGACGACCTTCGTGCCATCCGTGCCAAGGGTGTGGATGTCTACATCCAGATCGCACCCGGCGACCACAAGCTGGACTTTGAAAAGTAACCCAAGGTTCCGGCTCTGCAGGCGGTCTGCAGAGCAAAAAATATATTTTATAAAGAGGAGAGAAAATCTATGCAAATCACACTCGTGCAAGGTTTGCTGATTGCGCTGCTCGTTTTTATCTGCGCGATTGACAAACACATGGAAACCTTTATGTGGTTCCGCCCGCTGGTCGTAGCGTTTTTCACGGGCATCATCCTCGGTGATGTACGCCTCGGCATGCAGGCAGGTGCCGTTGCGGAGCTTTCCTACCTGGGTCTGCTGACCGTTGGCGGCACCGTGCCGCCGGATCCCCTGTTTGCCGGTCTGATGACCACCGTGCTGGCGTACACCACCGGCTGCGATGTCAACACGGCGCTGGGTCTTGCCGTTCCGTTCGCACTGATCGGTCAGTGGATCAACACCGGCACCAACACCTTCTACGCCGGCTTCCTGCCGAAGGTTGACAAATGCGCTGCCGCCGGTGACGAAAAAGGCATTGCCAAAGTAATGTATACCGGCTGGATCCTGTATGCCGCCATGTTTGCCCTTGCCGCGTTCCTGTCCACCTACGCATTGCAGAGCGGTATTTCCGCTTTTGTGGCAGCCTTCCCGGAATGGCTTGTCCACGGCTTTGAAGTTGCCGGTGGTCTGATGCCGGCTGTCGGTCTTGCCCTGCTGCTGGTCGTTATGCTCAAGAAGGAAAACGCAGCCTATCTGCTTGCCGGTTTTGTCATTATGGTCATTACCAACTGCCAGAACATCCTGCCCATTGCTGTTATTGCGGGCTGCATCGCCTATGTCAATTTCACCCGCGATATGGAGACTGCCAAGCTGACGGCTGCATCCGCTGCAACTGCCGCCCAGGAAGGAGATTTTGAAGATGGCATCTAACAAAATTACCAAAAAAGACCTCAACGAAATGGCCGTCCGCTCTATGGCGGAACAGTGCTGCTTCAGCTTTGAGCGTATGCAGGCCGTAGGCTTCTGCTACGGCATGACCAAGTGCTTCCGCAAGATCCACGGCGACAACAACGAGGAAATGGCCGCCGCGCTGAAAAACAACCTCGACTTCATCAACACCGAGCCGCACATGGCTGCTATCCTGCAGGGTCTGATCGTCTCCATGGAGGAGGCCGGTCAGGATCGCACAATGATCCACAGCCTGAAAACCGGTCTGTTCGGACCTCTGGCAGGTTTGGGCGACGCCATCTGGTGGTACACCGCCATGCCCATCATTGCCTCCATCTGCTGCTCTCTGGCAACGCAGAACAATGTTCTGGGCCCCATCTTCTACATTCTGTTCTGGGCACTGACCGCTATCTTCAGCCGCATCTGGTTCGTGCGTCTGGGCTATAATGCCGGTGTCAACTCCATCAAGTTTATCGGTGATAACGCCGCTTATATCAGCAAGGCTGCCGGTATTCTGGGCGTTATGGTCGTTGGCGGATTGATCCCCAGCTATGTATCCTTTGCTTTCCCCGAAACGCTTGTCATCTCCAGCGTTTCCGTGCAGGGCATCTTTGACTCCATCATGCCCAACATTCTGCCGCTGGGCTTTGTGTTCCTGCTCTACTGGCTGTTCAAGAAGAAAAATGTCAACACCATGAAGCTGATCCTGTTGGTCATTGCTTTGTCGGTTGTACTGTCCTTCCTGGGCATTATGTAAGGTTATCTGCGGCGGCTCGCGCCGGTTCAGCATTCCCCCGCGAGCCGCATTTTTTGCAAGCCATATTGTCATGACAAAATTACAAATGGAGGCTATTGTACCCATGAGCATGGTAAACTTTGACGAAAATCAGATCATTGCCAACGGCGCCAAGATCTACGACCAGCGCGCAAAGATCGAGTCAATCGCGGATTCGATTGTGGATAACGGGTTTGACCTGCTGCTGTTCACCAGCAGCGGCGGTTCTCAGGCGATGCTGGATCCGTTCGCCTTCTATATCCGCCATATGTCCCGCCTGCCGGTCGAAAATGTCCTGTCCGCCAACCTGATGACCGGTGACTGCAACCGCATCACCGATAAGACCGTGGCGTTCCTGACCTCGAAGTCCGGCGATACCGCCGAGACCGTAAAGGCAGCCAACTGGCTGAAAGAGCAGGGCGTGCGCCTGTTTGCCGCCGTCGGCAAGGAAAACTCCACGCTGGAATCCATCTGCGATGACACCATCGTCTACGGCGAGGGCCGCCCGCAGGAGCTGGTGTTCTACCTCCTGATCGGTCGCATCCTGTACCGCAGCGGAAACTTTGATGCCTACCCCCGCTTTGCGTATGAGCTGAAGAACCTTGCCTTTGCGCTGGCACAGGTACGCAAGCAGGCGGATGCCAAGTGCCTGAAATATGCGCAGGATTACTGCAAGGAACCGTATAACATCTGGATCGGCAGCGGCGATCTGTGGCCTACTGCGTACAGTTACAGCATGTGCGTGCTGGAGGAAAGCCAGTGGATCCGCACCAAGAGCGTTTCCAGCCCGGAATTCTTCCACGGCACACTGGAGCTGCTGGAGGACGATGTCTGCACCACGCTGCTGCTGACCGAGGGACCCACCCGTGCACAGGACGAGCGCGTAAAGGCGTTTGCCGCCCGCCATACCAAAAAGCTGACCTGCTTTGACACGAAGGAGTATGCACTGCCCGGCATCAGCGATGAGTTCCGCCAGCTGCTCAGCCCCGTTGTCATGGCGGCTGTTCTGCAGCGCATCAGCAAGAACATTGAGGTCATCACGGATCATTCTCTGGATATCCGCCGCTATTACAGAAAAGAGAGCTATTGAGTATGAAACTGATTGCATTAGGGGATAACGTAATAGACTATTACCACAATACACAGGAGTGCTTCCCCGGCGGCAATGCGGTAAACGTTGCAGTTCATGCTGCGCGGCTGGGGGCACAGGCCGAGTATCTCGGCTCCCTCGGCGATGACGATATGGCACATATTGTGGAGAAAGCACTCCGGGAAAACGGCGTGGACATCAGCCATTGCCCCGTTTTGCAAGGGCGCACCACCAAGGTGTGCAGCTATGATGTGGTCAACGGGGAGCGCAGCTTTATCGAGGTCATCACCGGGGAAAGCTGGACCGGCCCGCTGCAGATCGGTGCGCAGGAGCTGGACGAGCTGAAAACCGCCGATCTGATCGTCAGCAGCTGCAACGCCAAAATGCCCGAACAGATGGCGGCTGTGCAGGCGCTTCCCGCTGTGTTCGCCTATGACTTCGGCGAAAAGGAAAAGTACCGCACCGATGCCTACTATGACGAGGTTTGCCACGGCATAGATCTGGCGATGCTTTCCTGCAAACTGATGGACAGGGCTGCTTTTGCGGAATTGTGCGCGCCGCTGCATCGTCGCGGCGTAGTGCATGTGCTGGCTACAATGGGCGCAGCCGGGCAAATGTTGTCCGTACAAGGGAAAATTGTGGAAAAGACTACCCAAATGGTAGAGGCAAGTGATACAATGGGGGCAGGAGATTCTTTCCTTGCCGCCTTCCTCTGCTCGCTGTATACTGCGGGGTGGCAAAAAGCAAAGCCCATGCCGGAGCAGGCGCTTCTGGCAGCACTGGCTGCCGGGCAGCAGGTCTCGGCACGCAACTGTATGGCACAGGGCGGCTTTGGCTGTAAAGCGGAAATCTCCCGGGGCAGCATTGAATAACAAAAAGGAGATTTCCTATTATGATCGAACTGAACGGAATACAGCTTGACAAAACCAGCGCAGTCCCTCTGTACGAGCAGCTGCGTAAGGCATTGCTGGAGGCTATCACCAGCGGGAAACTGTCGGCAGGGACAAAATTGCCGACGGAGGAGGAGCTGTGCGCCCAGTTCGGCATTTCACGCCCCGTTGCGCGGCAGGCTTATAATATGCTGATCGAAGAAGGCTTTGTGGAACGCATGCGGGGCCGCGGTACTTTTGTGCGCAGCCCCGATACCCGCGGCCGCTTCCTGAACAAGCAGCTGAGCTTTGCCGCCGAGATGGGGGTTTTGAACCTGGAACACCGTACCAAGGTGCTGCGTGCAGAGTGGGTAAGTTATACCACGGAACTGTTTGCACGGCTCAAGCTCGAACGTGGGGACCGCTGCTATCATCTTGTGCGTATGCGCTATGTCAGCGGAAAGCCCTTTGTTCTCGTGGAAAACTATGTGCCGGAATCTGTGTTTCCCGGCATTGATGCCTACAACTTTGCCCAGCGCTCGCTGTACGATGTCTTTGAAACCGTCTATCACGAGAAGATCGTTAAATCGCGCCGTGTGCTGATGGCGCAGACCGCCAACATCGAGTTTGCCAACCTGTTCGGCGTACACCGCGGTTCCCCCGTGCTGTATGTCGAAAACGTGGTCATGGACCAAAATGACCGTCCGATCGACCTCAGTAAAGAGTATCTGGACGGCGTTACCCAGAAATTTGAATTTGAAGTTGTCAACCAATAAGCCGGGTCTGTGCGCCCGGTCTTGCTAAAGGAGTATAGTTTGCTATGGTAGGTGTAGTTGTGACCGGGCATGGCGGCTTTGCCGCCGGTATGGCTGCCAATGTAAAAATGCTGGCAGGCAGTGATGCGGAACTAAAGGCCGTGGATTTTGCCGACGGCATGGATGTGGAAGTGTTTGAAAAGCAGCTGGCAGAGGCAATCGACAGCTATGCAGACTGCGAGGCTGTTCTGGTGCTGGCAGACATTGCCGGCGGTACGCCGTACAACCGCGCAGCGGGGCTTTCGATGACCCGCCCCAAGGTGCGTGTGATCTCCGGGTTGAACAGCAGTATGCTGATGGATCTGTGCATGCGCAACATCACCGGTGACGAATGCCCCGATGTGGATGCACTGGCTGCCGACATTATGCAGACCGGGCACGAAAACATCGGCAAGTTTGTGCTGGAGGTTCCCGCCCAGCCGCAGGAGGACGAGGACGGTATCTGAAGGGAGAAACGCCATGAAGCCGATCAAGGCAGTCATCTTTGATATGGACGGCGTGCTGATCGACAGTGAACCGGTCTACCTGCACCATCAGTATACGCACCTGAAACCGTCCTACCCGTGGATCACCCTGGAAAGCATGTACCCGTTGGTGGGCATTTCCGGGCAGGAATATATGCCCTTTATGGCAAAACTCTGCCGCCGCACCGACGATGCCGCGTTCCGGCAGGAAATGGACGCCATAAACGCCGGCTGCCGGGTGTATTACCCGGACATTCTGCGCAAGGAGGTTCGCCCGCTGCTGCATGAATTAAAGCAGATGGGGCTGCAGGTGGCTCTTGCAAGCAGCAGCAGCCGGGAATGTATTGAGCAGGTCCTGACACAATGCGAGATTCGGGAACTGTTTGACTGCATCGTCAGCGGACACGAATTTACCCGCAGCAAGCCGGATCCTGAAATTTACCGTTTCACCATGGACAAGCTGGGGCGCAAGCCGGAGGAATGTCTGATTGTGGAGGACTCCACCTACGGTGTGCAGGCAGGTACGGCGGCGGGCGGCGTTGTGGCTGCCCTGCGTGACGAAAGATTCCCGTTTGACCAGCGTGCGGCGCAGCTGCATATCGACAGCCTTGCCGAGCTGCCTGCGCTGGCGGCGTGCGGCGGAAAAAGGATACGCGCAGCCTTCTTTGATGTGGACGGCACCCTGATTACCGTGGGCGGGCATCGGATGCCGCCCAGTGTAGCCCCTGCGTTGCAGGCTTTACAGCGCAGCGGTGTGCAGGTGTTTCTGTGTACCGGCCGCCATGCGCTGGAAATCGAGGAAGAAAATATGCTGCCCGGGATCACGGTTGACGGTGCTGTTTATATGAACGGTCAGCTCTGCGAGCTGCAGGGGCAGATCGTGCGGGAAACGCCCATTCCTGCCGGGGACCTGTCGGCCTTGAAGCAGTTTTTACAAAAAAAGAACTGCAGCTGCATTTTTCTTGAAAAAGACAGGATGTACGCCAACTGCGTGGACGCCCGCATGGAGGTCGAGCAGGCAAAAATCGGCACCGCCGTGCCGGCTGTGCGTGACATCTCCGATTTGGAAAACCGCCGCATATATCAGGTCATCCCCTTCGTGAACGAGGAGGAAGAAGAAGAACTGCTGCGGCAGATGCCCCATTGCCGGACAAAGCGCTGGGGAGATGCCGTGGTGGATCTGATGAGCCGAACCGGCGGCAAGGAAAACGGTATCCGCGCCCTGTGTGCGGCAATCGGTATCACCACGGAGGAAACCATTGCCTTTGGAGATGCCGACAACGATCTGGAAATGCTGCAGCTGGCCGGTATCGGTGTGGCTATGGGCAATGCTCTGCCGCAGGTGCGCGCCTGTGCCGATATGGTCACAGACACCGTGGAAAATGATGGCATCGCCCATGCACTTCAAAAATTAAAACTGATTGGATAAATCATAAAACGAGGAGCGCTTTCCCGCACGAAAGTCTCCTCGTTTTCCAAAAGGGGCATTGTTCTATGATGAAAGAAAAAACGCAGACCCTGGTAACGGATCAGCTGTATAACTTGGTTGCGGGGTTTCTGTACGCCCTGAGCATCTGTTATTTTGCCAAGGGCGCGGACTTTGCACCCGGCGGGCTGTCGGGTCTTGCCTTGCTGGGCAACTATCTGTGGGGGTTCCCCATCGGCATCACAACGCTGGTGCTGAATGTGCCCCTGGTTCTGCTTGGCTTCCGCTTTGTGGGACGCGCCTTTCTGGGAAAAACCGTTATCAGTATGCTGTGGTGTACCTTTTTTCAGGATGTTGTCTTTGCAGACCAGCCCGGCTACGGCGGCGATCCGTTGCTGGCGGCCCTGTTTGCGGGTATCACATGGGGCGGCGCGTTGGCGCTTTTGTATATGCGGGGATCGTCCAGCGGCGGCACCGATTTCTTGACGATGTCGATCAAGGTGCTGCGCCCGCATCTGTCGGTCGGTGTTGTGACCGGTGCGATAGACCTTGTGGTCATCCTGTTAGGTTGGCCTGTGTTTGGTTCTGTCGATGCCGTTTTGTACGGTCTTGTCACAACGGCGGTTACCTCGCTGGTTATCGACAAAATTATGTACGGCAGCAATGCCGGCAAAATGCTGACGATCATCACTACCAAGGGGCAGGAAATTGCGGACGAAATTTCCCGCCAATGCGAGCGCGGCTCAACGATGGTCAAAGCGGTGGGCACATACACCGGTACGGAACGGCAGATGCTGCTCTGCGTCTGTGCCAGACCGCAGGTCTACCGCATCCGGATGGCCGCCTACCGCATCGACCCCGGCTGCATGGTCATGGTGACGGAAACCGGCGAGGTTTACGGTGAGGGCTTCGTTGACCCCGGTAAAACAGCATCGTTTTTGTAAAGACTGTTGCCGCACACGAAACGAAAGACTAACTATTAAAAGTCAAGCCCCAAAACAAAATTTTCGAGAGAAATTTTAAGGTGGTGAAAATTGGTATAGCAAA
>OLGO01000629.1_pt1 | contig 31863 bp, 32 predicted proteins | sample 1605861 | NCBI WGS metagenome assembly OLGO01 (sample SAMN03283253) | human gut metagenome | biome: human-associated habitat; material: feces | host: Homo sapiens | place: USA | collected 2013
AACAGCAGTTGAAGAAAAGCCTCTTGACTTTCATGCCAGGTTTGATTCTAAAGGGAAAAAATACAGATATGTGATTCAAAACGAAGGCTCAGCCGACATGTTTAGAAGAAATTATTGCTATTACATCGGCAAGCCTTTGGACATGGCGTCCATGAAGGAAGCAGCAGGACAAATAGTAGGAACCCATGATTTCGCATGTTTTCAGTCTTCGGGCGGACAAGCAAGGGAAACTACTGTAAGAACGATATATGACCTTGGGATTTTTAAAGATAAAAGTGATATAATTATAGAAATTTCCGGAAACGGATTTTTATATAACATGGTCAGAATAATCGCAGGCACGCTGACAGAAGTGGGATTAGGCAGAAAATCTTCTGATGACATAAGCGGCATTATAGCTGGCAGAAATCGAAGCCGTGCCGGTCACACAGCGCCGGCTCAGGGCTTGTATTTAGTCGAAGTTTATTATGAATAGGAGATATGTTATGGAGAGACCTTCCTGGGATGAATATTTTATGGAGATGGCGGAACTTACAGCAAAGCGTTCAACCTGCATGAGACGTCAAGTAGGAGCGGTTATAGTAAAAGACAGACATGCTATAGCTACAGGATATAACGGCGCACCCAGAGGAATAATGCATTGCGAAGAAAGGGGAGGATGTCTGCGCCAGCAGCTAAACGTGCCTTCCGGACAGCGGCATGAATTGTGCATGGCTCTCCACGCTGAGCAGAACGCCATAATACAGGCAGCAGCCATGGGCCACGGAATTGAAGGCGGCACCATATATATAACTCATCAGCCGTGCGCTATTTGCGCCAAGATGATCATTAACGCAGGTATACAGAGGATAGTAATAAGAGAAGGATACCCGGATGAACTGGCGGCCTCCATATTGGAAGAAGCCGGCCTTACCATAGAAAAAATGTAAGGAGCAGACGTTTTAAGGAGTAATTGCTTTATGTATGATACTTTGTGGATAACCTTCTTTCTGGCATTGATTTTATCATTTGCGATAAGTCCACTGTCCATAAAACTGGCGCCAAAAGTCGGTGCCATGGACATCCCTAAGGATAAGAGAAGAATGCATAAAAAGGCTATGCCAAGATTCGGAGGACTGGCTATATTTGTCGGCAGCACCGTAAGCATGCTGGTGTTTTTAAGCTATGACCCTAAGATGGTTGCCATAACCATAGGCGGAGTTTTGATTTACATTTTAGGCATCGTAGATGATATCAGAGGTCTTTCTCCTGCTATGAAATTTTTGGGAGAATTGGCAGTCGCCATTGTCATGTATGTAAACGATATAAGGATAGAGTTTATTACCAATTTCTTTGGACAGGGCAACAGTCAGCTGGGAGATTTTCTGTGCTTTATCGTTACAGTAGTGTGGATAGTCGGCATAACAAATACGATAAATTTGATAGATGGTCTGGACGGCCTGGCAGCCGGAACTGCGTCTATAATATCTCTTTGCATTGCTTATGCCGCTTATATACATGGAACATATGATACGGCAGGAGCTATGCTGGCTATTGCAGGAGGTGCGTTGGGATTTTTGCCTTTCAACTTTTATCCTGCCAAAAGCTTCATGGGAGACGGAGGATCCCTTTATTTAGGCTTTATGCTTGCCAGCTTATCCATATTGGGTGCGGTCAAAAGCGCCACGCTGTTTGCTGTAACCATACCTGTTTTGGTGCTGGGTGTACCCATCTTTGATACTTTCTTCGCCATTTTCAGAAGGATGATAAACAAAAAGCCTATAATGGAAGCTGATAAGGGACATCTTCATCACAGACTTATGAATCTGGGATATGGTCAGAGAAGAGCCACATTGATGCTTTACGGAATAACTGCTATAATGGGAGTAGCCGCAGTGCTTTTCAGCAGAGGCTTGTATGTAGAGTCTGTTGGGCTGGTGGCTATAACCATGATGTATATATATATCTTCCTTACCGATGCTCATCATACTCTTCCTCAGATAAAAGAAGAAAAGGAAGACAAGGGTGAGGCAAAAGGGCAAGAAACACAGGAAGATAAAGAGGAAAACAACACATAAGAAAACGGTACTGACGCCCAAAGGATTTTCTGAGGGGAAAGGCTATATAAAAATCTGAATAGATTTGCAAACGGATAAGTGCCGACCTTTCGGCGCTTAATTTTTTTGAAAAGGAGGAAACCAATGGAAACGAGAGTAGCTTTGATAAGCATAATTGTTGAAGATATAGAAGCAGCCGAAAAAATCAATCACTTACTTCATAACTATAGACAATATATCATTGGACGTATGGGATTGCCCTATAGACCAAAGAAAATTTCTATTATAAGCATAGCTGTCGATGGCCCAATGGATGAAATAAGCGCTTTGTCGGGTAAATTGGGAGCTATACGCGGTGTCAGCACCAAAACAGTGTACTCTAAAGTTTAGAGCATTGGAATTTTGAACATTATAATTTTTAGGAGAGTAAAAATGAAGAAATTAACAGCTATAGTACTTACATTAATTTTGATAATTTCAACCATGGCAGGATGCACCGGTGAAACATCTGATACCGTCTCAGGAGTGGTCAATATGGCCGTACTGAACGGGCCGACAGGGATGGCGACTGTAACCATGCTGGACATGGAAGACAAATATGACATAACCACATATCAGGCGCCTACGGATATAACAGCTAAAGTTATCAATGGTGAAGTAGACGTGGCGGCAGTGCCTTCCAACCTGGCGGCTGTCTTATATAACAAAACAGAAGGACAGGTAGTTGCACTTACGCCTATAGCTATGGGTATGCTTCAGATATTGGGAAGCGGAGATGCAGCGTCTTTAGACGACATATCAGAGCTTGAAGGAAAAACCATTGTTGCCAGCGGACAGGGCGGAACTCCGGAATATGTGCTTCAGAAGATTCTTGATGAAGCAGGGCTTACCATATATGAGGATGTACAGGTAGAGTGGCTGGCAAATCATTCAGATGTTAACACGAGACTGTTGAGCCAAGAAGGAACCATAGCCATGCTGCCTGAGCCTTTTGTTTCTACAGCCCTTTCAGCGGCAGAGTCCAATGGCGCAAATGTGGAAGATTTGTTTGATTTAGGGCAGTTATGGGAAGAAGCCACGGGAGAAGAGCTGCCTATGGGAGTTTTAATAGCTCAGAAAGCTTTTGTTGAAGATAGGCCTGATGATGTCAAGGTTCTGCTTAACGACCTTAAAGCCTCAGTGGATTTTGTCAATGAATCTCCTGCTGAAGCTGCTGAATTAATAGTCGAAAAAGGCTTTATAGGAGATGTTGCCATCGCTGAAGCAGCCATACCTAATTGCGGAATTTCTTGCTTTACAGGTAAAGAAGGCAGCCAGGCGGGCGCAGACATACTGAAAGCTTTTAATCAAACGATGTTTGAGATGGAACCGGCTTCTATAGGAGGAGCTATACCTGATGAAGACTTATACTACACAGAACAATAAGAAAATATTGAGGCAGGCAGCTGTTATAGCCTTTTGGATAGGTCTATGGCAGCTGCTTGCCATGGCTGTGGATAATACTTTGCTTTTGCCTTCTGTAGATGAAACTTTGTCTACTCTTTTTAATCTTTTGGGCGAAGGTGAATTTTATGTCAACATAGGTTGGACGTTTTTTCGCTGTGTCTTGTCTATGGTTATATCTTTCGTTACGGGGATGACAGCGGCATGGCTGGCTTATCGAAAGGATTTTTTGAGAAGCTTTTTTACGCTGCCTGTAGGCTTTTTTAAGGCTGTGCCCGTGATGGCCATAGTGATATATGTGATACTTTTGGTAGAATCAGATTGGGTAGCGGTGATAGTTTGCTTTCTGATGTGCTTTCCTATAGTCTATACCAATGTGCTGTCGGGACTGGACGCAATGGACAGCAAGTTGCTGGAGGTAGCTTATATATATAGGCTATCTGTCACGCAGAAGATAAAATATTTTTATTTGCCCGGCATAATGCCTCAAATCAAAGCCGCTGTAAGACTTATTGCCGGCCTTTCGTGGAAAGCCGTAGTAGCGGCAGAAGTTCTTTCCATACCTAAATATTCTTTGGGTTATGAAATGATAATAGCTAAAAATTATCTGCAAACTTCAACTCTGTTTTCTTATATCATAGTCATCGTCACGTTGAGCCTTGTGATGGAAAAGATCATTAATATCACTCTTGAGCGATGGAATTATAAAGGTTATGAGGGAAGCAAAGTACTGAAATCTGTGACAAAAACTCAGAGAAAGGCTGCAAGGAAGTCTCACGGAGAGGATGTCGCAGTGACGGACCTTTCTAAGCGCTTCGGTGAAAATACGGTCTTCCGTGGTTTAAACATGACTTTCGAGAAAGACCTGGTGACCTGTATCGTAGGACCATCGGGCCAGGGGAAAACCACGTTGCTGCGTATAATTGCCGGATTGGAAGATGCTGATGTGGGGCGCATAACGGGAAATGAAAGCTCTGTTTCATATCTTTTTCAAGAGGACAGACTGCTGCCTTGGCTCAATACCTTTGATAACATGGCTCTTTCTGTCATAAATGAGGGAAATGCGGCAAAAGAAGGGGTAAAGCGCATGGTTGAAGTTTTGGAAATTTCAGATGCTCTTTGGAAGCTGCCGGAAGAACTTTCGGGAGGCATGAGACATAGAACAGCGCTTGGGCGTACATTCTTAGCAGATGCCGGCTTGGTTTTGCTGGACGAACCTTTTAGAGGACTGGACATAGAACTTAAAAACCGTATAATAGATAGAATATGGAAAAAAGCCACCAACCATAAAACTGTAATAATGGTAACTCACAGCCAAGAGGATGCTAAAGAACTGGGCGATAGAGTCATCGAACTCACGGATGTTGTGTAACGTATGAAATAAGGTAATATAATTAAAGAAATAAAAAATGCGAGGTCGGGATGAAAAACAACAATCTGGTCATAGGATTTTTAGCCCATGTGGATGCAGGCAAGACAACTTTATCAGAGGCCGTCATGTACACTGCCGGAGTCATAAGGAAACTGGGCAGGGTGGATCATAAGACAGCATTTTTGGACAATGATTCCATTGAACAGGACAGAGGCATTACTGTGTTTTCCAAAGAAGCCAGGTTTAAATGGGCTGAAAAAAGATTTACTCTTCTTGACACCCCCGGTCACGTGGACTTTGGAACAGAAGCGGAAAGAACTCTGGCGGTGCTGGACTATGGGATTCTGATAATAAGCGGTTCTGAGGGAGTTCAAAGCCATACGGTAACATTGTGGAAATTGCTGGAGTCATATAAAATTCCTGCTTTTATATTCGTAAATAAGATGGACCAAGCAGGAACGGATAAGATTAACCTGATGTCCCAGCTTAAGAGCAGACTGAGAACCAGCAGCGAACAAGGCGGCGCTGCTGCAGGCTTTGCGGAATTTTGGGAAGGGCATCCTGTTTCCATAGAAGAAGCTGCCTCTTGCGATGAAAATCTTTTAGAGGAATATTTGGAAAAGGATCAATTGTCCGAATCATCAATTGCTTCGGCAATAGCAAAAAGAAATCTTTTTCCTGTGTGTTTTGGCTCGGCTTTAAAGCTGGAGGGGATCAGAGAATTTTTGGATACGATGGAGAAATGCTGCGTCATCAAAGAGTATCCTGAGGAGTTCGGAGCCAGAGTATATAAAATAACCAGGGATAAGCAAGGTGTAAGGCAGACTCACATGAAGATAACGGGCGGACGCTTGCAGGGTCGTATGCTTTTAGACACGGGAGACCGGGAAGAGAAGGTTGACAGGATACGATTTTACTCCGGAAAAACCTTTGAACAGGTGCCGGAGGCTAAGGTTGGAGAAATCTGCGCAGTTACCGGCCTTTCTGAAACTTATGCCGGGCAGGGTCTGGGTGCTGAAAAGAATGTGTCCGTCTTGACATCTTATCTAAAACCTTCGCTTACGTATAGAGTCATTTTGGAAGACGGAACGGACCCTGTAGTCGCTTTTCAAAAATTTAAGCGGCTGGAGGAAGAAGAGCCATCACTGCATCTTTCATGGAAAGAATCCTCTCAAGAGATACATGTCAGGGTAATGGGTAAGCTGGAACTTGACATCTTAAGACATATCGCAAAAGAACGATTTGACATGGACATAGCTTTTGGGGACGGAAGCATTATATACAAGGAGACCATCGCTAAACCTGTGATAGGAATAGGGCATTTTGAGCCGATGCGCCATTATGCGGAAGTACAGCTTTTGATGGAGCCTTTGGAACGAGGTGCAGGGCTGGTATTTGAGACCGGGGTAAGCGAGGACATGTTGGATAGAAATTGGCAGAGGCTGATACTTTCTCATCTTCAGGAGAGGGAGTTTCCGGGCGTTTTAACCGGTTCGCCTATTACCGATATGAGAATAACTTTGATTGGTGGGAAAGGTCATATTAAACATACCGAGGGGGGAGATTTTCGCCAGGCTACTTACAGAGCCGTGCGCCAGGGTTTGTGCAAAGCAGAGAATGTGTTACTGGAACCCTTTTATAGCTTCAGAGCTGAAATTCCTGCAGAAAATGTCGGCAGACTGCTTTCTGATATGCAAAAGCTGGGAGGAGAATGCAGCTCTCCTGAGATGCAGGACCCTTCAACATCAGTCATAACAGGGAAAGCGCCTGTATCGTCTATTAACGATTATCAGCAAGAAGTGATGGCTTACACTAAAGGCACAGGACGATTCTCTGTCTTTCCGGCTGGATATGGAGAATGTCATGACAGCCGGCAGGTGGTGGAGAATATGGGCTACAGGGCGGAAAGCGATCTGGACAATCCGTGCGGTTCTGTATTCTGCATGGGAGGCAGCGCAGTATATGTGGGCTGGGATGAGGTGGATGAAATGGCTCACGTAGATAGCGGATATCGTATAACAGAAGACGGAAGGGTGGAAAATCACCCGTTATATTACGATACTGCCGGACTGCCGGAAGAGTTATCGCTAAATGATAACGGACACGGCAGAGGCTCAGATAGCAGAGCGGGTAAAAATGTTCCTCAAAAAGAGCTGGACGAAATATTTCTGAGGACTTATGGCAAAAGCAAGAGAGACGAAGAACTGCGGCGCAGACAGCTTTCGGGAAACAACAAAAAACCAGCCAGGCCTAAGACCATGAGCGGCAGTTTTCCTAAGCTTGAAAGAAAATCACGCAAAAACGTCAAACCATATTATATCGTGGACGGTTACAACATCATTTTCGCATGGACTGAGCTTTCAGAGCTGGCTGCAGTCAATATCGATTCTGCCAGAGAGGCTTTGATAGAAGTCCTTCAAAACTACAGCGCATATAAAAAAGTAGGGATGACGGTGGTTTTCGACGGATATAAAGTCAGCGGCAATCCGGGGACAAAGCAGAGATACGGAGAGCTGGAGGTTGTCTATACCAAAGAGGCTCAGACTGCTGACCGTTTCATTGAGGAAGCTGTTTACAGGATGAACGGTGATTTCGATGTCACCGTGGTGACTTCCGATAGGCCTGTGCAGATGGCGGCCATGGGGGACGGAGCGGCCAGATTGTCGTCGCGTGACTTCTATGGAGAGGTTGTCAATGCATCTGAAGAAATACGCAGGCTGCTTGGCAGGCAGCGGCGGCAGGCTAACAGGCCGCTTGATGGCAAGTTTGACGGGTAAAACTGACGGCAAATTCGACAGGCAAATTTTCCAGGCGAATTCGACGGATTTGCATAAGAGATGGCTGCGGTATAAGAATACGTGATACATACCGTATGGCTTTAGGGCGGATGACACTACTGTGCTGCTCGGGCACAGGGCTTCTGCTGACAAAGGCACCGATGACAAAATTTGTTTTTTTCAGCAAAAAAGTCAGCAAAAGGACCCGTCGACGGGTCGAAGCTTGTCGAAAAGGCTTGCCGGATGACATTTTTCAGAAAAATTTCAAAAAAAGTCAGTAAAATTACCAGTTTTACTGAATTTTTTGATGAATTTTAAAATTTTTTACATGCCGCCACAAAAAAACACGACAAAAATGGAATTAAATGTAAAAAATGATGACAATTTTTTCAAAAAATGAAATTTTTGTCATTTTTTTGCTTTTTAAACTCACAAGGTTCTACAAGTCAGTTGCCATTGTCCTCCGTATAAATAAAAATTTGAATCTGTAAATTTTTTTCAATTATGAATAAAATTACAATTATATTGTTGACAAAAATATACGGGGGGGGGGTATATTTATAAGGAGAATATTAATGAGAACTTAATACAGAGAAGTAAAAAGGTATAATTGTAAAGGAGGAAAAATGACAAAGGAACAAAAGTTTAAGTTGATTGCTCTTATAGGAGCAGCTACAGCTATATTAGGTTTATTTTTACCACTTGGTTCGACGTTTTTTGGAAACTATTCCTACTATACTATAGTAAGCAATTTTGGTGATGGAGGAGAAGTATTTTTCTTAATGTGGCTTCCTATTTTGTTAGTAGTTGCAACGGTGATTGCTTTATTGGCAGAGGCTAAAGGAAAGCTGGCATGCGTCATGTCAATGGGAACGGCGATTGTATATTTTATAATAGAATTTTATTGGCTGAGCAATGAACCTGATATGTTTAGCCTTACTGTAGTTTCTTTAGCAGGAGTGATTGCAATGGTTGCAGGAGCGGATGGTATGTATCGTATCAAAAAAGACCGGTAAAGCTTAATAGAGTTTGATACTGGCAAAATGCTTTGACAACTATTAGAATTGCAGGATTATATAATATAAAACGGAGGAAAAGGATAATGAGTAAGCTAAAGGCGTTTTTAATTATGCTGATTCTGGTCACTTCTATGGCAGTATTCACAGCATGCAGTGAAAAAATAGAAGGGACTTGGTATCTTGTGGGCGAAGATCCGGATGATGTGGATAATCAACTGCTCATATCAGATCAAGGTACTTTCATCTTAGACGATATTTCCGGCACGTGGAGTACTTCAGACGGATATTTGATGCTTATGACATCATGGGATGCAGAGACTATGACAGAATCAAAATATGAAAGTCAAAAGTGCTTTACAGATTCCGATGGAGGTCAATGGATAAAAGATTATGATAAGGCTAAGGAAATCTATGATGAAATAGTTGCGGCGGAGGAAGAGCAGCGCCGTTTAGAAGAAGAACAGGCACAGAAGGAGAGAGAGGAAACAATAGAATACATAGTTGATAATGTCTCGGGAAGGTATGATTTTGTGGACTATGATTGGGCAATAAGTGAAGACGATGTAGTCTATGTAATGCTAAATGATGACAGTACATACCTCATCAGCGGTGATAACGATGGCGAAAGGATTACAGAAAGAGGAACATATTCTATAGATGTTGGATCGTTAACTACAAATTATAGAGGAGAAGAGACTTTAATCATTAATCTTAGCGCTGAAGAGGAGAGCTCAAATCTGGCGGAATACAAAGGAGACGACTACGAAGATGGTGAAGCTTCTATAGAGGATGTAGAAGCATGTGTTTCTTATGACGAAAACGGTGAAAGAACTATTTACATAGAGGTAGGAAATGGCTTGGGATTCAGAGGTAGCGCATACTACATTCCGGCAGGTACATATTCTAAAACTGAATAGGACACTTGGGAGATAATGTATGAGTAAAAGAAAAAAAGTGATGATTATCGTCGTCGTAATATTAATTTATATTATAGGTGCGGCAGTGATAGTGATCGGCATAACGAGTTCTAAAGCTGATATCAGTAAAGAAGATGCCCAGGAATTGATAGTAAGCGAAATGGATTCCCTAAAAACAGCTTTTGAGGAAGATGGCGATGAGATAATTCCTGTTATAACAAAGGATTCAGAGATAATTGTCAGGTCTGTAAAGAAAAAAGACGGAAAGACGGTGGCAGAATGCGAATTTTTATCTCCTAACGTGTATAGCGCGTTAGAAAGCCTGATGAAGAAATACGGATATGAGCAAGTAACTTATGACTTTATGATGGACGAAATAGTACAGGCAATTTTAAATGCGCCAAAGGAGAAACAGGCTGCTGAGGTAACATTGGAAAAGAAAGACGATCAATGGCAAGTTATAATGGATTACAATGTTTTAGACGCTTATCTCGGAGGTTATATCTCTTTTGGGACAACAGCATTAAAAGCAGTTGAGGAAACAGAGCAATAGAAATGAAAAAATATTTTAAGAAGACGATTGCAGCAGTTCTTATCTTGAGCTTAGCCATGCCGCTATATACGTTCCCCGCCCAAGCAGCAGAAGAAAGAACTCTTAAAGAAATTGATGTAAACGTAATAACAGAAAACAGCAAAGATGCGACTACCCTTAGCATGCTGTACGATGGGGAAGAATTATATATTGCGGAAACTGATATAGCGTCAGTCACAAAATACGCAAATGTTACGTACTCCAAAGAAAATCGAGTCGGATATGTGCGTGGAATAAAAAGAGTAGAATTTTCCTTGGAAGATAATACTGTACATCTGACTGTTCAAGGGTTGAAAGGACAATATGCAGGAGCAGTAAGAAGGAACGGAGAGACATATCTGCCCCTTTCTTCCACGCTGCCGTGGCTTGATGCTTTCTGCCATGCAGACAAAGGAAATTTGGTAATAGGGAATCAACCTTTTACATACTATGAACTTGCAGAACAATATAATGCAGATTTACAACGATTGACTGCTGAAGATTATTTTGGAGGAAACGCTGTAGCAACAGGCTTTGTCATCCTTGGCTCAAAATTTATAGATAATGTAGTTAATTTGTGGAATATTTCCGATACTCTCAAAAAGATGATACCTGACGGAGATGGAAATACTCTATATGACAGAGAATTGTATGAAGAAGCGTTACTTGATATGGCAAGTGAAGATGTACTGGAAAGCAGCGGCGCTCAGGATGTATTTGACAGCTTGGAGTATGTGAAAGATTTTAATGATATAACAAAGAAAATCGGCATAGATCTTACAAAAACGGATACATCGCTGATAGCGGCCGATTTTATGCTTAAGTATGATATAGATGCCATAACGCAAAGCAAGGTGTATGATTTTATAGACGCTGTGACTGCGGTTAATGTGGCAGCTGAAACAGTAAGCAGCTTTAAGCCCCTGATGGAAAGTGTAGCGACATTCAGCGCTTCTCTTAACATGACGCAAGAGTATTACGAGGCGCTTACTTTTTTAAGGGATGAGAACACCGACAATGATACACTGAATAAAGCAGCTGAAGAGGCGATCACCAAACTAAACAAGCCGGTGACCGATCTGCTGGAAGGCTATATAGATTTCTTTATAGATAAAGGTATCGATTATTTTATGGATGGCGGAGCAAGCATAGCTTCAGATTTATTTTCGTTGGTGGTAGAGATTATTTATCCGGATGAAATGGAAGCCTTCAGTGAAATGTCGAAAATGGCAGTCTATGGAGATATTGAGTCCTCCGCAAGGAACCTGGTAAAAATGCCCCATGAAGCTGTTTCTCCCGAGGAGCAGCATAAAGGCAGGCTTTCTATGCTGATAGCCATATTAGCGGCAAAAAATACGGCGCAAGCTTTGGAATCGTGGGATAAGATTAGTAACCCGGACGAAACATTGATCAAGGAGCGCATAGAAATTTACGATGAGTTTGTTACGAAACTGCTTCTATGTGAAGACGGCAGAGAATACAACCTTATGCAGCCTTCTGATGATAGTGAAGGGCTTCTGGGCTGGGAGACAGAAGCAGAAGAAAACAGACAGGAAATAAGAAAAGTTATGGAATATGAAGAGGAAGAGGAGGATGCCACCGAAACAACAAGACCGTCAGGCAATGTGCCGGAATCCCAATCGCCGGAACCGAGCCGTTCTGCGCTGTATGAAAGCGTGGACGCCATTCCTAAAGACAAGCTGGATTTTCTGATGGAGGAAATGAATGACTACGCTTTTGACAGAGCTTCATATATAAAATATACGAGCGGTGTCTCTTGGTCGTGCCAGTTGATAGAACTTGATATGGTTCGGTGCAGCGACTTTGAAAAAGATTTCTTTATCGGAATATACAGGTTGGATGATGGCGATCTCACCCAATATATTTCAATTGATACATCTTCAATCAACAGAAACAGCGATTGGAACGATATATCACTATATGTCGCTAGCGGCAAAGATCCCGAAAAACTGAAAAATACCTATGTTTATGCCAGTGACAGCGCTCATAAATTGGTATCAATGGACATTTCATCTTATGATGATGTCATGACGCCTGATAATTATTTTGGGCTGCATGGCGGATATACACTTCACAGATACAGATATAACTGGGATACATTTAACTGGTCATGTGAATTTAGATGATCACTTGGATGGAGACGAATACGGAAAAGTCTTTTTTTCAGCCAGAGCGTTGGTCTTGGCCAATTAGTAAGAAAAACAATTGGTCAAGACCTATGCATTGAATTTTGCTCAGTTTTACGATTCGATCAAAGTCACCCATAATTATTGTACAGAGGCTCTCTATATCACACATATGTTGATCATGTTTTCTATATGCTGTTGCCCATCGATACAAGCTGCAATTTCTTCGAGAACTTCGACCCCTTACTTAAGGCTTCGGCCAAACATGTAAGCGGCTTTTGGAAAAGCTGAAGCCTTTGTCATGGAAGGTGTGCCGCAGCCTGTAGCAAGGACTGTTCCGACATCTTCCAGATTGAGATAACGTACCAGTGTTTTGTAGTGAGATTCCAACGCTTCAAAAGTCCAGTTATCGCTGTTCCACGCTGCTGACAGCAAAGCAGATTTCATATGCTTGCGCTGAAGGCTGCTGTTAAAGGCACAGAATCTATCTATCATGATTTTCAACTGGGCAGACATACCGTAATAATATAGAGGTGTGACAAATACCATCATATCAGCATCAAGAATCTGCCTGCGTATGGTTTCCACATCATCTTTTTGGACGCAAGGCCCTTCATATCCACAGTGTACGCAGCCGATGCACGGATTGATTTGCGCATGGGCTACATCTATGACTTCCACTGTATGTCCGGCTTCTTCTGCACCTTGACGGAAATGATCCGCCAGCATATTAGAGGAACCGTTTTTATTAGGGCTGCTTTTCAAAATTATGATTTTCATCTTTGTACCTCCTGATAAATATCTATAGTGATGGTGCCGGATAAACGGCTTATCAGTTCTTCTCCTGATATCACATGTCCTAATTCAAATAAGGACGGGTTTTCACTGTAATTTCCATAAAACATTACTACATCTCCCCAAGGCTGATAATACGCCAGCGTCCCTGAACCGCCTGCTGCCAAGGGGCAGTTATCTGTATCCAGTTCTTGAGGCGGATAGAATATCTTTTCATTGGTGCTGAAATCCTCTGATTCAACAGTTATAGGCAGTTGTTGATAGAGGGATTCGGCGGCGGCACTGTCGTTTAATTGATAAATGATACTACCGTTTTCTGTCTGTACCGAAATAAACCGGGCGTCATCGCCGGAACCGACCTCATCGCTTGAACCGGCAGTTTCGTTTTCAGGAGATGTCGTTTCTGATGAAAGAATTTCTGACGAAGGCGTCTCTGGCGAAGTTGTTTCGGGCGATGTAGAATCATTGCTGCAGGATGAAAGCACGCTTGCTGTTGCGATCAATAAAAAAATATATAGCATTTTTTTCATCTTAATATCCTCCATTATCTATGTGATTTCATAGATTGATTATAAAACGACACATGTTTTTATGTCTAATGCCTATATTTCATTTCTCGGCATGCCTTTTTTGCATGGATATATGTATACTCGTATGCACATATGCACATATGAATATATAAAAGATTTTTAAGCCCTGTATGTGAATATGCCCAAGCAGCGTTTGCGTATAATTGCGTAACATGAATTTTTTAACCCACATTTAACATAAGCGAGATTTCACTCTTAACATTCTATTAGTATACTCTGAGATGTCAAAAGGAAAAAAACAAATTTAAATATTTCTAGGAGGAATGAAATGAAAAAGGCAATTGGTTTAATTTTAGTATTCGTACTGGCTTTCACAGCTCTTGTAGGATGCGGAAACGGTGACAGCGAAGAAGGAAGCGCTGAGGGTGGCAACAAAGACATCACAGTAGTATCCAGAGAAGAAGGCTCCGGAACAAGAGACGGATTTACTGAATTGATGGGAATCAAAGTGGATGACGTAGACAACACTACTTCCGCTGCTGAAATCTCCAACTCAACTTCCGTAGTAATGACTACAGTTGCAGGTAACGCAAACGCTATCGGCTACATATCCTTAGGTTCTTTAAATGATACCGTAAAAGCAGTTAAGGTCGACGGAGTTGAAGCTACAGTAGAAAACATCCTTGCTGATAAATATCCTATCTACAGACCTTTCAACATCGTTACCAACAGCAATAACGATTTGAGTGCACTGGCACAGGATTTCATCACATTCATCATGAGCAAACAGGGACAGGATATCATAACTGAAGAGGGCTACATTTCAGAAGCAGAAAGCCCTGCAGAATATACTCAGCAGAACGGACTTAGCGGAAGAATCGTACTTGCCGGCTCAACATCAGTATCTCCGGTTATGGAAACTTTAGCAGATGCTTACAAAGAAATGTATCCTGATGTTGAAATCGAAATTCAGCAGACCGGTTCCGGCGCAGGAATCACTTCAACAATTGAAGGCGCTTGCGATATAGGAATGGCTTCAAGAGCAATTAAAGATGAAGAACTGGCAGAAGGACTTGAGCCTACTCAGATCGCCCTTGACGGAATCGCAGTAGTAGTAAACAATGACAACAGCGTAGAAGATTTGACTTCAGACCAGATCAGAGCAATCTTCACAGGCGAAACAACAAGCTGGGATGATGTACAGTAATAATGCAAGAAACAGTGAAAGATAAGCAAAGTAAGCAATAAGGCAGAATACGTTTAGGAGTAAGACAATAAAATGAAGAAATATTCTGAGACAGCCATGAAATACGTTTTCATGGCTTCTGCCACGGTATCGATAATAGCGGTAGTTGTGATATGTCTGTTCCTTTTTTCAAAAGGCTTTCCTACAATAGCCGAAATAGGAGTATTTGAATTCCTCGGCGGCACGACGTGGAAGCCTCTTGAAGGGCACTTTGGAATCTTCCCAATGATAGTCGGGAGCATTTATGTGACGGCGGGAGCGATAATATTAGGTGTACCTATCGGGATACTGTGCGCTGTATTTATGGCAAGGTTTTGCCCGAAAAGATTATATAAAATTTTAAAACCTGCAGTAGACTTGCTGGCAGGAATTCCATCCATAGTATATGGCTTCTTTGCCCTCATGGTTATTGTGCCGGCAATGCAAAACATTTTTGGAGGCAGCGGAAAAGGAATACTGACCGCTTCTATTTTGCTGGCAATAATGATACTGCCTACTATTATAGGCGTAGCAGAATCGGCTTTGAGAGCTGTACCTGAAAGCTATTATGAAGGAGCTTTGGCCCTTGGAGCAACCCATGAGCGCAGCGTGTTCTTTACTATACTTCCTGCGGCCAAATCAGGCATTTTGGCAGGCGTTATACTGGGCATAGGAAGAGCTATAGGTGAAACAATGGCAGTAGTATATATTGCAGGTAACCAGCCTGTATTGCCGGATTCCATATTATCAGGAGTGAGAACTATGACGGCCAATATAGTTTTGGAGATGGGATATGCCGCAGACGGTATACATAGAAATGCGTTGATAGCTACAGCAGTTGTGCTTTTTGTTTTCATTTTAATAATAAATCTTTCATTCTCTCTGCTAAGAAGGAGGAATGATTAATGGCTAACAGAAACTTTAGGCAAAGATTAAAGGAATACAAGAGAAGCCCTCTTTCAGGGTTGCTGTTTCTTTTGGTATGCATAAGCGCATTGTTAACAGTAACAGTGCTGGTATTCCTTATCATATATATACTTTATCACGGCATTCCTAACCTGACATTACCGGGATTGTTTGATTGGGAGTATAATAGTGAAAACGTTTCCATGATGCCGGCCATCATCAATACGGTAATAATAACTTTGCTTTCATTGATAATGGCAGTCCCTTTAGGTGTATTTTCTGCAATTTATCTGGTGGAATACTCTAAAAGAGGCAACAGGCTGGTCAAACTGGTGAGAATAACTGCAGAAACTTTATCAGGTATTCCGTCTATAGTTTACGGCTTGTTTGGATATGTATTGTTCGTTATCACTTTACATTGGGGATATACACTGCTTTCAGGAGCTATTACTTTGGCAATAATGATATTGCCGCTGATTATGAGAACTACAGAAGAAGCTTTAATTGCAGTTCCCGATTCTTTCAGAGAGGGAAGTTTCGGTCTTGGGGCAGGCAGATTGAGAACAGTTTTCAGAATAGTACTTCCTTCGGCAGTGCCTGGAATTTTAGCCGGTGTTATTTTGGCTATAGGAAGAATTGTAGGAGAGTCGGCAGCACTGATATTTACGGCAGGAACCAATCCGGTAGTTCCGGATAGTCTGTTTGCTTCCACGAGAACTCTGTCGGTACACATGTATGCGCTGATGAGTGAGGGACTTTATACAGACCAGGCATACGCCACAGCGGTAGTCCTTTTGGTGGTAGTTATTTTTATCAATGCATTGTCCTCATTTGTGGCAAAGAGACTAGCAACTAACAAGTAAGAGGTAAAAAATATGGATAAATTGACGGTAAAAAATCTTGATTTATACTATGGCCAGTTTCAGGCATTAAAAAATGTAAATCTTGATATGAAAGAAAATGAGATAACCGCCTTTATCGGGCCTTCCGGATGCGGAAAATCCACTCTCTTAAAAACTCTTAACAGGATGAATGACCTGGTGGAAGGGTGCAGGATAGAGGGAGAAGTTGCCCTGGACGGAGAAAACATATATGGTGATATGGATGTCAACGTGCTTAGAAAAAGGGTGGGAATGGTTTTCCAAAAGCCAAATCCTTTTCCTATGAGCGTTTATGATAACATAGCTTATGGTCCAAGAACTCACGGCATAAGATCTAAGGTGGCGTTAGACGAAATCGTAGAAAAATCCTTGAGGGATGCGGCAATTTGGGATGAAGTAAAAGACAGACTTAAAAAAAGCGCCCTTGGTCTTTCGGGAGGACAGCAGCAGAGACTTTGCATAGCCAGAGCTCTGGCGGTTGAACCTGAGGTACTTTTGATGGATGAACCCACATCAGCCCTCGACCCTATTTCTACATCTAAAATAGAAGACCTTGCAGTAGAGCTGAAAGAAAAGTATACTATAGTTATAGTTACTCACAATATGCAGCAAGCTACTAGAATTTCGGATAAAACTGCCTTTTTCCTTTTGGGAGAAGTGGTAGAATACAACGAAACAGAAAAATTGTTCTCTGTACCGCAGGATAAGAGGACAGAGGATTATATTACAGGAAGGTTTGGGTGATTTGATGAGAAACAGATTCGATCAGCAGCTTGAAATGCTTAATTCTGAATTGATTACTATGGGTGCACTCTGCGAGGAAGCAGTTACATATGCCATGAACGCATTGTTTAAAGGCGATATGGATATGGCAGAGAGAGCTATTGAAGCAGAAAGACAGATAGACCAAAAAGAAAGAGAGATAGAAGGCCTTTGCATGAGACTTTTGCTGCAGCAGCAGCCTGTAGCAGGTGACCTTAGGGTTATTTCTTCTGCGCTCAAGATGATAAGCGACATGGAGAGGATAGGCGATCATGCCGAAGATATAGCTGAAATTGCAGGCTTCATAGAAGAGGGCGAAGGAATACCTCAGGAGGACAACCTGCAGCAGATGGCCAGAGCGGCTTCTTCAATGGTGACCAAAAGCGTTGATTCATTTGTAAAAAAAGATTTAAAACTAGCCAACAAAGTCATAGTTGATGATGATGTAGTTGATGGATATTTTGATAAGGTTAAAGACGACCTAATAGTTATGATTTCAGAAGAACCAGGCAACGGCAGACTTTATCTGGATCTTTTGATGGTAGCCAAATATCTGGAGAGAGTAGCCGACCACACCACTAACATAGCCGAATGGGTAGTTTATAGCATAACAGGACAGCATCCTGACGAAAAATAAATTGGATAAGGCGGAGGAAACTTATGATTTATCTATTGGAGGATGACAACAACATAAGGAATTTTGTCGTATATGCTCTTAATAATTCTGGCCTTGACGCAAAAGGATTTGAAAGACCCAGCGAGTTTTGGTCAGCCATGGAGGAAGAAAAACCACAGCTGGCTATACTTGACATAATGCTGCCTGAAGAAGATGGACTATCGGTGCTTTCTAAACTGAGAGCAGGTCTGGAAACCAGAGAAATGCCTATAATGATGCTTACTGCCAAAGGTACGGAATATGATAAGGTAATCGGGCTTGACAGCGGCGCTGATGATTATGTTACTAAGCCTTTCGGTACAATGGAACTTATCGCTAGGGTAAAGGCATTATTGAGGAGGACCGAGCCAGTAACAGATGAAAAGGAGTATAGGATAGGCCAGCTTTATCTTTGCCCGGCTAAACACATAATAAGAGCCGGAGATGAGAATGTTACACTGACTTTAAAGGAATTTGAGCTTTTGTGTCTTCTGGTTCAGAATAAGGGGAAAGTTTTTACAAGGGATGCCATTTTAAGAGACATTTGGGGATATGAGTTCGATGGCGAAAACAGGACAGTTGACGTTCACATCAGAACATTGCGCTCAAAACTTAAAGAATGCGGCAGCCTGATAGAGACTATAAGGGGGATAGGATATAGGATTGGAGGAGCTGATTAATGACCAAACGGATTTTTGCTGGTATAATATTGGTTTCATTGGCAACAATGCTGGCGTGTATCGGCCTTGTTATGGGAGTTATGTATAACTATCTCGGCGACAAGGTAGATGACGAGATGCGCGATGAAGCGAAACTTGTTGAAACTGCCATAGAATTGAATGGCATAGAATATTTGGAGAAAATAGACGGAGAAGATGCCCAGAGCAGAATTACTCTGATAGCCGACAACGGTGAAGTCCTTTTCGACAGCGATGCCAATTCAGATATAATGTCTAATCATCTTGAAAGAGAAGAGGTAAAAGAAGCTCTTGAGGATGGAGAAGGTTATGCTGTAAGACATTCCAGCACGTTATCTGAAGATACCAGGTACTATGCTGTAAAAATGGACGATGGCAATATACTCAGACTTTCCTCCAGCCATTATTCACAGATAGCGCTTGTGGCAGATACTTTCTGGATTATTTTAATCATAGTAGTAGTACTGGTTGCTTTAGGCGCTGTAATTTCAGCGAGAATTACGAGAGGAATCATAAAACCTATCAATGACATAGATTTGGATTCCCCGGATATAGAAAAGAATTATGTGGAAATTCTACCGTTGCTTCATAGAATTCATCAGCAAAACAATAGAATCCACAACCAAATGGAAAATCTTAAGAAGCAGCAAAATGAATTTAAAATTATAACAGAAAATATGGCAGAAGGTCTCATTATTATTGATAAGGATATGGACATTCTTACATATAACAGCAGCGCCATAAGGATGCTTGAGGCAGATGCTGCAGCCAAGTCAGAGACTGTATTGAGACTTAACAGAAGCGAAGCCTTCCGCAAAGCTGTGACTGAAGCCTTAAACGGTAAACATTGCAGAACTGCTTTAAATCTCAAAGAATCCATATGCGAGATAATTGCTAATCCTGTTTATGACAACGGAAAAATTACCGGAGCAATTTTAATAATCCTCGATGTAACAGAGAAAGAAAAGGGCGAGGCTCTGCGAAGGGAGTTTACTTCCAATGTTTCTCATGAATTAAAGACTCCGCTTACTTCCATATATGGCGTATCAGACATGCTCAGCAGCGGTTTGGTTAAGCCGGAAGACGTAAAGAATTTTGCTAAGACTATTAAAGAAGAGTCTTCAAGACTTATATCGCTGATAGAAGATATAATCAAACTTTCTCAATTGGATGAAGAGACTGTTCCGGATGAGAAAGAGAAGATAGATGTGCTGGCGGCAGCTGAAGAAGTAGCCAGAAGACTTAAGACAAAAGCTGATGAAGAACAAGTAACAATATCTGTCAGCGGAAGCTCTGTATGTATAATGGGAGTAGGATACATCCTGGATGAGATAATATATAACCTCTGTGATAATGCGATTAAATATAATAAAAAAGGCGGAACAGTAGAGGTCTCTGTTAACCAACAAGGCGAGGATTGTTTGCTTTCGGTCAAAGACACAGGTATAGGAATACCGAAGAGTGATCTTAAGAGAGTGTTTGAAAGATTCTATAGAGTCGACAAAAGCCACTCTAAGGCGACAGGAGGTACGGGACTGGGTCTTTCCATCGTAAAACACGCAGTTTCTTATCTGGACGGAGAACTGGAAATAGACAGCATAGAAAACGAGGGAACAGAAATAAATATAAGATTTAAAGCTGTTTAAATTTTCCTCCATATGGTAATATTAAATATACAAGATAAAAACATGGGAGGTACTATTATGAAGTTTTATGTTTGTGAACATTGTGGAAATATCATAGAATTTGTAAACGATTCAGGAGTTCCTGTTGTTTGCTGCGGTGAAAAGATGAAGGAGTTGGTTCCGGGCACGGTTGATGCTGCTGTAGAAAAGCACGTTCCTGTAGTAACGGTTGACGGAAACAAGGTTAAAGTGGTTGTAGGAGAAGTTGAACATCCTATGCTTGAAGAACACCACATTGGCTGGATTGCCATAGAAACTGAACAAGGCGTTCAGAGAAAGCATCTAAAAGCAGGGGAGAAGCCTGAAGCCGAATTTGCTTTAGCCGATGGAGATAAGCTGGTAGCAGCATATGAATGGTGCAACCTCCACGGACTGTGGAAGAAATAAGCTGCCTAAAATAAAGATGTGATAACGCCGCCCCGCTAAGGGCGGCGTTCGTACTGTAGACAAACCCCGGACATTCGTATAATCTGTCCGGGGTTTGTCTATGGTCTGAGGCATTGAACGCCTTATCTTTGCATTTTATTACGACGGCTGAATTTGTATTCAGCCGCATCTGCAAATTCTATAATTTAATATCTCCCTCAGCTAATATAACAGCGCTGCCGCCGACCTGAATTGAGCAGTTGTCGCCGTCAGCCTCAATGTGGCTGAGGATCGCCGACGGCCTTTGCATCTTTTCTCCCTGGATGAACCTACAATCATCTCCCGATTTGACAAAACCATTGAGATATCCGTAATACGTCAGAGCGCCGTTGGAGGTACCTGTGGCGGCCTCCTCGTCAATATCATACAGCGGCGCGAAATTCCTTACGTGACATGTGGCATCGTCACAATTCACGGTAAAAGCGTGGACGCCTACCACCTCGTACCTTTCTGACAGCTTGGAAAGCGCCGGAAAATCAGGCTCTATCCTATCGAGAACTTCAAGAGAAGATACGGGCATCATTATATCGGGAAGCCCGGTGGATATAAGCTGAGGGATCATGCTGACTCCTTCTGACTTTTCAGCGTCATAGTCCAGTCCCATGATATCATAAAGCTCCCTGAGCTTTTCATGTTCTGAAATTTCTCCAATCTTAACGGGAGCGGCCATGTCCATGAGAACAAAGCCGTTTTTTATATCTATATTGAGAGTCCCTGACAAAGTATGGTTGATGTAAGTTTGATTATCTTCTATATATCCGCCGGCCAAAAGCGCTTTAAAAGAACCTATTGTCGCGTGGCCGCAAAGTTCGACTTCGGCAGCCGGAGTAAAATATCTTATGTTGAATTCTTTGTCGTTAAGCCTTTTTATAAAAGCAGTCTCCGAATACCTCAGTTCAGCTGCAGTCTTGGTCATGATTTCATCGGAAGGAAAATCTTCTCCTTCGGGCAATATCACTACTCCGGCAGGGTTGCCGCCAAATAAGTTTTCAGTAAAAGCATCGACGATATAAAACTTCATTTTGATACCTCCATATATCAGGATTAAAAAAGTTACAGGTTGATTTTTAACACTTTAATAATACTAAAAGCTTAAGATTATATCAAGGTTTTGAGAGATTGAAACTTCTCAAGTTTAAAAAAACATGATATAATTATGATAAAATAAATGCAAATTGAGTGTTTTATAAAATCAGGTAAGTTGGAGATGGATAGAAATTATTATTATAGAATTCTCGGACTAAACGAGAACGCTACTTCCAAGCAGATAAAACAAGCATACGAAGAACGCATTGCTAAGCTTAGCTCTGCGGATTATCGTGATGACCCTTTTTATGCGGAGAAAAAGAAAAGGCAGGCTACGGAAGCTTATAGAGTATTGACCGGAAGCGCGCCTCCGGTTAGCAACGCCCAGAGAAGAGCCCGCTTTGAAAAACTTAAAGACCGTATAGAACAAAAGGAAAGCGGAGGCAGACCGCAGGAAAGTGATTCACAGGATACATACAAAGAAGCTAGACCGGATTATAAAAATGAGTATAGAAAAAACAGCAGCGGAAGCAAGAAAAAGTTTGTTGTACCCATAATTATTGTGGTCGCAGTAATTTTAATCACCGTGCTGGGCTCTGTATTTTTTGCTGTTCGAGATTATGTGGGAGAAATAGACTTCAGCAATTTTAATGACATTTTGGGAAACGACAGCAATGATTACACAGATATTTACAGCAGCATAGAGGATGTATCTGAAAAAGAACAAATAGAGGCAGCGTATGAGACAGGACTTTCGCTGGATTATTACAGCAATTTAGATACTTCCGCCATTGCCGGCAATGAAGAAAACGTACAATGGACTTATGGGCAGGGCGAATATGGCGGCAGTGAAGACGGCAGCGACGATGTTTTCAATAGTACCTTCGATGTATTATACGCACTGGAAATATATGATATGGCAGGATTTTATTACTATGTGACAGGCGACCAGGAGTTCTTCTTTAATTATGATGACTATCAGTGCGCAGCCACGCTTATAGAATATTTGAGCGCGCCGCCTTTTGAAGAGATAGCAGGCAGCACCAACCTTTATACAGGAGAACCTATTATAAATATAGCGGATTATTTAGGATATATATGGTATGTGATAAATGAACAAGTCTAAAATACAAGAAATAACGCCGTTTAAATTTGTTGACGGAAGGATGCTATTGCTGGATCAGACAAAGCTTCCGGCAGAAGAAACTTATATAGAAATACAGACAAAGGAAGATATGTGGGATGCCATATATCATTTGAAAGTCAGGGGCGCACCGGCTATCGGTGTGGCTGCTGCTTATGGGCTTTATATTGAAGCGAACAGATATGCGGGGAACTCTCCGGAAGAGCTTTTTGAAACAACCGAAAAGGCAGCTGAATATCTTGAGAGCGCCAGACCTACTGCTGTGAATCTTTCTTGGGCTGTCCGGAGAATGATGAGACAGCTTAGAGAATCTGAGTACACATCTGTAGACCAAGCAAAACAGCTGCTTCTTCAAGAAGCGCAAAAAATACATCAAGAAGATATAGAAGCCTGCAAAGCCATGGGAGAATACGGTCTTTCTTTGCTGAGACCCGGAATGGGAATCTTAACTCACTGCAATGCCGGCGCTATAGCCACTTCCAGGTATGGCACATGTCTTGCGCCTATCCATTTGGGACAGGAAAGAGGCTACGGCTTTCATGCATTTGCAGATGAAACGAGACCTTTATTGCAAGGAGCAAGGCTTACTGCGTGGGAACTTGAAAAGGCAGGAGTGGATGTTACTTTAATATGTGACAACATGGCTGCATCAGTTATGAAAAAGGGCTGGATAGATGCGGTAGTAGTGGGATGTGACAGGATGGCGGCCAACGGGGATGGGGCTAACAAGATAGGCACATCCGGCGTGGCTATACTTGCTAAAGAATTCGGCATTCCGTTTTACATGTATGTTCCTACTTCAACCATTGATATGGATACCGAGAAAGGCGACGATATTAATATTGAACTCAGAAAAGGCGAGGAAATATATAGCATGTGGTATGAGAGACCAATGGCTCCTGAGGGTATCAAAACTTATAATCCCGCTTTTGATGTCACTGCAGCTAAATATATAACTGCTGTAATAACAGAAAAAGGGATAGTCTATCCGCCATACGAGATTAATTTAAAAAAAATAATGGAAGAAAATAAATAAAATTAGATATAAAAAGAGGAATAAAATGAGAATTTCGGATAATAAGGGTGGACTTATAGCAAGACATGCCAAAATTGCTACAGTTTTTGCAGTACTGTTTGGGTCGTCTTCAGGAATATTGGGAAATTTAATAACAGCCCCTTCGTTGGCAATCGGATTTTGGAGACTGACAATAGCGCTGCCGTTTTTTATAATACCGGCTGTCACAAACCATGAGAAAAGAGAAAAGCTTAAGGCTATAAGCAAAAAAGACTATCTGTTGTGCTTTATTTCAGGCGCTTTTCTTTTTGGGCATTATTTTTCCTGGTTCAACGCCGTAAAGCTGACAAATATAGCAAGCGCAGCAGTGTTGGCTGCGTTACATCCTTTAGTAGTACTTATAATAACAATTTTCGTATATCATAAAAAAGTAAGCGTCAAATCAGTATTGGCAATAGCAGTAGCTCTTTTGGGGGGAGTGCTTATAGTAGGGGCTGATTATAACGCTTTCGCAGGAGGAAATCTCACAGGCAATATCTTAGCGTTTATGGCAGCCATGTTTATGGGACTGTATTTTGCCATGGGAGATGAGGTGAGAAAAAGAGTGGAGGGATCTCTTTATGTACTCCTTGTTTTCGCCTCATGCTGGATATGCTTCATTATAGGAGTAATAGCCAGCGGAACTCCGCTGCTGGGATATAGACCTATGGACTATGTGCTTCTCATAGTAATGGCCTTCGTTTGCCAGATAGGCTCTCATGCTGTCTTCAATATGTGCATAGGCCATGTAAGCTCGTTGTATGTTTCTACATGGGAGACAGGTGATGCAGTATTTGCAACCATTTTGGCAGTGATTTTTCTTGGCCAGATCCCAGAACTTTATGAGTTTATCGGATGCGTAGTTGTCGTAGGAGCATTGCTGTACTATAACCGACAGGAGAATAAAAACCAGGCATGAGTTATAAAGTAAAACTGCAATCTTTTGAAGGACCGTTTGACCTTCTGGTATATTTAATAGAAAACGCTCAGATGAGCATTTATGATATTGAGATAAGCAGCATCACGTCTCAGTATTTGGATTATATAAAAGCCATGAAAGAAATGGATATAACCGTTTCTACTGAATTTATGGTTTTGGCTTCGTCGCTTATCGAGATAAAATCTAAGATGATATTGCCTAGAGTAAGCAATACAGGCGAAGAAATTCCAGAAGATGACCCAAGAAGAGAATTGGTAGAGAGGCTGGTGGAATATAAAAAGTACAAGAAAGCAGCGGAGATATTGCGCCTGTATGAGGAAGCGGCTTCGGATGTATTCCAAAAACCGCAGGAAGATATTTCGCAATTCTTAGAACAGCCTGATGAATATTTGAGTTTAGATCTAAAACAATTTGCAGGAGCTTTCACATCGTTCATACAGCGAAAGCATAGGATAGAAGCTGTAAGGAAGCATTACACCAGGATAGAAAGAGAAAGGTTTTCTGTTGAAAGCCGTATGAGACATATTGTGGATGTCATAAAAGGAAAGGCAGGTAAAATATTAAGCTTCAGAGAACTTATCGTAAATAAAAAAGACCGTTATGATGTAGTGATAACCTTTGTATCTCTGTTGGAGATGGCCAAAGAGAGGATAATTAAAGTCGAACAGAAGTCCACTTATGGCAATATTGAGGTAGAGGCAGGGGAAAGGATTGACAAAGGAGAAATAAAGTATGAGCAATAAAAAGACTATAAAATCGGCCTTGGAATCGATGATGTTTACATGGGGCGAGCCTCTTGAGGTGAAAGCCGCTGCAGATGTCTTCAATATAAGCAAAGACGAAGCTCTTGAATATTTCTTGGAACTTCAAAAAGAATATGAGCAAGAAGGCAGAGGAATAGTAATAAGGAGGATAAATAAATCTTTTCAATTTGTTACCAGAGAAGAAAATGCTGATTATGTGAGAAGCTTGTGCACTCCTGTCAAAGTCAAGAAGTTATCCCAGTCAGCGCTGGAGGTGCTGGCGATAGTGGCCTACAAACAGCCTGTAACCAAAGGTGAAATAGAGGCTATAAGAGGCATCAAATGTGACAGAGTTATCGAAGGACTTCTAAAAAAAGACTTGGTTACGGAAAAAGGCAGAGCTGACACTATCGGAAGACCTATATTGTATGGCACTACAGATACCTTTCTAAAAAATTTCGGGTTCTCTTCTATCAAAGAACTTCCGGAAATAGAAGATATAGAAAGTGCTATGTCCGGTTCTTTGGCAGATGACATAGAGGATGAGGATGACCAGCTTAATGAAAACCAGATGAGAATTGAAATATAAATATAAAGGCCTGAAATGCGGTAATAATAATTCCCCCATGACAGTAAAATGTTGTGAGGGAGTTTTTTATGAACAAGAAAATTTTAATAGCAGTACTTATATGTGTATGTTTAACACTGATAGCAGGAACAGTAATACGATACACATCGGCAGCTCACATATCTTCAACCATCAGAGTAAGTAATAACAACCAACAGAGTGAAAAGGCCGACGAAAGTCAGATGGAAAACGCACCTGTTGTATCAGCGAAAGGAGCAATATTAATAGACGCCTCTGACGGTCAGATCATATTTGAAAAGAATGCAGACCAGAAACTTTATCCGGCCAGTACGACGAAGATAATGACTTCTCTCGTAGTATTTGATATATTAGGCGAGACCCAAACCGATATGGATAGCTGTGTGATCATACCTAAAGAAGCAGTCGGAGTGGAAGGGTCGTCCATATATCTGAAAGCAGGTGAGAAGCTTACTATACGAGAGCTGATGTACGGCATGATGCTCCAATCCGGAAATGATGCAGCTGCCGCCCTTGCTATATGTTGCGGAGGCAGCATGGAAAATTTTATAGACAGGATGAATCAGAAAGCTTTGGAACTGGGATGTGAAGGAACTCACTTTGTAAATCCTAACGGTTTGTACGATGAAAACCACTACACCACAGCCGAAGACCTGGCGCTTATAAGTATGGAAGCCATGAAAAACCAAGAATTTCGCCAAATAGTACAATCGGAAAAATGGCAAAGCGAAAAAACTGACAGGGTTTTCGTTAATAAAAATAAAACCATAAGCCAGTATGAAGGGGCTACCGGAATTAAAATAGGATATACTAGGCTGTCAGGAAGAACTTTGGTGGCTTCAGCCAAGAGAGGTCAGACTGAACTTATCGCAGTTGTCTTAGATGATTCTAATTGGTTCAACGATGCATATAACATGCTGGATTACGGATTCTCACGCCAAGATGTAATTTCGAAACAATCATAGGGGGAATATGAATGGGATATGTTTGTGTAGACAGAGGGACGGAAAAATGCCCATGCGTTTTGATGGAAACGGGGCAGTGCTATACTTGCGGAATGACAAGCACAGGAAAGTGCGATTGCGCTTCCTCATGGCAAGGCGTTTGCCCATATACTGAATATATACAAAATGGTCGAAAGACCGCAACAAGAGGAATTGAAAGAAATTTTAAAATTGCAGCAGTAGAAGATTTTTCTGATAAACTTAAAGTGATGACTTTGGAGACTTCTATGGGATTTGCTCTTGAATGCAGTAAGCTGGGAGCATTTTTGATGATAGATTCAGATGGATATAAAGTGCCCCTTTCTGTTATGGAAGCAAAAACGGGAAAGTATTCTTATGTAAAAGCAGCTATGTATGTTGAAGGTCCTAAAACAGAATTGTTAGACCGAAGGTTGGAAAAGGACAACAAAATAAAAGTGACAGGACCTTTTTTCAGCGGTGTAATCCATAAAGAACAGTTTGATATAAAGAGGCTCACCGTGATAATAGGTAAAGGAATAGCCATTATGCCTGTATTGAATCAAAAAAATGTAATCGGCGGAAGCCTTATAAGAATGTATTTGGATGAAAGCAAGTTGACCAGGGAGTTTATCGATAAGTATGTTTTGCCTTTGGAATACAAAAAGATAGCATTGGATAAAGAACTGGAAAGCTTGTCGGTAACAGTGCGAGAAGATGTCGAATACAGCATAAAACATACAGGTAAAGCTCCGAACATATTTTTAATGGTTTCCCCCTATTACAAAACGTTGCTGATGGAAAAATGCCGTTTTGAAGAGCCGCAAATCATTTATCCTAACCATGCCAACATGTGCTGCGGAGAAGGTGTTTGCGGGGCTTGTTCTCATACCGATGAAAACGGTCATACGGTACGCTTGTGCAAATGCATAGATGAATAACGCACCTAACTGAAAAGAGGCAGGAATTGCTCCTGCCCCTTTTGATTTTTAATTTCTAATGTTCAAAAATGTGGCGACTGCACTCCAAAAGGGGTTTCCCTATTATGAAAGGCTGCCCATCGCATCTGAAGCGAAATCTATCATTCCGCCGGTAAGAGCATTGGAAAATTCCTGATCTTCTTGAACTACCCACTGACCGTCTTCCTGATTTAACGTAACGGTTACATCAGTTACGTAAGTCTTTTCGGCAGCGTCAAGCTGCGAAATAAGAGTCTCATCCATCCAGGCCATAAGTTCATCCTCTGTCATAGAAGCAAGCTCTTCCATGTCGGAACTGAAAAGTTCAGATAAAACTGTAGTGAAAATGTCTCCCAACGGATATGTTGTGATTGTAAGCTCTACAGTTGCAGTATCGCCATCGATGCTTTCTTCGCCTATTTCATAGTCAAATTCCAGAACCTTATCGATTAAAGCTTGAGTAGCTTCTTCACCAAAGCCATCGCTTCCCAGTCCATCCATGATTTCATCAGGCGATGATTTTGCATTTTCAAGATCAGCTTTTAATGCATCAGAAGGGGAAGGTGAGCCGCATGCTGCCAAGAAAACTAAACAAAATGCCAATAATAAAATTGTGACCTTTTTCTTCATTCTAAATACCTCCAAAGTATTATGTAATGTAATTTGATTATGTATCATAATGGTAAAAAAATCAATATGGAAAAAGACAAAAGTAAGTTAAGATATTGTAGTTTTGTAGATAATATTGGTATAATCCTAATATGAATATTTATAAACCGGGTATTATTTTAGTGATTTTGAATGCTTTAAAGATGGTGTTCGGAAGGGAATGAAGAAATGAACATTTTGCAGGACACAACTCGGCTGGCACTTATGATGTGTGAAAAATATATAGATGAAGAAAGTGATGCCGTAGATTGTACTTGCGGCCGTGGCAATGACACTTTGTTTCTGGCCAGAAAATGTAGGAGAGTATATTCCTTTGATATACAGGAGGAAGCTTTGGTATCTGCGCAGCAGCTTATGTCGGCCAACGGAATTTCATGGAGAGTATGGAATCATAAGCAACAAAGTGCTCAGTCGGGATCAGAGGAAAAAGTCATATTTATAAAAGATAATCATGCTTATTTGGAAAGATATATAAATGTTCAGCCGGCATTGGTTATATTTAACCTGGGATACTTGCCGGGAGGTGATAAAAGAATCACAACCGTGGCTGAGAATACTGTTAAGGCGGTAAAAACGGCAGCAGATGTGATAAAGGCGGGCGGGCTTGTATGTGTAACCATATACCCCGGACATGAAGAGGGGAGAAAAGAATTCGAAGCTATAAAAACATTCGCTCAGGATTTGGAGAAAAACAAGTTCCACTGCGTAATGACGGATATGTTGAATCAAAGCTCGGCAGCTCCTCAAATCCTTTGGATAACTAAAAAGAAATAAAAAATAAAAACAATAATCGGCGCCTTCCCGGCATAGTATTTCTATGAGAGGAAGGTGTTTGTATGTCTAAAATAATAGTAATAGGCGGCGGATGGTCGGGAGTAGCAGCATCCATCAGAGCTGCCAAACGCGGAGCAGAAGTTATAATTTGTGAGAAGACCGATATGCTCTTGGGGCTTGGGAACGTAGGCGGAATAATGAGAAATAACGGTCGTTTCACGGCTGCGGAAGAGAATATGGCTCTCGGTGCGGGGGAATTGTTTGAAATAACCGACAGGCTGTCTACACATAAAAACGTCGATTTTCCGGGACATAGCCATGCGTCTTTTTATGACGTGGCTTTAGTCGAGCCTGAAGTCAGGCGGTTGGTAAAGCAACTGAATATAGAAATCAAGTTTATGACCAGGGTGACAGATGTAAAGATGGAAAACGATGCGAAAATAGCCTCTGTTATAACGGCTGGCGGTGAGGAGTTCACAGGAGACGCTTTCATTGAAACTACCGGTTCCACCGGTCCTATGGGCAACTGCATGCGATACGGCAACGGCTGCTCTATGTGCATACTGAGGTGCCCTGCCTTCGGTCCGAGAGTCAGCATAACAGAAAAAGCCGGATTGAAGGATGTGACGGCATGTAAAGCCGATGGCACTCGAGGCGCTTTCAGCGGGTCTTGCAAGCTTGAAAAAAGAACGCTTTCAAAAAAACTTCAAAAAAAATTAGAAAAGGACGGCTTCGCAGTAGTGCCTCTGCCTGACAGATTGATAAACCGCGATAAGCTCAAGCGGAAGGTATGCAGGCAATATGCGTTGGACCCCTATGCAGAAAACTTGATCCTCATTGATACGGGCTATGCTAAACTGATGACTTCGTATTTTAATCTGGAAGACTTGCGGCAGGTGGAAGGATTTGAAAACGCAAGATTCGCAGACCCTTATGCCGGCGGAAAGGGAAATTCTGTCAGATACATGTCTGTAGGATTAAGAGATCAATATATGAGAGCCAGGGGCATGGAGAATCTGTTCCTGGGAGGAGAAAAATCAGGATTTTTTATAGGTCATACCGAAGCTATTTCCACTGGCTCGCTGGCGGGATACAATGCTGTTGAATATGCCCAAGGCAGACCGATGCTAAGATTGCCTGACAGCCTGGCTATAGGCGATCTGCTGCAATTTTCCAATGATGTTTTGGAAGAAGAAAACGGTCTTGACAGAAGATTTACATTTGCGGGAGGAGAATATTTCGATAGGATGAAAGACAGAAACCTTTATTGCATAGAACCTAAGCTTATCAAGAAAATCGTCGAAGCCGAGGGACTTAGCGATATTTACAATAGATAACAGCCTGTGATAAAATAAAGCAAAGACTAAAAATGAGGAAAAAACTATGAGGATAAATAAATATATTGCTCAGGCAGGCATAGCCAGCAGACGAAAAGCAGACGAACTTATTGCCAACGGTAATGTGAAGGTCAATGGGGCCGTGTTGAAGGAACCGGGCTATGACGTCCAGGAGGGCGACAAAGTATATGTCAACGGACGACTCATATCCGACAAGCAAAAATTGGTTTATGTACTAATTAATAAACCTATGGGAATGATAACTTCCGCCAGCGATGATAAGGAAAGAGCCACCGTAATGGATATCGTCAAGGATATAGATGAGAGACTTTTCCCCGTAGGCCGGCTGGACTACAATACGACGGGAGCCCTTATCATGACCAATGACGGAGAGCTTACTTATAGGGTGACTCATCCCAAGCATGAACTGGAAAAGACGTATCGGGCTCTTGTAAAGGGAGTGCTTTCCGATGAAAAGGCCAGAAAATTGGCAAGAGGAGTCGACATAGGCGGCTATGTAACCAGCCGCGCAAAGGTGAAAATAATCAAAGGCACCCGGACTACAACTCTCGTGGAAATCACCATTCATGAGGGCAAAAACCGTCAAGTGCGTAAGATGTTCAAGGCTGTCGGAAATCCCGTTCAGGAGCTGGAGCGCATAGCTATAGGAAGAATACGCCTGGGTCATCTGCGTCCCGGTCACTACCGCAAGCTTACAAGAGAAGAAATAGAAGAATTGAAAAACTGCTGACGCAGGCGGCAGGCGGGCTGCTGATGTCCGCCGCCAGCGCCGCTGCAGTCGG